>Ga0070699_100001003_pt1 | contig 26263 bp, 22 predicted proteins | sample KBSK1503metaG_FD_65473 | JGI IMG/M metagenome (GOLD analysis project Ga0070699, IMG submission 65473) | Corn, switchgrass and miscanthus rhizosphere microbial communities from Kellogg Biological Station, Michigan, USA - KBS K1-50-3 metaG | ecosystem: Host-associated > Plants > Roots >...
TCCCCGCAAAACCATAGCCGCGTGGTCATGCCGGTGCGCTTTACGTGGGCGGGGGTGGGCGCGGCGGCCCGCTCATTGCTGCAATCGCAAGAATTGCCCTATGGGATTACCGGGGCTGTGATACTGGATACACCCCTAGGGGAGCGTAAGGTACAATTGCAGGGTAACGGCAAGGTGCCGCTGAAGAAGCTGATTCCGTGACGCGTCGGCTGATCGAGATTCAGGCGCCCATCGAGCGGGCGTTTCTGGTGGGGGCGCCGCGCAAGGGCTCCGACGACGCCGTGCACGTCGACGAACACCTCGAGGAGCTGGAACGCCTCGCCGACACCGCCGGCGCACAGGTCATCGGCAGGACCGTGCAGCGGATCGACGCGCCAACGCCCAATTTCTATCTCGGCCAAGGCAAGGTCGAATCGCTCAAAGAAGATTTGAAGAATGCCAATGCCACCCTCGTGCTCTTCGATGAGGGTCTCACTCCCGTACAAGGCGTCAAGCTGGAAAAGAGCCTCGGCGTGCGCGTCATGGATCGCACCGAGGTCATTCTCGATATCTTCGCGACGCGCGCGCGCAGCCACGAGGCCAAGTTGCAGGTCGAGCTGGCCCAGCTCGAGTATCTGCTGCCGCGCCTGACGCGCATGTGGACCCACCTCTCGCGCATTCGCGGCGGTATCGGACTGCGCGGACCCGGCGAAACACAGCTCGAAACCGACCGCCGCGTCATTCGCCGCAAGATCTCGACGCTGCGGAAGCGGCTGAAGGATGTCGCGGAGCATCGCGCCAATCAGCGGCAGGGCCGGCGCAACGTCCCGACCGCCGCGCTCGTCGGCTATACAAACGCCGGCAAGTCCAGCTTGCTGAAGGCGCTCTCGGGGCACGACGTGTTTATCGAAGATCGGCTCTTCGCGACGGTCGATACTCTCGCCCGCGAGGTGGATGTGGGCGAGGGCTATCGGTATCGGCTGACGGACACCGTCGGATTCATCCGGAAACTGCCGCATCACCTGGTGGCGTCATTCAGGGCGACACTCGAGGAAGCGGAAGATGCGGATCTGCTCCTTCATGTGATCGATGCGAATCATCCGGGCTGGGAAGACCAGGTTGATGTCGTCGAGAAGGAGACCACGAGCGTCGCACCGAAGCGCGTGATTCACGTCTTCAACAAGGCCGATCTCCTACCCGATCGCGAGGCGTTTCTCGGCTTGGTGCGCGAGCGGTATCCGCATGCCGTGCTCACCTCTACGGTCCGCGAAGGTGGAGTGGAAGATCTGCGGCGCGCGCTGCGGACGTCGGCCCAGGCCCTGCGCCCCATTGCCGAGATCCGCGTTCCGATTGCGAACGGCCGGCTGCTGGCGACGCTGCATCGCGACGCGGAGGTGTTGCATCAGGAACAGACGAATGGCGTGGTCACGCTGCGTGCCCGCATCGAGGCTCGGCTCCTCGGCCGGCTGCGACAGGAGGGAGTGGAGGTGGTCCTCGGATGAAGTCACTACTCGTGTGTCTGCTACTGCTTACCGCCTGCAGCGGCTTCCTCGACCAGCAGAAGCCGCCCTCTGGCGTGCCCAGTCTGTTTCTGGTCGGCACCTTCAACAGTCCTGTCTACGTCACGGCGCCACCTGGCGACTCGGCGCGGCTCTTTGTCGTGGAGCAGGCCGGGAGGATCCGCGTGCTGCATCACGACACGACGCTGGCCCGGCCGTTCCTCGACATCAGCAATCGCGTGTTGTCCGGCGGTGAGCGGGGACTGCTGAGCATGGCGTTTCATCCGCAGTACGCGACCAACGGACGCTTTTACGTCTATTACACCAATCTCAACGGTGACATTCGCATCGTGCGGTTTACGGTCTCGAGCGATCCGGACAGCGCCGACCGCGCGACCGCCGACACGGTGCTCAGCATTCCGCATCCAGGACAATCCAATCACAATGGCGGGCAGCTTCAGTTTGGCCCCGATGGGATGTTGTATGCCGGGACGGGGGATGGGGGAGGGGGCGGCGATCCGGCCGGCAACGGTCAGAACAAGCATGCGTTGCTCGGCAAGCTGCTCAGGCTCAATGTGAATGGGGCGAGCGGGTACACGATTCCGCCCGACAACCCCGGCGGCACCGACACGTCATTTGCGCCCGAGGTGTGGTCGTACGGGCTCCGCAATCCCTGGCGGTTCTCATTCGATCGCCAGACGGGTGATCTCTATATAGGGGACGTGGGGCAGGACCGGTATGAGGAAGTCGATGTTGCTCCCACCGGCGTTCAGCTCGGCCGCGGCGCGAACTACGGGTGGAATATAATGGAAGGGAACCACTGCTATCCGTCCGATCCCTGCACGACAACCGGGCTGGTGCTGCCGGTCGTCGAGTACATCCACGCGTTCGGCGCCTGCGCGATCACCGGCGGCTACGTGTATCGTGGCACCGCGCTGCCCGCCTTGGCCGGCAATTACTTCTACGCCGACTACTGCAACGGCGCGATCACGAGCATCAAGTATCCAGGCTCGGGGCCGTCCGACTGGACCTCACTGCTCACCCCGGGCAGCGGGGTCAGCTCGTGGGGGCAGGACGCGCGCGGGGAGTTGTATATCCTGCAGCTGTCGGGTCCGGTGTCTCGGATTGTCCCTTCGCCGTAATCCGGGCCAGCCACCTACCCAGTACAATCCCCCCAATCACTCCCAGAAACTCGTTGAGCGTCGTCGCATTCAAATGAGTCACGATCGGCACGATCACGGATCCTAGAATTGCGATCGCAATGGCGATGCGCCCTATTGCCGCCCCGTCGGCGTCCTGCGGCGTCCTCCGGCGTCCTCTCACGGACCAGAATCCCACCCCCGTGACGCAGCCCGCTAACCACAGGGTATTGATGAAGGCGAGCGCCCATGGCGCCCAGCTCTCGGGATAGTAGATCAGCTTCCAGCCGTCGCCGATCGTGTAGCCGAGGCCGCAGCGTTGCGTCGCGTTCAAGCGGAGACAGATATCGGTCGAGTCGTGCCAGGTGGCGGCGGTGAACGTGTCGCTCGGCGCCACGCCGCGCAGCGCGCCGCGCAGGCGCAGGTCGGGGTGCTCGAGGGTCAGCCGAAGAGCGGGCGTGTAATACCGCAGCGTCAGGTCCGTGTGGTCGACGGCCAGCATTAGGACCTTCTCGTCGCGCGGGCCGATGACGGCGATCAAGGGCGACGTCCGGGTGGGCGGCTCGGTGGCGGCGGTGACGGTGATGTCCATGCGTGCGTTACCTGGTCTGACGTCCAAGACTCTTCCGTTGTAATGCCCCAAGTGATTGAAGTCGGGCGTCAGCACGACGCTGTAGGGCAGGGGCGGGAAGGTTTGGCGCAGCAGGGCGGCGGTGCCCCACCAGACCAGCACGGCGATGATGGCGGTGCCGAGGGCCTGCCAGGCGCTGCGCCGCGGCGGGGCGAAGAGCCAGATCGGGGCCGCGACCACGAGCAAGACGCCGAGGGCGGTGCTGATGGTGTTGGCCACGATGTCGCCCAGGCTCGGGTCGCGGCCCGGAATCCATTGCTGCAGGAACTCCACCGTGAAGGAGAGCACGGCGCCGGCGGCGACCACGCGCATGGGCTTGACCCCGGCGAGGGTGAGCGCGACGCCGAGCGGGATGAACAGGATGAGGTTCGCGATCAGCTCGCCGAGGGCGGCGTCGCCCGTCGTGAGATAAAAGGACCAGCCTGGAGCGATGGGGCCGAAGCCTGAGTGGAGGGTAGCTACGCAAATGCCGAGGGTAGCGGCCGCGGCGGCGGCCCAGGCCCAGGTTTTCGCTTGGCGCACGGAGCACGGTACGCCTGGCTGGGCAGCTTGGTCAAGCCGCTGAGTAAGGTTTCAAAATGGTTCCGTCTACCCGCGCCAGGAGTCATAATTCTGGGGCTGCCGTCTGGTGAGAAGTATCACAACGACAACGGTTAAGGGCCCTAGCCAAGAGTTGCGACTGTGAACATATTCGCCGCACCCTTGGAGTTACCTCGGAAGAGGGAGGCTGAGCGGTCGTTTCTTGTTGGGCCCGAGGGTGCTGACCTCCCGGCTAACGGCGAGATAACCCTTAGCGTACGGGGGAGTTCGATCTTCGTGGAGCACTGTCCTTGACGCAGAACTGACGGCCCCATCCGAGTCTTGGCCGTCGATCGCGTCATTGCGGTTTCGCGAAGCACGTCATCTTAGCGCGCGGGAGAATTCGGATCCTCGTGGAAAAAGTGGTCAGTCACACAGATCCGGGAGTTCTGTCTCCAAGCACTGGAGCTGACCTCCGGGCGGTGCATCCGCATCGGCCGGCCCACAAGTCATTCCTTCTTGCGCTAGCACGCTTTTTCGACCGACTCGCCGGCTATCGCGTGTATCGGGCCGTCGCGGTCGCCGCCGTCGAGCTCGCGATCGCCTTGACCGCTGCGGTGAGCGCGATTGCCATTATCCAATCGGGCGAATTCTGGCGCTGGGAGTCTGCGCTGCTGGTCGCCGGGCTCGTCCTCGTCGGGAGCAAGGTCGTTGTTGGGGTTGCGACGCGATCCTTCTCAGGAAGATGGCGGTACGTCGGCGTGCGCGACGCGGTGATCGTGACACGTGCTGCCGTGCTTGCGGCCGCGCTCGCCTTTGCGGTGCTCGAGTTTTTGAACCTCGCCGGAGTGCGGCTCCGTCTCGTCGGTGCCGATGCCGTCATCTATATCGTCCTGGCGTGCGGCATGCGCTTGATGATTCGGTCGCTCCACGAATGGGAGCGGCGCGTGCGCATCGGCAACGGGACCGCACGGCGCCGTGCAGTCATCGTAGGGGCCGGGGAGTCCGGCTCGGCGTTGATCAAGAACATGCAGTGGAGCCCGAAGCTCCTGATGGAACCCGTCGCGGTGGTTGACGACGATCGCAACAAACACGGCAGCCGTCTCCACGGCGTTCCCGTTGCTGGCCCCGTGTGTCAGCTTGCGTCCATCGTGGAGAAGTGCAGCGCAGACGAAATCGTGATAGCCATCCCGTCGGCGACGCGGGAGCAGATTGGTCGCGTGGTTGATGTGTGCGCAAGCACACGCCTGCCATTCCGTATTGCGCCTGATCCTGAGGATGTGCTGAGTGGATCGGCGCGATCCACCATGCTGCGCGACGTTCAGCCGAGCGACCTGCTGGGCCGCCCCCAGGCGGATCTGCATGTCGACGAGCTGCGGGCCGAGTTTCAGGGCGCGCGCATCGTGATTACCGGCGCGGCGGGATCGATCGGCTCGGAGCTGGTGCGCCAGCTCGTGAAGCTCGAGCCGGCGATCCTGTACCTCATCGATCGCAACGAGAACGATCTCTACTTCCTGTGCGAGGAGCTGGAGCGCCGGGAGCCGAAGGCGCCGTTGATCGATGTGATCCAGGACGTGCGGGATCAGAAGCGCATGACGCGGATCATGAAGGAGGCGCAGCCGACGCATGTGTTCCATGCGGCGGCGTTCAAGCATGTCCCACTGATGGAGTTTCATCTGGCCGAAGCGGTGGAGAACAACATCCTCGGCACGTGGACGACGCTCGAGGCGGCGCGCGCGGCGCACGCCGGAAAATTCGTCCTGATCTCCACCGACAAGGCGGTCCGGCCCTCGAGCGTGATGGGAGGGACCAAGCGATTTGCCGAATTGCTCGTCGCCGAAGTGACGCGCGAGAACGGGATGAAGGGCGTGATCGTGCGGTTCGGGAACGTGCTGGGGTCGAACGGCAGTGTCGTACCGCTGTTTCAGCGCCAGATCGCCGCGGGCGGGCCGGTGACGGTGACGAGCCGCGAAGCGACGCGCTACTTCATGACCACGCCCGAAGCGGCCCAGCTGGTGCTCCAGTCCGTGGCACTGCCGGAGTCCGCCGGTAAGGTGGCGCTGCTCGACATGGGGACACCGGTGCGAATCTGGGATCTGGCGGAGCGGCTGATTCGGATGAGCGGGCTGCGGCCTGGCGCGGACATCGAGATTGTGGAAACGGGGCTCCGTCCCGGCGAGAAGCTGCACGAAGAATTGTGGTGGGACTCGGCGAATGCGAAGCCGAGCAGCCATCCGCAGATCATGTTGGGAGAGGTGGGGCTGTCGTGGACCCAGACGCGGAATCTCGTGCCGCTCATCCGGGAGTTGGTCGAGAAAGACGATCCGATCCTGCTGCACCAGCTCCTCGAGGAGAGTGTGGGGCTGACCAATGGCGCCCACTTGCACGGCCGTGTCGAACGGCCGCAGCGCACGCCACGTCAGCGTTCATCTGGTCCGCAGCAGGCGGTGAGCGGGTTTTGATGGCTGGTACCCGTCAAGCTGGCGACGCGTATCACACGTGTCGTTGGTACGCTTGCCGCACCAGGCCGAGGGCTGAGAAGCGCGCGGGACAACTGCTCAGACTTCGTGGCGTGGAGTCGTACGTCCCGCTGCTCGAGCGGGAGCGCCAGTGGTCGGATCGCACGAAGCGAGTCGGGTTCCCGTTGTTTCCTGGTTACGTGTTTGCTCAGTTCAGTCCGGCCATGATTCACGAAGTCCTCGCGACACCGGGCGTTGTCACGATCGTCCGCAATGATGGGAATCCTGCACCCGTACGGAGCGAGGAACTAGAGTCGATCCGCGTACTGGTAGCGTGTGTAAACGCCGGCAACGCGCTACCCGAGCCGGCGGAGTTCCTCGAGGCAGGGCAGGAAGTCATCGTCGCCCATGGCCCGTTCAGCGGGATACGAGGCGTGCTGGTCGAGGATCGCGGTCGAACGAAGGTGGTCATTCGTCTGTCAGCGTTGCGCCGGGCGTTGAGCGTGGAGCTTCCACGGACGATTCTGCGCGCCGCCGGCTGACCGCATCACCGCAGCACGACGCGACTACGCCGGAGCACACACGCCGGAAGCGGGCTTCGTCAGATGCGCCCTGTGACTGACGGGGCCAAGGTGTATCAAGGACCTTCCAGTCGGATGCCGTTCCCACACAACACTTGAAGGATAGGAGCACCTGAGCACACTGACCGTTTTCCTCGGTCGTTCCGCCTTCGAACAGGAGTTCCGTGGATGAACGAGTGCCCGCCTCGTGTCGCATCCCTGCAAGCGATGGAGGCTTGGCCCTGACCACCGTTGCGGAACGTCGCTACGGCGAGCTGCGGCACCAACTGCTGGGCGAGCTGCAACGGAATACGCACGTGTCACAGCGAGCCTTGGCCCGACGGCTCGGTGTGGCGGTCGGGACGGTGAACCGCCTGATCAGTGATCTCATGGAATCTGGCTACGTCCAGGTCTTCAATCGTAGCGTTCGGCCTTTTGCGTACCGCGTGACCGGTGATGGCGAGCGTTTCCAACGCCATCTGAGCCACGAAGTGTTTTCGACGGCGATCGCGAACGTACGTCGGCTGGAAGAGCGGATTCGCGGAACGCTCGCGGATGTGCAGAGTCGGGGGGTTCGGCGCTTGGTGTTCTACGGCGCTGGTACGATCATGGAAATCACATCACGCTTGGCACGAGAGCTCGGCCTCGACGTGATCGCTGTCGTCGATGACAATTCCGAAAAGCATGGCACTCGCCGCGGCGGCTTGCTCGTGCAGGCGCCGCAGGCCATCGATGAGTTGCGACCCGATGCGGTCCTCATTACGACGCTGCGCCACGCCGAGACGATTCAGCTCAAGTTGGATGCTTCGCTGCACTCCTCTATCGAGGTCTGGGAGCTATGATGGCGCGATTGATCCCACGGTTGGACATCAAGGGACCGAACCTGGTAAAGGGTATCCATCTTGAGGGCCTCCGCGTGCTCGGCAAGCCCGAGTTCTTCGCGCGACGGTATTATGAGGAGGGCCGTTTGGGGGACATCAGGTGCGAGGAGGGGATCGCGCTCGTTAAATGGTTTGATGGTGAGTGGCCCGAGCGTTTCGCGCAGCAGATCTTTCAGTATCTGGGCACCCCCTGCCGAGGAATTCCCTGTCGCGCATCGTATGTTCACAGAACCGATGATGACTAGGGAGTCCTTCTTGGCACTCACCGATACGTTCCGCTCGCCGCACCTCTGGAGAAAGAATTCGGACGGCTGGGTTCTTCGGCACACTACAGGGGAGAGTGCCGGGGCTTCGCCATCGGACTAATGCGTTGAGCGTCCTGGTCCTCGTGCCAGCCCGGGGTGGCTCGAAAGCTGTGCCCGGCAAGAACCTGCGGCTCGTTGGCGGCCTCAGCCTCACCGCGCGCGCAGTCCTTCACGGCCGTCTGTTTCTGATTGACGCGCGCCTTGCGGATGGTCTGGTAGTAGTCGACACAGACGACACTGTCATTGCCGATGAGGGGCGCCGCTTTGGCGCCGAGGCTCCGTTCCTTAGGCCACCAGAATTGGCCCGGGACGAAACGCCTACGATCGACAGTGTGCTGCATTGTCTGGATCGCCTGCAGGCGGCTGGACGAACGTTCGAGACGATTGTGCTGCTCCAACCGACATCCCCGCTGCGGACCAGCGCGGACATCACCGCTTGCTGGCGAACCTTCGATCCGGCCCAAGCGCCGTCGGTGGTCGCCGTGACACCGATCGAGCATCCGCTGGAGCTCGCGGTGGGGCTAGACCGGGACAACGTTCTAAGCGGGGAAAGCCCGACCGTGCGGCGCCGGCAAGAGTTCACCCCCTCCTTTCGGATCACGGGCGCAGCGTATGTGACGACTTTCAACGTGCTGCGAAATCGGCGCGCCTTTGTAGTGCACGGACTCACGCGTGGTGTGGTGGTACCGTCGGAGCGCTCACTTGACATCGATACGGCTGCCGATCTTGAGGCGGCTGACGCGCTGCTGCGCGGTGGACCAATCCCAGCGGGGCTCGCGATTGGCGGACGACAATTGGGTGGGGGTGCGCGTTGCTACGTTATCGCCGAAGCAGGGGTAAACCATAACGGCGATCCCTCGCTCGCTCACCGGTTGGTTGATGTCGCCGCCGACGCCGGCGCTGACGCCGTGAAGTTCCAAACGTTCATACCCGAACAGCTTGCGGCGCCGCACGCCAAGCAGGCCGCCTATCAGACCGAGAACACAGGCTTCGAAGATTCGCAACTGGCGATGCTTCGTCGGCTCGTGCTGCCCAGGGACGTGTATCCCGCGCTGAAGGATCACGCCGAGGATCGCGGTATCGCGTTTCTCTCGACGCCGTTCGATGAGGCGTCGGCGGATTTTCTCGAGTCCCTAGGCATCGCCGCGTTCAAGATCTCGTCAGGCGAGCTGACTAACCTACCGTTCATCACCCATGTCGCGCGCAAGGGACGCCCGATGCTTTTGTCGTCGGGGATGGGGACGATGGCGGAGGTTGCCGAAGCGGTGCTCGCGGTCCGTCATGCATCGGACGTGCCGCTGGCGCTTTTTCATTGCGTCACGAACTATCCCGCGACACCCGAGCAGTGCAACCTCGGGGCTATGGCGTCAATGCGTTCGGCATTCCATGTGCCCGTGGGCTGGAGCGACCACACGTCTGGGATCGATGTGAGTACGGCTGCCGTGGCGCTCGGCGCTGATGTGTTGGAGAAGCACTTCACGCTCGATCGTGGACTGGCGGGACCCGACCACAAAGCGTCGCTGGAGCCGAAGGAGCTTTCGGCTCTGCTCCGATCGGTGCGCGCCGTCGAGGCCGCACGTGGGACAGGCGTGAAGGCGCCCGTCGCGGTGGAGAACGACCTTGCGACGAAAGTCCGTAAGAGTTTGCACGCACGCTGGGCGCTTGCGGCAGGGCACACTCTCGCTGCGGAGGACGTCATCGCGTTGCGGCCCGGGGATGGTCTGTCCCCGGCGGCGTTGCAGCGTCTGCTGGGCCGTCGACTGCGGGCCGCTGTAGCTGCAGGCGCGCAACTGGACGAGCGTGACTTCGCCTAAGCGCTTGGCCGTTTTGACGACGGGACGTCAGGATTACGGCATACTCCGTGGAGTGCTGCTGCTGCTGGCGCGAGACCGTCGTTTTGATCTACGACTGTGGGTCGGCGGGATGCATCTGCGGGAGCGGTTCGGCCGCACGGTAGAGCACATTCGCGCCGATGGGATGAGGGTCGCTCGGGAATTGGATTTTGTGGACGAGCCACCCGATCCAGCTCGGGACGCGGCGCGGGCGGCGGAGCAAACCGTTTTGGCGCTACGTCAATCACGGCCTGACGCACTGCTCGTTGTAGGCGATCGGCACGAGGTTCTCGGGGCCGCGATGGCGGCTGTAGTGGAGCGCGTGCCCGTCGCACACCTCCACGGCGGCGAAGAGAGCGAGGGCGCCATCGACAATGTCGTCCGGCATGCCGTCACAAAGCTCAGCCACCTCCATCTCGTGAGTCACGAGCGCCATGCGCAAAGGGTCCGACAGATGGGGGAGTTGCCCGATTCGGTGATTGTTGTCGGCGCACCGGGTCTCGACAATCGGTACCGCGCAGACCTTCCGGATCGTGCAGTCCTCGAGATTGCCCTGGACTTCAAGCTTGCACCACCCCTCGTGATCGTGACGGTGCACCCTACGCCTTTTGATCAGGATCCGACTGCCGAGGTCGCGCAGGTGGCCGCGGCGATGGCGGCTGTTCCGGCAACGTACATCATTACCCAGCCGAACGCAGACGCGGGTGGAAGTGCGATTCGAGATTTCTGGTGCGGCTGGTCGAGAGGGCGGGCTGGTGTCTTGATGGTCGATGCGTTGGGCGAGGACCGATATTGGGCCTTGCTCAAGATGGGAGCGGTGGTGTTGGGAAACTCGTCGAGCGGCGTTATCGAGGCACCGGAAATCGGTGCGCCGGTAGTCAATGTCGGGGAACGGCAGCGGGGTCGTCTCCGTGGTCGCGGCGTGCTAGATGTACTGGCGGAAGCTGGAGCAATCACAAAGGCTCTGCGGCAAGCCATCATGCCGGAAGCGCGCGCGCGCGTCGCGGCCCTGCCGCCTACCTACTCTGAGGGACCTGCGGCGCCGCGTATAGTGGATGCACTCGCGGCCTGGACGCCCCCCTATCCTCCTCGGAAGGCATTCAGGGATCTCCAGTGAGCGGAAGTCTTGTCCTGGTTGGAGGAGGCGAGCATGCGCGTGTCGTGGCCGAGGCGGCGCGGTCAGCCGGTTTGGAGCTCGCCGGCTTCGTCGACCCGCAGCCGTGCCGCACTACGGTGGAGCGGCTTGGTTTGGTGCGGTTGGGCGATGACAGCGCGCTGTTAAGCCTACCAGACGTGTGGGGCATCCTCGGAGTCGGCGCAGTAGGTGCGCAGGCAGTGCGACGAATGATCGTCGAGCGCGTGAGGCCGCACGTCGTTGGATGGAAAGCCGTGGTGCATCGGATGGCATGGGTGTCCCCCACGGCCACCATCGCCGAGGGTGCGGTGATTATGGCGGGTGCCATCATAAACGCAGGAGCGCAAATCGGGCGTCACTGCATCGTCAACACGGGCTCGGTAGTCGAGCACGACGTCGTGCTGGGAGACTTCTCACAGCTTGCACCAGGCGTGACTGTCGGTGGGGGCGTGCGAATTGGTCCGGATGTGTTCATCGGGCTGGGGGCCGGATTACGCGATCACATCGTGGTCGGTGCCGGGGCGTTCGTTGGGATGGGCGCAACAGTCGCGGCTGACGTTCCGGAAGGCGCGCGGATTCGCGGGGCCCTTACCCACATTGCCAACAGCGAGGCGATTGGCTGATGGATCGATCGCTGACGCAGATGCTCGTGAGGCGTGACGCGACCCTACTGGAGGCCATGAAAGTGATCAACCAGGGTGGTCACGCTATCGCCTTCGTGACGAACGCCCACGACAAGGTGATCGGCACGGTTACCGACGGCGATTTGCGTCGGGCCATCCTTGGTGGAGCGACGCTGAACAGCCGGTGTCTCGAGAAGGCAATGAACCGTTCGTTCACGTCGGTGGGTCCGCGGGCATCGCGGGCCGAAGTTCTCGACATGATGCGCGCGCGCGGAATCACGCAGGTACCGGCGATGGACCGCACTGGCCGGTTGACCGGTTTGCATCTCATGCACGACCTCATCGGGGGCGGCGAGCGTGCAAATTGGGCGGTCATCATGGCGGGCGGAAAGGGCGAGCGTCTCCGGCCCCTCACCCTAACCGTGCCAAAGCCGATGATCATGGTCGCCGGTCGGCCGATCCTGGAGCGTTTGGTACTCCACCTCGTAGGCGGCGGGATCCGACGAATCTTCCTGTCGGTGAACTATCTGGGACAAGTGATCAAGCGACATTTCGGGGACGGCGCGGCCTTCGGCTGTCGTATCGATTATCTCCACGAGAGTGCGCCACTAGGAACGGGCGGGGCGCTGTCGCTGCTCCCGGAGCGACCGCGACATCCAGTGTTGACTCTTAATGGCGACCTGGTCACGCAAGTAGACGTTGCGAGGATGCTGGAATTCCACACCGAGGGAGGGTACGCCCTTACGCTCGGCACGCGGTCGCACGAAGTGCACGTGCCGTTTGGGGTTGCAGCAGTGCGTGGTAGCCGCCTCGTCGCGCTCCAGGAGAAGCCGTCGGAGCGTGTGTTGATTAACGCGGGCGTGTATGTGATTTCACCGCGTGTCCTGCGACTGGTGCCCAAACGGCGGCAATACCCGATCACGTCGCTCGTGGATGCGTGTTTGCGGCGGCGCCTTTCGGTGGGTGCGTTCTTTATCGAGCAGGACTGGATGGATGTGGGCCGCCCGGACGAGCTTCGGAAGGCGCGAGGGGACGCGTGAGCTGGCGGGGCAGACGCGTGCTTGTGACGGGTGCAGATGGATTTATCGGAAGCCATCTGACCGAAGCGCTCGCACGGGCCGGGGCGTCGGTCCGGGCGTTTTGCCTGTACAACTCGAACGGCTCTTGGGGCTGGCTTGACCAGAGCGCACGGGCCATTCGTGATACGTTAGATGTGCGACTGGGTGACATTCGGGATGCGCGATTCGTCGAACAGGCCTGCGAAGGTATCGAGGTCGTATTCCACCTGGCTGCCCTAGTCGCCATTCCATACAGCTACACCGCCCCAGAGTCCTTCGTGGATACGAACGTGCGTGGCACGCTCAACGTTCTCGAGGCCGTGCGGCGGGCTCGCTGTGCCCGGGTCGTCAACACGTCCACCAGCGAAGTGTATGGGACCCCGGACGTGTTACCTATCACCGAGCAGCACCCGTTACGAGGCCAGTCGCCCTACAGCGCTACTAAGATCGCTGCCGACAAGCTCTGCGAGGCCTACTGGAGTTCGTTCGACGTACCGGTGATGACCTTACGGCCATTCAATACGTATGGGCCGAGACAGTCGGCCCGCGCCATCATTCCCACGATTCTCACGCAACTCTTAGCGGGTCAGACCGTGATCCGTCTCGGGAATACCAAGACGAGGCGGGACCTGACATTTGTGACAGATACCGTTGAGGGTTTCCTGCGCGCGGGCGAGGTCCCGGGTGTTGAGGGCAGAACTATCCAGCTCGGTACAGGCCGCGCCGAGTCGGTTCAGGACGTTTTTCAGGCGGCGTGCTTGGTCTGCGGATTGGAGGCTCGAGTCGAGCACGATCCGGCGCGCCTCCGGCCTGACCGTAGCGAAGTGGTGGCGCTTCAAGCCGATCCCTCACTCGCCCGGGAGCTGTTGGGCTGGCGGGCGACTGTGACGCTCGAAGAGGGGCTGACGCGTACCGCCGACTGGTTGAGAGGAAAGGTCGACCAATACCGTCCGGGCGTCTATGCCATCTAGGTCGCTCGAACCCGGTGCGCCGGTTGCAGCGGGCGAGATCCCGCTGTGCGCTCCGCAGCTAACCGGCAGCGAATGGCAATACATCAAGGAATGTCTTGATACCGGGTGGGTGTCGTCGATCGGTAGCTTCGTCGACCGCTTCGAGCGGGAGTTCGCAGAAAAAGTGGGGGCTCGCTACGCAGTGGCGATGGGTTCCGGCACAGCGGCGTTGCACATTGCTCTACTGGTTTCTGGCGTCGGCCCGGACGAGGAAGTTGTGACACCGGCGCTTACGTTCATCGCCCCTCTCAACACGATTCGGTACGCGGGAGCTTGGCCTGTTGTCGTGGATGTCGATCCCGATTACTGGCAGATGAACCCGGTTCAGGTGCGCACATTCCTGACTTCGGATTGTTGTCGCGAAAATGGCGCCCTCGTGAATCGCCACACCGGCCGCGCTGTCACAGCATTGATGCCCGTCGACATACTCGGGCATCCCTGCGACCTCGACGCGATGCGGGTTTTGGCGGGGGAATTCGGCCTCGCGGTGATCGAAGATGCGACCGAGTCGCTCGGGGCCCGTTATCGAGACCGTTCTCTCGGTCAGCTGAGCCCGGTCACATGCTTCTCATTCAACGGGAACAAGCTCATCACGACCGGGGGGGGCGGCATGCTCGTCACGGATGACGAGGTGAAAGCGAGACGCGCTCGGTACCTGGCGACCCAGGCAAAAGACGACCCTCTCGAATATGTCCATCACGCGGTTGGGTACAATTACCGTCTCACCAACGTCCTTGCGGCGATGGGCTGCGCGCAGCTTGAGCAACTGGACGCTTTTGTTGCCAGGAAACGCGCGGTTGCCTCCCGCTACATCGAGGCACTAGCAGAAATCCCGGGGCTGACTCCGATGCGCGAGGCAGCCTGGGCGCGCTCCGCGTTCTGGATGTTCACGACGCTGGTGGATGAGAGTGAGTTCGGGCAGGATAGCCGGTCGCTCATGCGGTACTTGGACGAGCAGAGGATCCAGACGCGGCCGTTGTGGGAGCCGATGCATCAAAGCCGCGCGCACGCAGGGGCGTTTCGTCGTCCCTGCCCGGTGGCCGAAGGCGTGCATGCGCAAGCACTCAGTTTGCCGTGTTCCGTGGGTCTGACCAACGCGGATCAGGAGCGGGTGATCACCGCGCTGCGAGCTGCTACCCGGTAGCGAAGCCAAGGCGTATGACGTCTGCAACTCCCGGCCTTCGGCGGCTCGCGAATGCCTCGGTCATTTACCTTGTCGGCAACCTGTCGTCACGAGGGCTGGCGGTTGTTCTCCTGCCCATCTACACACGGCATCTTTCGCCGACCGACTACGGGATCGTTGCGGTGACGCTAACCATAGTGTCAGTCCTGAGCGTTGTTCTGCCACTCGGCCTTCATGGCGCTGTGGCACGCTTTTACTTCGCCACGCCGGACACCGCCGAGCGCCGCACAACGAATGGCACGATCTGGATGGCATCGATTGTATCGGCGGGAGCGCTCGCCTTGCTGCTTGACCAGTTCGGCTCACCGCTCTTCGGCGTGTTGTTCCCCTCTGTCTCGTTTGACCCATACGTTCGACTCGGGATCTGGGCCGCATTTCTGAGTGTGATTGGCTTGGTCCCGCTCAGCATTCTTCAGGTACAGGAACGACCGCAAGCATACGTTCTGCTTTCGCTGTTCTCTTCCGTGGCGACTGCGGTTGCAATCGTGGTGCTTGTCGTGTGGCGTAACGAGGGAGCATATGGATACCTTCGAGGTGTAGTGTTGGGCGGGCTCGTGGCCGCCGGTCTCATCGTCGTCGTGACAGCTCGAACAGTGAGCCGCAAGGTGCGGCTCCAGGTGCTGCTTGCGGCACTCGCATACGGCCTGCCCTTGGTGCCGCACGCTCTTGCAGGATGGGCTCTCGAGCTGTCCGATCGCGCCATTCTTGCTCGTTTCGTTCGGCTCGAAGAGGTTGGCGTCTACGCGCTCGGATACCAACTGGGGGCGGCGGTTGGCATTGTGGCCAGTGCCTTCAACAGTGCGTGGGTACCAATTTTTTTTGGCGGCTTGTCTCGTGATGATCCGGCGGTCGAGCGTCACCTGTCGCGTCTGGCCACTTACTTCATCGCGGCCATTTTCTTTGGGTATCTCGCCTGGGCGCTTCTTTGTCAGCAGGTGATTGGCTGGGCCCTCGCGCCGGCGTACGGGGAAGCTTACCGGATCACTCGTCTCGTAGTCGTCGCATACGCACTTAATGCCCTCTACATTCTGCCGGTTAACGTGCTGTTCTGGAAACGAACGACCTGGCAAATTCCGTTGATCACCGGCGCCGCAGGGGCGGTTAACGTGGCGCTCAATCTCATTCTCGTGCCCCGGTTCGGTGTCATCGCGGCGGCATGGAACACCATCGCCGGTTATCTCGTGCTGCTCGTAATGGCATGGTTTCTGGCCCAACGCGAGCGACGATTTCCGTTTGAATACGGACGCCTGGCACGCATTGCCGCCGTGGCGGCTGCCCTATTCGCTGCGGGCTTGGCCGCGGCGCAACTTCCGACAACGGCAGCGACTGTTCTCCAACTCGGGATCGTGCTCTTGTTTCCACTGGTGCTGATGGCTGTTCGCGTCCTCGATCCCGGGCAAGCCTTGGCAGCGGTTCGGCAGCTCCCTCTCTGGCGCAGGTTGTGACACACAAGGAATTCCGAGCCTGGCTTCAGCGTATTGAGAGTAGTCACCCGGTCCTGGACTGGCGCGTTGGAGGGTTGCGCATCTGGCCGATGGCTCGCCTGACGCTGTACGGCGCGAACTTCCACGCACGCTCAAAACGATACTCGCTTGGTCAGAGCGGCTTGGGCTACGCACGCCTCGGGGCCGAAGCGCTAAGCGCCTGGGCCCGCGCCCGGTTGGCGGATGCTGAGAACTCGGTTCGGCCCGACGGTCACGCCGACGCGGTGTTTCTGACAAACTCGGTTGGGCGGCAGCCGGTGGTGAGCGGTCGGCGGTACAATCCGCGGCTCGCCCCCTATGTGGAGTTGCTCGCTCGACGCGGCCTGCGCTCAGTGGTGTGGGAAATGAGTCCATACGCGGACTACAACATTCCACGCTATACGCCTTCGGCGTTTATTCAACCGCGGTTGCTCTGGTGGCGTCTCCGGTCCCAGTCCCAGCCCGCAGTTCGTTTCACCGAGTCGTTGCCGGGATGGGAAGGTTTCTTGGCTGACGTGGGCGACGCTGGCTTCACCTTCCCGTACGAGGCGAAGAAGCGACTCCATCGCGACGTCTTCTACGTGCGTCGTCTAGCCGACCAGTTCGCGGCATGGCTGCGTCGGATCCAACCTCGGGTCTCGTTCGTGGCCGACGCCAGCGCGGCCGATCAAGCGTTCTGTCTGGCGTGTCGCGAGTTGGGAATTCCGAGCATCGAGATCCAGCACGGCGTCCAGGGCGCAATGCACCCGATCTACGCCTCTTGGTCGGCCGTCCCGCCTGAGGGGTTCGCGACCCGGCCGAGGGCATGGTGGTGTTGGGATGCGGAGAGCGCGGCGGTAATTATGGAATGGGCTGAGAGCGCGCCGCAGGCGCACACCGCTATTGTGGGAGGCGATCCGTGGCGAGAAATGTGGTTGTCGGTCGGCAACGAAGAGGCCCGCCGCACTCTGGCAGATGTCCGCGCGCACGTTGCGGCTGCCGGTGGGGAGCACCACATCCTCGTCACTTTGTCGTCGATACACGAAGTCTTGCCCGAGAGCGTGCTTGAGGTCGTGCGTCGGTCACCGAGTGACTGGCGCTGGTGGTTTCGAATGCACCCGGTCAACCAGGCGGCGCGTCGGCCGGAGACCGTCAACACGCTGGCGTCGGTAGGTCAGGAAGAGACGCGCATGCAGTGGGCCACCGAGGTACCCCTACACGCTCTCCTGCAGTTCATGGACTGCCACGTGACCGTAGGTTTCTCGACCGTGGTGCAAGATGCGGCAGCGGTGGGCGTGCCCTCTATTGGTTGTTCGCTAGCGGGGGCGGACTTCTATGCGGCTGAGGTTGGACGCGGGATCATGCGAATAGCACTGACCGCGGACGAATTGACTGAGGGTCTCGAAGCCTTCCTGGTACAGCGAAAGCAACTTCCATCAGGGACACGACCGGATCCCGACGCCGCGATGGGTCAGGTGTTGACGCTGCGGGCAGCCGGAAATGGACGTGAACGCGCGGCAATCGTCCAGAAGGAAGGAGCATGAGAGTCGACAGTATGGTAACTGAGCGACCGGTGCGAGAGTCTCCGGCTGAGTCCCACGCGAAGTCAGGGGAAATCTCTGTACTGTGGATCTTGGCAGTGCTGATGCGCGAACGCCGGATCGTCATTGCGTTCACCGCAATCGCCGTCGTGGTAGCCCTCGTCATCGCGGTTCTGCGGGAACGCACCTATTCCGCGACGTTCTCATTTGTTCCTCAAGCTGCACAGGATGCTACGCCCTCCAGCCTGTCGACCCTCGCCGGTCAGTTTGGACTGTCACTTGGCGCGGCCCCGGGAGTATCGCAGTCGTCTCAGCTCTATGCGGACCTGCTCCGGACGCGCGAGGTGCTGGTCCCGATTGCAACAGACAGCTTCGCAGCCTCCGGGCCTGGCGACGAGCGCAAACCGCTGGCGGCACTTCTCCATATTTCGGGCTCTTCCGAGGCCTTGGTGCTGGAAAAGACACTGCGTGCACTTCGCACGCGCGTGATTTTCTCGACTGTCGCGACCCGCACAACGGGTGTCGTTTCGGTCCGGGTCCGAACTCGATTCCCAAACGCGTCCTTGGAAGTAGCAAATCGCTTGCTGCAAGGCGTCAACCAATTCAACCTCGTCACGAGGCAGAGTCAGGCAGCAGAAGAGCGTCGCTTCACAGAGGGACGGCTTGATGCCGCGCGAACGTCACTACGCGCTGCCGAGGATGCTCTGGAACGCTTCCTCCGAACCAACCGTCAACTCGACAATTCTCCCGGACTAAGTATCGAACGCGATCGTCTACAACGAGACGTTGTGTTGCGGCAGCAGATTGTAACGGGGCTAGCACAACACTATGAGGACGCGCGCGTTCGCGAGGTGCGAGACACTCCGGTTATCACGGTCATCGAGAAACCGACGCTCCCCGTAGAACCGGATCCGCGTGGACGGGTGGGTATCCTCGTGGGCGGTACCGCGATTGGACTTCTCGTCGGGATTGTGATGGCGCTCTTGGCGAATGGGTTTGGCCAGTTGCAGGCAGCGGGGACGGATCCGTCCTTCAACCTCCTGGTCAAGGAATGGAAGCGGTTCCGCGGCGGACGGAAATGACGGCAGTCGCACAGCCTCTCGAATCAGTTCCTATCCCTGCAGCGCGGATCAATCTTTTCTCCTTCCTGCTGGCCTACTATTGGGCCCTTCAGTTTGTCATGAGGACCGGGGACCAAGTACAGAGAGGCAGCACGATGTATTGGCTGCTCGTCATCCCCATCGCCGTGTTCTCAGCCCTGCTCCTTGGCGCTATGGGGCTTTCCACGCGACTGAATACCCCTGCGTGGCTTGTATCCGCATATGCAATCGTAGTCAGCGTGATCGCGCTGGCTCGCGGCGACTATCAGACACTGGCCAGCACGTTGCTATTTTGCTCCGCGCTCGTCGTAATCTTTGCCGGGCGTCTGTCGCCATCCGTTGACTTTCTTAACCGCCTTTTCCTGCTCTCTATCGCCCTCAATAGTCTCTTGTTTCTCCTCGGTAGGACGATTTATGCCGTCATTCCGGGCTTCTCTACAGGCGAAGAATTCTCGTGGCGCGTCTCGGTGTTCCCCTCGGTCGCCACGAGCGCGTTCTTTTCTCTCATCGTCTTTTTTCTGAATCTGCGGCGTCCCGATGCCTACCTGAGGAAGGTTTGTTTGTTGGTATCGCTGTACTTTGTTCTCTTCTCGGGTATCCGCTCCGCCTTGATCGCGGGCATCCTCGCTGGTGGCTACATGCTGCTGGTTCGGGCCGGATTGGTGAAGGGTACGCCAGCCAAGGTCGTGTATCTCTTTCTCGCGGTTATCGTGCTTGTGTCATCGCTCTTTCTAACTCAGCTCCTATTGACTATTCCGAGTTTCACCAGTGAGGGGCTTAACATGTACCTGTTCCGGTCCGCAGAGGGCTTCCAGAGCCAAGAGGATGCAGCCAGAGCGATCTACAGAACCTGGCTCTGGTCTGAGCACCTTCGGATCGCCTCCCAGAATCCCATCCTCGGCGTCGGGACGTTTAGCTTCGGATTAGCTTCCTCCGTTGATCCGCTGTTTGGCGACTTGGGCAATGGCTCAGAGGCATTCCTAACCGGGCTCTACGCGCGCGTGGGCGTGCCTGCCGTGCTGCTTGTTGCTGCGCTCCTGTCGGCCATCGTCCGTGGTCTCGAGTCCAATGAGGATATGCACATCCTGGTCGGCCTGGCCATGTTCGTGGCGATGTTGGCCTATGGCAGTTTTATCAATGCGTACGATTTCGTGTTTCTTGTCATGATTGGTCTGCTCGCTGCGAACAAGGGTACCGTAGCGGAACTACCCCGTGAGTCGGCGGCCAACACCGCGTGAAGGTTCTGTACATCGACGGCGTTGGACCGTTTGGAGGAGCGTCGCGAAGCTTGTATGAAGTGCTCAGGGGCATGCCGAAGGGCAGCGTCGATGCCTACTTCGTCGTGGCGCGCGGCACCATTCTTTCGTACTACCGAGAGTTAGCAAGCGACGTCATTGCCACCGCAGGTTTGACGAGATTCGACAACACCCGATACAGTCATTATCGAGGCGTCCGCTGGCTCGTTCTGCTGCGGGAGCTCTTTCATCTGCCCTTTACAATTGTCGCCATACTCCAAGCCAAACGGCGATGGAAGTGGGTCGACGTGCTGCATGCGAACGAGATCACAGAAATAGTGCCGCTGCTGATTGCCCGGCGCGTTTTCAAGGCGCCGATTGTCGTGCATGTTCGCTCGCTGGCGAGGACCGCTGACAGGTCACTGCGGTGTCGATGGTTGAACGCGCAGTTGAAAGGCGCCGACGCGGTGATCGCAATCGACGAGAACGTGAGGGCTACGCTACCTGCCGACCTAAACGTAGACGTCATTCATAATTCTTTCACGGCCGAACGCGCACCAGACCCAACGGTCCAAGGCTTGCTCGAGGCGTTGCATCCGAATTCGTTGAAGGTTGGGTTCATCGGGAATCTCCATCACTCGAAGGGCCTCTTCGATCTCCTGGAGGCGGCAAAGATCGTCCGGGCAGCTGGGCGGGATGTCGAGTTCATCGTTGTCGGGGGCGTTACGCGAGGCGATCGTGGAGTGAAGGGCTGGCTGCTCCAGAAGATCGGCCTGGCGCAGGACGTTCAGGCAAGGTTACTGGAGCGGATCAAGTGCTATGAGCTGACGAAGACCTTCCATTTGCTTGGCCCGACGAGCGACATCCTGTCGGTGTACGACCGGATTGATGTCCTGTGCTTTCCCTCGCACTTCGATGCACCAGGGCGGCCGATGCTCGAGGCGGCTGTTGCTGGGGTCCCTTGTATCGCGGCGGTCACCCACCCGCACGCCGACACGCTTCTGCATGGCGAGACCGGCCTGGCTGTCCCGGGTCAGGATCCGGCGAAACTTGCGGACGCGATTCAATACTTTGCGGACAACCCGGCAGAGGTCGTAAGAATGGGTGCGAACGCGAGGAGGTTGGCCGAGACGAATTTCGACGCGCGGGTGAACGCAAAGAAGCTGCTAGCTGTCTACGCGCGCGTCGCGAGCGCGGCGAGGGCCGAACCGTGACCCGTCCCGGCACCGCGAAGCGGGCCTACGCCATCTGTGCGAACTGTATCATGGATACGAGCGACTCGAACATCTCGTTCGATGAGCGTGGCTGGTGCGATTACTGCCTCAACTACTACAAGAACATCCTCCCGAACTGGCATCCCGACGAGTCCGGGCAAGCGCTCCTTACCCGTAAGATTGACCAGGTCAAACGTCACGGAAGGGGACGTAACCACGATTGCGTCATTGGTATCAGCGGTGGTGTGGACAGCTCTTATGTCACATTCGTAGCGAAGGAGAAGTTCGGCCTGCGCCCGCTGCTGTTTCACGTAGACGCCGGGTGGAACTCACAGCAGGCCGTGAATAACGTAGAACGCCTCGTGGATGGTCTTGGCGTCGACCTGCACACCGAGGTCGTGGATTGGCTGGAGATGCAGGACCTCCAGCTCGCATTCTTCAAGGCACAAGTACCCCACATCGATACACCGCAGGACCACGCGTTTTTCGCCGGCCTCTACAATTTCGCTGCAAAGCACGGATTCAAATACATTCTGACCGGAGCCAACTACTCGACAGAGTGCGTCCGCGAGCCGTTGGAATGGCATTATCACGCGTCCGACCTGCGCCAACTGAAGGACATCCATCGGCGCTTCGGGTCAAGACCCCTGAAGACATTCCCGATGGCCGATATCTTCACCTACAAGCTCTACTTTCGGTACCTGAAGGGCGTGCGTGTTGTGAAGCCGCTGAACTACGTACCCTACGTCAAGGAAGCGGCGATGCAGGAGCTCGTGGACCGCTTCTCCTGGCAACGCTATGCGCACAAGCACTACGAATCCCGCTTCACGCGGTTCTACGAGGGGTACTGGCTTCCCGTCAAGTTCGGGTATGACAAGCGCCGTGCACACTTCTCCAGCCTTATCCTGACGAAGCAAATGACGCGTGGGGACGCCCTGAATAGAATCGCGCAGCGCGCGTATGACGAAGAGACCATCGCTCAGGACTTCGAGTACGTCGCCACCAAGCTCGATCTGACCGTCGCCGAGTTCCGGCGGCTAATGAACGGCCCCAACAGGAGCTACCGCGACTACAAGAACAGTATGACTCTGATCAACGCCGGCACGCACGTGCTCCGCGCCTTCGGCATACAGCGCACTATCATTCGATGATCACGATTGTCGACTACGGGCTCGGCAACATCCGGGCATTCCTAAATGTCTACAATCGGTTGAACATCGAGGCGGCGACTGCGGCGAGCGCGGACGAGTTGCGAGGCGCCTCGAAGCTGATCCTGCCAGGCGTGGGCGCGTTCGATCACGCTATGCGGCGCTTGGAGGAGTCTGGAATGCGCGCGACGCTCGACGATCTGGTGCTCCACAAAGGTGTGCCGGTTCTCGGGGTGTGCGTCGGCATGCAGATGCTCGGACGGTCGAGCGAGGAAGGGGAGTTGCGTGGCCTCGGCTGGATCGACGGACGCGTCAGGGGCTTCGCGTCTCTCCCGGCGGCAACCGGGCTCCCGCTGCCCCACATGGGATGGAACGATGTGTACCCCGTCTCGCGTAACAACCTGTTCGATCAGCTCGAATCGGATGCCCGGTTCTATTTTCTCCATTCCTTCTATTTCGAATGTGCAAATCGCGAGGATGCCCTCGCGGTATCCAGGTACGGAACGGACTTCAGTTGTGCCGTGAACTCCGCCAACATCTTTGGCGTACAGTTTCATCCCGAAAAGAGCCACCACTTCGGGACGCGACTCCTGAAGAATTTTGCGGAGCTGTGAGTTGCTGAGACCAAGAATTATCCCCTGTCTGCTGGTCAAAAACGGCGGACTGGTGAAAACCGTGCAGTTCAAGGATCCTAAATACGTTGGCGATCCGATCAACGCCGTCAAGATCTTCAATGAAAAAGAAACAGACGAGCTCATCGTTGTCGACATCGATGCCACCGTGCAAGGCGCGGAACCAAATTACAGGCGCATTGCGCATTTGGCGGTCGAGTGCCGAATGCCGTTGTGCTATGGGGGCGGCATCAAGCAAGCGGACCAGGCCAAGCGGATCATTGGCCTTGGCGTTGAGAAGATCGCGATCAGCTCTGCGGCAGTGGAGAACCCACCACTGATCTCGAAGATCGCGCAGGAGATTGGCAGCCAAAGCGTCGTCGTCGTGTTCGATGTGAAAAGGCGTCCGAAGTTAGGGGACTACGAGGTGTGGACGCACAATGGCACGAGGACCACGGGCAGACTCGTGATCGACCTCGCGAAGGAGGTAGAGTCGCTCGGTGCCGGTGAGATCGTCGTCAACTCAATCGACAATGACGGACAGATGAACGGCTATGACGTGACGTTGGCGACGTGCGTGAGAGCAGCGACTCGGCTTCCGCTGACCTTGCTGGGCGGCGCCGGGTCGCTGTCGGACATCGGCAAGCTGATCGGTGCCTGCGGCGTCGTGGGAGCTGCAGCCGGAAGCCTGTTCGTCTTCAAGGGCGTCTACCGAGCCGTCCTGATCAACTATCCGACCCAGCTCCAGAAGGACGACCTCATTGCCGCGGCACTCCGTCCTTGAGGATGCTGTCAACTTGAGGGAGGTCGACTTGGAGGGCGTCTTACTGATTACCGGTGGCACAGGATCGTTCGGCCACGCCGTTCTCAAGCGGTTTCTGGATTCTGGTGTCAGTGAGATTCGCATCTTCAGTCGCGATGAGAAGAAGCAGGACGACATGCGAAAGAGGTACGCCAGCGCGAAGCTCAAGTTCTACATCGGCGATGTGCGGGATCAGCAGAGTCTAAACGGGGCGTTTCGTGGCGTTGATCACTGCTTTCATGCAGCGGCGTTGAAGCAGGTGCCGTCCTGTGAATTCCATCCGATGGAAGCTGTCCGAACTAACATCCTCGGCACCGAAAACGTGATCCAGGCTGCCGTCGCCGCCGGTGTGCAACGCCTCGTCTGTCTGAGCACCGACAAAGCGGTCTATCCAATCAACGCCATGGGCATCTCCAAGGCCATGATGGAGAAGGTCATGGTTGCCTCGTCGCGTCACCTGGACTCGGGCGGCACTGTCATGTGCGGCACCCGATACGGCAACGTGATGGGTTCCCGCGGGTCGGTCATTCCGCTATTCGTCAATCAGATACTGGCGGGGCAGCCGATCACAGTCACCGATCCGGCAATGACCCGTTTCATGATGACGCTCGAGGATGCGGTAGAGCTCGTCATGTACGCTTTCCATCACGCCGGTAACGGAGACATCTTCGTCCAGAAGGCACCCGCGGCGACCATTGCCGTCCTGACGCAGGCACTGCGCGAAGTGCTTGACCGCGCCGACCACCAAGTGCGGGAGATCGGTACTCGGCACGGCGAGAAGCTGTACGAGACACTGCTCAGCCGAGAGGAATACGCTGCCGCGGAGGACCTCGGGAACTACTACAGAATCCCGCCCGACACGCGGGATCTGAACTACTCCAAGTTCTTCGAGCAAGGTGAGACCCGGATCACACTCTCAGGCGACTACACCTCGCACAACACCAGGCAGCTCGATGTGGCCGAGATGCGCGACTTGCTGTTACGCCTCCCGTTCATGAAGCGTGCCGTGCGGGGCGAGACCGTGTCCGTCGAGTATTAGGTCCGTGCGCATTATTGTGACCGGGGGCGACGGGTTCATCGGACGAAATCTGCGCGTGCGTCTGGCCGAGGTGGGGCCACACCGATGTCGTGAACATCACGCGCCGCACGGGCGAGGCGGAACTGCGGTCAGCGCTGGCCGAGGCGGAGTTTGTGTTTCGCCTCGCGGCTGTGAACCGGCCAAAGGATGACCCCGAATTCAACGAAGTTAATGCGGGATTGACGGCGACGGTGTGTGCTGCCATCCGTGCGACGGACCGCCACGTGCCGCTCGTTTACGCTCATCAACGCAAGCCACACTCGACAACTCGTGCGGACGCACTGTGCAACTTGTAGGGGGACTCCAAGAAGCTCCTAGGTCTATACGCCCGCTTCGAGGACGGTTCAGCCCGGGGGGCGATGTGACGCGCGGTCGAGCGATGATGCGTGAACATCGATTGGACGATCAGATGGTCGGAGGTTGACGCGACGCATGTGCGGCATCGCTGGTGTTCTGGATATGCAAGCGACCCACGAGGAGCGGTCAGCTCTCGTAGCGCGGATGCTGCGCCGCCAGAGCCACCGGGGACCGGATGACTCCGGAATCTGGACCGGTGAGGCGGCTGCGCTCGGCATCTGCCGGCTGGCGATCCTCGACCTGTCGGCAGCAGGGCACCAACCGATGTCCGATGACAGCCAGACCGCGTGGGTGGTCGAGAATGGGGAGATCTACAACTTCGAGGAGCTGCGGGCCGAATTGAGGTGTGCGGGCCACAGCTTCCGCTCCGGCTCGGACGCGGAAGTCTTGGTCCGCGGGTTCGCCCAGTGGGGGCTAAAGCTCCTGGACCGCCTTCGTGGCATGTTCGCGTTCGCGCTGTGGAGCGAGGCAGATCAACGACTCCTGCTCGCGCGCGACCGTTTCGGCATCAAGCCGTTGTATTACCGGATCGAGCGTCGCGACAGCCGGTTCCGGCTGTTCTTTGCATCCGAGATAAAAGCGATTCTCGAAGTACAGAGCGACGGTGCGCGTCCCAACCTCGCCACGGTACACGACTTTCTAACGCAAGGTCTGCTCGAGCACAGTAGCGACACCTTCTTCGATGGAATCGGGAAACTGCCGCCGGCCCACGTCCTGCTGGTTGGTCGCGACGGTGGTACAAAGCTCCAGCGGTATTGGGATTTCGAGGTTAATCCGGACCTGGGCCATGTCTCCAAGGTGGATGATCAACGTGCCGCCGAGTCGTTCCGGGAGGCTTTCTTCGAATCGGTCCGCTATCACCTCGTGAGCGACGTACCGGTGGGATCGTGCCTGAGCGGGGGTTTGGACTCTTCTGCGGTGG
>Ga0070699_100001004_pt1 | contig 26255 bp, 28 predicted proteins | sample KBSK1503metaG_FD_65473 | JGI IMG/M metagenome (GOLD analysis project Ga0070699, IMG submission 65473) | Corn, switchgrass and miscanthus rhizosphere microbial communities from Kellogg Biological Station, Michigan, USA - KBS K1-50-3 metaG | ecosystem: Host-associated > Plants > Roots >...
TGCCCTGAGCGAAGCCTCTGTGCCCTCCATGGTCAAAAATTTTGCTCGGCCGCGCGTCGCTGACCTAGGCTCCGGTGCTGGCTTGCCCGGACTCCCCATCAAGCTCTGGGCCCCGCACATCGCGCTCACCCTGATCGAATCGAATCAGAAAAAAGCCACCTTCCTCCGCGAAGTGAGTCGCACCCTTATATTGACAGACGTCAATGTATACCCCGACCGCGCCGAGACCCTGGCGACCCAATCCACCTTCGACCTCGTAACCCTGCGTGCCGTAGAGCGCTTCGCCGACGTCCTTCCGATCGCTGCCCGTCTGGTCGCTCCCCCAGGCCGCCTCGCTCTGCTGATCGGCACATCCCAACTTCATCGGGCCCAAACCATTCTTCCTGATTTTTCCTGGCAAGACCCACTCGCTGTCCCGAGCTCCCAGTCTCGGATCCTGCTCGTCGGCCGCCGATACTCCTAGCCAGCTATGCAGGAAGCTCTGTCGTATGATCTCTGCCGCCCGCCTCACCACTCCGTGGTCGGACACCACCCAGCAAGTGAGCTGCGCACCAAGATGATCAACCGGTGGTAAACAAATAGTCAATTTGTCGTTTTAGACCGATAAGATCGGCGTTAAGACCCCGCAACCAGGTTCCAAAGTGGGAAATAGTCCCCTCTTGCGGTAATTTCGGTGAACCAAATTGGTAAACCCACCTAATTGCCAGCCCCGACACAGAACGACAAGTCGAAGAGCGCGAACCAAGAATGTAATAGTGGGATAAATCCGCAGTCTAGCCAGGAGTTCCCGACATGTGGAAGGGCGCCGCATCGAAAATGTGGCCCACATGGCTACAAAGTCTCCCATCCCCCCGTCGCTGCTGGCAAAAGCGAATAGATCCCCCACACTGTTCCACCTGGAATACTATTCGGGTTTCTGGACTTTGTTACGAGGTTTGTCTTGGCACCTGCCAGCATTCGCTATGGGCCCGCGCTGCAGAGCGGCTTGCGGCCTTCTCAAACATTGCAAGTGCAAACTATGGGTCTTCCCCCCTATCGCAATTTTGCTTGTTCTTTGTGGAACTCGACGCCACAGCGGTGAGTCACTGATGTTTCGGGTGGAGCATATGGTGCATGGGCACATGACCACTGGCGCCATTTATGTCGCTAAATAGGAATTAGGTCTTTTCTAACTCCGAATCAGCCAATTCTGAACCAACGTCTCTCGCGGGGGCAGGCAATCGGCTCGGCGCATGTGTTCCACGTGGAACACTCTTCTCCTTCTCCGCAACGCTGTCCCTCTGAAAAGCCATCGCAGAAGCTTCCAGCCGGAACATTTAGGTTTCAAACTGCACGCCTGGGACAAGCGTTCGGCACGGTACGTCTTGCAGCTTCTCGAAGCGTGTCCACGGAAAACAGAACGTTCCATGTGGAACATGTCGGGCCATTCAAGGCGTATTCATGGACATCAAGTGTTCCACGTGGAACACAAGACACATTTTGCACAGAAAAGTGAACCACTCACCTGAATGTGCATTGCTTTTGAAACGCGAATCGCATTATGCTGCGAGTGGCTCTGGAATCTTCCAACAATTAAATGGGACGCGTTATCGCGGTTGCCAACCAGAAGGGTGGCGTCGGCAAGACCACAACCGCCATCAACCTAGCTGCGTCTTTCGCGGCTGCGGAAGTGAACACGCTGCTCATTGACTGCGATCCGCAGTCGAATGCCTCGAGCGGCCTGGGTTTTGTGAAGGACCCGGAACGTGTCAGCACCTATCATCTGTTAATGGGCGCGGCCGAGGCGGACGAAGCCCTGCAGACCACCGAGCTTGAACAGCTTTGGCTGATTCCCTCCCACAAGAATCTGATCGGCGCAAACCTTGAGCTGGTCGAGGCGCACCGGCGGGAGTTTCGCCTGCGGGACGCGCTGGCGGCTATCCGCGAACGTTTTCAGTTCGTGGTGCTGGACTGTCCGCCGGCGCTCGACCTGCTCACCCTGAATGCGCTGGTGGCCGCCGATACGGTGCTGATTCCGATGCAGGGCGAGTACTTTGCACTCGAAGGCATCAGCGAGCTGCTCGATACCATCGAACGGATTCGCGCGGGGCTTAACCCGGAACTGGCGATCGAGGGCGTGGTGCTGACCATGTTCGACGACCGCACCAACCTGGCTCAGCAAGTGATGGGCGAACTGAAGAAATTCTTTGGCGAGAAGTTGTGCGTTACGTGGGTGCCGCGGAACATTCGTCTGGCGGAGGCTCCTAGCCATGGGAAGGCGGCGCTGGTTTACGATCCGCGGTCGAAGGGGGCGGAAAGTTACATTCGGCTGGCGAAGGAGATCATCGGGCACTATGGGCCGGCGGAGTTGGGGGTCCAGGCGCCGGTGGAGCAGCCTGCGGCGGAAATGGATAAGTCGGCTTAGTATATTGATATACATCGATCTTTATATATTGACCATTGTCGATATATAGAACCGTTGCCGGACGACATTACATCGATATTTATCGATACACTAGTTTGCGCGCGATCTCTAGTTGAGCGGTGGCAGTTCCTGGGCTGGCATAGGTCCTTGGCTTCGCTCAGGATGACAGAGTTCGAAGTCAGAATGGCAGATTCGGCAAGATGGACTGTCCCGGCGTGAGCGTCGAAATGGTTGGCTTGGAGAGAGCGAACTGAATGACTACTACTAGAACGGCTGCGGCTGAGAAGTTGAGCGGCGCGGTTGGTACTTCGCGGGAAAAGCCTGCGGATGTTTCCAAGGACAAGGAAAAAGGCGAGAAGCGGCGCGCGCTGGGGCGCGGCCTGGAATCTTTGCTTCCCGGCCCTCGCATGGTCGCAGGCGGTGCTGCCATTGCCGTGGATACGCGTGGTAGTGGAAGTGTCAGAGTTGAAACTCCGGTTCATGGCAGCGCTGCGGCGGCGGACCATGGGGTTCCTCACTTCGTTCGGGATGGCGGGGGAGAGGGAGTGGGCCCAGGCAGCGGGACTGCTCGGGCGACTGCTTCTGCAGCGGCAGTGGAGGTTCGAGGTGATCCGCAGGCGGGGGCGGCAGGTCATCCCACAACAGCGGTTCAGAACCAGACCGTCTGGCGGACAGCAGTGTCCGCCCCCCACGAGCCCGCGAGTGGGGTGATTGCGGAGATGCAGGCGGGGCGAGTGCCTTCGAATATGGTGAGCAACATCCCCCTTGATCATATTGACAAGAATCCTTATCAGACGCGGTATCTGTTCGATCAGGAGTTGCTCGAGGAGCTGGCCGATTCCATTCGCGTGAATGGGGTGGTGCAGCCCGTGGTGGTGCGTCCGGGGGAAGAAGAAGGGCGCTATGTATTGATTCTGGGCGAGCGGCGCTGCCGGGCGTCGAAGATGGCGGGGAAAGAATCGGTGCCGGCGATCGTGCGGCGGGTCTCGCAGCAGCAGGCCGCCGAGATGACCGTCATCGAGAACCTGCAGAGGCAAGACCTGAATTGTTTGGAACAGGCGGAAGCTTTCCGGTTGTTGAGCAAGGAATTTAATTTGACGCAGGAGGAGATTGGCGCGCGGGTTGGAATGTCGCGGGAGTCAGTGTCGAACTATATGCGTCTGCTGCGACTGCCGGAAGAAGTGATGCAGTATTTGGCAAACGGACAGATTGGTTTCAGCGAGGCGCGGGTAATCCTGAGCCTGGACGATGCGACAAAGATGCCGGCCTTAGCGGAAGAAATCGTAAAGAAGCACATGTCGGTCGAACAGATCGAGATGATGGTGAGCAGGATGAATGGCTGGCTCGATCCGGTGCCGGGAATGCCAGGGCAAGAGAAAAAGAAAGCCGGGTCGCGATGGCAGGATCCGAATGTGCGCGCGGCGCAGTTGGAGTTGGAGCGGACCCTCGGGGTGCGGGTTCGGATTCGCGATAAGAAGGGCAAGGGGAAGATCTTGATTGAGTACTCGAATGTGGATGACTATGAGCGGGTCGTGGGGATGCTGCGCGGCAACAAGGGCTAGGGTCCTTCGCTGGGCTCAGGATTTCGGCGCGCGACCCCGCTTCGCTCACGCCCCGCAGACGCCTCAAACTATGAGCGGGTTGAGGGAAACAGGAACTAGCATCGCGTTTCAGGTCTGGAGTTGCAACTCTTGCAGTTCAAGTCGGACGTGGGTTGCGAATTCGATAAACCAGGTATCCCACTACGGCAAGATTGATAATGAGAACAAGGATTTTGACCGGACTGGGATGGCGGTGTATCTCGTAAATCTCAACTGGAACGAGGGAGCTGGTGACGATTGCGGTGAACCACTCAGCCCACCGTCTCACCATCCAGAGACCGATGCCCTCGATTAGAAACAGTCCTGCATACACGAAGCTGCCAACTCCTAGACCCTTGATCTTATTCGGAGAAAGGTTTACCAACTTCTGAAGCGCGCTGTCGACGTACCGGTTGCCTGGATCAAATCCCAGCATCGCGGCCCAACGATTCAGCGCGTCCGCCGCGTCCTGGTGGAGCAGCTGTAGAGCGCCCACCCCCACTGCGATCAACAGAATCGCCTTTAGCAGCTTGAACGCTGCGATCAACCGGATCATTGCATTACTCGAGGATTTCATGCCAAGGCATCGTTGAGCATGATACGTCAAAGCCAGCGCGTGGGGGGATGCTAAGAGGGAAAAAGTAATTCTTTGGGCGGTCTTCCTTCCGCTCGACCATGGTTGTCGGTTGCTTGTCGGCAGCTTCGAATCGCCCTCCCTTGACCGCTTTTAGGGTGGACTCCGCCCCCAGGGGATGGCCGCCAACGTATTCTTCCCGACCTACGGTGCTGTTGTGACTGATCCAGAGCTTCAGCTTGAGCGCACGGGTCGACTGTCGCGGTTTCTTGTTGATCCTACCTCGGCAAGAATCAAGCTGATAATAGTGGAAAGAAAACCTGCGGGTCACGTCCCGCATGCTTTTGCCATGCAGTCTGAATCGTGGAACTGGCCGTGGAAGTGGGAAAGTTCGCATGACTGATCATTCATGAGCGATCATTCGTCAATGAAGCGTGGCCGGCGGATGGATCTTCTGAGGTACCTCAGCGGAAGTTTTCGACGAGCATGATGTCGCTGTCCAACTCGTCGACGCGGGTAATGATGGAAAGAGTCTCGGGCATGAGTGGGCAACATCATAGGCAGGGCGCATGGCGAAGTCAAAGAAACAGATTCTCAGCCATGACAGTTTTGACGAAAGCCGAGGAGCGATCGAATGTTGGACCATGCGGTGATGAAGTCGGTGGCGGAGCAATTGATGAGTGGGTCGGAAGTTGAGGTGGCAGGGCGGAAGTTCCGGGTCTCGCGGACGGGATCGCGGCGCTTTCGGACGGTTCGGTTTGTTGCGGGCGGGGAGGAGTATCAGGCGATTGAGCAGAACGCGGAGAAGCCTAGCCGATGGGGACAGTTGGCGCGACAAGGGCATCAGGTGGTGCAGTTCCGGGATTTGCAGACGCAGAAGTATGTGGCGGCGGTGGTCGATGGGGAGGTGCATGCGTATGGGCGGAAATGAGGGCCTTCCCGACACGCAGTGGAATTGCTGTTCCAACCGATGGAAAGCGCTGCGGGATAAATGGATGCAATTCGCAACCTGAATTATTTTTCTTTGTAAGCGGTCTACCTAGCTGTCCAGCCACCGTCGATGAGAATGGTATCGCCGGTGATCAGGCACGCCGCGTTGGAGGCGAGAAAGACGACGGCTCCGGCTACGTCCATGGGCTCGCCAATTCGGTGAAGGGCGGCGACGCGCTCGATGACATCAGCGTGGAACTCCGGGTTGGCAAGGCATTCCTGCGTACCCGGAGTGTGGATGAACGTGGGTGCAACCGCATTCACCGTGATGTTGTACTTTCCCCATTCGATGGCCAGGCATTTGGTGAGATGAGAAATGGCGGCCTTGGTCATACAGTAGATCGACTCCGTGGGCAGGGCAACGAATCCGGCCTGTGAACTGATGTTGATGATGCGGCCGCTGTTTTGACGGATCATCACCCGCCCGGCAGCCTGACTGGCAAAAAATGTTCCCTTCAGATTCACCGCGAGCGTGAGGTCGAAGTCCTGCTCGCGAACGTTCTCGGCTAAATTGTCGGGAGCGACCCCGGCGTTGTTGACCAGGATGTCGAGGCCTCCGAAATGCAGGACGGTGTCATCGACTGCCTTGAATATCTGATCGAGCCGGTTGACATCCATTTGCAGGGGCAGGGCGCGGCGGCCCAGCGCAGTAATTTCAGAGGGGAGGCCTGCTCGGGCGTTCACGTCGCGGAAGCCGAGGGCGACATCTGCGCCGGCATGGGCTAGAGCTAGTGAAATTGCGCGGCCGAGGCCGCGTGCGGCGCCGGTTACCAGCGCCACCTTGCCGCTGAGATCGAAGCTGGGAAAATCCGTCGACATCTACGCTCCTCAGTTTGTGACTTTTGGGTTGATGGCGGCCAATTTGCCGCGCCCATAGAGAACCCGTCCGGGGAGCGCTCCCGTGTGCTTGCCCCGATCGATGACGACGGTTCCATTTACGATGACGTAAGGGATTCCGGCTGGATATTGTGAGGGATCTTCGAAGGTGGCTTTGTCGCTGACTCCTTTAGCATCGAAGATAGCGATATCTGCTGCCATTCCCGGGCGAAGCAGGCCACGATCGGTCAGGCCTGTGATCTGCGCGGCGAGGGAAGTCATTTTGCGGATAGCGTCGGGCAGGGTGAGTACTTTTTGCTCGCGCACGTAGTAGCCAAGGACGCGAGGAAAAGTTCCGTAGAAGCGGGGATGCGGTTTGCCGATGAACTTCATGTCAGGATTCACAGCCACACCGTCGGAGCCGACGCCGACCCAGGGCTGCTGCATGGCGAGGCGAACGTCAGGCTCGCTCATCACGAAATAAATGGCGTAGGGAAAGGTTGCTTCGGAGATGAGAAGCTCGCAGAGTGCATCAACGGGATCTTTCTTCATGCTGGCGGCGATCTCATCCATGCGCTTGCCTTCGTATGGTTTGTTCTGCGGATTCTGTAGGGAGGCGACCATGGCGCCGTGCCAACCACTGGCGAGTTGGATCTGGTTGCCGCCCCAACCGGGGACGCCGCTGGCGATCATCTTGCGGATTTCATCGCGCGCGACTGGGTCTTTGAGGCGCTGGATCACCTGCTCATGCGTGCCCTCGAGATATTTGGGAGGCAGGCACATCTGAAGTCCGGTCATGCCCGCTAGGTACGGATACTGATCGGCGGTGACGTCGAGGCCGCGGTCACGGGCGCTCTGGATTAGCGCGTTGGTCTCGGACATCTTTCCCCAGTTGCGCTCCCCGGCGGTCTTGTAATGCAGGATGTGCACGGGCAGTCCAGCCTTCTCACCAATCTCAATGGCCTCGCGTAGCGCTTCGGAGATGTGATCTCCTTCATCGCGGATGTGGGTGGTGTAGATTCCGCCATAGTTAGCAGCCACGCGGGCCAGTTCGATGAGTTCGTCTGTCTTTGCGTAGGAGTTCGGGAAATAAATCAATCCCGAAGCCAGTCCGATGGCGCCGTCCTGCATGGCCTGCTCAACAAGCGATTTCATCTTGCCGAGTTCTCCGGGGGTGGGCGCGCGATTCACATTACCCATCACGCCGAGGCGGATTTGTCCGCTGCCGACATAGGAAGCAATGTTGACCGCTGTGCCCTGCTTTTGGAGCGTGGCGAAATATTCTCCCAGCGTGCTCCATTCACGCTGGAGGCCCATGCTGGCGAGTTCTTTGTCCAGTTGCAGAATGGCTGGACCGAGCACGGGGCCGGCCGACTCAGATTCTCCAATAATTTCGGTGGTCACTCCCTGGCGGATTTTGCTTTCTGCTTTGCCGTCGGCCAGCAGGGCGAAATCGGAGTGGCTGTGAAGGTCGATGAATCCGGGGGAAACGACCATGCCTTTGGCGTCGATTGTCCGCTGGGCTGGCACTTTGCCGATGCGTCCGATGGCCGCGATCTTTCCGTCTTTGATGGCGACGGCCCCTTGGTACCAGGGACTGCCGCTTCCATCCATTATGTGCGCGTCAATTATGGCGAGGTCATATTGGGGAGCGGTAGGGTTTTGAGCGAAAGATGTGGAGGAGAAGGTGGCGAAGAGCAAAATCACAACCCCACACCGCACAGCACCGCGGATTGGCATCTGAACCAGCCTCCAACGGTTACGGAGTATAGCAGCCAGATTGTGAGATTCTGACGATCCTCTCTTGACCATCCTCTCTTCTGACCATCCTCTCTTCTTGACCTTTTGCAGGAAGGGGCGCAGAATCCACGCTGTTTCGGAACCACATTTCGCATCTCGCACGCGTTTGCCCCACCAAGCAACAGGAGGAATTATGCCAGTCAAACAGGGGGGTCTTGAACTCTTGCAGCATCCCGTGTCGAAGGAACTCCTGCAATCGAAAATTCCGGCACGATTGGCGTATGTGTGGACTGACGGCACGCCCAGAGTCGTTCCCATCTGGTTCCATTGGAATGGACACGAGCTCGTGATGGGCACGCCGTCGAAAGCGCCGAAACTTAAGGCTTTGGCCAAGAATCCGAAAGTATCGATCACCATTGACGACAACACCTTCCCTCACAAAGTATTGTTGGTGCGTGGCACGGCGCGCCTGCAAAGGGTGGATGGAGTGGTCCCCGAGTACGCTGCCGCCGCCGAGCGCTATTTCGGCCGCGAACCGGGGCAGGCATGGGTGAAACAGCTTGCCGGTATGGTGCCTCAAATGGTGCGAATCACGATTAAGCCAGAATGGGTCGGAGTTCTGGACTTCCAGAACCGTTTTCCAAGCGCCCTGCCGCTGTGATCTTGGACGCAGTTGATCTCAAGTCTTGTCCGGATCAATGGTCTGGTCGAGATAAATCCAGAGCACTCGCGCCATGAGAGCAAGGACGGGCGCGAAGGGCAAGAACAGCAGCACTGCGGCGATTACAGTTTTCTGAAACGGCCAGCCGGCGAAGGACCAGAGTAGTACTCCGAAAACAGCGATCATTGCAAGGGCCAGAGCATAGCCAATATACATTGCTCCCAGGAAGTAGCCTTCCTCGCGCTCAAATTTCAGGTCACATGCCGGGCAGCGTTCCCGCATGGCTGGAAATAAAAACACGGACTTGCGAAAAATTGTTCCCGCGCGACATCGAGGACAGAGTTGATGGAGTATCGCGTTCAAAGCGGATACGTTCGCCCTCTGCATAAAATTATCTTAGGCCACCGCTGCCCTGGCGGTTAACGGTGCCTGTATCTTCCCCTGCATTGCTTCTGGCGCTTTTCCCGATCGGGAATTGACCGGCAAAAATCTGCGCCGGTTGATCTCAATGGTCCGGCATTCGGGTAAACTTGATGAGACTGCGAGAGTCGGTTTGAACCTGCTGCGGAGAAGAACCCTGGAAACATTCCTGCTGGCGGCTGCGCTGGTCGCGGCTACGCGCGTGGAAGTTCGCGCCCAGAACGTTGACCTGGACGCGAGCAGCGCAAGGACAGGCTTTGCCTCGCTAAGCTCCGACCAGATCGTGCAACGGATGATGCGGAAAAATGCGGAGCGCGCCCAGGCGCTGCGTGGTTTTCGGGGAACGCGGTCCTATCATTTGGAGTACAAGGGCTTTCCCGGCAACCGCGAAGCTCATATGGTTGTGAATGTTGATTATCAAGCTCCGGACCATAAGGAGTTTACCGTTGTTTCTCAAAGCGGTTCCAAGCTGCTGATCGATCGTGTCCTGAAAAAACTGCTGGAAAGCGAGCGCGAAGCGATGAACGCGGATAACCGTGCTCGCACCGCTTTAACCACCGACAACTACAGTTTCATCTTGAAAGGTTACGAATCCACCTGTGGAGGAGCGGCTTACGTTCTGCAAGTCGAGCCCAAGACCAAGAATAAGTTCCTGTACAGCGGCAAGATTTGGGTAGACGCCAACGATTTTGCGGTCACACGTATAGAGGCAGAGCCGGCGCGTAATCCGTCCTTCTGGATCAAGAAAACCGAAATACGCCATGTTTACAGAAAAATAGACGAGTTCTGGCTTCCGCAACAAAACTACACGGTCACCGTGGTGCGACTGGGAGGCCGAGCCATCCTGACAATCGACTACCAAGATTACCGAATCGCAGGTGATCAATCGCGGACCCAATCATCAAACCCTCGCTGAGTTGGGCCCACACTCGTACGTGTTTGTCTCGCATTGATTGTTGCGCACAAGATTTCGCAGGCGGGGTCTCTTCGACTTCGCTCAAAGCCGGTCCGCGCACCACGAGCTACTTGGCGAAAAACCAGTCAAAGGATTTGACGGCGGTGAACTCGTCGTCCTTGACATCGAAGACGGTGTAGAGCTTGGTGACGTGGAGAACGTCGTTGACTTTCTGGCTCAAGTTCAGCAGCTTTAGTTCGCCGCCGCCGTTGCGCACTGTGGTGAAACTGCCAACCAGTTCGCCGACACCGGTGCTGTCGATGTAATCGACTTGGGCGAGGTTCAGCAAAATTTTTTTCTTTCCCTGGGCTGCCAGATCGCGGACTGTGTCGCGCAGCATGCCGGTCTCTTTTCCCAGGGTAATCCGGCCGACAACGTCCAAGATGCTGACGCCATCAACCTCACGGGTGGTGATTTTCAGACTCACAGTGGCTGATCCCTCAGGTTTTACGGCAGTTTCGGCGGGCTGGCTTGCTGAGCCCTCCGCGGGGAAATCTTAGTAGCTGGTGATACCCGCGTCAATGCCCGCGGAGCCTACGGCGGGCCGGCTGATGCCCGACTGCTGGCGGGCGAGTTCTGCGCCGGCGTCGACCAGGTGCGGACAGTCCCGGATTTCCTGAATGCAGGAGGTGATGATGGGAGTGGAATACTCCGGATGGTGAAACTCAAGATGCATGCCGCGACCGACAAAGCGCATCTTCAGCACGGAGCCACCCCACGTCGAACCTGCAATGGCGACCGGAACGGGACGAGGACAGAACTCCGGGTGCCCTGAAATGAGAGCTTGGCTGCCTCCGAGAAACACTGCCGTGTAGCAGTGATGCATGGTCTGAATTTCCAGCACCGTGGAAGGCGGCAGGTCATTTATGAAGACGCCCCCTTCGATCTCAGATTCCACGATGTTGCTATTCAGCTCTTCGCTCAAATTGGGGTGAGGCATGAACATGCTGGCGCCCGGCAGTCGTCCATAGGAATCTTAGAAGTCCCCAACAGGTAAGTCAACGCGGCATTGGGACAGTGGGGAGAGCGACGATGGTGCCCTTGGGGCCAACAACAAGGGCTCCGCCTTCGGGATAGGGGCTGACGGCGTTCAGTTTGAAATTGGGATCTTTGGGTGAGTTGATTTTGCGAGGGTTCAGGGGCAGACGCAGATCGAGGATGGAGTCGGAGGCCACGATAAAAATGCGGTCTTTATAAGCGCGGTCGAAAGTGACCGCGGAAAAATAGGCTTGCGGGCGCAGGGAGGAAAGCTTCCAAGTCTCACCACCATCTGCGGTAAACGCGAGATTGGGACCATCCTGTTTGGGTTGTTTGTAGTCGCCGCCGGCAATGACGCCATGAGTCGCGTCGTCGAAAGCGATGGAGAATATTCCAGCGGAGTCAGGCCCGTGAATGATTGGCGTCTCCTTGACTTGCCAGCTTTGTCCGCGGTCGGCGGAGTGGAAGACACGGGCGGCACCGCCTCCGGTGGCAAACCAGATGTTGTCGCCCTGGACTGCGACACAACTGTTGCTGGCAGCGAATGCGCCTTCCCCTTCGAGGGCAGGCGGGAGCGTACGGGGCGCAAGCGGCTTCCAACTGTGGCCGTCGTCGGTGGTGAGGAGCTCGAATTTCAATGGACCCGTTGAATCCGGGATAGGGTCGCCTAGCACGATGCCATGAGTGGTGTCCCAGAAAACCATCGAGTCGAAGAAGCCTTTGGGGTCGTGGTTCGTAAACTGGAGCGACCAGTGCTGGCCGGCGTCGGCGGTGTAGTAGATGCGCGACTGGTCGCCGGGGCCGGCGGACATTAAGAAGGCGGCGGCGGCGGAGAAGGCGACCACTGCGCGGAAGTCGAGAGCAGCGGCGTCCGGAACCTGGGCAGCCAGCCAGTGCCGACCGCCGTCGGTGGTACGGAGATAGGTGCCGTGAGTACCGCTGGCCCAGGCGATCTTTTGGGAGACGGCGCTGACCCCTCGGAGGTCTTCGGTGCTGTTTGCTTTCTGTATCTCGGGGGCCGTTTGGGCTTGCGCAAGGACGCAAGCGGCCCAGAACAGGAGCACAGTCAAAGGTCGCGGCATAAGGGAATTGTCGCAGAAAAATTGCCTGTGGCGCTTGCGCCGGGTGGCAGGCAATACTAGAATCGAAAAAACACTGTCGCCTTGAAAAGCCTTGTCCGGCTGGGGATGCAGTCTTCGTGCGGCGATGTCCTCCGAATTTGCAACCCTTCGTCTTTGGCCAGTTCTTTGCTTCCCTCTCTGGATTCCAAGGCGACTCAGCGCGTCCTGATCCGCTTGGCGAAAGGAGGAGTTGTCATGCCCAGGATTGGTTTTAGGTTATTCGTGGTTGTAACGCTGGCGTGCCAATGCGGTGCATCGGGACAGACCCTGAAACTGCGGCCTCCCGCAGGGCAGCCGCCGGCCAATCCCGCAGCGGAGGCTCCGGGAGCGAACCTGGCACCGGTGATGATGCCGATCAGCGTGCCCGCGGGGACTCCGATCAAGGTGGCGCTCGATTCCGAGGTACGCGTCAAAACGGTTGGGCAGGCAATTCATGGCAAGACGATCGATGCCGTATATGGATTCGACAAGCTGCTGATTCCGGCGGGGACTGAGGCCAATGGGAAGATCGTGGCGATCGAGGGCGTTCCGAAAAAGGCAAGGACGCTAGCGGCGATCAATGCAGATCTTTCTCCGCAACGAAACGTGCAGGTGCAGTTTGACGAGCTGGTGATGGCGGATGGGCGGCGTGTCGCGATCAACACGATAGCAACGCCGGCACCGGACGGGGTGCTGCAGTTTGTTTCCCCAAGCGAGAAACGTAGCGAAAACAGCGATCAGCAAAAAAAACACCAGCGGCCGCAAGGCCAGACCGAGGGGACGGCTTCGCAGGGGAAAACAGGGGAGACGGTTTCGCAGGAAATTCATGAGGCGGGACAGGAAGTCAAGCGGCAAGCCAAGATTCAGTGGAACAGCTTGAACCATCAAATTCGTGCCATGGGGAAAGTCCACAGTCTGAAGCGGATGGCGCTTGCGCAATCGCCCATACGCCCTCAATACATAGCGGCGGGCACCAGCTTCGATGCAGACTTGCTTCAGCCGTTAGATTTTGGCACGGAAGAGTTGCGGCCGGAGGCGCTGACCAGTATTGGAGCTCCGCCTCCGTCGGGAAGCGTGGTGCATGCGCGGCTGGTGACTGCGCTGAATTCTTCGACCACCAAGAAGGGCGAAGAAGTGGAGGCGCTAACCACCCAGCCGCTGATGGTTTCCGACCACGTGATTTTGCCCGTGGGCAGCGTGATCAAAGGCTCCGTGATCCAGGTACAGCCGGCGCGGCGGTTAGGTCGCAATGGGCAGTTGCGGATCCTGTTTCATCAGGTGACGCCGCCGGATGGAGTCGAGCAGAAAGTGCAGGCGAGCCTCGAAGGCGTGGCTGTGGCAAAGGGAGAACATCTGAAGCTGGATGCCGAGGGCGGAGCGCAAGTGACGACTCCGCGGACGCGGTACTTGAACACGGGTATCGCAGTCGCGCTTGGGGTCACAGGTACATCCGGTGACCGCGATGCTGGGGCACCTGGACAGAGCTTGGGTGAGGCCGGCAAAGCCGGGGCTCGAGGAGCTTCAGGATTTCGATTAATAGGTGCGGTGTTGACGATAGCGGTGCATTCGCGAGTGGTCTCGGGGGGATTCGGAATGTACGGAGCTGCGACTTCGGTGTATTACCACTTTCTCGCGCGCGGCAGAGACGTGGTTTATCCCAAGGATATGGCAATGATCATTGGGCTCGGGAGGCGCGAGTCGAAGCCGAATGCGCAGGCCGCCCCGGCTTCCGATGTTCCGCTTTCGCAATTGCAAGTTGGATCGAGGCCCGAGGTTGCAGGAGTTTCGAACTTCTAATCGCGCCTATGATCTGCCGGCTTCTCTCCTCCGGCTCCTTTCACTTCTCCATGAAGTCGGCGAAGGAGGCACTCTTTCCGAAATAGATACGCAGAGTACATCGCGGGCCGACGTGGGCGAAAGCGATATCGAGCGTGCTCCCCGGTTCGCTAACCTCTGCTGTCTCCATGGGACCGCGGGCTAGGTCCTGCCTTTCATCGTAGGCCGAACCGGCGGTGACGTTCTTGTTGACCACCAGAGTCCAATGATCCTTGCCGGGAATTGCATAGAGGCTGTAGGCACCGACCGGAATTGTCGAGTTGCCGAATCCTAATTTGGCTTCGGTAAACAGCGTCATGGGCGATCCGCCCGGAGTAAAAGGTTTGCCGTTGACAATCCTTTCCTTGCTGGCAGGAATAGCGTTATAGCGCACGTAGAGTTCTTTGCCATCCTCCAGACTGCAGGTAGCGGTAGACGAGGCTGCAGACGATCCGGATGCCGAAGCTGAGGACGAAGTAGCCGCCTGCTGCGCGGCGGAAACGGCCGTGAGTACCACCATCACGGCCATGAGTCTGTTAGGTGGCGCACCAAACATGGGATGAATCCTCCCGGCGAGAGAGTGTATCGCTAAAAGGCTGAAAAGAGGAAGAAAGTTGTTTGCATTGTTGGATGCTGAGGTTTTGATTGTTGAATGAAGTTCCCCACGCCTCCCGGCTGGCGAGCTTGAACGTTCCTTCTATGTTCCCGCAGGAATGCCCGGTTGTTGCTGGTCTTCGGTGACGTTCTCAGAGCTCTTCGACATTGCTACCGTGGCTGGACGGTACCCGTAGGGGTGCCCAGAGGGCTAAACCATCATGTCGAGAGTGGGAACGAAGCTGAAAGTTCTTTACGGCGAAGGAGATACAGAGGTTCTGGCGGCGCAGGCCGCTGCCATCGAAAAGGCCGGCCATACCGTGGAACAGGCCTTGGGACGCAAACCCGTGCTGGAGGCGCTGAAGAAAGGTCAGTTTGACCTGGTAGTGTTGGGTCAGACTCTAACCCGGAATGACCGACATCATCTGGTCTACATGGTGAAAAAAGCGGCCGCGGCAACTCGGGTGCTGATACTGCATGCTGACGGCAGTCGGCATCCTTATGTGGATGGGTGTACCGATACCGGGGCGAGCCTGGAGATGGTACTAACAAAGATCGCCGAAGTCATGGGGCAGGAGCCGCCGACGGCGCGAGCAGCAGCAGGACGGTAGGGAGCCCAAGCACCGAGTTACGAGTATTCAGTTGCGAGTATCAGTTTGTCAGGGTGGCCTCGCGGCTGCCCTTTTTGTTTTATAGGCAATGCCGACGAGACGATAAGAACGTCAAGAGCGTCGCAGCGCGAGAAACAAGCAGCGAAGAGAATCCGAGGAACCAGGTGCGGCACGAACCTTCGTGGTTATCGGTGGGATGGCAAAGCCCGGGGAGTGGGTTGCGCAGCGCACAAGCCATGGAAAATCCATCAGAGTGGAAAGCATGAACAGCCCGGGGGCATAACGAACGGAATCGATTCCGGCTAAGCCCGCCCACACCACGACAAAGGTTTGCCTTACTGCCGCTGGCCCGTTGAGGCCGTGGTCGCTGCATCAACACCCGTTAAGCTGCCAATGGCATCGCCCGAGAGTACGAGTTCTACGCGACGATTTTGCTGACGACCTTCGGGCGTGTCATTAGACGCCACCGGCTCACTCTTCCCGAAGCCGCTGGCTGCGATCGCGTCCGGAGAGATTCCCTGCTGAACCAGATAATCACGCACCGCCTGGGCACGGCGTTCCGAGAGTTGTCGGTTGTATTCGTCGCTGCCCACGCTATCGGTATGCCCTTCCACTGCCAGATGCAGGCTCGGATAGGCCAGCACAATACCGGAAACCTTGGCCAGACGCTCACGCGCGGCGCTTAGCAGTTCGAAGCTGCCGCTCTTAAACAATACGTCCGACATATTTGCGATCAAGCCACGTGCTGAATCGCGAGTTGAGAGCACGGTGTTGAGTTGCTGCAAGAGGCGGGCACGCAACTCCTGCTTTTCTTTTTCGGCCTGCTGGCGAAGCTGATCAGATTGTGCCGCCGCCTGCCGCGCCCGGTCAGCTTCTACAGCCAAAGCCTGCTGCTGAGCGATGGCCTCCGCCTTGGCCTGCTCCGCTTCCTGCCTCTGCCTGGCCGCCTCTTGGGCTGCTTGTTGGGCTTCAAGCTTGCTGCGTTCAGCTTCGGCCTTGGCGGCGTCAGCCTGACTTCGGGCGGTTTCCGCCTGAGTGCGCGCGGCCTCGGCTTCGGCACGTCCGCGAGCTTCCGCTTCCGCATCAACACGAGCCTTGGCGGCTCGTTCTTCCGCAGCTTTCTTTTCAGCCGTCGCTTGCGCCTGGGCTTCTTCTTCAGCTTTCTGTTTGACCGCCATCACGCGCGATTCTTCAGCGGTCTGTGTGGCTTCGCGGGCTACTGCTTCAATGGCGCCCCGGTTCTGTTTTTGGCGATAGCTGGTTTCAGCCTGTCGAAGCTGCTCATCGGCTTTGGCCACGATAGACGCGGCGTACTTGTCGGCGGCAGCTACGTGAGCGATTCGAACCGCATTCCGAGCCTCAAACAGCTCGCGCGGAGTGTTGTTATCAATGCCGAAAATTGCATCCTGGATGTGGGTGTTGGTCGAGGAATAAGTACCTGCACCCAACAGTTCATACTTGGCGGTTATGTCTTCCCCTGCAGCGCCAGCTACGACTACGTTCTCGAGCACAACCGTATTTCCCGGCTGGTTCACGGCGAAATACGGTTCGGCGGTGACGATCAGGCCGAATGTCTGCATGTCGGTGAAGGCCCTCACATGCCCCTTGCCGTGATCCAGGGTAAGTTCCCCCAGATTTACAGCGCGGCCTTGCGGAGAAACCGCCCACAGCACGTAGGTTAGATATTCCAAACCGAACTTGGTAGCGTCTTCCAGTCCTTGAAATTTCGCGTCAATTTCCAGGCTGATTTTCTTCCCTTCGATCTTGGCCTCGCCCGAGGCTCCTGACATCAAGTTCGTTCCCTGGAACGCGATTTTGACGCTGCCTCCCTGCTCGCGGTAATGCATGGCTTTCGTAGTGCGAGAGACGATGCCCGTCTGCGCCGGAGCAGAGACGGTTGGTTGGGTTTGCGCCGCCGGTAAAGCAGTTGCGGCACAAAGCACTATGGTCGCGGCCAGATGTTTTCTCAAGGGATTCCTCATTCCGGGGAGGTGATTGGAATGCTCTAATCTCCTGATTACTTTACGTCCAGGCCATCGCAAACGGAAGAATCGATAGGTGCAAGCAACGGGATAATACTTTGGTCACCCGGCTACTGACCTATCCAATGGCACAAGAGCTATGGAATGGTTCGCCCGGGAGGCTTGTTGCTGGCCGCACGTTTGTAATCTTTGGGATAGACCATGAGGCATCGTCGCATGCCCTCGCCTTCACTCTCCGTGTGCAGGTCGGCTTCATCGCGCAAAGCCAGGTGGACAATGCGGCGCTCCCGCGATGACATAGGCGCGAACTGGTAGGGGGTTCCGGTCTTACGGACTTTTTCGGCGGCCACAGAGGCAGCCATGCGTAGCTCTTGCAGTCGAATGGAACGCTGGTTCTGGCAATCGAAACTGATTTTTTCGTGCTCGCCGGAGGGTAATCGCAGCATTTCGAAGGTCAGCAGTTCGAGGGAGCGCAACAGTTCGCCACCGCGGTCGAGGAGCAGGACAGCGTCGGGTCCTGCAAAGTCCACCAGGATCTCGGGCCTCTCCCAGTCGCGTTGCTCGGCAATCGGCGGATCGACCATGATGCGATATTTGAGACGCAATCCGCCATAGGTGACGATAGATTGGAGGAACTCGTTGATCTTTTTGGCTGCGGCAATTTTGTCAGGGATGGGCATAAAAGAAGCTCTTGGCTTTTAGCTATTCGCCTTTCGCTTGAAACCAAATCTCTCCAAATCTCGTTCAACCTGGCGCTCGTGCTGCGGGAATAGGCTTTGATTGCCAGTTGCAATCGCTCATTCGCCCGAAGCGTGTCTTTGACTGGTACCCACCGGCTCAGTTGGAATTTTCCTTTCCCAGACTGTCGCAACATCCACACACCAGCAACAGCTAAAGGCCAAGAGCTAAAAGCTCCCCTACTTCTCTTTCTTACGCGCGCGCTTCTCCATGATCTCGCGAATTTCGCGGCCAAGATCGGTGCGGTTGATCACGTATTGCTGCGCAATTCCGATGAGGTTGCCAACCGAGTAGTACAAGCTAAGACCAGCGGCGAAGCTCAAACTGAAGACGCCGAACATCACCGGCATCATGAGGTTCATCATTTTCTGTTGCGCCGGATCCATCCCAACCTGAGGCGTCATGCGCTGCATAACGAGCATGGTCAGAACCACGGCGATAGGCAGCAACCGCCAGGGATCAGGTGCTGATAGATCGCGGATCCAGAGCCAATGAGCGTGACGCAGATCGAGCGCAACTCCCAACATCCGATAGTACGCAATCAGAAATGGGAACTGGATCAGCATGGGCAGGCAGCCACCCGCCGGGTTCACGCCCTCCTTCTTATAGAGCGCGGCGACTTCTTCGTTCATAGCCGCCTTCCGGGGGTCCCGCAGGCTGTATTTCTTATACTTCTCCTGAATGGATTTGATTTGCGGCGCCACGCGTTGCATCTTCAGCATGGACTTCATTTGCGCGATGCGCAGGGGCAGCAAAGTAATGTTGATGATGAGGGTTTGCAGAATAATGGCCCATCCCCAGTTGTGGACAAGGTGATTGTAGGTCCACTTCAGCCACAAGAAGAGCGGGCGGGCGAGGATGCCCCACCAGCCGAAATCGACAAGCCCGCGAAGATCCGGGTTGGTGCCAGTAATGCCGGGAATTTGCACGGACTCGAGTACATCCAGCGCCTTAGGGCCCACAAACACGCGCTCGACGGTTGGGCCGTGCAGATTACCGACGGCGGCGCCGACCACTTCGTTGGGATGCTTAGCATCTTGCGGATTGTCGATCGGATTGCGCAGCGTGACCATGGTCGCACTGTTGGGATCGTCGGGGATGAAAATGGCGGCGAAATACTGATTCAGCGGTCCGGCCCAGTGCAACGGTCCGTTTATCGTGGCCCCACTGCTGATCTTCTTGATAGGCAGACGCTCGATGTTGTTGTTGAACTGATAGTCGATGAGGGCGGCGGCATAAGAGGCGGGAGTGTTCTGGTCGCCGAAGCCGGAAGGCCAGGCGGGCAGAGCTGCAACCCGGCTACCTTGGTACGTCACTGAGATCTCGAGCTTCAACCCATACGTGTGATCGAAGTGGAAAGTCTTACGGACGGACAGATCGCGGTCGGAGTATTCGAACGTGATGTCCGCGGGGGCGGTCTGCGCGCCTTCGTGCGACGAAAGATACAGCCCCGAGTTCAGCTTGTTCCGCAGGGATTCATCGTAGGTCCACAGTGACAGCGGGTATCCGTATTTCGGCGCGGCCATGGCGTGAACCAGCTCAAGCGGACCGTTTTGCTCGTCATTGTCAAACTTTTTCAGAATCCAGGATTTCACCTGTGCGCCACGGTTGGTGAAGGTGATGCGGTAGAGGTCGTTGTCGATGACGGTCTCGGATTCGATCGGGGCCTGACGAGTAACTCCAGAGGGGACGGATGGAGTCGAAACAGTGGGCGTCGGACTTCGAGGAGCGGGTTGAACCTGCGGCTGGGTTGGCTGCGGCGTGGGAGTGGGCTGCGGACCGAACTTCTTCAGCAGCGGCTGAAAAGCGATGATCACCAAAAAGGTGAGCGCGAAGACAAGCAGGAGTCGGCGCTCCATGCCGGGTTCGGGTTGAGGATTTTGAAAGTCTGGCAAAATTAGTTACCGTTACAGTGGGGATTTCCTATAGTCGCCGTTTCACTATTCAAAGCATGGATTTTCGCCACCGGGTCGTAGCCACCACGCACGAAGGGGTGGCAGCGTAGGAGACGCTTGAGCGCCATCCCGCCTCCGCGCAATACACCGTAGCGCTCGACTGCCTCCATGGCGTATTCAGAACAACTTGGCACATAGCGGCAGGCCGGAAGCAACAGGGGAGAAACGGCCCCCTTGTAGAGCCTCAACAGTTGAAGCACAACGAGTTTGGCGAATTGCTGCATGGCAAAGATGGCTTCAGGCTTCAGCCTCTGGGCTTCCGGCTTGCGGAATTTTGCTGAGCGGCTCCTCCCGCTGTGTTCTTCACTGCTAGCCTCTGCTCCATGACCGCGAAGGCGCTTCTGACTTCGCTTACAACATCGGCAAAGTCGGCCCTAGCCATCGCCTTCTTGGGATTTATGACTACGTCCGCCGTTATACTGCCTGCCGGGCTGGAAAGCCGAACCGCTTCACGCAAGCGCCGCTTCATTCGATTCCGCTCAACCGCGCCGCCGAGAGTACGGCCCACGGTGAAGCCAACGCGGAGCGCCGAGCTTCCAGGGACACCTTTCGCGATTCTGTGTCCTTGCGTGTGGCTATCTTGCGGCTTCCGATCTGAGCGCTCCAGATAAAAGAAAGTCATAGAAGCGGAAAAATGCCGCTTCCCAAGCTTATAGACACGCTCGAAATCAGCGTGGCGCAGAAGGCGCTCGGTGCCAGGAGAGCAGGCTTTTATCACCGGCTGCGTTCCCGCCCCCTGATTCAAGTCTTGTTTGGAGACCGCGGCGCTCACGGCGACCTCAATGTCCATTTTTCAAATTCCGGCAAAAAATGCTTTTCCTAAGGGAAAAAAGGATCTACTCGCGGAAGCCGGGTTTCACCGAGACCCTCTTACGCCCCTTGGCGCGGCGGCGGGAAAGCACCCTCTTGCCGCCCTGGGTCTTCATGCGCGTGCGAAAGCCGTGCGTCTTCGATCGCTTGCGCCGGTTAGGTTGGAATGTACGCTTGGGCATGAAAGATAGCTGCTCCTCAGTTGAATCGACGTGGTATGGGCAAACGACGAGTATAAATGACGAGGTGCCATGCGGGCAAAGGAGATTCACCAGTATTGGCGGGTGCGCCTACCGATACCAGGGGCAATTTACCCTGCGCGGTGCGACCCATGCGTCTGCTGCGACGCACACGACTCCGAAGTGGTCTTCTGCAAATTTCACTCAAGCATGCGATCTGAACGTGCACCACGCGTGCGGCAGTTACATCCTCGCTACTTGACAGCCACCCTGCTTCGCGTTCTGAATAGTCGTGCGGAGAAAAATTCCAGCCGAAGATTTCCACATAACAAAAAATTTTGTGCTAGTATGCCGGACTGATCCGGCTTTCAAGATTTGGTTTCATCTGGCCAAAAAGCGCGTGGGAAGCCCAAGCGCATTCCGCAGTCAGCAAGGGATCTGGATTCCGTAATCCGGCATTCTTAGAAGAGGCACCCTCAAGCCAGCCGCCAGGGTAGCCGCGGCGAGCATTTCAAATTATGTCAGTTCCGAGCACAACTCTCTCCCCCAATCCGTGGTTGCGCATTCTGGATGCGCTAGAAAAAAAGATCAACCGACATTCCTACGACACCTGGCTAAAGCCGACGCGCTTCAGCCACTCGAGCGGAGGAGTGTTGTTCGTACGCGTGCCCACAGTAGAGTTCCGCCACGCTGGCGACAAGTATGCCGACCTGATCCAGGAAGCAATCGACAACCTGGGGCTGGGTTTCAATGACGTGAAGTTCGTGACACCGGAAGATGATCCAGCGTCCACGTCGATCCGGCATGATGGCGGGCTTTCCGCCGCAGCGGCGGCCGCAGCGCCAGCGCAGGCGCGCTTCGACTGGGATGGCGCTGCCCAGCTGAGTTCGCGCTACACCTTCGACGCCTTTGTCATCGGCAGCGGCAACCAGTTTGCGCATGCTGCCTGCCAGGCGGTGGCGGAGCGCCCTTCAAAGGCTTATAACCCGCTGTTCTTATACGGCGGTGTGGGAATGGGCAAAACCCACCTGATGCAGGCCATCGGGCACGAGGTCAAGCGGCGGATGCCACAGGCGGCCATCTGCTACGTATCCAGCGAGAAATTTACCAATGAAATGATTAACTCGCTGCGTTACGACAAGATGACCAGCTTCCGCGACAAATTTCGTAACGTAGACGTCCTGCTGGTGGATGACATCCAGTTCCTGGCCCAGAAGGAACGGACGCAGGAAGAGTTCTTTCACACGTTCAACGCTCTACACGAATCGATGAAGCAGATCGTGATCGCCAGCGACCGGCCACCAAAAGAACTGGCCGAGGTCGAAGACCGGTTGCGCAGCCGGTTTGAGTGGGGATTGATCGCCGACATTCAGCCTCCGGACCTGGAGACCAAGGTTGCCATCCTGCAGAAGAAGGCGGAGCAGGAGAAAGTAACGCTGCCCACTGATGTGGCGCTCTACGTGGCTCAAAATATCCGTTCAAACGTGCGCGAGCTTGAGGGCGCGTTGATCCGACTTGTGGCTCACTCATCGTTGATTGGAGCCGAGATCACCCTGCCCTATGCGCAACAAGTGCTGAAGAATTTTATCGATTCGCAAGCTCGCAAGGTCACCATTGAATCGATCCAGAAAACGGTCGCTGAGCAGTTCGGACTGCGATTGGTGGAGATTAAGGCAAAGAACAACTCGCGGGCCATCGTCTACCCACGACAAATTGCCATGTACCTAGCCAAACACCTCACCGAAGCATCGCTTCCTGAGATTGGACGGCAGTTCGGCGGCAAGCATCACACCACGGTCTTGCACTCGGTCGACAAGATTGAACAAGTCCGTAAAAACGACAAAGATTTAAACAGGTTGCTCAATAAACTCACCGAGCAATTGGGGGGATGAACAGCACGGTTACGGAAGTTTTCCACGCAGCGGCGGCCTCTTCCTTGAGCTGGGCTGTGAACACCATGTGGACGCTGTGCAACGGGGACCACGAATTTTGGGCATGGCGTAGTTATGCGGGGGATGCGCCCAGCCCGGGACCTATTTCTAACATGAAGTCATGGCTCGAAACCGAATGAGAACAGGCTGGTTGCCCGGGATTTCCACTTCTGCGAGGCGCTTACTGTTACTACTGGTTTTATAGGTTTTGTATTTGATATAAGTGAAGTAATAAAAGTAGCGGCACGACGTGGGGAGATTGATTTTATGCCGGTCGAAGCGGCCACTGCGGTAGGGACGTTGGAGATCACGGTCAGCAAGTTTGAACTGCTGCGAGAGTTGACTGCTACCCAGGGCGTAGTCGAGCGCAAGACCACGATCCCGATACTTTCTAATTATCTATTCGAGGCGGGCGGAGATAAGCTTTCGCTGACGGCTACCGACCTGGATCTGAGCCTGCGCACTTCGTGCAATGCCAAGGTGAAGAAAGAAGGCTCCTGTACCATCCCCGCGCGCAAGCTGCATGACTACGTAAAGTTGCTACCCGACGCCGATATCACCATCAAACTGCTCGACAACCATTGGGTCAGCATCCGCTGCGGCCGTTCCAACACCAAGATGGTAGGCATGGCGAGATCGAATTTTCCGAGCTTGCCGGCATTCCCGACCGCCGGGGCTATCAGCATTCGAGCCCAGGTTCTGCGGGGATTGATTGCGCGGACTGGATTTGCCATCTCTAGCGAGGAATCGCGCTACACGTTGAACGGCGCGCTCATGCTGCTGAAACCTGAGTCGATCACCATGGTCGCGACCGATGGTCATCGCCTGGCGCATTGCGAGCGCAACAGCGAGAAATTTGACGGCGTTTCGGGCGAGATGAAAACCCTGATTCCCAAGAAGGCGATGGATGAGCTGAAGTCCCTACTTGACTCGACCGACACCGAAATCGTGGAGTTCGCCAAAGATGAGTCGACGCTGTTTTTCCGCATCGGTTCGCGACTGTTGACTTCGCGCCAACTCACGGGACAGTTCCCCAACTTCGAGGCTGTGCTTCCCAAGGACAATAGCAAAGTGATCCCGGTAAATGCCGATGAACTGAATTCCGCCATTTTGCGTGTCGCCCAGTTTGCCGATGAGCGCTCGCGTGCGGTGCGCTTGAAGCTGGAGAAGGGCGAGTTGAAGCTCTCCGCTTCATCCACAGAGTCGGGCGAGTCGGAAGATTCCATCGAAGCTCCCTATAGCGGCGATCCCCTTACCATCGGCTTCAACGCCGCATATCTGGTGGACTTCCTCAAAGCCGCGGGCTCGAGCGAAGTGCAGTTGGAGTTGAAGGATGCTCAGTCGGCCGGGCAGTTGCGTCCCGCTGAGGGAGACGACTACAAGTACCGGTATATCGTGATGCCCATGCGCATCTGAGCGCTTCTGCACTTGACCTTTCCAGTCCAGAGTACTAAATTGGCCGCCGTCTTCACCGAGGAGGCCAACCCTATGCTCGACGGCTTCAAAAAATTCATCCTGCGCGGAAATGTCGTGGATATGGCGGTCGGCGTGGTGATCGGCGCGGCCTTTGGGGGCGTGATCACGGCGCTGACCAAAGACCTATTGACGCCGCTGATCGCTGCCATCGTAGGCAAACCTGATTTTTCCGCCATTCATTTCACGATCCGGGGGACGCCCTTTCCGGTCGGCGATTTCATCAACGCCGTTGTCTCGTTTCTGCTGATTGCGAGCGTGATTTATTTCTTTGTCGTCTTGCCGGTGAACACGCTGGTTGCACGCATCAACCGAGGAGAGAGGCCACCGGATCCGACCACCAAGAAGTGTCCAGAATGCTTGAGCGAGATCCCGATTGAAGCGCGGCGGTGCGCGCACTGCACCCAGCCGGTGACGGGCAGGGCGGCTTAAGGATCTCAAGCTCCAGTGCCAAGGCAGTGGAGCCGACTGAAGCGCAATTCCGGTACCATTGGACTATGAGGTTGCGTTCAACCCGGATTATTCCTATTGCGCTCGCATGTTTGCTGTTGCCCTCAGCGCTGCGGGCGTGGCCAGCCCAGTCCCGCCCGTTGTCTTCCTCGTCGTCCGCTCAGCACGTCCGAAAACCCGCATCCGCCGCGGATTCTACGCTCGATCCCGGTTCCGTCGGCAATGGCGTGTATCGCAACAAGGCCCTCGCCGTTGCCTGCAAAGTTCCGCCGGGATGGGTCTTGCGGACCGACGAGATGAATAGCCGCCGGCCCAGCGATGACCCTCAGCCCAATGATGGGCCATCCCCAGACAAGAGCGACAACACGCCGGCGTGGAAACCTGCGAGCAGCGGCTCGGTGCTGCTGGCGGCGTTCTCGCGCCCCCCGGAGGCCACGGGGGAAGATGTGAACTCATCAATCGTAATTGCAGCGGAGAGTTCTACCTCGTATCCGGGACTGAAAGACGCGGCACAGTATTTTGGTCCTCTGAGCGAAGTCGCGACCGCGCAGGGATTCAAGGTGGTCAACGAACCCTATCAGTTCCTCTCCGGGACAAAAATGTTGGTGCGGGGAGACTACGCTAAGGACCGCGGTAGGAGAGCCATGCATCAGACGACGCTGGTTATGTTGAGGCGAGGATATGCCATCTCATTCACCTTCATCGGCGGCACCGAAGACGAGCTGGAAGAGTTGATTCAGGGATTAAGTTTTGCCGGACCGGCCTCGACCCTCAACCAGCGTCCCTAAGAAGCACCTTCTTTGTGATGACGATTCCGCTTTTCTTGGTGGTTCACCGGCTCGGCCCCATGTCGCTATGTGGAAGTATCTTTGATCGGCAATGCGCGCCTATTCGTCAAGACCGGAATGGTGACGCGCAGCATCCCATTCTCAAATTCAGCACGCACCCGCTGCGTGTCCACGCCATCCGGCAGCACCATTTCCCGATAGAAATAGCCGCAGCGGCGCTCTGATCGTCCCACCGTGCCTCCTCCGGCACCGCGGTCTGGTCGGCGTCACCCTGAAGGATGAGGACGTTGCCGATGGCCTCGATCTTGATATCTTCCACCGCGAGTCCGGGCAATGCTGCAGTCATTACGAGGTTGTGGTCGCGCCGCTCAATCTCCACCGCCGGCGACCACGACGCTGCGGGCCCCAAGCGAATGAGGCCCCAATCCAAGGAGGCGCGCCCGGGGCTGATTCCTTCGCAGCAGCAGCGGGATCGCACTCACCTGGTCGATGACAACCAGCGTGTTCAAGGCCACCAGCAGGACAGTGCCGGCTTCGCGCGTCTTTTTCTGATCTAGCAGTCGCGCAGCTTCCTGCACTGCCGCCGGATACGTCGCCAGTGGCAGGTGATAGGTACGCACCCGGATTTCGCTCCTGAGGAAGTCCAGCAGGGTGCGCGCCTTGGGCAGATCATTCAGATCCAGGGCCGTCTCAGCTGTGTTTTTGAGAAAA
>Ga0070699_100001005_pt1 | contig 26248 bp, 17 predicted proteins | sample KBSK1503metaG_FD_65473 | JGI IMG/M metagenome (GOLD analysis project Ga0070699, IMG submission 65473) | Corn, switchgrass and miscanthus rhizosphere microbial communities from Kellogg Biological Station, Michigan, USA - KBS K1-50-3 metaG | ecosystem: Host-associated > Plants > Roots >...
AGAGCCACCTGGTCCGGCAGCTGACCGGCTATCACGACATCCTGTCCCGAAAATCCGGCGCGTCGATCAGCCGGGCGTTTCTCGATTGGGAGGCCCGGCAGGGCGACCGCCCCTGGTTCGCCTTTCTCAATTATTTCGACGCCCACCAACCCTTCTTTCCACCCCACGCCGATCGGTTTGGGGCCACCGGGGACCGGGCTCTTGCGCTCCTCGAACTGCGGCCCCATATGGGAAAGATCGAAAACGCGGAACAGCGTCTCACGCCGCCCCAGGTCGAAGCGGAACGGAACGCGTACGACGCTGCCCTCGCCTATCTCGATGCCCAGGTCGATCTGGTCCTGACCGAGCTGGAGAAGCGGGGCGCGCTCCGGAACACGATCGTCGTGGTCACCTCGGATCACGGCGAACAGTTCATGGAGCATGGGTTGTTCGACCACGGCAACAGTCTGTACCGCTTCGCCATCGAGGTACCCCTTTTCGTGATCGGGCCGGGCGTGCCGGTGGACACCGTGACCGAGCCGGTGTCGCTTCGCGATCTCCCTGCGACCCTGATGGACCTGGGCGGCCAGGGCGATTCCCGGTTCCCCGGCCAAACTCTGCGCCGGACCTGGACCCGGCAAGGCGGCGGGGCTCCGGTGATTTCGGAAACGTCGGGGCCGAGCCCGAACCGCTGGTTCAAGTCGATCGTTGCGGCAGGCCGTCACGCTATCTGGAGCGCCGACTCGACCGAACTGTATGACTTTACCGCCGATCCGGCCGAAGTGAGGACGCTGCTTGGGAACTCCATCGGCAGACAGGAACTCGACAGCCTGGCGACCGCGTTTCGCACGGCGGCCGGACAGGGCCCCCGGTGAGCTGACTGGTGGCTCTCTATTCCGGCTGGTCATCTGGCTGGCGTTCGGTGCGGGATTGCTGGAAGGAGCCTACCGGGTAGTGCAGAAGGTCGCCCTTGGCAGGGCGATCCTGATGCCGCTGCACGTGATCTGGACCGCGCCGCTCACCGACGTGTTCTGGCTGAGTCTCCCCGCGTTGCTGCTGTATGTCGCCCACCGGTTTGCGCCGTCCCGGGTCACTTATGCCGGTGCGGCCGGGGTCTTGATCGGCCTGGCGATCCTGCCTCTCGCTCTCCTCGTTACCACGATGCACAAGGCGGTCGTCATTCTCCTGGGGCTGGGCATGGGCCTCCAGGCCTCCCGGATGATCGCTCGAAACGCCGGGGGATTCTCCCGGCTGGTCAGCCGGACTGCGGTTCCACTCGTTTTGCTCGCCGTGCTCGCCTGCGGGTTCGTGGTCGGTATCCCCACTTACCAGGAACACCGGGCGCTTTCCGCGCTTCCCGAGGCCGCACCCGAAAAGCCCAACGTGTTGCTCATCATCTGGGACACCGTCCGGGAACGCAATCTGAGCCTCTACGGTTACTCCCGGCCCACCACGCCATTTCTGGAGCGTTTCGCCGCGAGTGGCGCCCGGTTCGACATGGCGATCGCGACCGCGCCGTGGACTCTCCCTTCACACGGCAGCATGTTCACCGGCCGGCGGCCGACCGAACTCTCCGCCCGGCTCAACACGCCGCTGGACCGGACCTACCCGGTGATTGCCGAAGTCTTTTCGGGGGCCGGGTACACCACCGGCGGATTTGCGGCTAACATGTCGTACTGCTCGAGAGATCATGGGTTGGGGCGGGGATTCATCCACTACGAGGATTACCGGCTCTCCATCGGCGGCATGATCAACAGCTCCCGGCTGGGCCAGGTCCTGCTCAAGAGCTCGGCGGTCCGCAGCATCCTGGGGTTCTACGACCTGGCGGGAAGGAAGAATGCCGTGCAGGTGAACCGGGGGCTGCTGCGCTGGATCGACCGGCGGCAGGGCCGCCCATTCTTCGCGTTCCTCAACTACTTCGACGCGCACCAGCCGTACATCCCGCCGCAGCCATTTCACACGCGGTTCACCTTCGACTCGACGGTCGGATATCATCCCCGAACGGTGGATGCCAATTTCGACGAATTGACACCGGAGGAAATCCACTGGTCGATGGGAGAGTACGATGCCAGCATCGCATACCAGGACTCGGCGGTCGCCGAGTTGATAGCGGAACTGGACCGGCGGGGACTGTTGAACAACACGATCATCGTCATCGGGTCCGACCACGGGGAGCATTTCGGCGAGCATCGGCGCATCTCGCACGGCAACAGTCTCTACCGGCACCTCCTCCAGGTGCCCCTGCTCATCCGCTACCCCGACAAAGTCCCACCGGGAATTCGGATCGGAGCTCCGGTCAGCCTGGCCGATCTTCCCCAGACCCTCTTTCACCTCGCCGGCCTCGAGAACCAGGCGGGGTTCCCGGGAGCGTCGTTGCAGCGTTTCTGGGGAACGACGAAACTTCCCGGCGAGGAAGTCGTGGTTTCCGAAATGCCGACCCAGCCGTCCGTGAAAGGCGCGCACTCACTGATCGCCAACGGGTATCATTATATCCGCTGGTTCGAGCGGAGTCCCGAGCTGTATCGCCTGGCCGACGATCCGGATGAGGTCAGCAACCTCGCGGGAAAGGCCGAGTTCAGCGACATCATGAGCCGTTTCGGTGTGGTGGAGCGCAGCCTCTATCCCGAGCAACCAGCCGAAGCGAACAGGCGTCCCCCCGAAAGGCCCTAATCCCCTATCCTGCCTTGGGTTGGCCCGATTCTCGCCATACCACCCGCTCCTGCTGGACCCGGTTAGTCATTAGTTTCCAAGTCATTGGTATTCCGCTACCTAGGCCGTCGGTAGAGAGTACCTGGGGATCCGGGTCAGTCAGCGCTCCCATTTGTCGCAGATATTTCGGAGAACTGCCGCATGACAGCAACACGTGAGACGGTCACCAACCGCCTTCCCGGGCCGTTGCTACTCGTCCTCTGGTTTGCCCTGGTATCGGGGCTGATCGAGGGGCTGTGGCGGCTGTTCCAGGTCGGGGTGCAGCACAAGGTGATCCTCATGCCCATCCATGTGGTCTGGATGGCTCCGCTGGCCGACGTTCTCTGGATCGGTGTTCCCGCGCTGCTTCTCCTGCTGCTGCACCTGGTCTTCCCCAGGATCGTGAAGACGGGTCTCATCGTGGGCGTGATAGCGGTGATCGCCTTTCTTCCCTTGATGCTCCTCTTCACCTCCATGTACAAACTGGTGGCGCTGTTCCTGGCCATCGGCCTCGGCTACCAGACCACCCGGCTCATCCTCGGTCACCAGGAGGGATTCAGCCGGCTGGTGCGGCGCAGCGTGATTCCGCTGTTTCTCGTGGTGGCGATCGGGGGTGGCAGCATCGGCCTGATCCGCTCGATGCGGGAGCATCAGGCCCGGGCCGCGCTGGTGCCCGCGAAGGCCGGCGCTCCCAACGTGCTGCTGATTATCTGGGACACGGTGCGAGGCCAGAGCTTGAGCGTCTATGGGTACGAGCGCCCGACCACCCCGTTTCTGGAGGCATTTGCCCGGGAAGGCACGAAGTTCGACCGGGCCATGTCGATGGCGCCGTGGACCCTTCCGTCTCACGCCGCGATGTTTACCGGCCAGCGGCCCACCGACTTGGTCATCGATATCAACCACCCGCTCATCGACAGCTTCCCCACCCTGGCGGCGGCACTCGCCGCGCACGGCTATGTCACCGGCGGGTTCGTGGCGAACCTGTCGTTCACGACCCGGGAACACGGCCTCTCCCGCGACTTTTCCCACTACGACGATTATCCGGTTTCGCCGGGCACCGCGATCTGGAGCTCGCGGCTGGGCAACGTCATCATGGACCAAGACCGGGTCCGCAAGACGATCAACTTCTGGAATGATCTGGACCGCAAGCCCGCGGCGGGCGTGAACCGCCAGTTTCTCCATTGGGTGGATCGCCGGGGCAACCGGCCCTTTTTTGCCTTTCTCAACTATTACGATTCCCACCGGCCCTACATATCGGTGGAGCCCTACAAGTCGAAGTTCGTACGAGATAGTTCGGGGCGCTTCCATCCCCGGCGCTCGCACCTGAACTTCAAGGCCGCCTCGAAGGATGAGATTCGCTGGACGTGGGACAACTACGACGCTACCATCGCCTACCAGGACGAGCAGGTCCGACTGCTGATGGAAGAGTTGAAGCGCCGCGGGCTGCTCGACAACACGCTCGTCATCGTGACCTCGGACCATGGAGAGCATTTCGGCGATCACAATCGCCTGGGGCACATGAACTCCCTGTATCGTACTCTCATCCAGGTACCGCTCATCATGCGGATGCCGGGGCGGGTGCCGGCGGGAACCGTGGTGACCACGCCGGTGTCGCTCAGGGACCTGCCACGCACCATTCTCGACCTCTCTGGAGTGGGGGACACCGCGGGCATTCCAGGGATATCGATGCAACGCTTCTGGACCGGCGCGTCACCGGACAACAATGACCCGCCCGAGCCGGTTTTTTCCGAAGTGGGCACCCGGAAGGGCTCCGGTCCATATTCGATCATCACCATGGGATATCACTACATCAACTGGCAGGGACAGACCCGCAAATCACAGATTTATGACATCGCGGCCGATCCCTGGGAGCTCAAGGACCTGTTAGGCCAGCCCGCGCTGGAGCCCCTGATGCCCGGGTTCCAGAAGTTGAGCGTGATCTACATGGGCCATCGCGCCCTGGAGCGCGACGGCGCGGGGAAGAACGACGACGAGATGGTTGCACCCGGTCAGTAGCGCTTAGTTTTTTCAGATCGAAACCCGTTCATCGGAGCAATACCTGATGTCTTCGTCCATCGTCACCGCAGCAAAAACCGGCACCAACCCAGCGACCGACTCCGAGCTGGACCGGCAGCGCATGAACATCGTGATCGGCGGCCATGTCGATCACGGCAAGAGCACCATCATCGGCCGGCTCATGGCGGATACCAAGTCCCTGCCGGAAGGCAAACTGGAGGCGGTGAAGGCACAGTGTGAACGGACCGCCAGACCGTTCGAATACGCCTTCCTGCTCGACGCGCTCAAGGATGAACAGTCCCAGGGCATCACGATCGATTCGGCCCGGGTTTTCTTCAAGACCGCAAAGCGGAACTACATCATCATCGACGCGCCGGGTCACATCGAGTTCCTGAAGAACATGGTGACCGGCGCCTCGCGCGCCGAAGCGGCGTTGCTGGTGATCGATGCCAAGGAAGGGGTTCAGGAGAACTCCCGCCGGCATGGATACATGATGTCCATGCTCGGCATCAAGCAGATCGCGGTGCTGGTGAACAAGATGGATCTGGTGGGCTTCGACAAGGCGGTGTTCGAGCAGATCGTCAAGGAGTACACCGCGTTCCTCACCCAGCTCAAGGTCGAGCCGGCGGCGTTCATCCCGGTCGGCGGCCGGGATGGCCATAACATCGCCGAGCGCTCCAGCGCCATGCCCTGGTACCAGGGCTATACGGTGCTGCAGATGCTGGACGAGTTCCGGACCGAAGCCCAGCCGACGGAAGCTCCCTTCCGGATGCCGGTGCAGGATGTCTACAAGTTCACCAAGCAGGGCGACGACCGGCGCATTGTGTCAGGAACCATCGATACCGGTACCGTCTCGGTCGGCGATGAAGTGGTGTTCTACCCCTCGGGCAAGAAGAGCCGGGTCAAGAGCATCGAAGCGTTCAACCGGCCGCCCCAGGCCCGGGCCGAAGCGGGACAGGCGGCCGGCTTTACCCTGGCCGAGCAGATCTACGTCTCTCGCGGGGAGATCGCGAGCCTGGCCTCCCAGCTGCGCCCCAAGGTGACCACCCGGCTCAAGGTGAACCTGTTCTGGCTGGGCAAGAACGCCATGGTGCCCAAGCGGGACTACATGCTGAAGCTGGGGACGGCGCGGGTGGTGATGCGGCTGGAAGAAGTCCACCGGGTCATCGACGCTTCCGACCTCAAGACCCAGGAATCGAAGCAGCGGATCGACCGGCATGACGTGGCCGAGTGCACCATCAAGCTCAACCGGGCCATCGCGTTCGACCTGGCCACCGAGATCGCCGCTACCAGCCGGTTCGTGGTCATCGATGACTTCGAGATCCGGGGCGGCGGCATCATCCGGGAAGCGCTGGACGACCGGCAGACCTCGGTTCGCGACAAGGTCCTGCTGCGGAACTACAAGTGGGAAGCCAGCCTCATCGGCCCGGAGCGCCGGGCCGAGAAGTACAACCAGCGCTCCAACCTGCTGCTCATCACCGGCGAGGAAGAAGTCGAGCGGAAGAGCCTGGCCAAAGCGCTCGAGGCCCGGCTCTTCGAGGACGGCAAGGTGGTCTACTTCCTCGGCATCGGCAACGTGCTCTACGGCGTGGACGCGGACATCGGACGGAAAGCTGAAAACCGGCAGGAACACATGCGTCGCCTGGCGGAGGTCGCCAACCTGATGCTGGACGCCGGGGTCATCCTGATCGTCTCCGCCTCCGAGCTGCAGCAGGAGGACCTGGAAGTCATCAAGACCACGGTGGATCCGGAGCGGATCGACGTGGTATGGGTGGGAGAGAAGGTGACGACCGACCTCACCTGCGACCTGCTGCTCACCGATCCGGAGCAGGACAGCGAGCGGGTGGACCGGATCAAGGGGCTGCTGCAGGACAAGGGAGTAATCTTCCGGCCATGGTAAGCAGCCTCATGAACGCCGAAGCCGTTGCGGTGTCGCCCGACGCGCTGGTGCGGCTCACCGCCATCGCGCGGGAGGCCGGCGCCGCCGCCATGGAGCACTATCATGCCGGCGTTGCCGTGGCCCAGAAGGGCGATAAGGGACCGGTGACCGCCGCGGACCATGCCGCGCACGAGGTGATCCTGCGCGCGCTGAGCGAGTGGGACGCATCGGTCCCGGTGATTTCCGAGGAGGGCGACATCCCCGCCCCGGAAACCCGCGCCGGGTGGCGGCGCTTCTGGCTGGTAGACCCGCTGGACGGCACCAAGGAGTTCATCCAGCGCAACGGCGAGTTCACCGTGAACATCGCGCTGATCGAGGACGGCGTCCCGGTGCTGGGCGTGATCTATGCCCCGGCGCTTGACCTCATGTACTACGCCGGCGACGGCCTGGGGGCGTGGAAGCGGGAGGAGAACAAGGCGCCCCATCGGATTACGTCCCAGCCGCCCCACCCGGGACATGCGCTGGTGGTCGCGGAAAGCCGCTCGCACCCCTCGCCCGAGCTCGAGGAATACCTCAAGACCGTGCGGGTCGCGAGCCGGGTCCAGGCCGGCAGCTCGCTCAAGTTCTGCTGGGTCGCGGAAGGCAAGGCCGACATTTATCCCAGGCTGGGCCCGACCATGGAATGGGACGTCGCCGCCGGTGACTGCATCTACCGCAATTCCGCCGTGGTGGGCCGCCGGGCTTCATCCCTGGTGTACAACCAGCCGGAACTTCGGAACCCGGGGTTTGTTATTGGAATGGACGACGCGGTGCGGGAGCAGCGGAGCGGCCAGGGAGCGGTGCTCTGGTTCACCGGCCTCTCCGGAAGCGGCAAAAGCACCATCGCGGCCCGGGTGGTCGAAGAATTGAAGCGGCGGAACCTCCCGGTGGAATACCTCGATGGGGACAACATCCGGGACATCTTTCCCGCCACCGGATTCACCCGCCCGGAACGCGATTCGCACATCCGGCGGGTGGGCTGGGTGGCCAGCCGGCTGGAAGCCCACGGCGTCATCGCGGTGACCTCGCTGGTGTCGCCCTATCGGGATTCGCGGGACTTTGTCCGGGGGTTGAGCCGGAACTTCGTGGAGATCTACATCTCGACGCCCTACGAGGAATGCGAGAAGCGGGATATCAAGGGATTGTACGCGAAGGCACGTAAGGGCGAAATCAAGCATTTTACCGGGTTGGATGATCCCTACGAGCCGCCGGTCAAGCCGGATATCGAGATCGACACCCGGAATACATTGGTAGAAGAGTCGGTAGCCAAAGTCTTGAAGCTGCTGGAACAGAAGATTTTGCCATAAGCCATACGCCATTAGCCATGAAGGAACCATGGATCATCTAGAGCAGTTGGAAAACAAGAGCGTGCACATCCTGCGGGAAGCGTACGCCAATTTCAAGCAGCTGGGCATGCTGTGGTCGATCGGCAAGGACAGCACGGTGCTGCTCTGGCTGGCGCGGAAAGCGTTCTACGGCCACGTGCCGTTCCCGCTGATCCACATCGACACCTCCTTCAAGATCCCGGAGATGATCAAGTACCGGGACCGGCTGGCGGCGGAATGGAACCTGAACCTGATCTACGGCGAGAACCGGGGCGCGCTGGACGAAGGGCGCACCTTCCCGGGCGGCAAGGTAGACCGGATCACCTGCTGCGGCCTGCTCAAGACCGAAGCGCTGAAGCGGACCTTGAGCGGTGAGTGGCCGCGCTACCGCTTCAACCACGCCAAGAAGGCCTACGAGCGGGACACCAACACCGAGCCGTTTACCGGCGTGATCGTGGGGGCCCGGGCCGACGAAGAGGGCAGCCGCTCCAAGGAGCGCTACTTCTCGCCTCGCAACAACCAGAACCTGTGGGACGTGGGCGACCAGCCCCCGGAGTTCTGGAACCAGTACAAGACCGACTTCGCGCCGGGAACCCACGTGCGGATTCACCCGCTGCTGGACTGGACCGAGCTCAACATCTGGGAGTACATCGAGCGGGAGAACATCCCCACGGTGTCGCTCTACTACGACAAGGGCGAGGGCAAGCGGTATCGTTCTCTGGGCTGCGGGCCCTGCACCACCATGGTGGACTCGCCGGCGAAGAACGTGGCCGAGATCATCGTCGAGCTCAAGACCGGCAAGTTCGCCAACATCGCCGAGCGGGCCGGGCGGGCGCAAGACAAGGACGACGGTGGTGGACTGGAGACACTCAGAAAAGACGGGTATATGTAAGACGACAGGGCGGCCAGACGGCCGGACGGCATGACAAAGGCGGCTCAGGAGTTTCCTGGGCCGCTTTCACGTTTGCCTTTGGGATTGTCGTCCAGCGTGCGATGGCACCCTCGGTCAGGCGGCCTTTCGCTCCCGGAAAGACCACCATACGATGAAGCTGATGACGACAATGGCTCCGACATCCCAGGGGCAAAACCTGCCCGCACGATAGAGCGGCATATATTTCCAGAGACCGGATCGATCCACCACGATCTCCTCAAAGAGGACCCAGGTGTTGAGGAACGTGAGCCAGACCGCAATTCGGACGATGCGGGGTGTCCGGCCCGGCAGGGGCGTGGGTGCAGCCATAAAGTGCCTCGGGGTCGCAGATCAGGTTCGATGATGCGATTGAAGGCTACGAGTTCAAGTCGACTTCAAGTCAAGGGGCGTGACGGATCATGCTCACCATCGGGCAGGTAGCATCGCGGGCGGGCCTGCGAGCGTCGGCGATCCGCTTCTACGAGTCGCAGGGACTCCTTCCCACGGCATGTCGCAAGGGCGGCCGGCGGATCTACGACTCGTCGATCCTTGAGCGGCTCGCGATCATCGAGCTCGCGAAGACGGCGGGATTCCAGCTCGAGGACATCCGGGTGGTGTTGTCGGCGAGTTTCCAGGAGCGGGCGCTGATCTGGAGGACGTTGAGCGCGGCGAAACGGGCTGATCTCGACCAGCAGATTGAGAAGCTCACGAAAATGAAGGAAGTCCTGGCCAGGCTTGCGGAGTGCACCTGTATCACTCCGGAGCAGTGCGAGCGGACAATTGCCGCCGCTCGGTTGCAGCACTGAACAAAAGGGCGGCCCAGGAAATCCTGAGCCGCCCTTTTCTATCTTGCCGTCCTGCCGCCCTGCCGTCCTCTAGAACGTCGGAACTGAACGCGTTGGGGGTCAGGTCGCCCAGCAGGTTGTGCCCGACGTGGGTGGGCGTGTTCTCCACCGTCTGGACGATCTCCCAGGTTTTTTACCGTCCTACCGTCTGACCGCCCCTTACCATGGAAGGCTCCTGCGACGCCGGAGTAAAGAGGCGGAGCAGCGGCAACGTCATCAGGTTGGTCACCAGCGCCACTACCACGATGATGGTGAACGTCAGCACGGTAATGATCTTGAGCTGAAGGCCCATCAACCCGGCGACGAGAACCAGCAACCCGCGGGTATTGAAGAGGGCACCCAGGATCCCCACTTCGCGCCAGCTCAGGCCGAAGCCACGGGCGGGCACCGCCGCCAGAAACTTGCCCGCGATCGCTCCAGCGAGCATGAGGAGTACGGCTGTGATACTCCGCGATCCGAGAAGTTTCAGATCGGTCGAAAAGCCCGCCACCGCAAAGAAGATGGGGAGGAAAAGAATCATGGCCACATCGCGCAGCTTGTCGGCAATCGCCTGGCGGAGCCGGGGGATCGTGGGGATGACCAGCCCGAAGGCAAAGCCACCCACCATCGCGTGGATCCCGAGCACATGGCCGATCAACCCGAACAGCACCATCCCGCCGAACACGATGGCCATCCCGTTGCCGGTGACCGGCGGCCCGGCCGGATTGTCCGGCAGCAGTTTACGCAAGAGCGGACGCACCACGAACCAGGTGGAGAGTCCGAAGAGCACAATGTAGCCGCACTTGGCGGCGAAGTCGCCATACCCCTTGGCGGCGGATACCGCGGCAGCAAAGGCGATGTAGCTGAACATGACGACCGACATGATCCCGGTCGTGGCGACGCCGAGCGAGCCCATTGGCGAGTTCAACTCACCCCGCTCCATGAGAATGTGCGCCATCACCGGAAACGCGGTGACCGATAACGCCGCGCCGATAAAGAGCGCGAAGGGCAGCAGCTCGGTCCCCGCAGTGCCCGCATAGTCCGGGGAATGAATCAGCTTCGCGATGGGAAATCCGAGGGCGGCCGGGACGGCCACAGCGAGCAGGGCCAGCAGCAGCGCCTGCCTGCCACGGCCCTTCACCTTGGAAAGATCGTATTCCACGCCCGCCAGAAACATGAACATGATGAGCGCAAGGGTCGCCAGATTGTTGATGACCGGTCTCGCCTCGGCCGGCGCAATGACCAGAGACGTCGCCCCCAACAGGGTGGGTCCCAACAACACCCCCGCCAGGATCTCACCCACTACCCGGGGCTGACCGATCTTCGTCATCAGAGTACCGAGGACCCGTGCCAGCACCACGATGAGGAATACGTCGAGCAGGACGTAGGCGATGAGCAGGGGACCAGTAATCGGAGCGGCGGGGGCGGGCGGCGTGACGGTCTGGAGCAAGGCGAGCATGGCAAGCTCCGGATGAGGTCCCCTCACCCGTTCCCCCTCCCCGAACGGGAGAGGGGTCGGGAGAGAGGGATTAGAACGTCGGACTGAACGCGTTGTGGGTCAGGTCGCCCAGCAGGTTGTGCCAGACGTGGGTGGGCGTGTTCTCCACCGTCTCGACGATCTCCCGCATCTTGGTCAGCACCGGCGGCTCCTGCTCCTCGTACACGTCACCCTGGAGCAGCTTGAGCACGTCCAGCCGGTAGCGGGGATCGCGGATGAACGCCGTGAACAGCACGTTCAGCCGGTAGTACACCGAAATGAAGTTGTACCAGTTCCTGGTGCCCCGGCGCAGGGTCGCCTCGTACTCGGCGAAGGATTCCTTCTTGTAGTTGCCGGTCTCCAGCGCCTTCAGGATGTCTTTCACCGCAAACCGGGCGCTATTCAGCGCGATGCTCACGCCAGTCGAGAAGATCGGGTCGACGAACCGCCCGGCGTCTCCCACCATCAGCCAATTGTCGCCGGTGATCTGGTTCATCGCATAGCTGTAGTCGCCTTCTTCCGTGAAGGGGCGGATCTGATCGGCCTTCTTCAATGCTTCGAACAGCTCGGGACGGCTGGCCACCGAATCCCAGAAGAACTGCTCGCGGTCTCCCGCAGCCTTGAAGTTCTTCTTCTGGGTGACGACGCCGATGCTGGTGATGCTATCGGTGATCGGAATCTGCCACACCCAGCTGTTGGTAATGGGCAGGAAATGGACGTAGATGTAGTCGCCCTTCTGCTGCTGGCCCATTTTCATGGTGGAGAGCCGGTCGTAATTGTCGAACCAGGTGTGGATGGCGTACTGGTCGAACACTTTGTCCATGACCTTGAGCTTGAGCCGGTTGCCGAGAAAAGTCTTCCGGCCACTGGCGTCCGCCACGATCCGGCAGGACACGCTCGACTCCACCGGCCCGACCGAGAACTTGAGCCGCGGGAAGGTCCCGCTGAAATCCACGTCCCGGATGCCGACCCCTTCCACCACGGTGGCGCCCAGGCTCTGGGCATGGTGCAGCAGCAGGTTGTCGAACCGCCCCCGGTCCACATGATAGGTGTAGTTCTGGTTGACTCCGGCCTGCTCCCGCTCTTCAAACCGGATGTCGGCAACGCAGTCCGCTTCCAGCCCTTCCCAGCCGTGATCGTAGGCCTGGTTGCTGCCAGTGGCGGTCCAAACCGCGCCGAATTTGTGCGGGAATTTCTCCCGCTCCATGACGGGCAGGAAATCGAGGTCCCGGAAGACCCGGGTGGACGACGGCACCAGCGATTCGCCGACGTGGGGACGGGGGAACAGCTCCCGCTCGAACACGACGACCTTTTTTCCCGCCTTCGCCAGGTAGGCTGCAAGGGCACCACCGGCGGGGCCACCACCGATGACGGCGACATCGAAATCCGGCTGCTCCTGATTCATGATCATCCCTAGTTCGCGGTGCCGGTGGCCGCCTTCAGGGCGGTTTCTGCCAGCGTGAAGTGAGCTTTATCCGCCGGATTCTCTCCTGCGGCAGTGAGGATGCCTTCCAGGTCCATCTTGTCGTAGCCGCCGGAGAGCAGTACGATGAACCGCTCGCGCAGGAGCGGGATCTGCCGCGCCCGGTTGATGATGTTATCGGCGTCCTTCTTGTCCAGGATGCTGTACCAGTTGTAGATCATCTTGAAAATCGAATGCATCGGGTGCTTGATCCGCTTTTCGTACGGCTTGAGCCGGGCCGCGCTGAAATCGTTGTGCTTGAAGCAGTCCAGGATACACTCACCGGCATATACGCCGCCCCGAATGGCCAGGGTCACACCGGCCGAGAAAATCGGGTCCACGAACATGGAAGCGTCGCCGACCAGGACGAACCCGTTCCCCACGAACTCATCGTTCAAGTAGGAGATGTTGGAGATCGTCTGCATCTCCATCGTCTGTTTGGAGTCACCCACAAAGCGGAGCATCGTGGGCTCGGCAGCAAGCGCCTTTTCGAACCGCTCCTGCGGGGTGTTGCCCAGGCCCCGGGCATGCCGGGCGTCGAGCACCGCGCCCACGCTCACGATGTCGTTGGAGAGCGGGATGTACCAGATCCAGCCACCGTCAATGGTGTAGATGTCCGTGGTGACCGAACCCTCGAACACGGGACCGATATCCACGACATCTTTGGAATCGCGGCGGAAGGCGCCCTTGAAATGGGTAAAGTGGGCGATCTTGTTGAGAACCGGGTCCGGCTTCCGCCAGCCCATCCGGCGCGCGATCATGCAGTCCCGGCCGGTTGCGTCTACCACCATGGGCGCCTCGATCCGATGCGGCGCCTGCCCGTTGGGGCCGGCCATCACGCCGACCGACCGGTCGCCCTCGAAGATGACCTCTTTGACCGTCCATTCCTCCCGGACCTCGGCTCCCTGCTTGCGTGCGTTGTTGAGCAGAACTTCATCGAACTTGGCGCGCTCCACGTGGAAGGCCCAGGGGTGGACGAAGTACTGGGGGTACTCTGCCGTCAGCAGCTTCACTTCGGGTTTCTGGAACATCCCGAACATGATGCCCTGCTTCAGTACGAACCCGGCGTCCTCGATGTCCTTGGTGACGCCGATCTTCTCAAACAGTTCCCACCCGGCGGGCAGCAGCGACTCACCGATGTGGAACCGGGGGAACTTCTCCCGCTCCAGCACCAGCACCTTGAGCCCATTCCTGGCCAGGAAGGCGCCGGCACCGGACCCGCCCGGGCCACCGCCGATCACGACCACGTCAAATCGCTCCACCTGCTGCATGGTGATTCCTCCGAAAAAAGCAGGGATTCCGAACCCTGCGGGTTTACCTGATCCCGGACCCGTGCTGGAGTGCTATAGGGGTGTGGCATGCAAGCCACAATCCGACAGGCGCGAAGCTCCCGCAAGGGCTCACTGCCCCGCCCGGCATCAACTCAACGACTTGGGTTTGAAGCCCGAAGGAACGAGAAAGATGGCCCCTTTTGGAAAAGCAGAAACCGTGCCCCGGCATAGCCCGGGACCGGTCAGAACCGGCTAGTCAGCTCCAGGTAGGCCAGCGTCGCTGAATCGTTGCCGTAGACGAACTTGGGGACCTCCCCGCCCCAGGCGTGTCCGACATACCCATAGAGGGTCCATCGGGGACTGGGATCCCACGTCAGGGCGAGATCCAGGGTTTTCGCCAGGTCGTTGTTTCCACCCCCGGGCTTGCCGCCGATGCCGAAGTTCCCCCGCCGCTCGAAGGCACCGGAGCCGCCGTACCAGAGATCCGCCGCGTCGGTAAGATGGAGATCGTGGAATTCGCTCCGGATCGTGAGTTTGGCGGGGATCGGCCGAAGCAGCAGCTGAACAAAAAGATCCCGGCTGTTCATCGCGTTGTAGAACGGGAACTGGGCGAATTGCCGCGCGGTATACAGGGTGATGAAATAGGTGCCGTGGGTCCCGTCGTTGGGATCGGGATCGCCGGTGCTCCGGAAGAAGCCGGCCCGGATCCAGGGCCGCCAGGCCATCCTGGGCTGGTACCCCGCTTCGATCGAAAACGCCCCCGCCCGGTGCTTGAGAAGACCCCAATCGCCCCGTTGCAGGACGCCCCAGAACAGGAGATCAGCCTCACCATTACCTAGCGGCACCGCCTTCACCGCATGGAGGCCGAATTGATGGAGCTGAATGGCCGCGGAATCCGCCGCCCGGGCCGGCGCGGCCCGGTTGTCTACCTTCACGACCGTATCGGCCAGGGAGCGATCATCGCCGTAGTAGATGTAGAAGAAGCGGAATTCACTCCGGGGCAGGACGACGCCCGGCTTGAGCGTTGCGGAGAGCAGCCCGAGGTCCACCTTGGAGATGTCCGGCATTCCTTCCGGCTCGAAGATTCCCTGGCGGGGATGGGTTGCCAGGGCGGTGACGTTGAATCGGGGGCGATCGAAACTGGCCTGAAAGCCATCGAGGCTTCGCCCGGAATGAGTGAATCCCACGGTGCTGACCAGCCGGGCGCCGAGGCGGGCCCGCTTGAGCCAGTCCAGGGTGGCGTCTCCGGTCATCACCTCGAGCCCGTCCTGGAACTCGAACCGACCGGCCCGAAGAAAGGTGGAGGGCCGTCCCGGCGACTTGAGGGTCAGGTAACCCTGGTTGAGGAATACGCGGCTGGGATTTCCGTCCTTATGAGTCGCGAAATACGAGGCGCCCAGGCCAAGGTCACCGGCGGGAGGAGGGGCATTGCTGTGCACCGGAAGGTTGAGCAACGTGGTGCTCTGGATGTCTACCCGGGCATCGAACCAGCGCCGGCTGTCGTAGCCGAAGATGCCATGCCCCAGGACCGCGAAGAAGGTGTAGGTGTTGTCTCCCGGGACTCCGGTTTGAGGCTCAAACCAGTCCCATGATTCGGCCCTCACCCGGACCGAGCCGTCGGCGATGAACGCACCGGATTTCTGTTGAGCACGCGCTTGGGTCGCGCTCGCGAGCAGGAGCCCGAGGAGCCAACCAGATCGTAGCATGGTCATAATGGTGGGGGAAACTGGCAACAACCGCCCCTTGGAGCAAGGGACTGATATCTTGCGGTATGAAGGCTGCGTCTCGGCCGGTTCATTCCGTCTAACTTCAGGATACGAACACCATGGACTTCTCCTGGTCAACGGAGCAGCTCGAATTCCGCCAGGCCGTCATTGAATTCGCCCAGAAAGCGCTCAAGGACGACCTGATCGCCCGGGACCGCACCAGTACCTTCTCCCACGAGTTCTGGAAGAAGTGCGGCGAGTTCGGGATCCAGGGCCTGCCCTTCCCCGAGGAACTGGGCGGGTCGGGGAACGACATCATGACCACCATCCTGGCCATGGAAGCGCTGGGGTATGGGTGCCGGGACAACGGGCTCTTGTTCGGCCTGGCCGCGCAGATGTGGAGCGTCCAGATGCCGATCTTCAAGCACGGCACCGAGGCGGCCAAGCGGAAATACATGCCCCGGCTCTGCAGCGGTGAGTGGGTAGGCGCCCACGGGATGAGCGAGCCGGACTCCGGCTCCGACGCATTCGCCCTCCGCACCACCGCGACCCGCAAGGGAGACCACTACGTCCTTAACGGGACCAAGACCTTCGTCAGCGAGGGTCCAGTGGCCGACGTCTTCGTCACTTTCGCCACCATCGATCCCTCCAAGGGTTTCCTCGGCCTCACCGGTTTCGTGGTCGAGCGGAATTCACCGGGGCTTTCGGTCAGCAAGGAAATCGAGAAGATGGGGCTCCGAACCTCGCCAATGGCCGAGGTGGTTTTCGACGGTGTCGAAGTGCCCGAGGAGAACCGGCTGGGGCGCGAGGGCCGGGGCGGAACCGTATTCAATGACTCGATGGAGTGGGAGCGCGGCTGCATCCTCGCCAGCGCCATCGGCTCGATGGAGCGGCAGCTGGAGGACAGCGTCCGCTATTGCCAGGAGCGGAAGCAGTTCGGGAAGCCGATCGGCCACTTCCAGTCGGTCTCCAACCGGTTGGTGGACATGAAGCTCCGGCTGGAAACCGCCCGGCTTCTCCTGTACCGGGCGGCCTGGATCAAGGACCGGGGCGACCGCCATGCGGGGGTGGATGCCGCCCTCGCCAAGCTGTGCCTGAGCGAAGCCTGGGTGCAGACCTGCCTGGACGCGATCCAGGTGCGGGGCGGATATGGGTTCACCACCGAGTACGAGGCCGAGCGGGACATGCGAGACGCCATCGGGGGGACCCTGTACTCGGGCACCTCGGAGATCCAGCGGAACCTGATCGCCCGGCACCTGGGATTGTAAGCACTGGTTTCATGTAGTCTTACCGCAACATCTGCCGCAGAATGCCGGGCGGATTGGCGATAACGATGCCCCGTAACAGATGTAGTGGCATGGTCTTACGTGCCACATCCGGCGAGAGGGAAAGGTGGCACGACGGTAGCTGAGTTAGTCCGCAGTACTTGCCATACCTGATGTCCAGCAAGACTCCAAATTCACGACGGCAATCCGGTCCTGTCACACCGGCGCGCCTCGACGTGTGGGTCGCCGAGCGGAGCATCATCCATGACGGTCAGCAGTATCACTACCGAATTGAACAAGGAGAGGCTCTGGACCCGGGAAACCTGGCTCAGCGCTTTGCGCATCCTGGTCATCACCGCCCAGCTGGGTCTCGCCGGGCTGGTCATTCAGACCTTCGCGCTTGAAGGACCCACGTTCACCAAGATGTTCACCCTGGCGGCGGTGGGTTTCGTCGTCAATGCGGCGCTGCCCAAGGCCTTCCGGCAGCCCTGGTTCATCCTGCTTTCGCTGGTCGGCATCGGGACCATCTTCGGGGTGCGGAACGGGCTGTGGCTGATCGCGATCGGACTGGGGCTCATCGGCATCTGCCACCTGCCGATCCGCTGGGGGGCGCGGGTCGGCCTGCTGCTCGGCGCCGCCGTCGGCCTCGCGTTCATCCGGCTGGAAGTCGTGAAGCTGCCGTTCTCCATCGGTATCTGGCCGGTGCTGGGCTCGATGTTCATGTTCCGGCTGATCGTGTACCTCCACCACCTGCGGCACAATCCGGGGCAGATTTCCGTCGGCCGGGCGCTGGCGTACTTCTTCATGCTGCCCAATGTGGCGTTCCCGCTGTTCCCGGTGATGGACTACAAGACCTTCGATTCCACCTGGTACGACCAGGATGCGTTTACCACCTACCAGACGGGACTCCGCTACATCGCGCGGGGCCTCTTTCACCTCGTGGTGTACCGCTACGTCTACTACTACGTGGTGAAGGATCCGGCCGAGCTCACCAACCTGGCCGACCTGCTCACCTACGTGGTCTCCACCTTCCTGGTGTACGTCCGGGTCTCGGGCCAGTTCCATATCATCGTGGGCATCCTGCACCTCTTCGGATACCGGATGCCTCGGGCCAACAACAATTACTACCTGGCCAACGGGTTCACCGAGGTCTGGCGGCGTAACAACATCTACTGGAAAGATTTCATGATGAAGCTGGTGTATTACCCCAGCTTCTTCCGGCTGCGCCAGCGGGGCCAGAGGTTCGGCCTCATCGGCGCCACCCTGCTGGTCTTCCTGATCACCTGGCTGCTGCACTCCTACCAGTGGTTCTGGATCCGAGGCGACTTCCCCATCACCGGCACCGACGCGCTCTTCTGGGGCAGCGTGGGATTTTTCATGCTGCTGGAGATGCTCCGTGACACCTCGAAGGCGGCCGCCGCGCGGACCACGCCCAGGCGAGCCTGGAGCCTCAAGCGCGCGCTCACGACGGTCGGCTTCTTCCTGTTCTTCTCCAGCTTGTGGGCCCTCTGGGACAGCGAGTCGATCGGCGATTTCTTCTCGCTCTGGAAACTGGTCGGCAACTACGACCAGCACACCCTGGTCGTGGTGGGCGTCCTCCTGGTCGCGGCGCTGGCGATCGCCGGCTGGCCCTGGACCATGCCCAGCCTCGGGGCGGAGAAATCGAAGGCCTTCTGGCGCCGGGATGACTTCCAGACCGTGATGATCTGTACCGGGTTGCTCGCCCTGGCACACCCCACCATGACCAACGTCTTCGGGATGCCCTTCACCCGGTTCGCCCAGTCGCTCCGGGAGACCAGGCTGAACGAGCGCGACGCCGCATCGCAACACCGGGGTTACTACGAGCAGCTGAACACCAACGGCGGCGGCATCGGTGGGGGCCAGCTGCGCGAGGTAAACGAAGACCGGCCCCGCGACTGGGTCCCGCTCACCGACACCAAGGTCTACCACCTGCTCGACAACTTCATGGGCGGCGAGCTGACGCCCAACACGACCCTGGAGTTCAAGGGCGACCGCTTCAGCACCAATCGCTGGGGCATGCGGGATCACGATTACAGCATGGGGAAGCCGGCCCGTACGGAGCGGATCGCGCTGCTGGGCCCCTCGGATATCATGGGCGCCGGCGTCTCCGACTCGCAGACCTTCGAGGCGCTGCTGGAAGCCAGGCTCAACCGGGAGCTGAGCCCGCGCGATTCGACCCAGTATGAGATTCTGAATTTTGCGGTGGTGTCGTACAGCATCCTCCAGGACATGGAGATGTTCAAACGGCGCGCTCTCCGGTTCCAGCCTGACATGGTTATCGTGGCGTATCACCCCATTTCCGATGCCCGGTTTGCGTTCCAGTACCTCGCAAACGTGGCCCGGTATGGTGGAGAGATTCCCTATCCCGAGCTGCAGCAGATGGTGAAGAAGGCCGGGGTGAAGCCGGGCATGCGGCAAGTGGAATCATTCCGGCGGCTCAAGCCCTATGGTGACCGGCTGGTGGAATTCTCACTCCAGAGGATTCGAGACCTGGCACGCGAAAGGGGAATGACCGCGGTCCTGCTGGTGCGGGACATGCCCGCCGAGCACTCCGAGCCGGTGCAGCCGATGCTCCATTTTGCGGATAGCCTGGGCTTCACGGTGGTGGACATCCGCGACGTGTATGCCGGGCGCGATCCCCAGACCCTGTTGCTGGCCAGCTGGGACAAGCACCCCAACGCCGTGGGTCACCGGCTGATCGCCGACCGGCTCTTCAGCGAGCTGGTCGAACGCCGTCGGATCATTCAAAGCAAGCCCCGCTGATGGGTGGCCCCTGATGTCGGCCGGAACCATGGCCATCGCGGAGTCCCGGGAGGGCTCCGGCGTCGCTCTGGGCTGGACCGCCGCGTCCCGGCTGCTCGCCGCCGTGCTGCAACTCGGCCTCGCCGTGCTGGTGATCCGGCAGTTCAAGATCGAAGGGCCGGCTTTCAGCAGACTTTCGGTCCTGGTATTCGCGGGCTTCGTCATCCACGCCCTGCTGCCGCTGGCCTGGCGGCTCTCGTTCTTCCTGGCGCTTTCCGTCGCCGGCACTACGCTGTTCATGGGCGTGATCAACGGCCTGTGGACCGTGGTCATCGGGGCGGGGCTGGTGCTGCTCGCTTCGCTGCCGGTGCGTTTCAGCGTCCGGCTCGGGCTGCTCCTGCTGGCCGGCGTGATCCTCGGCCTCTTCCGGGGCTCGCTGCTGCCGTCTCACGTGCCGCCCGCGGTCTGGCCGGTGCTGGGCTCGATGTTCATGTTCCGCCTGGCGATTTACCTGTACGACACCGGGCACGGCGTGGAGGCGGGACCGCCGACCCGCACCCTGGCCTATTTCTTCATGGTGCCGAACGTCGCGTTCCCGCTGTTCCCGGTGGTGGATTACAAGACCTACGTCCGCACCTATTTCGATGACGATGCCTGGCGGATCTACCAGCGCGGCCTGCGCTGGATCGCGCGGGGCCTGCTCCACCTGGTGATCTACCGGGTCATCTACCATCACCTGACCATGGACCTGACCGAGGTCAGGAACGGTCCCCAGATCGTGCAGTACATCTTTTCCTCGTTCATGCTGTACCTCCGGGTTTCCGGGATGTACCACCTGGCGATCGGCATGCTGCACCTGTTCGGCTTCCGGTTGCCCGAGACCAACCACTTCTGGTTGTTCTGCCAGAGCTTCACCGATCTCTGGCGCCGGATGAACATCTACGTCAAGGACATGATGATGAAGCTGGTGTATTACCCCAGCTTCTTCCGGTTCCGCAAGATCGGGATGCGCAAGGCGATCACCCTGGCCCTGGTCCTGGTGTTTATCGCGACCTGGGCCCTGCATTCCTACCAGTGGTTCTGGCTTCGCGGCGCCTGGCTGCTCTCCTGGCAGGATGGGCTGTTTTACGTTTTCCTCGGCGCCCTGGTGATCTGGCAGTCGCTCAAGGAAGCGAAGCCGGGCCGCAAGCGCGGGCTGGACACGGGGATTACCCGTTGGAGCCCGAAACGGTCGGTCAACGCACTGCTCACCATGGGCACGCTCATGGTCCTGTGGTCGTTCTGGACCGCGGATTCGGTCGACCAGTGGCTCACCATGTGGTCGGACTTCAGAACATGGCCGCTCCAGGGCACCCTCATCGTCCTGGGGGGCCTGGTGCTCTTCCTGGTGCTGGCCGGACTGCCCTGGCGTTCACCCGAGCTGGCGGAGCGCAAGGAACCCGGCATGCTGCGTTCCGCGCTCCTCACCAGCGGCACCCTGTGCGGGCTCTTCCTGCTGGGCCAGCCGGCGCTGGTGCAGCGGACCAGCGTGAAGCTCGCCAACCTGATGCGGCCGGTGCAGGAGAACCAGCTGAACCGGCGGGACAATGCCGCCATGCTGCGGGGCTACTATGAAAAGGTCGACAACGGCGCCCGGTTGGGCACTGAGGTATGGCAGGCAGAGGCGGGGAAGCCGGACGAGGGCGTCCGGATCACCAGCACGCCCATCTATCGGGAGCGGGACGATTTCCTCGGGGGCGAACTGGTCCCCAGCGCCCGGGTCATGTTCAAGGACAGGGAGTTCCTGACCAACCGCTGGGGCATGCACGACCAGGACTATGAACAGCAGAAGCCGGCCGGCACCCACCGGATCGCCCTGTTGGGCCCGTCCGATGTGATGGGTCCGGGCGTTGGCGCCGAAGAAACCTTCGAAGCGCTGGTCGAGGCCCGGCTCAACCGGGAGCATGCGGGTGGCAGTTCCCAGCGCTACGAGATCCTCAACTTCGGGGTTGCGGCCTACACCCTCCCCCAGCAGGCGGCGGTGCTGCACCAGCGGGTGCTTGATTTCGGGCCCGACCTGGTCATCACGACCTTGCATCCGGCCTCGGATCCGCCAACTTCGCTACGCTATCTGGTGGACGTGGTCCGGTCGGGCCGGGCGGTGCCCTACCCCGATCTCCAGGCGGTGATCAGTAACGCGGGCGTCACCAGCACCACCAAAGAGGCCGTGGCCAAGCGCCGGCTGTGGCCCCACGTCATGGAGGTGATGCAATGGAGCTTCCGGGAAATCGCGCAGACTTGCCGGGAGCGGAACATTCCTGCCATCCTCCTGGTCCTGGACGCCATCAACGAGGAATCGCCGGCGGAGCAGCCGCTGATCCAATACGCGGACAGCCTCGGGTTTACCATCATGGACCTCCGGGGCGCCGGCCGGGGCCAGGATCCCCGGACCCTGATGCTCGCCGAGTGGGACCGGCATCCCAACCAGGCCGGGCACCGGTTGCTGGCCGACGCGATGTACCAGCGGCTGGTGGCGCTGGGGGATTCGCTGGGGCTTGGTCTGAAGGACTAGCTTATGGCAATGAGTATGGCCTATGGCAATGTGTACCTCGAGATCGAGTAGGGTTTGCCATATGCCATACGCCATATGCCGTTTGACATCAGATCTTAACTCTCACTAGGAGGTAGGGTGACCAACGAAGAAATCATGCGGACGGTGAAGGAGTACATCCTGGCGACGTTTCTCCCGGGCGAGGATCCCAAGGCGCTGACGGAGAGCACCCAGCTCATTACCGGCGGGGTACTGGACTCGCTGGCGACGCTGGAGCTGGTCTCCTTCCTGGAGCAGAAGTACGGCATCGAGCTCCAGGCCCATGAAGTAGACGCGGCCAACCTGGGCACCCTCACCAGTATCGCCGCGCTGGTCCAGTCCAAGGCTTCGGCGCGCGCGTGAGTCTCGAGACGCTGCACGCTCAGCTCGACGCCACGGTCCGCCGCTCACCCGACCGGACCGCGGTGGACGATCCTGGCCGCGCCACGCTCAGCTACCGCGAGCTGGGCGCGCTCTCCGACCGGGTGCGCGACCGGCTGGTGCTGCTCGGCGTGAAGCCGGGTGACCGGGTGGGACTCTACATGGTGAAATCGGCCGATGCGATCGCCACGATCTTCGGCATCCTGAAGGCCGGAGCGGCGTACGTGCCGGTGGATCCAACGGCGCCTCCCGCGCGGTGCGCTTACATCCTCAACAACTGCTCGGTCCGGGTCATCCTGACCGAACGGCGACTGGAGCCCGCGCTCCGGGAGGAGATCGGCAAGCTGGGCAACGTGCCTCCCCTGCTGCTGCTCGACATGGACGCCACCGACTCTTTGCCGTTGGCGCTGATGCTGGACCGGGAGGATGCCGCCGGTCGCGCCCCCGTCGCGGCCACCGCGGACCCGGGTCCCGCCGGTCTCGCCTACATCCTGTATACCTCGGGCTCCACCGGGAAACCCAAGGGCGTGATGCTCACCCATCGCTGCGGGGTGAGTTACGTGGACTGGTGCTCCGCCGTGTTTCAGCCGACCGAGCACGACCGCTTCAGCTCCCACGCGCCGCTTCACTTCGACCTCTCGATTCTCGACATTTACGTCCCCCTGAAGCATGGCGGGACGCTGGTCCTGATCGGCGAAGAGATGGGCAAGGATCCGCTCAACCTGGCGCCGCTGATCGCCGAAAAGCGGATCACGGTCTGGTATTCGACCCCGTCGATCCTGAGCCTGCTGGCCCAGTACGGGAAACTCGCCCGCCACGACTACTCGGCGCTTCGCTTCGTTTTCTTTGCCGGCGAGGTGTTTCCGGTGCCCCAGCTCCGGGCCATCAAGGCGTCCTGGCCCCAACCCCGCTACTTCAACCTGTATGGACCGACCGAGACCAACGTCTGCACCTACTATGAAGTCCCGGCCCAGATCCCGGCCGAACGCACCGAGCCGTTTCCTATCGGCAAGACCTGCGAGCACCTCGAATGCAAGGTGGTCGATCTCGACGGCAGCACAGTGAGCGCCGGCGATGAAGGGGAGCTGGTGGTGAAAGGACCCGGCGTGATGGTGGGGTACTGGAACCTGGCGGAGCAGAACGCCGCGGCGTTCCTGGTGGATCCCGACGGCACCCGGTGGTACAAGACCGGCGACCTGGTGGTCGAGGACGCGAAAGACGGTTACATCTTTCACGGCCGCCGGGACCGGATGGTCAAGCGGCGGGGCTACCGGGTAGAGCTGGGCGAGATCGAAGCGGGGCTGGCCACGCACGTGCAGGCCAAGGAAGTCGCCGTCGTCGCGCTGCCCGACAAGGACGCCGGGGTGAAGATCAAGGCCTTTCTCTCGCTCAAGGACGGGGTGAAGCCGAGCATCATCGAGATGAAGGCCTTTTCGATGGAGAAGCTGCCCAAGTACATGGTGCCCGACGTGTTCACGTTCCTGGAGGCGCTGCCCCGCACCTCGACCGACAAGATCGACTACCAGACCCTTAAAACACTTTGAAGTAACAACAAGTAACCGCAAGTAAAGGCAAGTAACCGAAAGAAGGGAAACTGCCTTCAGTTACTTGCGGTTACTTGTCTCTACTTTTTGTTACTTTTTTATCGGTCTATCCACTTCTCCTCGGCCGCAAGGTTCCTCGGCTGCATCCAGAAATACCAGAGCCGGGGAGCCCGCAGCACCCGCTCCTTCAGATCTTCGATCCGGGCCTGGAGGCGGCCCTTGAGGCGCAGGCCGGGCGTCGCCGGGCTCTGGGTGACTTCATAGCCCAGCTTGCGCATCAGCGCCCCGGCCCCCGCTTCGATCAACCGCACGTCGTCCGGGTTCAGCTGTTCCCTCCAGGCGCCCAGCCGGTCCTTGCTCAGCTCACCCTGCGCGCGCCGGAACCACGGCTTGTCCGCGGTGGACACCGGCGCGGTGCCCAGCATGGCGGGATCGAATTGCTCTCCCAGGAAGCCGCAGATCTGCCGCAGGCTCCGCTCCGGCTCGGACACCAGGTCCTCGTAGCGGATCCGGAGGAAATGCGGATTGCCCTGGCCCCGCTCGGCGGCCTCGGTCAGGTTGACCCACAAGTCGGCATTGGCGGTGGCAGTCTTGCGTCCCCATGGCACATTGTAGAGCGAAGCGCAGACGTCCCGCGGGTCCCGCACCAGGTGAATAACCCGGCCCCGGGGATACCACTCCAGCAGGGTGTCGACGTACCAGGCGTGGTGCGGGGTTTTCTCTCCCGAGCGGGCCTTGCCGTGCTCTTCGGCGTAGAATTGCAGGATCGTCGCGAAGAATGCAGGGTAGCTGGTGCCGTCGGCCATGAGCCGGGCTTCCAGCCGGGGAAGATCGAGCTGCAACCGGTGCATCCGCTGAGTGGCGCCGTAGCTGGCGATCAGTCGGCGGCGATTGGCGGGGTCGGCCAGGTCGCCGAAGGCGCGGCGACGCAGGTAGACGTAGTAGAAGAAGTAGGTTTCGTCGCTGAGCCCGATCCGGGGATGCCGGTTCAGCATCGCGCGGAGCAGCGTGGTTCCGCTCCGCGGCACACCGACGATGAAAACCGGATCGAACTGCTCTTCAGGATTCCGGGCTGACATGCCCGTTGCCGGCAATAGTCTGGTTGGTCAATATCGTCAGCCGCTAAACATGACGAGCAAGGCAAAGCCCAGCCACGCGAGTCCTTTGATAGCGAAGAGAATCACCCCGGCCAAGCCAAGCTTCCTGAGCAGTTTTCTCGTCATTGATGTTAATGCTCATCTGATTCTGACTCTCCAACTTCGCAACGCCGACATTCGAAGTCAAGATTTCCGGCGAGCAGGCAGAGGACGCGGAGAAAGCGCACCGCTGAGAAGCTGAGTTCCGCTGAGCCGGTCACTGAAGCCAGCAACTGCCCAACGCAAAGCCGCCAGGTTTCTGTGCCGCCTCGAGCAATCTCAAAGAGTGCCGCTATGGCCGACCCGTGAGGTAACCGACCAGCTCACCCAGACTCCATCCCGCGAGCAACAGCGCCACCAGTGGGGAGGCCGCGAGGAACTTGCCGAGGGTGCGTCGCTTCTGCAGCTGGTGCCGGAAGAGCCGGGCAAACAGGAGAAGCGGCAGCACCGGAGCCAGCGCGGCAAGCACCACGCGCTTGCCGATCCCGGTCTCCCGCGCGCGAGTGTAGGCAAAGAGCCTGCCCCATCCCAGCCGCTCTCCCATCAGGCGGCGGACAGTCAGGTCGTCCCGCATCTGGTCCACCGCGAACTCGTTGGAGAGGTACAGAGTTTCCCCGGCGCGAATCAGCGCCCAGTGGACCGTGGTCTCGTGGTAGCGGTCCTTCCACAGCTCACGGGTCTGCTCGATCGCGCGGCGCTTGTAGCCGATGTTGACGTCGGTCACGTATTCCCGCGGCCCCGCTTCGAAGGGGAGCTGGTAGCGGCCGAAGTCGCAGAAGTAGACCGCCCAATTGAGCAGCCGGTCGCGCCCGTTTTCGACCCCGCCGCCGATCACCGCGTGCGGCATCCGCTGGTGCAGGTCCGCCAGTTGGAATGCCCAGTCCAGCCGGGGAACCCCGCGATCCTCCACGATCGCCACCAGCTCTCCGGTCGCCACGGTGAGCCCGGCGGAGCGCCGCCGGTCGAACAGTTCGTGCTGGCCGGCGGGCCCGAACTTGGGACGCTGGGTTTCGA
>Ga0070699_100001008_pt1 | contig 26211 bp, 24 predicted proteins | sample KBSK1503metaG_FD_65473 | JGI IMG/M metagenome (GOLD analysis project Ga0070699, IMG submission 65473) | Corn, switchgrass and miscanthus rhizosphere microbial communities from Kellogg Biological Station, Michigan, USA - KBS K1-50-3 metaG | ecosystem: Host-associated > Plants > Roots >...
GTCGAGGTCCTGGGGCTGACCGGGCCGGCCCAGCGGGATGCGCTCGCAGAGGTATTCGACCCACTTCGCGTCGTCGTAGAGCACCTTCGTCTGCGCCGTCTCGAACCAGCCGGGCGCGAGGCAGTTGACGGTGATCCCATGCCGGCCCCACGCGTCGGCGAGCGCCATCGTCAGCTGCTTCACGCCGCCCCGGCTCGCGCAGTAGGGCGCGATGGCCCCGTAGCCGAACACGGAGGTGACGGAGCCGATGTTGACGATGCGCCCGTAGCCGCGGCGGATCATCCCCGGCGCCACCGCCTGCGCCACGAAGAAGGTCCCCCGCAGGTTGGTGTCGAGGACCTTGTTCCAGTCCTCCCACGTGAAGTCCAGGGCGGGCTTGCGGACGTTGCCGCCCGCGTTGTTCACGAGGATGTCGATCTGGCCGAAGGCGGCCTCGGCCTCCTCGGCCATCCGTTTGATGCTGGCCTCGTCCCGCACGTCGAGCGAGACGGAGGCGACGCGCTGGCCCCGGGCGCGGATCTCGCTCGCGAAGGCCGCGGTGTCCTCCGGCCGGCGCGCGGTCACGATCAGGTCGGCGCCCGCCTCGGCCAGCGCGCGGCCGAAGTACTGGCCGAGGCCGCGGCTGGCCCCGGTGACGAGCGCGACCCGGCCCGACAGATCGAAGAAGTTCTTGACCATGGGTCAGGCGTTCGGCCGGAGCAGCACCTTGATGAGCCCGGGCTCCTTGCGGTGGAGCCGGCCGAACCACCGGGGGCCTTCTTCGAGGGGCGCGGTCGCGGAGATGAACCGGTCGACCTGCACCTGGCCGGAGTCGATCAGATCCAGGCACTCGGGGTACTCTCCGCTCGACGCGCACGAGCCCTGGAGCCGGATCTGACGCGAGACCACCGATTGAAGGGGAATGGAAACGTCGGGGGACAGGTTGCCGACGAGCGTCACGGTGCCGCCCTTGCGCACGGCGGCGATCGCGGCGCGGACGGTCGGCTCGATGCCGACGGCCTCGAAGGCCACGTCCGCGCCTCGTCCCCCGGTGAGGGCCCGAACGGCCGACGTGATGTCGCCCGAGCGAGAGTTGAAGACGTGACCGGCGCCCAGGTCCTGGGCGACGGCCAGGCGGTCGTCTTCGAGGTCGACGGCGACGATCCGCGGCACCGAGGCCGCCCTGAGGACCTGGACGAGCATCAGGCCGATGAGGCCCGCGCCGAACACGACGACGGTGTCCTCGGGCTCGAGGGGGGTGAGGCGCCGCGCGTGGACCGCCACCGACACGGGCTCGACCATGGCCGCTTGCTCGTAGGTCATGCCGGCCGGGAGCCGATAGACGATGTGCGCGGGCACCGACACCAGCTCGGCAAACGCCCCGTCCTGACGGTAGTCCTCGCACGAAACGCCGAGCACGCGCCGGTCGTCGCACAGGTTCACGAGGCCGCGGCGGGAGAAGAAGCTCTCCGGGTTGTAGATCGTCGAGTCCATGGTCACGCGGTCGCCCGCGCGCACGGTCGTGACCCCGGCGCCCACGCGCTCGACCATCCCGGCCGCCTCGTGCCCCATCACGACCGGAGGCCGGCGCCGCCCCGTGCTGCCGTCCAGGCCGTGCACGTCGCTGCCGCATATGCCGCAGGCCATCACGCGCACGAGGACGTCTCCCGGACCCACTGCGGGCTCGGGACGCTCCTGCACTTCGAGCTGACCGTACGCCTTGAGCACCAGCGCTTTCACGGTGCTCCTTACTACCATGTTCGGCGCCCGCTCCGCCAGCAGGCGGGCCCCAGCCACGGGAGAGATCGCCGATGAGCAAACGCCGAGACTTCCTCGCCACCACGATCACGACGGCAGCCGGAGCGGTCGTCGCCGGCGCCGCACGCGCCGACGACCGGGACTGGTCGGGGGCCCGCCCCGTCCGCTATCCCGACGCCGACGTGGTCGTCCTCGATCCGCGCTTCCAGAAGTACAAGCTCGGCAACGCCGCCATCCAGCGCCTCCACACGGGCACGGCATGGGCGGAGGGACCGGCCTGGAGCGCGGTCGGGCGCTACCTGCTCTGGAGCGACATCCCCAACGACGTGCAGCTCCGGCGGATCGACGACGACGGACACGTCAGCGTGTTCCGCCGCCCCTCCGGCAACAGCAACGGCAACACCTTCGACTTCGAGGGGCGCCAGATCGCCTGCGAGCACGGGAACCGCCGCGTGGTGCGCTACGAGCATTCGGGCGCGGTGACCGTGCTCGCCGACGCCTGGAACGGCAAGCCGCTGAACGCGCCCAACGACGTCGTCGTCCATCCCGACGGCGGGATCTGGTTCACCGATCCGGGCTACGGCGCGATGATGAACTACGAGGGGCACAAGGCGGCGCTCCAGATCAAGGAGGCGACGTACCGGATCGATCCCAAGACCGCCAAGATGGAGGTGGTCGACGACTCGCTCCAGAAGCCGAACGGGATCTGCTTCTCGCCCGACTACGAGAAGCTCTACGTCGTCGACACCGGCGCGCCGCCGCCCGGGCCCATCTACGTCTACGACGTGGTCGACGGACGGCGGCTGACGGGGGGGCGCCGCTTCTGCAGCATGGAGCTGGACGGCAAGCGCGGTGGTTCCGACGGCATCCGCGCGGACGTGGACGGCAACCTGTGGGCGGCCGCGGGCTGGGCCGGCGACGGCTTCGACGGCGTCCACGTGTTCGCGCCCGACGGGACGCGGATCGGCCTCATCCGCCTCCCCGAGACGGTCTCCAACCTGTGCTTCGGCGGCGCCAAGCGCAACCGGCTGTTCGTCACCGCGAGCCAGTCGCTGTACGCGCTCTACGTCGAGACCCAGGGCGCCCACATCACGTAGAGCCGCGGAGGAGGGCGGGCATGCGCTACACGGACAAGGTCGTGATCGTCACCGGGGGGAGCCAGGGCATCGGCGAGGGCTGCGTGCGCGTCTTCGGGGAGGCGGGCGCGAAGGTCGTCTTCTGCGCGCGGAACGCGGCGGCGGGAGAGGCGCGAGGGCGGGAGGTGACGGCGAAGGGCCCGGGCGAGGCCCATTTCATCCGGGCCGACGTCTCCAAGGTCGACGATCTGCGCGCCCTCGTCGAGGGCACGGTGCGGCGCTTCGGGCGCATCGACTGCCTGATCAACAACGCCGGCTGGCACCCCCCGCACAAGCCGATCGACGACTTCACCGTCGAGGAGTTCCGCGAGCTCCTCGACCTGAACCTCGTGAGCATCTTCGCCGCCTGCCAGCTCGCGCTCCCGCACCTGCGCCGGACGAAGGGAAACATCATCAACATGTCGAGCCTGGTGGGCACCATGGGCCAGATCCACGCCACGACGTACGTGGCGACCAAGGGCGCCATCACGGCCTTCACCAAGGCGCTCGCCATCGACGAGGCCGCCCACGACGTGCGCGTGAACTCGGTGTCGCCGGGAAACGTCTACACGCCGCTGTGGCAAGAGGCGATCGACGCCGCGCCCGATCCGGCCCGGTGTCGGGCCGACGGGGAAGCGGCGCAGGTCCTCGGCCGCATGGGGACGATCGCGGAGGCCGGGAAGCTCTGCCTGTTCCTGGCCGCGGAGGCGACGTTCACGACGGGTGTCGACCACATCCTGTCCGGCGGCGCCGAGCTCGGCTATGGCCGAAAAACGCGTCATTGAGCAAGGGGGCGCTAGCGGCGCGCCCCCTTGAACCCCCGCTCGCTCCGCGCGAATGAATCGCGCTCCGCTCGCAGCCTTTGCTGTTTGCTCGCGTGCTTCTCTGTTCGTTCTCTGCGGTCTCTGCGCGTTCTCTGCGGCCTCTGCGTTTGAAGGACGGTGTGCTTCGGGCTAGCTCCCCTCTTCCTTGGCCAGGGTGAGGGCCGCGACGCGGATGTGCTCGTCCATGGCGATGCGCGCGCCGTCGGCGTCGCGGGCCCGGATGGCCTGATAGATCTTGCGGTGGGCGTCGGCGGACTTGAGCGGGGACCCGGCCAACGCCGGCGTCACCAACCGCACCCGACCCAAGCTGGTGGGCAATCCGGAACTGGACAATCCCACGGTGAAACGGTGGTTCAACGTCAGTGCGTTCGCGGTTCCGGCCAACAACTTCGGAGACGCGGGCCGGAACATCGTGCGCGGGCCCCTACAACGTCTTCAACCACATCAATCTCGATCTGCCGTCGAACGCTTTCGTCAACATCCAGGATGCGCGGGCCGGCGAGATCACGGGCATAGCGGGCTACACCCGGACGATGCAGCTCGGGCTGCGGATGCTCTTCTAGGTGGGCACGTTCGGGGAGGCTCCTCGCCGGCACGCGCATCCGCCGAAGCGGTCGCGCCCTGCGACTTCGCGCGCCGAGGACTGTAGGATGGAGCTGCCGGGTGAGGATCGATGTTTCCCTACAAGGACGAGAACCCGACCGTCCTCATCCCCCTCGTCACCGTCGCCGTCATCGCCGTCAACGTAGCGTGCTGGATCTTCATCCAGGGCTTCGGGACCGAGCCCGCTTTGTCGCAGTCGGTCTGCCAGCTCGGGCTCATCCCCGTGGAGTTCCTGGGCCGCGCCGCCCCGGGCACGGCCATCCGCATCAGCGCAGACGCGGCCTGCCTCCTCGGCTCCTCTCCCACGTGGTACGCGCCTTTCACCTCGATGTTCCTCCACGGGAGCTGGTTCCATCTCCTGAGCAACATGTGGTTCCTCTACCTCTTCGGCGACAACGTCGAGGACGCGATGGGCCATTTCCGCTTCGCGGTCTTCTACGTGATGACGGGACTCGCGGCGGCGGCGGTGCAGGTGCTGGCCAGCCCCGGCTCGGCGCTGCCGATGGTGGGCGCCTCGGGGGCGATCAGCGGGGTGATGGGAGCGTACGTGATCCTCTACCCGCTCGTGCGCGTGCACACCCTCGTCTTCCTGGGCATCCTCATCACGAGGGTGGCGCTCCCCGCGTACTTGATGCTCGGCTACTGGTTCCTGCTCCAGCTCCTGGGGGGCCTGCCCGCGGTCGGCGGCAAGGCGCCGGGAGGAGTGGCGTTCTGGGCCCACGTCGGCGGGTTCCTGGCCGGCGCGCTCCTGATCCCGTTCTTCAAGGACCGGGCCCTGGTCGCGCGCGGGCGGCGCGCGGCCTACCTCAGCGGATCTCGCTGGCGCTGAACGCCTCCTGGAGCGCGCTCATGAGCGCGGTCAGCTCGAGGCGCCTCGCCTCGGGCAGGCCGCCGTCGAGGGCCTGGAGCGCCCACGACTCGAGGTCTCCCGCCGCGCGGCTGATGTCCCCGAAGCCGTAGATCGCGGCCGAGCCCGTGAGCTTGTGGATGAGGTCGTAGAGCGCCTGCAGGTGCGCCTTCTCCCAGCCGCCGGCGTGCAGCGTGTCGACCGCGCCCCCGATCAGCCCGAGCTTGGCGGGCAGCTCCGCCCGGTACATCTGGCGCAGGGCCTCGAGCTGCGCCCGCTGCGCCTCAGTGAGCCTCGCCACGGTACCGGGTCCAGATGTCCTGGATCGTCTCCACGAGGACGGTGGGCTCGAAGGGCTTGCGGATGACGGCCAGCGAGTCGAGCTCCTTGTACTTCGCGACGTCGGCCGGCTGCACCCTCGCCGTCAGGAAGATGACCGGAGTCGAGGCCGTCTCGGGGATGTCGCGCAGTGCCCTCAGGGTGTCCACGCCGTCCATGCCGGGCATCATGACGTCGAGCAGGATGAGATCGGGCAGGAACTCGGCCGCCGACTCGATGGCCTCGGCCGCCGAGCCGCACACGTGTACGGTGTACCCCCCGAAGCTCCCCAGCGCCATCGACGTGACCGTCTGGATGTCCGGATCATCCTCCACGAGAAGGATGCGCTTCAGCGTCCGGCGGGCCACGTGTTTGCCGCGGCCTTCTCGCGGGAGACCGTGCGTCTCCACTCGGGAAGGTCGAAATAGAACGTGGTGCGCCCGGGCTCGCTCTCGAAGCCGACGTGGCCGCTCATGTGCTCGACGATCGCCTTGGTGATGCTCAGGCCGAGGCCCGAGCCCCCGCGATCGGAGGAGGCGGCCTGCGCGAACTTCTGGAAGATGCGGCCGTGGAACTCCTCCGGCACCCCGGGTCCGTGGTCCGTGACCCCCACGCGGACACCGCCGGTGCGCCGGTTCGCCTCGACGACCACCGTCTCGCCCTGGGGCGAGAACTTGGCGGCGTTCGAGAGCAGGTTGGTCATCACCTGCATCATCCGGTCGCTGTCGACCCGCACGCGCGCCCCCGGCGGCGCGCCCTGCAGGACGAGCTTGATCCCGAGCTGGCCGGCGTGCGCCTGGCTCGCCTCGATGGCCTGCTCGAGCAGCGAGCGCAGATCGACGGGACGCAGGTTGAACGTCATCGTGCCCGATTCGATCCGTTGCAGGTCCAGCAGATCGTTCACGAGCCGCACCAGCCGCTGGCTGTTGCGATACGCGGCGTCCAGCAGGCGCTGCCCCTGCGGATTGAGCTCGCCGCCGAGGCCGCTCTTGAGCAGGTTGAGGGCGCCATGGATCGAGGTGAGGGGCGTGCGCACCTCGTGGCTGATGACGGAGATGAAGTCGTTCTTCAGGCTCTCCATCCGCTTCTGCTCGAGCAGCTCGTCCTGGGCGCTCTCGAAGTCCTGGAGGGCGGCGCTGAGACGGCGCTCGAGACCCTGGTTGAGTTCGCGCAGCGCCGCGTGCGCCTCCTCGAAGCCGCGTCGCGTCAGCTCGAAGGGGGCCAGGCATTCCGCGAAGAACTCGGAGGCCCTCCGCGCGATCCGCGCGCTCTCCTCGAGGGCGAGCATCTCCGGCAGGGCGGACACCAGCGCCTCCTGGTGGAAGCCGGCCATCTCCAGCACGCCCACGCCGGCGGAGACCGCCTGACGCCCGAGCTGATAGGCGCGCAGGAGGGCCGCTTCGCCGCCGCCGCGGCAGTACTCGCGCAGCGCGATCGCGTACTGTTTGGCCAGCTCCTCGAGCGCCGCGTTCACGGCAGCCATTTCCGGACCGACACCGTGGTCCCCCGGCCCGCGTTGCTCGTGATCTCGAAATCGTCCATCAGCCGGCGCACCCCCGGCAGGCCCAGACCGAGGCCCGGGCCGGTGGAGTAGCCGGCGCTCAGGGCCCGGGACAGGTCGGGGATTCCGGGTCCCTCGTCCCGGGCGACGATGCCGATGCCCGGCCGGCCGTCGGCGGCCTCCTGGCTGAGCACGATCTCGCCGGTCGTCGCGTACTCGATGATGTTGCGCGCCAGCTCCGAGATGGCGGTGGCGATCAGGGTCAGGTCGCTCCCCGAGAAGCCGAGCGCCGCGGCCAGGGCCCGTCCCCGCTGGCGGGCGGTGACGATGTCCGCCGAGGAGGTTATGGGCACCACGCTCTCGTCCCGGGCGCTCGCCTCCGCCCGTGGGTTACTGGACATGTCGCGCGCCCGCGGCCCCCTGCCGGTTCAGGCAGGCCAGGCCTTCCTCGAGGTCGAGGGCCGTCGTGATGTCCTCGAGGGTGAGACCGAGCTGCACCATCGCGAAGGCGACCTCCGGCTGTATCCCCACGATGACCGTCTCCGCCCCGCGCAGCCGGATCATGTGCGCGATCGCCCGCAGCGTGCGCACGGCGAAGGAGTCCATCACGTCGAGGACGGTCACGTCGATGATGACGCCGCGCGAGCGGTGCTTCCCGACGTCGCGGGCGAGGTCGTCGCGCAGCTGGAGCAGCTCCTCGTCGCTGAGCGCGGACTGGATGGAGGCGATCACGTACTGGCTCTGCTTGAGGATGGGGACCCGCATGGGCTTCCGGCCTCAGGCCTTCACCTCGGACGGCTTCGGCTCCGGCATGGTCACCGAGTATCCGAGCAGGCGCTCCGCTTCCTCGATGCCGCCCTGGAGGTCGCCGACGGCGTTGATCTTGCTCAAGTCGACGCCGATCGTGACGAGCGTCTGCGCGATCTCGGAAGAGAGCCCCGTCACGATGACGTTGGCCCCCATCAGGCGCGAGGCGTCCACCGTCTGCACGAGGTGGTTGGCCACCGTCGCGTCCACGGAGGGCACGCCCGTGATGTCGACCACCACCACCTTGGCGCGGTTGGCGCGGATGCCGCGCAGCAGCTGCTCGGTGAGCTGGCGGGCCCGCAGGGAGTCGATGACGCCGATGATGGGGAGGATGAGCAGGCGGTCGCGGACCTGCAGCACCGGGGTGGACAGCTCGCGGATGGCCTCCTGCTGCTGGCGGATGATGCGTTCACGCTCCTGTACGAAGCCCACCGCCACCGTGTTGGCGATCCGGTTGGCCGCCGGCTCGTAGGCGTCGAGCACGGCGTTCAAGAGACCGAAGTCCGCCTGATACTTCTTGAACAGCGAGCGGGCGAGCACGTCGCGCAGGAGGAGCACGATGCCCAGGACCTCGTGCGTCTCCACGCCCCGGGGGATGATGCGCTCGGAGAGGTTGCGGGCGTAGGCCTGCAGCGCCTCGACGCTGCCCGTCTCCAGCACCTCCACGTAGTTGTCGTAGACGGAGGTGGCCTCGGCGAAGATCTCCTCCCGGGTCATCGCCGTGAGGAGCTTGGACTCCGTGATCCGCCGCGCCCACTCCTCGCGGAGCTGAGTGCGGTTCTTCCGGAGGTGGGCCACCAGCTCGCGCAGGAGCGCGGCGGTGGCATCGGCGCGCGTGTGCTTGGCTTCGGCGGCGTGCGACCGGATGTCGGTCGTCATGCGTCGGACTCCTTTGGATGCACGCGGGCTCGGAGGGGGGCAGGGGCCGGCGCGCGACCGGGCTGGATCGAGTGCGTCATGTCCTCGTTGACCTTTGCAAGCAGTCGATCCGCAAAACGCTCGGAATGCCAGAGATGAGATTAGTACCCGCGTCGGGAAACGGTCAAGGGCCCATCAGCGATTGTTCTCGATCGCGGACGAGTATTCGGCAGAACGACGGCGGGAAGTGACAGACTTAACCGTAAGACGTATACGTGGCTTCACATTGAAGTCATCGGCCGGCGACCGCGGGATGGCCGCCCCGCCAGCCTTCGACGTCGCGCACCGTCGGAAGGCCGTCGAACGATGCCCTCAGGTCCGCGTTCAAGCCTTCGCGCAAACGCGCAATGCCGCGCGCGCTTTCCTGGAACGCGAGGGCCGCGCCGGCCACATCGCCCTTCTTCTCCTCGATGCGACCCGCGAGGGCATGCAAGCGGTAGAGCCCGGCCTCCCACCCGCTGCGCTGCGCGAGATCGATGGCGCGGCGCGCCGACTCGTCGGCGGCGCGCAGGCGGCCGCGCGCGAGCTCGGCGCGCGCGAGCGCCTCGGAGGCGCGAACGCGAAGGAGCGCGTCGCCCAGCGCGTCGGCGCGACCCACCGCCGCGGCCAGGTCCGGCTCGGCGGCGGCCGCCCCGCCGATCGCGACCAGGGCGGCTCCGCGGCCGACCTTCGCGCGCAGGACCGCCGTCGGGCTGCCGCTGGCGGTGGCCAGCTCCACGGCTTTCTCCCACGCGCGCCGCGCGGCCTCGGCCTCGCCCTGCGTGAGATGCCAGTCACCGAGCGCCGCCTGATAGTCCGCCGCCTGCTCGTTGTTGCGTGTCTCGCGCACCCACGGGCCGGCGACATCCAGCTTCGCCTTCGCGTCGCCCAGCCGACCGAGCTCGGTGAGCGCCACCGCCTCCTTGATCGTGAACTCGGCGAGACCGCGCTTGTCGTCGAGGCCCGAAAGGATCTTGAGGGCGTCCGCGTACGACGCCAGCGCGGCGTCGTAGCGCCCTTCGTATTGACTGAGCAGTCCGAGGTTGCCGTGGGAGACGGCCTGCGCCCGGGCGGAGTCGATCTCGCGGGCCTTCTGCAGCGCGTCCAGGAACGACTTCATCGCTTCCGACCAGCGGCCCTCGGCGGTCTGCAGGAAGCCCATGTTCTGGGTGGACAGCACGATGCCCCGCTTGTCGCCGTTCTTCTCGCGCAGCTCGAGCGCCTGCCGCCAGTAGGCGAGCGCGTTGTCGTGCTCGCCCTCCAGGAAGAACACGTAGCCGACGTTGTCGTAGCTCTGGGCAAGCTGCTGCTCGTCCCCGAGGTCACGCCGGATGCGCAGCGCTTCCTGGTAGGCCTTCCGGGCCAGGGCGTACTCGCCGCGTCCCTCGTGGAGCGCGCCGACGTCGTTGGCCACGTCGGCGAGGCCCTTGCGGTCGCCGATCGTCGTGTAGACCTCGCCCGCGCGGCGCAGGTCGGGCTCGGCCTCGGCGAATTGGCCCATCGCAATCCGGACGCTCCCGCGGTTCTTGAGGCTCACCGCCGTGCCGCGCTTGTCGCCGATCGTCTGCCGGATCGCGGCGGCATCGCCGTACTTCGCGATGGCCTGCGGATACTCGCCCAGCCGCTGGTGCGCGACGCCCATTGCGTGGAGGACGTCGCCCTGGCCCTGCTCGTTGCCGAGCTGGGTCATGAGGGCGAGGGCGCGGACGAGCGGGTCCGTCACGGCCCGGCGCGCATCCCCCACCTGGATCATGCTCTTGCCCAGCAGGTACCACGCGCGAGCGTCGCCCTTGTCCAGCGCCGTCAGGCGCTCGAGCGTGGCGACCGCCCTCTTGGCCGCGCCCTGGCTCGCCTGGGCGGAGGCGAGATCGAAGAGCGCCTCGGTGTCGTTGGGGAATCGCTGCACCAGCGCGGCGTAGACCTTTTCCGCCTCGGGGGGCTGGCCGCGAAGGAGCGCGAGGCGCGCGCGCACCCGCAACGCGAGGCGCGACTGGGCCGAGCCCAGCGAGTCCGCCGCCCTCTCCGCGGCGGCCACGGCCTTCGCGTGGTAGCCGAGGGCCTGGTAGGCCTCGCCGAGGTCGAGGAGCGCGGGGGCGAAGCGCGGGTCCGCGGCCACCGCGCGCTCGAAGGCGGGCGCGGCCTCGACGGCGTTGCCGACGAGGAGGAGCTCCCGGCCTTCGCGGTAGGCGCGGGCGGCCGCGAGCGACGCCGTCTGGGTTTCGGGGGCCAGGGCGATCGCGGTCGTGGGCGCGCCGAGCTCGTCATCGAGCCGTTGACCCAGCTCCGTGACCAGGCGGAAGAGGCCACCGGCGTTCGGCGTCTCGGCCGACATCGTGCGGGGCTCGAGCGCGCCGTCGCTGCCGACCGACAGCAGGCGCAGGTCCACGCGCAGCGTGGAGCCCGCGCGGCGCACGGTGCCCGTGACGAGGCGCCTCACATCGAACAGCTCCGCCAGCCGGCGCAGCGTGGTGTCATCGGGGGGGCCGGCCAGCTTGAGGTCGCGTAGCATGCCGAGGACGCGCGCCGAGTCCACGACCCGCAGCTGGGGAGTCTCGGCCAGGTGGCCCGAGAGCATCTCGGCGACGCCGGTCCCCGTCCAGCCCAGCGAGGGATCTCCCGTCTCGTCGGCGAGGGGCAGCACGGCCACCGAGGTCGGCGCCGCCGCCGCGGCGGCGACGGGCGTGGCCACGGGACCGCGCGCCCGCTGCCGATACGCCATCCCGGCCACGGTGCCGATGACGAGGACGGCCGGAATCACCCAGGCCGCGCGCGGAACGCGGTCGAGGAGGCCCGCCCGCCGGCCGTCCAGATCGGCGAGCAGCTCGCGCACGCCGGCGTAGCGGCGCGCGGGGGCGCGCTCGAGGCAGCGCCGGATCAGGCGCCGGACGTGGGCCGGCACCGCGACTCCGGTGTCGGCGATGTCGCGGGCGCGACCGGCGACCCGCTGGGCCAGGGTCTCCGCCCGCGACGCGCTGCGGAACGGCAGCTCGGCGGTGAGCATCTCGAACAGCAGCAGGCCGAGCGCATAGATGTCGGTGCGCGCGTCGGCGGGGTCTCCGGCGACCTGCTCGGGCGACAGGTAGTCGAGCGTTCCCACGACCGCACCCCCCCGCGTCATGCCGTCGCGGTCCAGGGAGCGCGCGACGCCGAAGTCCGTGATGTACGCGGTATCGTCGGGGGACAGGAGCACGTTACCGGGCTTCAGGTCCCGGTGGATGATCCCCACGTCGTGCGCCTGCTGCACGGCTTCCGCCACCTGCCGGAAGATGAACAGCGCGCGCTCGACGGGCAGGGGCCCGTCCTTCTCCAGCAGCTCCAGGAGCGATCGGCCCTCGACGAGCCGCATCGTGAGGAAGCGCAGCCCGTCGCTCTCGCCGATGTCGTGGATGCGCACCACGTTCTTGTGCGTGATCTCGCGAGCGAGGACGAGCTCACGGCGGAAGCGGGCGACCCACTCGGGGTCCGTCCCCAGGTCCGGCCGCAGGACCTTGAGGGCGACGTCGACGCCCAGCTCCTCGTCGCGGGCCTTGTAGACGACGCCCATCCCCCCGAGGCCGATCTGGCCCGCGATCCGGTAGCGAGCCGCGACCAGCGTGCCGGGAACGAGACGGTGGTCGAGGTCGGCGTTCGTCGCGGTGTCCGGGGGAGCCGGACGCGGCGGGCGCCAGCCGTCCTTGACCAGTCGCATGTTCATGGTGCTGGGAGCAGTTCCTCGATGCGCTCTTGCAGCTGCGCGACCAGCTGATCGGGCGCGAAGGCGTGGCTCAGCTTGTCGGCCATCGACCCGGCCAGGATCGCGCCCATCTGGTCGGCCATGCTCTCCAGGGTCTGCAGCTCCAGCTCCGTGAGCGCAGGGCCGAGCTTCCGGCTGTCGACGTAGATCACGCCGAGGATCCGGCCTTCGTGGCGGATGGGGACGCAGGCCAGGGCGGCGATGCCCAACGCCACGACGCTCGGCCGCTTTCCGAGGCGGGGATCGGCCCGAACGTCGGAAAGGACGACTGGCCCCTTGCTCTCCACGGCCTGGCGAACCGCCCCCACGCTGCCCCGGAACCGCTCGTCGCGCACCGCCTCCGGCGACAATCCCGAGGCCACCTCGGCCCTCAGCTTGCCGCTGGGGGAGATCAGCATCACGAAGCCCCGGTCGGTCCGCGTCAGCTCCATGGCCGCTTCCAGGAAGCGCAACAGCAGGTCGGCGGGCTCCGGCTCCGCCTGCAGCTGGCGCCGGATCCTGGCCGACGTCTCGATCCGCGCCAGGCGCTCCGCCTCGAGCGTGGCCGCCTCGGCGGCCGAGAGCCGCTCGAAGCGCCCCGGGAGCCCGCCGAAGCTGATCGTGTCGCCGTCGCGCAGCGTGGCGCCGTCCACGGTCTGGCCGTTGACGGCGGTGCCGTTCTTGCTGCCCAGATCTTCTATCGCCCAGCCGTCTCCACTCCAACGCAGCCGCGCGTGGCGCTTGGAGACACGGGAGTCTTCGATGACCAGCTCGCAACCGGGGTCCCGGCCGATCACGAGACTCTCGCCTTCGCGGATGATGAGGAAACGCGCGGCGCGTTGGGGCGGATACAGGGTCAGTTTGGCGGGCATGTTGCTCCTTCGACTCAGCGGCTCAGGCTGCGGTCGAGGCTGAATTTGAGCGTGTCCGCGCCGGATCGCAGGAGGCCCGCGACGTTGATGAGCGGCGAGCAGTTCGCCCGCCATACGTCGGGGATGTCTCCCCCGCTGTGGCTCTTCACGTAACGGGAGAAGGTGGTCATCGTATCGATGGCCTCCCGGATCGCGCCTGACTGGTAGAGCGTACGCGCCTGTGACAGCGTCGACTGCAAGGTGGCGAGGACGTCGGGCGATATCGAGTCCGCGTTGTTCGTGAGCAGCGCCTGGAGGTCGTCGAACTTGCCCGCCACGACGGCATCGATGGGCCGGAGATCGACGACGATGAGGAACTCCGAGAAGTCTCCGCCGCTCCCGTCGTCGCGGAAGCTACCCCGGCCCTCGGACTTCGTGATGTCCTTGAAGGGTCCGCCGTCGTACGACTTGAAGAGGGAGAACGGCACGTTCGGGTCCAGGTGGAGGTTGTGGGTGTGGAACGAGACAGTGTAGACGCCCTCGAAGCTGAGGGCGCTCGAGACGCTCGGGCTGATCCGAACCACCACGGGGTAGCCCACCGGGATGCCGACCAGGCCGCCCGGGGGGAGCCGGCTGAGCAGCGCCGGGTCCACCGGGTTGACCAGGGTGGCGGTGACGTCGAGGGCCGAGGGAGTCAACCCGACGACGTTCTCGAAATCGATCCTCAGGTCCGCGCCGATGCCCCCGATGTCGAACGATCCCAGGGCTTCGTCGCCCGAGATCGACAGCGAGACGGTAACGGAAACGGAGACCGGGAGTGGCGGCGCGGGAGGCGGCGCCGGGAGCGACACGGGGGGCGGTGTCGGGGTGGGGAGGGGGAGTTGGGCGAAGGCCAATGTCGCGTTGCCGAGCGCAAAGAGTGCGCTCGCCGTCAAGATCCACCGCATAGAACCCCTCCTCACCGCTTGCACGGTTCGCCTCCGGAGCCCGTTGCAAGCAAGAGGCGCGCCGTGTCACGACGCCGTTTCCCGCGACGCCGCTGCGCATATGCATATGAGGCCGCACGGCCTCAGCGTCGCCGGTGGGGAGGGGAGGGGAAAGGCTCGAGATCTGACAGGAAGGTCGTCGACTACCCAATAGTGGCACGCAGCGACCCAGAGTTGCCCGCGGCCTACTCCTTCCCCGCGGAGCCGGACTCCCATTTCTTGAGCTTGTTGAGGAGCGCTTTGTACGAGATTTTTAGCCGGCGCGAGGCTTCCCGCCGGTTCCACCGGGTATCCTCGAGGACCCGGTGTACGAGGTCGCGCTCGGCCTCCTCGGCGGCCCGCGCGGCCACCGCCCGCAGGGACGGGCTGGCGCCCCCGGCGGCGGCGGTTGCCGTCACGGGGCCGGGACCGTCAGCGGGCGCGCCGGCGGGCGCGGGCCGCACGGGCAGTGACCCCTGCAGGCTCGGCAGGATCAGGTAGCGGCGCACGGCGTTTTCCAGCTCGCGCACGTTGCCCGGCCAGTCGTAGGCGACGAAGGCCTCGAGGACGTCGGGCGGAAGCGCGCGAACCGCGCTCTTGTACTTGTCCGCGTAGAGCCGGACGAAGTGCTCGCAGAGCAGCGGGATGTCCGGGCGCCGCTCGCGCAGCGGCGGGACCTCTATGCGGATGACGTCGAGGCGGAAGTAGAGGTCCTCGCGGAAGCGTCCGGCCGCCACCGCCTCGTCCAGGCGCGCGTTGGTCGTCGCCAGGACCCGCGCGTCGGCGCTGAGCGGCCGCCGCGCGCCGAGCCGGCTGTACTCACCGTCCTGGAGCACGTGCAGCAGCTTCGCCTGGAGATGAGAGCTCATCTCGCCGATCTCGTCGAGCAGGATCGAGCCGCGATGGGCCAGCTCGAACTTGCCGGGCTTGTCGCGGAGCGCGCCCGAGAAAGCGCCGCGCTCGTAACCGAACAGCTCCGACTCGAGAAGCTCCTGGGGAAGGGCCGCGCAGTTCACCTTCACGAACGGCCCGGCCTGCCGCCCGGACTGCGCGTGGATGAAGCGCGCGAGCACCTCCTTGCCCACGCCGGATTCGCCCGTGATCAACACCGGCGCGTCGGTGTCCGCGACCTGGCGCGCCACCTCGCGGATGTGCAGCATGGCGCCGCTGCCGGAGACGGGCTCGTCCGCGGCCCCCGTGGCCAGGCGCCGCCGGAGGTTCCTGACCTCGTCCTGGAGCGACTGCTTCTCGAAGGCGTTCCGTATCGCCAGCTCGAGCTCCTGCTCCCCGAACGGCTTGGTCAGGTAGTCGGAAGCGCCGCGCTTCACCGCGTCCACCACCGTTTTCAGCCGTCCTACGGTGGAGAGCACGATCACCGGGAGGGAGGGCTGCGACTCGCGGATGTGGTCGAGAACCTCGAGGCCGCCGATGCCGGGCAGGATCAGGTCGAGCAGCACGAGTCCCGGGCGCGGCGCCTCCTCCAGGCGGAGCAGCGCCTGCTCGCCCGATTCCGCGCAGGCCACCTCGTGTCCGAGCGACGTCAGAAGCGTGGCCAGGAACCGGCGAACGCTCTCGTCGTCGTCGACGACCAGGATGCGGCCCTGCGTCACGCCCAGCCTCGTCGCGGTCGGCCGGAGGGAGCGGCCCGCCGATGGAGCCATCTACCCCGAATTGTACGCCAGCGTGCGGAAGCGGCACGGGTCTTGCCTCTCGTTTACCGCGTATGCCTGTCCGCGTCGTCCTCGCCGATGACCACGTGATCGTTCGCCAGGGGCTGCAGCTGCTCCTCGCCGGGGCCGGCTTCGAGGTCGTGGGGGAAGCCTCGGACGGCCACGAGGTGGTCCGGCTGGCGCGGGATCTGCAGCCCGACGTGGCCGTCCTCGACGTCATGATGCCGCTCCTCAACGGCCTCGACGCCGGCCGTGAGATCCACCAGGTTTCTCCACGCACGAAGACGATCCTGCTGACCAGCCGCCACGACGAGCAGCTCGTCCTGGAGGCGCTGCAGGCGGGGATAAGGGCCTGCGTCCTCAAGACCTACGAGGGCGACGACCTGATCCGGGCCATCCGGGACGTCGTCGCCGGGGGCGTCTACCTCAGCTCCCGCATGTCGCGGTCGCTGGTGGAAGCCTATCGCGCCCGGACCGCGGTGCCGGCCGACCCCTTGAGCGTGCGCGAGCGGCAGGTGCTGCAGCTCATCGCCGAAGGCAAGCGGACGCGCGAGATCGCGGAGCTGCTCGGCGTGAGCGTGAAGACGGCGGAGTCCCACCGCACGCACATCACGAAGAAGCTGGGAATCAGCGAGACGGCCGGACTGGTCCGGTACGCGCTCCAGCGCGGTCTCAGCCAGCTCTAGCGCCGGGGCACTCTCCCGCCCATTACGCGTTTTCCGGATCCCGCTTTCAGAGAGGGCCTGATTGCGCCGCCCCCGGACGCGCGTAGATTGACGGCGTGATGACGGGTTTGCCCCGCCGCTCCGGCATGCCGGTGCGCCTCGTCCTGGCCGACGACCACGGCGTCGTCCGGCAGGCATTGAGCCTCCTTCTGGCGAGCGCGGGCTTCCAGGTCGTCGGGGAGGCATCCAACGGACAGGAGGCGGTCGTCCTCGTCCGAGAGCGACGACCGGACGTGGCCGTCCTCGACGTCGTGATGCCGCTGCTCAACGGCCTGGACGCCGCCCGCGAGATCCACCACGCCTCTCCTCGAACGAGCGTGATCCTCCTGACGAGCCGGCACGACGAGCAGCTCATGCTCGAGGCGGTGCGGGCCGGCATCCGGGGCTGCGTCGAGAAGGCGCACGAGGCGAAGGAGCTCATCCAGGCGGTGCGGGACGTCGCGGCGGGCGGCGTGTACTTGAGCGCCGCGCTGTCGCGGTGCATGGTCGAGGCCTACCGGACGCAGACGGCGCGGCCGCCCGATCCCCTGAGCCCGCGCGAGCACCAGGTGCTGCAGCTCATCGCCGAGGGCCAGCGGACACGGGACATCGCGCACGTGCTGGGCGTCAGCGTGAAGACGGCCGAGTCCCACCGGGCCAACATCAGGAGGAAGCTGGGTATCCGGCAAACCGAGGGCCTCGTCCGCTACGCTCTCCAGAGCGGAGAGGTCCAGGTCGGAGAGCCGCGCTCCCCGAGCCGAACTTCCGGGAATCCCCTATCCGACATTCCACGAGACCCCGATTGCCGCACGAGGCGCGAAGCCTAACTTCCACGCTGGAGGGTGTTAGCCGTGGATTTGGCCGTGGCCTTCTCTGTCGAGGACGTCCGAGCTTCGAGTGCGTCTGCCCTCCTCGCCTCTACCCTCCAGCGTGCTGCCGCCACGCGGCTGCAGTTCGGGTCCGCCCATGAGCGAGGCCCGGAAGCGCTGGCGCGAGGGTATCGGCGCCCCGGAGGCTCGGACGTCCTGGGTAGAGAAACGCCGCCGTCGCCGGCCCACTAGCGTTTTCTCTGACGGTAGAGCGATCTGCGGGAGCGCGGATCGAAACCGAAGGGGGCGAAGCCTTGACTGCCACCGTGACTGCCACAGCCTTCGACGTCGCGCCCGGGGCGAGAAGCAGCGTGCTCGCCGGGGAAGCCGCGGCGGCATGCGCCGGACCGGACACGACGTGGCACGTCCTCTGGAGCCACAGCCACTGCGAGCGGATGGTCTGTGACCAGCTCTCGGCCAAGGGCTTCCACCCCTTCCTGCCCCAGATCGAGGTGTGGTCGGTGCGGGCCGGCCGCCGCCGGCTCATCGACGCCCCGATGTTCCCCGGATACCTGTTCTTGAACGACGCGCTCGACAAGGGGGGCTACATCGAGGTGTGCAAGGCTCGCGGCCTCGCCCGCATCCTGGGGGAGGGGTGGGACCGACTGGCGGTGGTGCCGGAGCCGGAGATCGCGGCCATCCGCCGGCTGGCGGCTTCGCGGGTCCCGGCCTTCGCCCATCCCTACCTTCGTGAAGGCCGCCGAGTGCGTATCGTGTCCGGCCCGCTCGCGAACGTGGAGGGCATCCTGGTCAGGGCCCGCCCCGAAAAAGGTCTCCTGGTGCTCTCGGTCCACCTCCTCCAGCGAAGCGTGGCCGTGGAGGTGGACGGTGCGCAGGTGGTGCCGGCCTGAAGAGGGCGGGCTTCTCATGTCTACCGCCGCGTTGCCGGTGCGTGCCGCGTTGGCCCTTCTGATCGTGATCCTTCTCAGCGACCCTGCGATGGCCCAGCAACGGTTCGAGCTCGGCGCCTCGGTGGCTGCCGTCGAGGCGTACGACGACAACCTCTTCTTCAGCCCCGAAGCCCCGGAGCGAGACGATGTCTGGCGCCTCAGCCCGCGCGTGAGCCTCGGCCTCCGCTCGCCACACCTCACGCTGCGGGGGCGCTACGGCCTCGATGCCGAGTCGTACCGCCGCCATCGCGCGCTCGACACCCCGCTCGCCGGTCAAGATGCCTCCCTGGAGATGACCTGGGCGCCTTCGCGGCGTCTGGTGGCCTCGACGACCGCGTCCTACGCCGAAGCGCAGACGCCCGGGATGCTCAACCTCCTCTCGGGGCTGGAGGTCGGCCGGCACCGGGGCCGCCGCCTGTTCGCGCGGCAGCTCGTCACATGGCGGTGGGGGGAGCGCACCCAGGCCGCGATCGAGCCGAGCTTCATGCGTGAGGCCGTAGACGGCTTCCCGCGGACGGACACGGAGGCCGTCGTCGTTCGGCTGGAGCGGCGGCTCGGCGCGCTCGACCGCGGCCACGTGAGTTACAGCGCCCGGCGCTTCGACTTCGACGGGGATGTCGTCCTCTCGCACGTCGTCGCGCTGGGCTGGACCCGTGAGATCACCCCGCTCGACCATTTCGAGGTCGAGGCCGGTCCCCGTCTTTCCGGCCATGCGGTGGGGGCGGAGGTGACGGCCAGCCTCCGACACCGGTTCGCGCGGGGAGAGGCCTCGCTGGCCTACATGCACACCCAGACCACCGTCCTCGGCGAGGCAGGACCGGTGATGACCAAGGGAGTGACGGCCACGTTCAGCCGGCAGCTCTTCGAGTCGCTGACGCTCGCCGCCGGCCCGACCTTCGCCCGCGTGCAGGGGCGGGGCTCCGAGTTCGAGGTCTACCGCCTCAGCCTGGAAATGGCCTGGCGCCTCAACCGGCGGCTCTCCCTGTCCGCCTCGCACCAGTTCAACTTCCAGAGCGGCGTCCCGGGGCTCGCCAGGCCCGACGCCGAGATCGTGCACAACACGTTCGTGCTGCGAGCGGTGGCGTCGGCGGGGAACTGAGAGGGACGGGATGCAAGGGCACGGACCGCAGCCGTTCGAGCACGTCGCCGAAGTCTGGGGCCGCCGGAAGTGGCTGGCGCTGGCCGTCTTCGCGCTGACCGCCGCCGCCGGCGTGAGCCTGGCCCTCAGCCTTCCTGCCATCTATCGCGCGACCGCGACCGTGATCGTCGAGCAGAGCCGGAACCCCGCGGCCATGGCTGGAGAGCTGGAAACGCGCCTGCAGCTGATCAACCAGGAGATCCTGAGCCGCGCGCGGCTGGAAGGGCTGATCGGCAGCCTGCGGCTCTATCCCGAGCTCCGCCGGCAGGCCCCCATGGAGGCCGCCGTGAGCCAGATGCGGCGCGACGTCCAGACCGAGTCCAAGGTCCAGCCGACGCCGAACGGCGTCGGCTCCACCGTCGCCTTCGCCATCAGCTACCGCGGCCGGGACCCGGAGGTGGTGGCGAAGGTCGCCAACGCCGTCGCTTCGTTCTACCTCGAGGAGGACCGCAAGATCCGCGAGCGCCAGGCGAGCGGGACCGTTCAGACGTTGAAGGCGCAGCTCGACGAAGTGAAGGCGAACCTCCAGCAGCAGGAGCAAGTGCTGGGCACGTTCCAGGACGAGCACTCGGGAGAGCTGCCTCAAGCGGCGGAGGCCAACCTCGCCAACCTGGAGCGGGTCCAGGGGGATCTGCGGGCCGCGACCGACGAGCGCCTGAGGGCCGTCGACCGGCGCAACGAGTTGCTGAGGCAGCTCGACGCGGCGGACGCGGGGCCCGCTTCGGCCAGCGCCGGCCCGGCGGGGAGCAGGCTGGAGCGGAAGAAAGACGAGCTGGCAGACTTGAGCCGGCACTACAGCGACAAATACCCGGAAGTCATCCGCCTCAAGGAAGAGGTGGCTGCGCTCGAGAAGGAGGCGGCGCAGGCGGAGTCGGGGCGGGCGTCCGGGGCGGCCACGGCCAGCGCCGCCAGCCGGTCGGCGCGCCTTCGCGAAACCCTCAACGACGTGGAGACGGAGATCGGGACCCTCAGGTCCAACGAGGGTCGGCTGCACTCAGAGGTGGCCGAGCGCATCCGGCGGCTCGAAAACGCGCCCCGGCGGCAGCGCGGCTACCTGGCGATCACGCGCGATTACCAGACGACGCGCGACCTCTACGACTCGCTGCGCAAGCGCTACGAGGAGGCACAGCTCGAGGACGACAAGGGAGGCGTCCTGGCCGCGTCGCCCTTCCGGATCCTCGACCCGGCCATCGCGCCCACCGGTCCCGCCGCCCCCAACCGAATGGCGCTCCTGCTCGCCGCGTTCTTCGGGTCCCTGGTGATGGCGGCGGCCGCGGCCTGGATCGCCGACCGGATGGACACGTCGGTCCACACCGCCGACGACGTCCGGTCCTTCACGCGCGTCCCCGTCCTGGTCAGCATCCCGCTGATCGTCACCGCGGGCGATCGCCGCGCGCACCACCGCCGCCTCTGGCTCGCCGCCGCCGGCATGCTCCTGGCCGTGGGGGTCGTCGCGCAGGGCGTCCACCGCGTCGCCCGAGAGAACGAGGGCATCGTCCTGATGATGGCCCGGGGCCGGCCCTGACACGCCCATGCCCAACCATCGCGTTTCTCATCCCATGAGCCTGGATCTGGAGCCGGACGAGGTCGGTCCGCTCCCGGAGGAGGCCACGAGCCGGCCATCGAGCCGCGTCTCCGTGCCTCGGCCCGGCGAGCCCGTCTCGACCGTCGAGGTGGAAGACCACCTGGCCAGCCTGCTGTCCCCGCACTCGTACGAGGCCGACCAATACCGCGTCCTCCGCCAGTTCATCACCGAGGCGCGGGCGGCCAGGCCTCTCACGATCGTGGCCATCACCAGCCCGGCCGCGGGCGACGGCAAGACGACGACCTCCATCAATCTGGCCGCCACGCTCGCCCAGACGCCCGGCTCACGGGTGTTGCTGGTGGACACCGATTTGCGCCGGCCGTTCGTGGCCGCCAACCTCGGACTCAGCCCGACCCGTCCCGGCCTGGCCGAAGCGGCCTGCGACGAGCGGCTCGAGCTGAGCGACGTGGTTCAGTCGACGCCCTACAACCTCGCGGTCCTCCCCGCCGGCGTTCCGCCGGCCAACGCGTACCAGGCCCTGGAGTCGGCTCGTGTCGGTCAGTTGCTGGAGCAGGCCAGTCGCTCCTACGAGTACGTCGTGCTCGACACACCTCCGGTGCTCCTCGTCCCCGACTGCAAGCTCATGTCGCAGTGGATCGACGGCTTCCTGCTCGTGGTGGCCGCCCACCGCACGCCCCGCAAGCTGCTGGGTGCGGCCCTGAGCACGCTCGACGAGGCCAAGCTGCTCGGAATCGTCTTCAACGGAGACGATCGGCCCCTGTCCGGCTACTACGGAAAGTACTACGGTGGCTACTATCACGAGCAGTCCGCTCGCGCGGCGGGCGGGTGGCGGCACTCGTGGAAGCGCGACCGGAAGGCCCGGCGGCAGCCATGGCGCTGATCCTGGCCGTCGTGGATGCCGCCGTCGTGTTCGGTGCCGTCGTCGGCACGCTCGTCTGGACGGCCGCGCCGCCCGGGCCCGGGGCCGCCGCCGTGGTCCTCCACGCGTTGGCTCTCACGCTCGGCAGCATCGCGGCATTCTGCTGCCTCGACCTGTACGACTTCCGCCAGGTTCGGAGCTTCCGCCAATCGGCGCCGCGGCTCGCCCAGGCCATCACCGCCGGCACGCTGGTGATGGTGGCCCACGGCGCGTTCAGCCACTGCGCGATCAGCGAGGGTCGGCTGCTCGCGAGCGGCGCCGTCGCGCTGGCGCTGGTGCTGGGCGTGCGGGCCGGCGCCTATCGGGTCATGTCGGCGAGGCCGCACCACCATCGTGTCTTGATGATCGGGGGAGGGCCCCTCGCGCAAGAGCTCATCGCCGAGATCCATGCCCGCCCCGATCTTCGCCAGAGGGTGGTGGGCGTCGTCGAGGACCGCTCCGGGCCGCCCCTGCCGGGCTGCCCCCGCCTGGGGCCGCTCAAGGACGTGGCCCGCATCATCAAGGAGGTTCGACCCCACCGCGTCATCGTCGCTCTCTCGGGCCGGCGCGGAAGCATGCCGGTGAAGGCGCTGCTCCACCTGCGCGTGCACGGTACGCTGGTGGAGGACGGCGTCCAGGCCTACGAAAGGCTGACGGGGAAGATCGCGATCGAGGCCCTGACCCCGAGCAGCCTGATCTTCAGCGAGCACTTCCGGGCCTCTCGCGTGGACCTGGAGGTCGCCCGCGTCCTGAGCCTGCCCCTGGTCGCGGTGGCCCTCGTCCTGCTGGCGCCGGTGCTCGCGCTCATCGCGCTGGCCATCAAGCTCGACTCCCCCGGCCCCGTGCTCTTCGTACAGGAGCGGGTCGGGCGGGGCGGGCGGCTGTTCAAGCTGATCAAGTTCCGTACGATGCGGCCGGCGGTCGGCGCCACCTCCGAGTGGGTCAAGGACAACGATGGCCGCCTGACCCGGGTCGGCCGACGGCTGAGGCAGTTCCGCCTGGACGAGCTGCCCCAGCTCCTCAACGTCTTCAAGGGTGACATGAACCTGGTGGGACCCCGGCCCCATCCGGTCTCGAACGTGCCCCTCTTCGAGATGGTCATGCGCAACACGCCCGACTGCGGCGAGACGATTCCCTACTATGCGCTGCGCTCCATGGTCCGTCCCGGGCTGAGCGGCTGGGCCCAGGTCCGCTATCAATACGCCAACGACCTCGAGGAAGAGATCGAGAAGATGAGGTACGACCTGTACTACATCAAGCACATGTCGGCGTGGCTCGACCTCCGGATCCTGTTTGCGACGGTGAAGATCGTGCTGCGCGGCCGCGAGTCCGTGCACCCCGCCGGGTCCGCCGCGCCGCGGAGCGAGGCGCCCCCCGCGCGCCCTGCCCTGGCCGGGCTGCGCCTGGCCGGCAGCGGACCCCGGCCGTCGCCCGAGCCGGCGCCGGTCGCGCGCGCGTGAGCCCCGGGAGAAGAACATGACTTCGAGCTTTCTCGCATCGATGCTCCTCGTGCTGTCGGCGGACGCCAGTCGGGTCCCCGCCGCCGTCTCCCGCTACGAGGCGCCCGCCGACGCCGTCTACCGCATCGGACCGGAGGACATCGTTCAGATCTCGGTGTGGAACAACGAGGCCATGAGCCGCACCGCTCCCATCCGCCCCGACGGCAAGATCTCCCTCCCGCTGCTGAACGACGTGCAGGCGGCCGGCCTGACGCCGATGGAGCTGCGCGACCAGCTCTTGAAGCGGCTGGCCGAGTACATGCCGCACCCCGAGGTCTCCGTCGTCGTGACCGAGGTCCGGAGCTTCAAGGTGTCGGTCATCGGCCAGGTCCCCAAGCCGGACCGCTACCAGCTCCGCAGCGCGGCCACCGTCATGGACGTGCTCGCGATGGCGGGCGGGTTCAACGAGTTCGCGGCGCGCTCGCGCATCGTGGTCATCCGCACGAACGGCGACACCACCGAGCGCATCCCTTTCGACTACGACAAGGTCCGGAGCGGCGACCCCAGCCAGGCCAACTTCCAGATGCGCCCGGGCGACATCGTCCTCGTGCCGTAGACCGCCACTTCTTCATCCTTTCCGCCCTCAATCCTTGATCACCACACTCCGCATGCACGGCCCCACCGCCCCACCCATGCTTCTGCGCTCGGTCGAGGCCTTCGAGGCGTCTCCGCCCGCAACCGCGGGGGAGCGCGCGCAGGCTCAGCGGCGCATCGTGGCCCTGGGCGGAGGGACCGGGCTTCCCGTGGTGCTCCGGGGCCTGAAGGCTTCGCTCGCGGAGGGCGGGGAACCGCGGGCGGCGATCGACCGGGACCGGCTCACCGCCATCGTCACGGTTGCCGACGACGGAGGCAGCTCCGGCCGGCTGCGCCGAGCCTACGGCATGCTCGCGCCGGGCGACGTGCGGAATTGCCTGCTCGCGCTGTCGGAGCGCGCGGATACGCTGGCCCAGCTGTTCGGCTTCCGCTTCAACGGCAATGGGGAGATGTCGGGTCATAGTCTCGGCAACCTGATCCTGGCTGCGCTGAGCCAGATGGAGAGCGGCTTCGAGCGCGCGGTAGAGGCGGCCGGCGAGATCCTGGGCGTGCGCGGGCGCGTGCTTGCCGCTACGGCGGGCGACGTCGGCCTCGAGGCCGAGTTCGAGGACGGCTCCCGAGTGGCGGGTGAATCGCGGATCGCAGACATGCGCCGCCCCATCCGACGGATCCGGCTGCAGCCCGAGGCGGCGCCGGCGGTGCCGCAGGCGCTGGCGGCGGTGGCGAGCGCGGACTGTGTCGTCATCGGGCCGGGCAGCCTGTACACCAGCCTGATTCCTGTTCTGCTCGCGCGCGGCCTGGTCGAGGCCATCGCGGACTCGCGCGCCCGCGTGGTGCTCGTGATGAACCTCATGACCGAGCCGGGCGAGACGGACGGTTACAGCGCGGTCGATCACATCCTCGCCGTGCGGGCCCATGCCCCCGGGCTGCCGGTGCACGACGTGATCGTCAACACGACGCCGCTCGCGGAGACGGTTCGCCGGCGCTACGCGGCCGAGGGCGCGGAGCCGCTGTCCGTGGACGCCGAGGCGCTCGAGGCTCTCGGTTGCCGAGTGTGCCTGGCCGATGTGCTGTCGCCCGGGCCCGAGGTCCGGCACGACGCCCAGAAGCTGTCCCGCGCGATCCTCGACGTCGCGGTGAGCCCGGCATCGACGGAGCCTGCATGAACTCCCTGCCTCAGGCCGAGTGGTGGCGTCGCGAGCCGGTGGCCGCGATTGGACCCGCGTGGCCGGTCGCCGCCGTGGCGCCCTCGACGGGCAGCCGGCTGGCGTTCCGGGCGCTTCTGGCCTTCACGTTCATCCTCGTGCTCGCGCCGCAGGCCTTCATCCCCGCCCTCAAGCCGCTGCGCATCGCGCTCGTCGCCGCCGCGGTCGGCATCACCGCGCAGCTCGGCGAGCGCCTCGCTCACGGCCGGCCGCTCACCGTCCGCGGCCGGGAGATGGTGCTGGTAGCGGCGCTCGTGGCCTGGGCCGTGGTCACCGTGCCCTGGTCACTCTGGCCGGGGGGGAGCGTGTCGTTCCTGCTCAACGTCTACTTCAAGACCGCGGCGATCTTCTGGCTGCTCGCCAACACCGTGGACACCGAGGATCGCCTCAACACGCTGACCTGGGGCCTCACGGCGATGGCCGTACCGCTGGCGCTCACGGGTGTGAAGAACTTCGCGACCGGAGAGTTCCTGGGCGCGAACCGGATCGTGGGTTACGAGGCCGGGCTCACGGGCAACCCCAACGACCTGGCGTTGATGCTGAACCTGCTGCTCCCGCTGGGCGTCGCCCTGCTGCTGGCCAGCCGCAGCGGCGTCGTCCGGGGCGTGCTGATGGCGGTGGTGCTGATGGAGGCGGCGGGGGTGATCGTGACGTTCTCGCGGGCCGGGTTCCTCAGCCTGGCGACGAGCGCCGTCCTCTACCTGTGGCGCTTCGTCCGCCGCGGGCTGATTGGATGGGTGCTCGCCGTACTTCTGGCCTGCGCGGCGGGCGCGACCCTTCTCCCCGGGTCCTACATGACCCGCCTGGCCACCATCACCGACATCAACAGCGATCGCACCGGCTCGGCCCAGGCGCGCTGGGGGGACAGCCAGGCCGCCGTGCAGTACGTGATGGCGAACCCGTTGATCGGCGCCGGAATCGGCATGGACACGGAGGCCCTCAACGGGGTGCGGGGAGTCACCTGGACGCAGGTGCACAACATCTGCCTCGAGTACGCCGTGGACCTCGGGCTTCCTGGGCTCTTTCTCTTCCTGGTGCTTTTCGCGTCGTGCGTGTGGAGGGTCCGGGCGATCCACCGGGC
>Ga0070699_100001009_pt1 | contig 26204 bp, 20 predicted proteins | sample KBSK1503metaG_FD_65473 | JGI IMG/M metagenome (GOLD analysis project Ga0070699, IMG submission 65473) | Corn, switchgrass and miscanthus rhizosphere microbial communities from Kellogg Biological Station, Michigan, USA - KBS K1-50-3 metaG | ecosystem: Host-associated > Plants > Roots >...
TGATTGGCTTCGATCGCCGAAACTATGTCGGGATGGAAATCACGCGGAAAAGAAGTAGTGAACTTGATTCGCGGCATATCCGTCGCGGCAACTGCCCAGAGCAAACGGCAAAACGGGGTCGCACTTGGGAAACCTTCGAGACCGCTATCAGTCGTCGGCCGGTAGCTGTTCACGTTTTGTCCAATCAAATGTATTTCCTTGTAACCGAGGGCTAAGAGACTCTTCACCTCAGCAACGATCTCTTTTGCTGTGCGACTCTTCTCCCGTCCGCGAGAATAAGGCACAATGCAAAACGAGCAAAATTTATTGCAGCCTTCGATGATGGGAACAAAAGCGACATGAGCGGAACGTCGTTCAACCGGAGAAACGTCCCAGACTTCATGTTCTGCTCGCTCGCCTAAGTCGGAAACATTGCTTTCACCGCGTTGCGCTCGCTCGATCAGAGACCCAATACGATCCGTTGCCCGCGTTCCAATTACGATGTTAACTGCCGGAGTTCGCTCGAATATTCGTTCTCCTTCAAGCTGTGCCACGCAGCCCATAACACCAACTATCTGGGGACGGTCGCTGCCTCGTGCCGTGCGTACCTCGCCAATGCGCGTGCGGACTTTCTGTTCTGCTCGCTCCCGGACTGAACAGGTATTGAATAAGACGACATCAGCGTTCTCCGCAGACTCGCATAACTCGTAGCCCGCCTTTCGTAGACCGGTGGCCGCGCGTTCAGAATCTGCGACATTCATCTGGCAACCGAAAGTTTCGATGTACACGCTGGCTTTCATTCTCATTAAGGCCACACTAATATGTCGACTAGTCTATCAGAAATCATTCATCAAACGCGATAGCGATACTTTTGTGGGAATAGTGAATTGGGTCGTGCCAGGCAGTGCTCTATTCTGTGAATTGAGCACGCTTGACCCTTCGCTTCAGCGCGAGTAGTATCGCGGCGTTTTCTCGTATCCCCTAGGTGAAAGAAAGGCTCCTCATGTCCTTTAACAGAATTATTCTCGTGGGAAATCTTGGTCGCGATCCTGAGTTGCGTTATACGGCGCAGGGCACGCCTGTTTGTAGTTTCAGCATGGCTACGAATGAGCGGCGCAAGGATAAGACCGGTGAAATGCAGGATCAGACAACCTGGTTCCGCGTAACTCTCTGGGGCCGGCAAGCCGAAACTGCCTCACAATATCTCTCAAAAGGTCGCCCTGTTTACATTGAAGGGCGCTTACGTGTTGAAGAGTGGACTGATCGTGACGGAAAGCCACGGCACACGCTCGAAGTGCACGCGACAGATATGCAGTTCATTGGCGGGAGAGCTGAAGAGCCCCTTGCCGAGAAAGCTGCCGCAGGAGTGGGACCCGCGGAGCAACCGCAACAGCAGCCGGATCTGTCTGACGAAGATATTCCCTTCTAGATCAGGCGGCAAGACTCAATAGGTTAGGCGGTCGGTGTTGGCTGAACTTCGTTTCCAGCTGTTCCCCAACGACCGAAGTGCCGGAGTTTGTTGTATCGCCGCACAAGTCTCTCGTCCTGAGTACAGCTAACGGCCTCTGCGAGGCGCTCACTCAACGCTGAGTCGAGGTAACGCGCAGTCTGGTCGTAGTCGTTGTGTGCGCCGCCTTCGGGCTCAGGAATGATTTGGTCGATGATTCCCTCGCCATACAGATGCTGTGCCGTTAACCGAAGTCCCTCAGCAGCGCGATCCGCTTGTGCGGCATCCTTCCAGAGAATTGCGGCACATCCTTCAGGAGTGATAACGGAGTAAATTGAGTTCTCCAACATCAAGACCTGGTCACCCACGCCAATTGCCAGAGCACCTCCCGAACCCCCTTCACCGATAACCGTGACTATTATCGGCACTTTGATCTTAGCCATTTCTCTCAGGTTGAACGCGATTGCTTCGGCTTGTCCCCGTTCTTCGGCATCGATTCCGGGATAAGCGCCTGGAGTATCAATAAAGGTAAAAATGGGCCGCCCGAACTTTTCTCCAAGTTTCATAACGCGCAGAGCCTTACGGTACCCCTCTGGCTTGGGCATTCCAAAGTTTCTGAAACTGCGCTGCTTTGTGTCGCGTCCTTTCTGGTGTCCAACTACAATCACCGGCAGGCCATGAAACCTCGCCAGGCCACACACAATAGCCGGGTCTTCCGCGAATCTCTTGTCACCATGGAGCTCGACAAAATCTTCAAACAGCCGTTCGATCAAATCCAGTGTGTAGGGACGGTCGGCGTGCCGGGCCAGCAATACTCGCTCGAATGCCGTCTTCACATTCTCTGAAGACTTATTCGCTGCCGCGTCTGGCTGTTTCTTATTTTTGTTCTTGGCCATTAGCTTCTTAACATTACTCATATCAGTTTCGGCTGGATGTAACCCTCTCCGTGCTCATAGCGCAACCCAGACGCTTCAACGACTGGTCTAATTCATCACAGCGAGAGACACGCAGGGCCGAGTTTGCCTTGATCCTGACAACAGTTTGCTCATCGAGAAGTGTCTCGATAGCCACATCGCAGTTGCCGGGATGAGCACTTAGAACGCTCAAAATGGAGTCCAGGAGCACTGGAAAATCATCCTGGGTGGGAGTACGCAACACCAAGAATTCATTGTTCCTGGACACCGCTTCCATGCTCTGCACTTGCTCGGCAATGATTGTCGGAGGATTGTCTTCGCTAAGCTCCAGCCGGCCAGTGACTATGACAGGCAAATCGTCTCTCAGGAGCGCGGACTGTTTTCTGTAGACTTCCGGCCATAACACGCATTTAGTTCCGCCGGCCTCATCCTCAACCTTCAGCAATGCAAATTTATCACCCTTCTTAGTAGTCCGTAACTGCAGTTCCGCGATTACGCCGCCCAAACTTACGCGCGTTCCGCTGTTCAAAGAAGAAAGGTCAGAAGACTTGATTGCCTTCAGATTTTGCAGCACCTCAAGGTAACTCTCCAAAGGGTGTCCGGTGATGTAAAAACCAAGAGCCGCCTTCTCTGCTGCCAGAAGCTCAGCGCGGCCCCATCCTTTCGCAGCCGGTGGCATTTCATTAACTAACAGTTCCTCTGCCGTCGCAGCTCCGAAGAGTCCGGTCTGTCCTTGCTGGCGCTCTCTCTTCGCGCGTTGAGCGCGGGAAAGCACTGAATCTATTGAGTTGTGCAAGGCGCCTCGCCACTCACCAGGAGTGCGGGCATCCTTTAGAGAATCGAAAGCTCCCGCGCTGACCAGACTTTCAAAGACCCTTTTGTTTAGGGTAGATGTTTCCACACGTTCAGCAAAATCGAAAAATGATTTGAAGGGTCCACTTTGGCGGGCCTCAGCAATCGCATTGACAGTTGACTGGCCGAGTCCCTTGATAGCCGTCAGCCCATATCTAATAGCTCCGCTCAAGGGCGTAAAGCCGGAATTGCTCTCGTTGACGTCAGGAGGCAATAGCGCAATACCCTGAGCGCGCAGTTCCTTGGAGTACTTAAACACTTTTGCGGCATCCTGAGCTTCATTTGACAGGACAGCCGCGTAAAAGTGTTCGGGAAAATGGGCTTTGAGGTATGCAGTCTGAAATGCCAGGAAGGCGTACGCGACAGCGTGACTTCGAGGAAAACCGTAATCGGAGAATTTGTCCATTAGCGAGAAGATTTTTTCCGCCTTCTCCCTCTTGATCCCTCTCTCCACCGCACCGTTTACGAACTTTTCTTGATGCAGCGCCATTTCCTCGCGCTTCTTCTTGCCCATGGCGCGGCGCATCAGGTCTGCCTCACTGAGCGTGTAGCCGGCGAGTTTTTGCGCCAACTGCATAATCTGTTCCTGGTAAACGAGAACCCCAAAAGTGTTGCTTAGAATCTCCTTCATCTCCGGAACCAGATAACGGACCGTCTTCTGGCCGCGGTGACGCTGAATGAATTCCTCCACCATCCCACCGTCCAGTGGTCCAGGTCTGTAAAGAGCATTTAAAGCGGAGAGATCCTCCACGTCCTTCGGCTTAAGCTTCCTGCAAATCTCCTGCATCCCAGAGGATTCGAACTGAAAGACTGCATCGGTTCTCCCTTCGGCGAAAACGGCCATGGTTTTTTCGTCGTTAAGCGCTATATCAGACCAGTTAATCTCTCTTTCAAGCAGCTGTTTAATGCTCTTTAAGCAGTCACTTATAACGGTTAAAGCAGTAAGCGCTAAGAAGTCCATCTTAAGCATGCCGGTCTTTTCGAGGTCCGACATTACATACTGTGTGGTGACTTCGTCCTTACCGGACACCGCTATCGGAATAAGCTCTTGCAGTGGGAGAGGAGAGATGACAACGCCCGCAGCATGTACCGATGAGTGTCGAGCACAGCCCTCCAGGCGTCTGGCGATTTCGATAATCTCACGTACCTGAGCGTTGGTTTCGATCTCGCGCTTTAGCTCAGGAACTTGTTCCAGCGCCTGGGTAATACTGACGTTTCGACCGCGAACGGGTGGCGGGATCAATTTCGCAATACGGTCTACTTCGGCATACGGAACCTCGAGTGCCCGACCAACATCCTTAATTGCTGCCTTGGAGGCCAATGTGCCGAAAGTGATAATCTGGCACACAGAGTCGCGGCCGTACAAATCGGCGACATGGTTAATTACATCACTGCGGCCACGCACACAAAAGTCGATATCAATATCCGGAAGTGAAACGCGTCCAGGGTTAAGGAAGCGTTCAAAAATCAGATTGTATTGCAGAGGATCGATGTCGGTAATATCCAGGCAATAGGCTACCAGTGAACCAGCGGACGACCCACGTCCAGGACCAACGGGTATGGAGTGTTCTTTTGCGTAACGAACAAAATCCCATACGATTAAAAAGTAGCCCGCGAAGCCCATCTGCTTAATCATCTGAATCTCGCGGGAGAGCCGCGTCTGATAATCCGACATCGGTTGCTTTAACTCCCCGCGAGCAGACTGTCGTTCCCAGACTTGCTGTCGACGGCGTTCGAAACCGCCTCGAACCACCTTCTCGAAATAGTCATCTGCTGAAAGGCCATTTTCAGATTCCGGTATCGGATACTGAGGAAGATAGCTGGCATTTTCGGGCAGCTTCAGTTCACACCGCTCAGCGATCTCCACAGTGCGAGTGAGCGCGTCAGGCAGCTCATCCCCAAAAATGCGCCACATTTCTTCCGGTGAACGAACGTAGAAGTTCGGACTGGCGTAACGCAGCCGATTCGTATCGTTGACAGTCTTACCTGACCCAATACAGAGCAGCACGTCATGCGCTCGGGCGTCTTCGGGCATCAGGTAGTGAGCATCATTGGTTGCGACCAGAGGCACTCCCGTGCGTTTGGAAAGTTCAACCAGCGATTTTCTGATTCTGCGTTGGGCATCAAGCCCATGCTCCTGTATTTCGAGGAAGTAGTTGCCTTTTCCCAGAATCTCTTCGAACTCTAAAGCGGCCGCTGCTGCTTCATCGCACTTCTCCTGAGCTAACATCGCCGAAGGCACTCCCGACATGCACGCAGACAGCGCTATCAAGCCTTTGCTGTGTTCGGCCAGGAGTTGTTTATCGATGCGGGGTTTGTAGTAAAAACCTTCCGTGTAAGCCTTGGACGTCAGGCGGACCAGGTTTTGATAGCCCTCAAAATTCTGTGCCAACAGAATCAAATGGAAGTTGGCCTTTTCACCCGGCGCACCAGCAGCTCGATCTTTCCGGCTGCCACGAGTGATGTAGGTCTCACAGCCGATTATCGGCTTCACGCCATGGTTTTTCATCGCGTTGTAGAAAGAGATGGCGCCAAACATGTTTCCATGATCGGTCATGGCACACGCCGGCATCCGCAACTCCTCAATGCGATTTGATAAGGGTTTGATCTGGATGGCGCCGTCTAGAAGGCTGTAATCGGTATGAAGATGGAGGTGAACGAATTGAGGGTCCTGCATTATTCCCTTAGTTGTGTTCGCTCAAGTTCCTGCTCTCGCGAACATAAGAAGATTGGAACTACCAGACTATACTTAACTGATCAGCTTCAGCAAAGGTGCTGCGCCAAAACCGGAGTCAAAGTACAAAGCTGAAACTATCCAGGGGTAGTTTGTTAGTCAGCTAGAAACTGCTTTAAAAGCTTTACTTCAACCAAGACGCTATTCCCATTCGATTGTAGAAGGCGGTTTCGAACTGATATCGTAAACAACTCGATTCACGCCGCGAATTTCAGCTACCAATCGCCCGGAAATACGGGCCAGCAGATCCTGCGGTAGCCGTGCCCAGTCGGCCGTCATTCCGTCCACGCTCGTGACAGCGCGTATCGCGATTACTCTTTCATAGGTACGCTCGTCGCCCATTACACCCACAGTGGACACGGGCAGCAACACCGGGAAAGCCTGCCAGACCGAATTATACAAATCAGCCAGTCTAAGCTCCTCATCGAGGATTCTGTCCGCTGCCTGAAGCAGACGAATCCTTTCTTCCGTGACTTCTCCTAATATCCGAACTGCTAAACCGGGACCCGGAAATGGGTGGCGCCCTAGTATTTCTTCAGGAACGCCTAGTTCTCTGCCGATCAGCCGAACTTCGTCTTTGAACAACTCGCGGAGCGGCTCGATGAGTCGCAGATTCATCTTCTCGGGCAGACCGCCAACGTTATGATGACTCTTGATCACCGCAGACGGGCCGCGTACGGAAACCGATTCAATTACATCCGGATACAGTGTTCCCTGCACCAGGTATTCAACCCGCCCCAACCGTCTTGCTTCCTGCTCAAAAACGTCAATGAACACTTTGCCGATCCGCTTTCTTTTCTCTTCAGGGTCCGTTACTCCCTCTAAGGTTTTGAGGAAAGCCTCGCTGGCCCGAACGCCAGTAACATTCAATTTCATGCTTTGCGCTAGCAGTGCCAATGTCGACTCAAATTCACCCTCTCGCAAAAGTCCGTTGTCGACGAAGATGCACGTTTGCCGATCGCCAACAGCTCGATGTACGAGTGCAGATGCTACGGTTGAGTCGACGCCTCCAGACAATCCTGAAACAACACGACCTTCACTTCCAAGTTGATCTCGTATCCGCGAAATCTGTTCTTCGATAACTGCTTCCGGAGACCAGTCACCACGGCACCCACAGACCGCGAACAGAAAGTTTCGGATTACCTGCGCCCCGAGTGGTGTGTGCGCCACCTCGGGATGAAACTGCACAGCGAAGATTTGTCGCGTTTCATCTTCCATTGCGTTCAACGCGTCGTCAGTAACTGCCGTGACATGAAATCCAGGTGGCACTGCCGTTACGCGATCGCCATGGCTCATCCAAACATCCATTTCCTGAGGGAGACCCTTGAATAAGCGACTCTCCCCGTCCAAAATCTTCAGGCGCGCATATCCAAATTCGCGGCTCGGTGAAGCCTCAACCGACCCGCCTAGTTCGCCTGCGAATACGTGCAGTCCATAGCAAATACCCAGGACCGGACAGTCCACGGATTGCAGGAGTTTCGGCTGCGGCTTGGGTGAGTCCTTGTCGTAGACGGAGGAAGGTCCGCCGGAAAGAATCAGTCCCTTTGGAGTCCGTGTCTTGATCTCAGCTAACGAAGTATCAAATGGGAGGATCTCGCAATAGACTCCTGCCTCCCGAACGCGCCGAGCTATTAGCTGTGTATACTGTGATCCGAAGTCAAGGATTATGACCGTTTCATGATGGAGGATGTTTGCCAAGAAAACCTCTGACTAAATTTTGGTATCAAACGCCGAACGAGAATGGAAGAGTGGCTGATTATACTTTCGCTCTTGGCGAACTCAAAACCAGACGCCAGATCTTTTTCGTATAGAGTATTTGCAAATATATTGACGGCCGTGAATCAACAATTTCATAAGTGCAAATCCCTTCTGTTTCTGGCGATATTACTGCCATGCCTGGTTTTTTCTATCCTGCAGGCGGCGGAAGGCACTCATCCCGCTAGCTCGCAGGTACTTCTCTCGCAACCACTGACAATTCGCTGGCGTTATGAATCAAGTATTACTCTGAACCTGACTCCAGCATTTGACAGAGAGAGAATCTACCTGCCACTCGCCGGAGGAACAATTGTGTCCCTGAAGGCCCAGGACGGGCAGCTTTACTGGCGCTCGGACATGGGAGGCGAACTCTCCGCCTCTCCCATCGCTGACGAGTCTATGATCTACGTGGCCTCTGAAACTCTTGGAACAGAGGTTAAATCAGAGGATCGCTCTGCTGGAGTGCTGCGGGCGCTCGGTAGGGAAGCAGGCGTAACTCAATGGATGACTCCATTAGTCAAGCCGCTGCGGGGTTCACTGGCAATTAGCGGGGGAAAACTCTTTGCTGGCGGAAGCGACGGCCGGGCCTACGCTTTTGACAAACGAACGGGCGGAGTGTTTTGGTCCATTCCTTTCGACACGCCTTTCAGCGGCCAGCCCGTTGTTGATAACGGGCGCGTGTACATGGGAAACGAGGATGGAACCCTCTTAAGTTTGGAGGAATCGACAGGAAAGGTGTTGTGGCGCTATCGCACCAAAGGACCAATCCGTGGGCCAGTCGCTATGGACGGCTCAACTGTTTACTTCGGTTCTGGCGATGGCTACGTCTACGCAGTGAGCGCTGAGAAAGGACGGCTGATCTGGCGAACGCGGACCGGAGCCGGCGTACAGGCAGTTGCCCGTGTCGGCGCATCAGTGTTGGCAGCATCATTGGACAACTTCGTCTATCTCTTCAGCCCGAAAGGCGCGAAGCTTTGGAAAAAGCAGCTTCCTGGTCGTATCTCTTCGCAACCACTAACCCTCGAAGACGCTGCCTTGTTCATGCCGTTGTCCAGTTCGTTTGCGATTGTTCTGGGTCTGCGAGATGGTAAGCAGGTGAACACGCTTCCCACGGGTGAAGAAATAACGAGTTCAGCGTCACCGATCGTCGTTGGCGATGCCGTAATCGTCACAACTGAACACGGTTTGTTGGCCTTCGCCCAACCTGCGCGGACCAGTTCAAAACCAAGCCCGTAGTTACTACGATTGGGTACCGCGGCGGGCAGTATTTGGTTCAATCTTTGTTTCGATTGAATCGGGACGACGCCAAAACATCCCGATCAGGCGGGAAAGCAATCCGTGAAGAATATAGGCGAGCACAAGTGCTAGAAGAACGTAACGCGAGTAGAGAAAAATCAGCATGCCGATAGCGACGGCAAGGATAATTGTGCGAGTACTGCGAGTGCGGGTACCAACTGTTTTAAAACTCGAGAAGCGAAGCGTACTGATCATCAATACGCTCAATACTCCCACCAGCAACATTAGTAGACTCGAATATATTTCGGCGCGTTCCTGGCCAAAAGCAAGCAGTGGTGTAGGTGTGAAATGTACTATTGCGGCAATCAAACAACCGGCCACTGGAATTGGCAAACCCACGAAGCTCTTCTTATCGACCTTGATCGTGCCTTCCGCAATTATTCGGGGTCGAGACGCTTGCACGTTGAAGCGAGCCAGTCTGAATGCGCCACACATCAGGTACATAAACGAAATGAACCAGGCGAGCGTGTGCAGATTAGTTCCTTCAGTCAAACTCGCACCATAGCCCCACACGAAAGCCAGTACCGCGGGCGCCAAACCAAAAGTCACCACATCCGCAAGAGAATCCAACTGGATGCCGATTTCCGTGGTGGTTTTTGTCAAGCGCGCAATGCGACCGTCTAGCATGTCAAAGAGCAGAGCCCAGCCAATCGCCACGGCTGCCCTATCGAAGTGATCGCCAGCCTTGGCAAGATCGGCTCCCGCGCTGCCAACAAACTGAAATCCGCGGAGCGACTCCATCACCGAAAAAAAGCCCATACCGATATTAGCCGCCGTAAAAGCAGAAGGAATCAGGTAGACACCCTTCCGCAAACCGCGGCGTGGTGGATTGGGAGGGTCCTGCTCAATTTGTATGCGTGGCGCGCCGCTCACAATATTCTCCCAATCACTGTCGTACCCCCTCGCACTCGCATGCCCTCCGTGATCACAATCTTCACGTTGGCAGGCAGTACGACGTCGGTCCGGGAGCTGAACTTGATCATGCCAAATCGCTCTCCTAAATCCAGATTATCGCCATTCCGTTTCCAGCAAACCACGCGACGAGCAAGGATGCCCGCAATTTGTTTGCAAACCAACGTTACCTTTTCTCCCTCGATAGTGAGAACGTTCTGCTCATTTACAAGGCTGGCTTTCTCGTTGGTGGCCATTAAGAATTTTCCCCGGATATAAGTAAGACCAGAAATCTTTCCGGCAATTGGCGCTCGGTTAATATGCACGTCGAGCGGAGAAAGAAAAATGCTTACAAGTGTTGGTGAATCCTTCTCTTCCGGTGCTATCGCTTTGATCCTCGTGACCTTGCCATCGGCCGGGGCGACAACGACATCGGGTTCTGCTGGAGGTACTCGATCCGGATCGCGAAAGAAGAAAGCCATGAAAAGAGCGATTACTAGAAAGAAGGCAGAAAGATACCACGTACCCAAGGCCAACGACAGAATCGCCAACAATATTGGAACGACGATGTAAGGAACACTTTCTTTAACTATTCTCAATGCTGATTCTTCTAAGTGCTCGAACGCGAGCTACTCTTCACAAAAAGGGGACGTGTACTCTCAGGTTCCACGTCCCCAATTCATCCCCCAACGCTTGGAGAAACTGCCTCCGGCTATATCAATGACTCAAGCTGTGAGTCTTCTGGTATTGCACCATTATGGAATACATTTGATCTTTGAGAGCTAACTTCTTTTTCTTGAGGGTAATTTCCTCCAGTTGTTCTTCGTCATTCGGATAGGCAAGAGATGATAACTCGCTAAGACGTTCTTCGTACTTATGATGCTCTCTCGCTAGTTCACGAAACTCAGGGTCCCGGTTTATCAGCTCTTCCTTCAGGCTATCCGTGGTCACTGTGTCCATTTCGCGCATGTCTCCTTTCAGACAATGGGACTGACAAGATCAAATACTGGAGTTAACTATTGAAAACCTCCAGGAATGCTTCGGGCAGAAAAATGTTAGCCCAACAACTTGACCAAATCAAGCAAAGTAATCGCTAGAGAACAAAACTCATTACCACGGCATCTTCACTTGGTTCGGAATAATAGTTTGCCCGCAGGGCAACTGCTCTGAAGCCACACCTTTCATAAAGAGCCCGTGCTGCAAGATTTCCAGCCCTAACTTCAAGAAAAGCCGTGGTCGCACGCAAACGTCGCCCTTCTTCCAGTATGCGGTTAAGCAGCAAACAGCCAATGCCCTGTCTGCGGTATTCCTCTTTAACGGCAACGTTATTTATGTGAAGTTCTCCTGCAGTTTCTCTGGCAACGATATAACCGGCGACACTTGGGGTTGCGGAGTTCGCAGGGCGCGCCACTAACATCAGGCTGCGATTCACACCCTGCAATTCTGCGTAATACGCCGCCCAACCCCATTTGCTTAATCCAGAACGTTCTTCAATCTCCACGACTTCAAGCAAGTCGTGTTCAGACATTTGGTCAGTGGAAATTCCGGCTAAAATCGTGCCGGTTGTTGGTTTGGGGGTCGACACTCTGCCTTTAGCTCCGCGTCTGAAGGGCGAACATAAATCGCGCGCAAACTAGCTGGACTCTCGAGCAAATTCCGCTCGAACTTCATCAAAGCCAATGCAGCCACATGCCGAGCCAGATTAGTTTCTCTTTTGGCCATCATCCAGCCGTCTGCGAAGTCACTCTCAAGATCACCAGTCACCACTCCCAATTCATGTCCCGCTTGCTCGGCCCACTGCTTTATGTTGTCTGCGTAAATGTGAGCGCCTTCACCACACCAGCGGATATTCGTTACCGCGTCGTACCTCTCGAGCATCGTTTCCGGTGAGATGTGTGCGACACTATCCAGCTCTGTGACTAAACCCTCATGAGATACCGAAAACCTTTGTGCAAAGACCTCGCCTCTGCCCGCCGGCAACAGGGCCACGCTACTTTCAGAAGGTCCCGCTGCGTGAGCAACGGCCTGTAGTGAAGGTATGCCGGCACAGGCCTTCTCCAACGTGGTAGCAAGCCCTTTCACCGTAGCGATTCCTATTCTCAGGCCCGTAAAACTTCCTGGACCACACGCAACGGCAAACAAACTAATCTCCTCGAGCGTTGTTTTGCTTTCGAGTAGGGCTTTGTTGATTTCTCTAAGTAAAGTGTTGGAATGCGAAACCCGAGGCTCTCCGGTGTTACAAGCAAGCACCGAAGCTCCAAGAGTAATGCAGACACTGCCTCCCAGAGTTGCGGTTTCAACGCTTAGAATTAAAGGCTTGGCACTCAAAGTTGATCCATTGATAACCGATAAATCCATCGTTGACAATCTTCTTCGGGTGACAACTAGTTTATACCACGAGGATGGATTAGGAATCTGCCGGCTTTGAGCAGGAAATCACCAACCTGGTATGGCAACCTCGGAAAATCATCAAACTCACCTCTTAGATTGAAAGTTGCAGTAACTGGGTCAGGCCAGCGTTGTCGCATACCATGAAAGAGCGCCCGCGGTGAACTCAGATTGTTGAGCATCAAAGGCGGCGGAATGATTGGTAGATGATCCGCCGGAAACAGTCTGCTCCATTGGTCCAATACATTGGAAAGCAACCAGGCCGGGGGCTCCTCCGGCCTGCGCTCAAGAGGCAATCCTTCAATATCCGCACACAGTAAACGATTGGCGAGGCCGATTGCGCAAACAACCCAGTTAGCTCGCTTCGTGTTACTTCCCAGGCAACGGTCCCAATCGAACCGAGCGTGCAACGATTCCACGGCGGCACCGATATCGCACAACCAAAGGGGCCGCCAAGCGCCATGTTTCAAGAGGTGAATCGCCATCAGCGCCAGATGATCCTCATCAGAAAGAACGCGAATTCCGTCCTGCAAACCAGTCAAGTGGGAGCCGGAGAAAAGTTCTTCGAAGGATCGATCTTCAAGACCCTCAAAGTGCTTGTGCAAATCAACCCAACATTCACTCATGTCCGGTCGAGCCAGGACAACTTGTGCAGCTTTGAAGTCTTGCTGTCTGACGCAGAGATCGATGTCGCCATACGGACGGAGCGCCTGATCCGGGTATAAGGAGGCCGCGGCCCAGCCCTTTACCAGAATTGGTTCAATTGACTCCCTCCGCAGCGTTCGGAAAACCTTTTGTATTTTCTGCTCATGAATACCAGACTGCAATGCCTGAAGCCGGTATGCCTGATGCATCACTTCCGCAGAAAGGGTAGTGCGCAAATCTGTTTCTCGTATGCGCCACCAACCTAATGCCGCCGCTCCCGACCCATAAAGTAGCGGGGTAACTTCGTCCAATTCCGATTGTGATAACTGCAATTCCTTGGAGGCATCGTGTCGCCACGAGCCGGCAAGTATGCGCGCAACTAAGCTTCCCTTCCCGACTTTATGCAAATGATTTTTCATTCGTCTTCGCGCGGCGGCATGAAGCTACGAGCATGAGATTAGCGGTTACCTATTCTTCGAGCCTATTCAAAATAGACTTGACGATGTCGCGAGACTCACCGCGCGTGCCCTTCACTATCTGAGCGGTAGCCACAACGTGCTGAAGCGCCACCAGGGCTTTCTCCGGTTCACGTCGAGCCGAAACGGTGTTGGAAAGCAGTTCAAGCACACCTTTTCCGGCAGACAGCTTTCGCGGCCGCCACCGTGCCCCCTCCTTGAACCGGGTCATCACGACAAGACCAACCGGAAGGGGTCGAGTTCCAGTCTGACCACCCAGCGCTTCAATTGTAATCTTTGACTGCCGCATTTCTCCGACCTCGCGAATTTCGAGAGGCTTTGGAAAAGGATGCACCCGACCATGTGAATCAAACACCGCATACTCATCCGAGTAATATGTCGCACCGGCTCGGACCAATTCAGCGACCAGGCTCGTTTTGCCGCTGAAGCTGCGACCTGGTACTACGATGGCTTTACCCTTCCAACCTACTACGCCAGCATGAACGAACACTCGTTGTCGCGCCAACTCCGCTACGAACAGACGCAGATCGGATTCGAACACTTCGAAAACCTGGTTAGGATCCAGAGACCGCGCCAGTCTGATGTGATTCCCGTAAAGGAGATTAAAACGCTGCACCCTCCTTTGCCTTCCCCTCAAATCGACCAGGACCGAGTAAAGTCGGTCTACAAAACGCGACGAGCTTAACTCCCAAGCGTGGGGCAGATGTTTGCGAACTCTTACCAGGCACGCAGGGTCGTTTGACCGAATACCAATTCGGACACCGTAGGACTTGATCGAGAAACCTTCCGCCCATCCAAGGCGGTCAACTTTCTGCATTCAAGTGGATGTAAATCTAAGCTTTGGCTGCACTGACATTGCTATTAATGAACCCTAACCGCTGTATCGATCTATTTCAATTCCTCGATGGAGAAGCTGTCGAGCCAGACCAAACCAAAGATAGGGCACGGATCCGAGCTACACCTATTTCGCTGTAAACTCAGAATCACAGCATTAGTCTGCTCCAGTGTCGCGAATTCAAAACTCAAAACCTGCCATGAGTTACTTGCCTGGGGAAAAGCAGGTGAACTCCCCAAGAGCTGACCACTCACAGCATCACTAATGGAAATCAACGGCAGGGCGCCGGTCACTACGTCCTGTGTTCTAACGGCAAAATTAATTCGGTAACGATGTTGCGGCTTCACCAGCACCGTTTGTGAAATGAGCGAGGCACTCGGATTCGAGTTGCCATTGAATTGTATTCGCAGACTTTTCGCACCACTCTGTGGCTGAGTGGCGTCCAGCGAGATACTTACGCCGGTCTGTTCGCGTGGAATGCGCCAACCGAAAACAACTTCATCAAAACTGAGTGGTCCCTCAAATCCGCCATCGTAAAATACGGCGGTTGTTTCATTAGTTGGGCCTGACCGGAGTTCGAATGCCTCCTTGAAAGCTTTCGCATCGATCAACTGCCGCTGAAGGTCCAATTTGTTCTCTTCCGTAGCGGAAGCTGCTGCCAGATGAAATTGGTCCACCGCTTCTCGAGCCTGGCCGTGTCTCGCCAGAAAGCGAGCTAAGGCTATCCTGGCTCTGTCGTCGTTCAATTGCACCAGTTGTTCGGTAGCTTTAACATCACCACGGGACAGACCCCAGGCCAGGTCAATTAGGTTAGGAAGAAAATCTCTATTACTGAGAGCAGCCTGACGGAGATCCGCAAAGGCCTCGGGATAATGCCCCATCCTAAGCAACAGATTTCCTCGCTGCCAGCGGCTATGAGCGTAGTATGGCGCGAATCGCACCGCTTCGTTGAACGCTGCGAGAGCGCCTTCAGTGTCCCCGAGTTCGTCTTTTACGTTGCCCAACTCCAACCAGAGATAGTCGTCGTTGGGTCGCAAACTGGTTGCTGTTTCAAGTTCGTTCTTGGCGCCATCGAACAGACGCAGATGGCTAAACACGGTAGCGAGCGTTCGATGCGCTTCAGGATCTGACGGCGCGAGGCTAACTGCTTCGTTTGCCGCCGGAATGGAATATGTCAGCAGTGCATACTTTCCCACTAATCTTGAAAACCCGGTTCGCGCGGATACCAGGATTAGTAAGAGACAAGCAAGGATAGCCAGAACAGCAATTCCTATCCGCAAGCGTAGTTGCGGCAAAGGACCGGTCGTTTTATTCAGCATCAAACTGTGCGGCTTGGTGTAGAGGACAAACGAAAACGCGTGCCCTTCTCATTGGAAGGACACGCATCAAACACATGTCAGCCAAACCCGTTCCTTCTTTACACTGCGCCGCTAGGATTATTTTGAAAGAAAACTGGCGTTAGAGCAGCTGAGCCTGCACCAACGAGAATTGCGATAGTGGCCGGAACTCCGATTCCGAAAAGCCCACCAGCACCGGCAGCCGCCGCACCTGCTGGAGCTCCGACTCCTGCACCCGCGCCCGCCGCCACTGCAGCGCCCTGGTTGACAACTGGGCTAGACGCGCCGGGCGGGAAGCAAACATCCAGGATGCCGCCTTGCTTTCGATCGGTTTTGCCCGCTGAGCCTTGCTGGGTAGTAATCTCGCCTTCGGTCTTCTTCCTTGTAGCGAGGACCGCACATCCCTGCAGCAGCATCACCTTCACATTGCCGTGCTCATCATAGGTAAGAACCAACTTGGTATTGGGTGCTATATCCAAAACTCCCAGGGGACCGAGGTTCACCGTCGCCGACTGATCAGGACCAGTCTCGATTGTTGCGCCAGTAAGAATTGAGGAGCCTGTGGCCGCGCCGTTGCCGTTGACAGTAATCGCCAAGTTGTTTCTGGTGGTTAAACGGGCAATGAATTGTTGGGGTGGTACTGGCAGACCGCCGGCTGCGGGTTGAGCAAATCCCACTTGAACGCTGATTTGCGCGATGGAAAAAAGCAGCACCGTCCCGATCGCTGTCAAACATTTGCGTTGTTTCAAGCTCATATGAGTTGACTTCCTCAGCTGATCCGGTGGCAACAGACTTAAGAGTCTGTTGATCGCAGTGTACTGACGTTCAAACTAGAGGTCAATGCTTTTTGCAGTTGTCTGCTATTGACTATTTCTTCAGGAACCGATTGAAGAACTCGTCCGCAAGCCGCGGATCCAGGGTCTTAAGGTTGTTGTACTCATCGAGGGCTCCCTTTCGATCCGAGAGCGCCAGGTAAGCCACGGCAAGATTGAAATGCGCTTCGCCATTGTCAGGCTTAATCCGAATCGCTTCCTTGAATGCACTCGCTGCCTCCTGGTACCGCTTAGTTCTAAAGTACACAGTACCCAAGTTGTTGCTTGTCTCAGCATTCTCAGGTTTCAGCGAAAGTGTTTTCTTGTAGGCTTCGATCGCCTGTTCGAACAGCTGTGCCTTGTAAAGTGTCGACCCCAAACTGTTATAAGCATCTGCGTAGTCCGGCTTCAGCTTTACGGCTTGCTGTAGAGCCGTGGCAGCTTCTTTATATTGTTCCCGATTGTAATAGGCAGTACCCAGATTATATTGGGCCTCCGCAAAATCCGGCTTCATCTGAACTAGTCTTTGCAAGACTTCGATGGCTTCTGGATACTGACCCATCTTGTTGTAAACGGCGCCGAGATTGTTAAGCGCCTTTGTGTAACCTGGTTTGAGTCTGAGCGCTTCAACGTATGCTTCAACTGCCTTGTGGTAGTACTGGGTCGCTGCAGGTTTGGGCAGTGTCTCTCCAATCTTCACATAAGCATAACCCAGGTTATTGTGCGAAATTGGATTGTCCGGGCGCAGCCGAATGGCTTCCTGCAATTCTGTGACTGCTTCGTTTAGTTCTGACAACGCGATCAGTAGACTTCCCAGGTTGGTGCGAGCTTCAACATAGTCAGGCTTAATCTCAATCGCCTTGCGATAAGCCGCCGTCGCCTCGCGATACTTCCCCGACATGTAATAGGCGTTGCCGAGATTGTATTGGCCGGCGGCGAAGTCGGGCTTCGCGGCTGTGGCCTTAAGAAAACTGTCCAGGGCCTGAGCATACTGCTCGACTATGTAATATGCAGCACCGAGATTGTTAAGCGCTTCCGCGTCTTCAGGCTTAAGTCGAAAGGCATTGCTAAAAGCCTCGATCGCTTCATTATAACGGCCGGCTTTATACAGGCTTGCCCCCAGATTGTTGTAGGCGACATCATCAGCTTTTAGCTTCACTGCCTTTTGCAGTGCATCGAGCGATGCTGATGTCTTGCCAATTCGTTCGTAAGAATAACCAAGATTGCTATAAGCACTGGAGTTGTCCGGTTGCAATCGGACGGTCTGTTCATATGCGGCGGCAGCTTCGGCATAACGGCCGAGATTCAAATATGTGTCTCCCATCGCATTGTACGCATCAGCCCAGTCCGGCTTTAGCCGAACGGCCTGCTTGAAAGCCTCAAGCGCTTCTTCATGCTTGCCTATGGCGCTGGCAGCAACTCCAAGATTGAGATACGCATCGGCATCATTTGCTTTCAGCTCCAACGACTTTTCGAAGGCAGCGGCGGCCTCGCTGTTCCTGGCTAGACTGAAATATGAAGCACCAAGGTTGTTGTAGATAACGGCGTCCTGTGGCGAATACTTCAGCGCCTTCTTGTACGCCTCAACCGCCAGAGCAAACTGACCCTGGTCATAATAGGCGTTTGCCTGAATTTTGATTGCTTCAGCTTTATCGTTGTCCGAGGTCGCAGAACTAGCCACTTCTGTCTCACCAGGTCGAACGCCCGCTTTGCGGTTGTCTGGTGACGTATTGCGCGCTATCTCAACAGGCCTGCCTGAGCTTCGTGGCTGGCGCTTTACAACCATCATTGCGGCGGCGCCTGCAAGATCGTTCAGGCGCTTTGGCCGTTTAAAAATGATTGCGGCCCCACCCATAATGTCCTGCCCCTGAAATCCGCTGACACTCGCAAAATCCTGCGGTAGTAGAGGGATAGTCCTTGAAAATCCAGATAGGGTTTGCGGAAGCGACCAGGCGCCGATTCGCTCAGCAGGAGAGACTTGAAGAGAGACTACACAGAGTCCGGTCAACGACCCGATGGATCTTTTGAATGAAGATTTGCTAGCCATTAACTCGTAACGTCTGCGGCGTTTTAGACTCGATTCTTGCTGTGGCAATCATTACGAGAATTACGAAGATCAGCGCGTTAGCCATCATATGCAAACCAAAGTCGACTAAACTGTGCACCGCAACACCTGTGATACCGAGCGTTGCTCCAAAACAGGCTGCGCGCCCGAATCTACTCCCAGACTTCAGATTCTCCCTCGTCAGACGGTACACAGCCATCGCAAACCAAACTCCCAAAGCAAAGCCAACCACACCGCCGCTCGCAAGAAGTTCAAGGTAATCGTTATGTGCTTCTTGCGGCGTCAGTATTCCAGAGGCGTTGTGGTATGCAGTTATCGCAGTCCAGTACCCACCTAGTCCCACGCCGAAGACTGGATGCGCTTCAAACATTTCCCAGGTGGCGCGCCAGATTTCATTCCTGGTCGCGCCGTCGTGAGAACCGGCTGCGGCAGGATTCCACTCGCTGCGGACTGCTTCGAAATTGCTAACCAAGCGATCACCACCCACCCAAAACGTGCCGTAGAGGATTCCGAGGACGAGCACGATAAGTAGCGCGATACGAAGCCCTAATGAGCGCAAAAGATGAAAAACCCGATATTGGCTAATTGCGGCCTGAGTTTTACTGATCACACTGGTAAACAACAGGACCGCAACAACAAGTTGGGCCAACATGGCGAGAATGCCACCGCGCGAGTTCGATAGTACGATGCCGGTCCAGATGGGCAACAACAACGCAACATAGACCATAATCCGTTCGCGCTTAACGCCTCCGGCCAAGACTAAACCCAGACCCAGGCCAAAGGCCATTTCCATCAGGAACGCGAAGTGATTTTTGTTTATGAACTGCCCGTAACCCTGGCCAGGTTTCATGAGTGGGAGCACAAAGCCAGGGCTGTGCTGTGCAGCTTGTCGCAGAATGCCAAAGAGGGCACTGACGACCGCCACTCCAATGACTACATGGATTAAGATGCGCACGCGGCGTTCGCTGCTGGCAACGCGGTAGAGCATAGCGAGAGCAAGCGTCAGGGCAAGAAACTGCAGCACGAAGAAACGTGTTTGATAAGGATCGGCACTTATTGAAATCCATTGAGAGCGATTCGTGCTTCCGAGATTCTTACTGCCAGTACCAAGCGATACTGTTTGTAGAAAGGCAAACGCGGTCAGCGCCAATAGGGGAAACAAGACCGAGAGGTGAACTGTGCCGCTTGATCGATTCAGTAGGGCTTCCACTGTGGCGCAGATACCGAGCGCGAAGACCACACACACAAACGCCGCTTTCCACCAGGGCTCGATTGTTCCGTAGGGGATAGCAGTTAAGACAACCAAGCCCACCAATGCCGCAAAGATCCCAGTATTCAGCAGCCCTACCACACGCAAGTCAGTAGATCGCTCCTCGACCATGACAATTTCCGCGATGCTTGCCTGCGACATTATCCAGCTATCTTTTCGGCGGTCGCACCCACACTCATTTCAGACGGGGTAATCATAGCCTCATGGTATTTCAGTAACCTTTGCGCTGCGTCGGTCAGTTCCTGGCGAAAGAGATCGATCAAGTAATTTGGATCGACAAGCAGTGGCTCGCTTTCCAACTTGCGGTACAGATTAAGCCAGCCCCATTCCACACCCTCTTTTGCCAGCGGCAAATGAAGGCACCACGAGGTGAGGTTGCGTGGTAAGTCGGCGGCCTCGGTATCTTCCTTTGTCCACGACCAACAGATACGTCCACTGCTGAACTCGAGTTGTTGTTTTGGGTGTCGCTGCCAGCTTGTTTCAAAAGCGCGCCCGTTTATTTCCGCGCGTCCGGCCTGTCCCACTTGCGCATCAGCAAAGGTGAACTCACCAAAGTCGAGCATCAGTCGCACCGCTTCAAACAGTTCGTAAAAGTCATCGACTTTCGAGAGTGCACGAGCGGCGCGTCGCACGCGAATGTTGTTGGCAACTCGCAGCCGGCGCTCGCCCACTGTACGCCTGACCCCCGCCTTGATTTCGTCAACTTCGTGGTAACGGAGATGCCCTACCGCAATGATGATGGTGACGGAGATGACGAACATTACAAAGCCGGTCATCCGCGAACCGGTCGTTGTAAAGACCATCGCCACCAGCCCAAAAGCCGCACACACGCCGTACAACACGAGCGCTACCTGTCGTTGCGACCAGCCCCGGGCCAACAGCATGTGGTGAACGTGTTCTCTGTCTCCTTCAAAGATGGGCTTGCGGCTAATCAATCGTCGGGTCATCGTAATGGCCGTGTCTACCATGGGAAATCCGAACGCGAGGATTGGGATCACAATTGCCACCGCAGTCGTCGCTTTCTGGGTTCCTAATACAGAGAGTGCAGCGAGCGTAAATCCCACAAACAGCGCCCCAGAATCGCCCAGAAAGATTGAGGCCGGATTGAAGTTGTAACGCAAAAATCCCGCCAACGAGCCACAAAGAACGAGTGCTACTACAATCATCAGTGGTCGTTCCTGGGAAATGGAAACTGCAAGAATTACCAGACTTGAAAACAGTGCGGCGCCTGAAGCCAAACCGTCGAGTCCATCGATGAGGTTGAACGCGTTGGCTATACCCATCAGCCAGAGAACCGTAACGACAAGAGATACTGCCATTGGCAGCTGGACTGAACCGAGGAAAGGAATTGAGAGGGCCTCGATACGTCCGCCGAGCACATAAAACAACGCGGAAATAAGTCCTAAGACTACAAACTTAACTGTGGCATTCGTGCCGTGGAGATCGTCATAGACACCCAGGAACAGCACGAGCGTTGCCGGTATCAAGGTCGCTACGATCTCCGGCGTATGCTGCCTTAGTGTTTGCGTCAGCAGGTTGTCAACAAAGGGCAACATAGACAACGCGATGAGGCAGGATAGATAGATCGCCACGCCGCCGAGGCAAGGTACCGCTTTGCTGTGCACGCGTCGGCCATCGAGCGGCACGTCAAGTAGGTTGAAACGTCCGCAGAGACGCCGAATGATCGGAGTCATGGTCAGCGACGCCATAGTCGCAATCAGGAAAAGGGCAAAATAGGTATTCAACGATATTCACCTCCTGGGCGAAGGAGTCACGACTTCCAAACTCGTCTCAGCTTTCTGTTCTTTGTTGTTGGCAGGACCACCCGCTAGCGGTTTTGGTGGTAACAGCCGGCAGTGCCGGCGCGAGAGCATGGAGTTGGGTGTGGTTATCTAGTTTGTCGTACTACGGAAAGTAGATTCAGGAGTCGCGGTGCCTGATGCACTGATCACTACGGCCTTATCCAGTCCGAGATTCGAAGTCACATGATGGTCATTTGCGAGTTCTGCGGCATCGGGTTCTGACTCAATCAGTCTGATCAGTTGCGGCAAGAGCGATTCTCTCGAGAAACTCGAGGCTTGTTCATCCCATTGTTCGCGGGTTTGATGCAATTGCCGTCTACGGGCGGACTCGAGAATGGCGGTTACGACTCCGTCAACATCTCCGTGCCGCACCAAATAAAACTTTCCACCGGTGCGAGCTTGTTTCGCAATATCCGCCACATGACTCTCTTCGGGGCCGATGTACAAACACAACGAACCGACCGCCATAATGTTGTAGATCTTGCAAGGGTGCACGATGCCTGCAAACTCGTCACCCATCACAATCGTGTGCAGGTCTGCGGCCGACAATGAACCTGCCAGTTCTGCCAACGGTTGATAAGGCAAACACTTCACATTGTTCAGCTGGTGTTCTACAGCAAACCAGGTGACTTTGGTTCGCTCGCTCCCGCCTCCAACAAAACAGAATACAACCTCATTACGATCACTGAGTCGACGAGCGGATTCAAGCAAAGTGTCGAGCGGGTGGCAGGGACTGTGGTTACCGGAATACATCACAACGAACTTGTCTGACAAAGCATGACGAGCGCGGAATGCCTCTCGTCCTTTCCGGCTATAGTGGATGACGTCATCGCGGGACCACGGTGGAATGATCGTGATTCGCTCCGCATCGACTCCTTTTGCCAGAATACGATTCCTCATAAAGCGGTCCAATACTATTATTTCTGCCGCGCATCGTAAGCTGTAGTTCAGCAATCGTTTCAGAGAATTGGAGGTAATAGAATTTTGCTTGAGCCATCCCGCAGCAATCGCTTCGTCGGGATTTAGATCCATCACCCAAAAACAGAACCGCCCGCCTTTGAGTTGCACAAAAAGCGCCGCGAGAAATGAGATCAGCGGTGGTGACGTCAGCGCTACCACCACGTCGAAACGATGAAGGATAAGCAAACGGAAGGCACAGAAGCCCAGGAAGCTCGCAAAATTTAGCGCTCGTCGCCACTTAGTCTGCTTACCGAACGCTAAACACGGTATGCGGATAATGGTGATGCCCTCCCACGCTTGTCTTCGGGGAAAGCGAATGCTTGGATCGTCGTACCCGCGATCGCCGGTAACCACTGTGACAGCATGCCCGCGCTTGGTAAGTTCCATCGCAAGATCAGTCAGGTACTGAGCTGTGGAAACCACGTCGGGATAGAAACCCTGATTTAGCAAGAGAATGTTCATCGCCTGGTTGAGTGCTGATTACTGTCACTGTACTCTTTAAAATACGACACTGTCTTTTCCAAGCCTTCACGGAGGGGAATCGTTGGGTTCCAACCAAGCAATGTCTGGGCGCGTGTAATATCGGGCTTCCGTTGCCGCGGATCGTCCTGAGGCAGAGACAGATACTTAAATCCCAAGTCTGATCCGCAGATCCTCATCACCTCTTCCGCTAATTGCTTAATTGTGAATTCACCAGGATTGCCCAGATTAACAGGCTCATGCACCCCTTCTGTATTCATGAGTCTGATCAAAGCCTCGATTAAGTCGTCGACATAACAGAAAGATCTCGTTTGCTGGCCCCCGCCATAAAGAGTCAGTGGTTCACCGCGCAACGCCTGTACAATGAAGTTCGAAACGACTCGGCCATCGTTTTCCAGCATGCGTGGCCCATAGGTATTAAAAATCCGCGCGATCCGGATGTCGACATTGTTCTGACGGTGGTAGTCCATCATCAGCGTCTCAGCCAAACGCTTTCCTTCGTCGTAGCATGAGCGAAACCCTATCGGGTTCACGTTGCCCCAGTACTCCTCCGGCTGCGGATGAACCATTGGATCCCCATAAATCTCCGAAGTGGATGCCTGCAGAATTCGGGCGCGCACTCGCTTGGCGAGGCCTAGCATATTTATCGCGCCCATAACGCTCGTCTTCACTGTCTTAACCGGATTGTACTGGTAATGAATCGGAGATGCTGGGCAGGCAAGGTTATAGACCTGATCCACTTCCAAAAGGATGGGCTCGATGACGTCGTGGCGCACAAGTTCGAAGCGCGGGTTACCAAGCAAATGGAGGATGTTTTCTCGCCGGCCGGTAAAGAAATTGTCTAGACAGATCACATCATGTTCCTGGGCAATTAGTCGCTCACAGAGGTGGGAGCCGAGAAAACCCGCTCCGCCGGTTACCAGGATTCGCATTTGTTGTTCTCCTATACTGTTACCCGAGCTCAGCACTTATCTTCTGATGCAGTAATTGCCAAGATAAAGAACGTCCATCCTGGTCTTGAGGAAGCATTCGATTGCCTGACGCGGTGTGCATACAATAGGCTCGTTTTCATTGAACGACGTATTGAGTACCAATGGGACACCGGTTAACTCGTAGAATTCCGAGATAAGCTGGTGGTACCGTTCATTGAGTTCACGCGACACGGTTTGTAAGCGTCCGGAGCCATCGATATGTGTCACTGCGGGAATCTCCGCGCGTCGTTCGGGTTTGATCTGATAGACCATTAACATCGTCGGCGCGGGATGACTCTGTTCAAAATACTCGTCAACGTGGTCAGCCAGTATCGACGGTGCAAACGGACGAAACGCCTCGCGCTTCTTAATTCGCTCGTTGAGAACATCTTTCATCTCTGCCCGCCGTGGATCTGCCACTATCGAACGATTGCCGAGAGCGCGAGGTCCAAACTCCATTCTTCCCTGGAACCATCCAACCACTAATCCCGCGGCAATGTCCTGCGCCGCGCGCTTTGTTACCTCCGCATCGGTCAGAGCGTCGTTAAGCAGCTTGCTAGTCTCCAACTCGACGCGTATTTCATCGTTGGAAAACTCCGGACCGGAATACGCGCCCCCCATTACTTCGCGGCGCTCGCGTTTCAGAATCCCACTGTGGATCTGATAGCAAACACCAATCGCAGTGCCGGCGTCGCCGGCAGCAGGCTGAATGAAGATCCGTCGAAAAGGAGTATTGAGTAGAATCTTGCCGTTCATCACCGAGTTGTAGGCCACGCCACCAGAAAGGCCCAGGTCAGTCAGTCCGGTTTGCTCGTGCAGATGATTCAGCAGATGAAAGGCTACCTCCTCCAAACGCAATTGCAAGCTCGCGGCGATGTCGCACTCGCGATCCGTTAAGCGTGTTTCGGGCGTACGGGTCGGGCCAAATGTGCGCGCAAACTCATCGGAAAATATGCGACCTACAACGGGCGAACCTTGATCCCAGGTCATTTCCACACCCTCCGAGTGGTGCCGGAAGTAGTCTAGATTAAGACGAAACTGGCCGGCCTCTTCAGTGCGAATAATGTTGCGAAACTCATGGATGAAACGAGGCTGTCCATAAGGCGCGAGACCCATTATCTTGCCTTCATCGCCATAGTGCGGGAACCCCAGAAACTGTGTTGTGGCGGTATAGAGGATCCCGACTGAATGGGGAAACTCTACCTGGCCCATGACCTCAATCGAATTCCCTTCTCCGACAGCCCACATTGTCGAGATGAAATCACCGAAGCCGTCGAGAGAGAGCAACGCGGCGCGCTCAAAGGGCGAGACGAAGAAAGAGCTGGCGAGATGGGCCCGATGATGCTCGATGTTGTGAAACCGGGCGCGCAAACACCACTTCGCAACGCCCAACTGCCGTGCGAGTTCGTCTTTCAGATCGCGAACCCTGGTTGCGTTTCCAAGACGGACTTGAATCTGCCCAAGGATTCCGCGGCCATTTCCGTTCTCCAGTTCGCCCTCTGCTATCGTGGTCACTGTTTTCTGCCGGTTTCCTAGCGCCGTCTGCGTCGCGGCTCTCGTCGCTGCAAAAAGGATTTTCTTGTGCAGATGTGCCGACGGATCGCGAGAGATGCCGATATGCTCAACTTCCTCGATGCCAATACCTGCCATTTTCAGACAGTAACCAATCGCCTGGGAGGGAAACCCCGCGCAGTGCTTCAATCGATTGAAGCGTTCCTCTTCAACTGCAGCGATTAGTCTGCCATCTTTTATGATGGCAGCCGAAGCGTCGCCGTGATAAGCGTTGATACCAAGTATGTGCATGAAATCTGGTGGGTATTGGATGAAGCCGATTATGGCTCGAAGGATTTAGAGTTTTGTGCTTTCCGCTTTGAACTTTGCCGGTGAATCGTGTGTGTTGAAACTTCCGACTGGAACTTTGGGCTTTGAGATTACTGCCTGACCTGCTGCCGAGTGCTCGAGCAGGTATAGCGAGAGCATCAACTCAGCCACGGCGCGCTGAAAGGCATAATAGAATCCCGCCCAGCCATCTAAAACTCCGCCGCGCAGGACGAGGCAGTAGAAGAGCATTGCGGGTGGAGCTATGATGCGCCAACGTCGGATGCGATCGGTCCAGCTCAGACTCCTGGGTTCCGATGCGAGCAGCTTCTTAGCTTCGAGTTCTGTATAGCGAACCTGTGATTGAAACCAGCGACTGAGTGGCTTGCGATCGTCATGCAGAATCGGCGAACGCAAGTTCCCAACGGTTCCAGTCAACTGAAGTTTCTGTGTGTGTCCGTCCTGGGTATAGGAAGC
>Ga0070699_100001011_pt1 | contig 26146 bp, 21 predicted proteins | sample KBSK1503metaG_FD_65473 | JGI IMG/M metagenome (GOLD analysis project Ga0070699, IMG submission 65473) | Corn, switchgrass and miscanthus rhizosphere microbial communities from Kellogg Biological Station, Michigan, USA - KBS K1-50-3 metaG | ecosystem: Host-associated > Plants > Roots >...
AATTCGAGTCCTGGGATCCGCGTCAGTGAAGAGGGAGCGGACGGCCCTCGTTTGGCCTCGCGGGCCGGCCCACCCTTCTCTCGTTCATCCGGCGCGGGCCCCGTCTCTCCCTCGGAGCCCCGCGCCGGCCCGTCGCACGCGATGGCCTCCAGGGCAATGGCGATGCCACGAACGGCCGGTGCGAACGCGCGCGGTGTAAGCGGATGGATGCTCAGCGCTTGAGGGATCGCGCAGCGGAAGCGTGGCCGGACGGCGGAAGCGGGCGGGCGACAAGCGGGCTTGACACGTAGGCACGCGTCCGCACGGGAAGCGCCGATGGGAGCACGGCATAGCGCGGCGTCAAGCGGACTTGACGCTGTCAAGGACTCTTCCCGCTCGTGGCGCCCGTGATCGCGCTGCGGTCCGTCTGACGACCACCAGACGTGCTTCGCGCGAGTGACCTCGGTTCGGCGGCAGCACCCCCGCGCGACGCGATCGACGTGGCGGAGAAGCCGCCTGAGCGCCCACGCGACCGCAAGGTACTCCTGATCACGGACCGGTGAAGGCGGTCCCCGACGCGCCGGGCCGATCGAGAGGCCGGAGACCGAGAAGGAAGGCAGCCGTCTACACGCTCAACGGTCTACCGCTCAAGGACGGGCGTCGAGCCGGGCGCCCGGGGCCGTCATCTGGACGTGGTCCGCTCGGCCCGCCGTGCCTGAACGCAAAGAAAATCGGTGATCCACGACCACTTCGCAGCCGGCCCTTCGAGGTAGCGCACCGGCTCGACGAAGGCGGTGGTCCAGCGCTTCACCTTGGCATCGAACGCTCGAAGCGTGACACCGAGGTAGACGCGGCTCCCCCGCTCATCGAACGCCGCGAAGTCATCTTCGACGAGCGTCTCGCCGCCGGTTCGCTCGGCCGTCCAGCGGCCGCGATACGTCGGCGGTACTCGCGGCACTTTCGATTCGGCCGTGAATTCCCACTTACCGAGGAGAAAATCGAAATCGTGCTCACCGGATGTTGACGGGCTCGGCGGAGCAAGGGTCGGCGGTTGAGCATGGCCTGAGGGACTGCAGACCAGGATTGTGAACGCGATCAACGAGCAACGCTTGAGCACTTAGCACCTCCAACGGTCGGGCTTCCTCTGCTCGCGGCCTCGTCACTCGGTCCGCAACGCGTCCAGAGGGCTGCCCGTGGTCGCCTTCCGCGCCGCGAACCAGGACGCCGAAACGGCGGCGAGACCGAGCAAAGACAAGGCGATCGTGTAGCTGGCCGGGTCGCGGGGAGTGACACCGAAGAGCTGCGCCTGGAGAAGCCGCGCGGCGACGGCCGCGAAGGGCAGGCCGAGCGTGAGGCCGATGGCCGCAAGCCTGATCCCCTCGCCCACGATCAGCGCCTCGATCTGGCGCGGCCGGGCTCCCAGGGCCAGCCGGATGCCGAACTCGTGCCGGCGACGGGCCACCGCATAGGCGATGATTCCGTAGAGCCCGATGGCCGCGAGCACCAGCGCCACGGTAGCGAACGTCCCGGCCAGGATCATCGTGAACCGCTGCGCGCCGCGGGCGGCGGCGAGATAGTCGCCGAGCGGGCGCGCCTCGTAGACGGGCAGTTGCGGATCAAGGCGGGCGACGACCTGCCGGAGGTGCTCGACCACTCCGGACACGGTCACCCAGGCCGTCGGATGTCCCAAGGACTGCGGATCGACGGCCAGTCGCTTCCCGACGGCGCTGCTCCCGGGCCACGCGCGCCGCGCCAGGCGCTCGTCGACGATCACGACGGGCGCGCCCGCCAGATCATCCGACTCGGCGAAGGGACGGCCTTCCGTCATTCGCGCGTCCACCGCGGCGAAGAAGCCCGGTGAGACCGCGCGGTAGTCGGCCAAAGGGGCCGTGGAGTCGTCGGCGCCCGGCTCCGTGAGGTAGGCTCCGCCCCAGTTCGGGAGGTGGTCGTAGGGAAGATGGCTGATGGCGCCGACGTCGGTCACGCCCGGCAGGGCCGCCAGCCTCGCCTCCAGCTCGCGTCCAAGCGCGTTGATGGCCTCTGGCTTCGTGTATCGCGCTGGCGGTAGCGCGAGCCGGAAGGTCAGCACACCGTCGGATCGAAATCCGGGATCGACATGCTGCAGCTCCCGGAATGTCTTGGCGGCGAGACCCGCGCTCACGAGCAGAACCATGCCCAGCGCGATCTGCACCACCACGAGCGCGGTCCGCATGTGGTAGTGGACGGCGCCGCTCGACCCACGTCCCTCGCGCTGGAGCGCCGAGACCAGGTTCGCCCGGAAGATCTCGCCCAATGGCGCGAGCGAGAGCAGCAGGCCCCAACCGAGGGCCGTTCCGGCGGTGAAGCCGAGGACGGCGCCGTCGATACGCGCGACCGCGATCCGGCCGAGGCTCTCGGGCCTCACTGCTCGCAGGACAATCAGGCCGCCCTGGGCCATGAGCAGGCCGGCCCCCGCGCCCAGCCCGGCCAGCATCAGGCCCTCGACGACACACTGGCGGAGCAGACGCCCGCGGCCGGCGCCGAGGGCCATGCGCGTCGCCATCTCTTTCTTGCGTGAGGCCGCTCGGGCGATCAGCAGGCTCGCAACGTTGACGCACGCGATCATCAAGAGGATGGCGACGCCGCCGAAGAGGGCGAGCAGCACGGGCCGGATCTCGCGCACGCCGTCGGCCTGGAGACCGACCGTGTCGTACACGCGCCCGGCCGCCCCGTATTCGGTGAATTCCCGGGAGCTGCACCGGGCGATGGCCTCGATCTCGCCCCGGGCCTGCTCGATGGTGACGCCCTCGCGCATCCGGCCCACGACGCGGAGGAATTGCTGCCCGCGAGGACCTTGGGTCATGTCCCGCGGAAAGGGCACGAAGGCTTGCAGGTCGTCGGGCACGCTGGCGTCCGGTGGCATGAGCAGCCGGAAGCCCGCCGGCATCACGCCCACCACGGTGGTGGGCCGGTTGTTGACGAGGATGGCGCGCCCCACGATCGCCGGGTCCGCGGCGTACCGGCGTTGCCACAACGGACACGTCAGGAGGACGCGCGCCGGCGCGGAGTCCGCCTCGTCGTCCGGAGTGAACGTGCGGCCCAGCGGCGCCCCCGCGCCGAGGACCGAGAAGAAGTCGACGGTCACGATCCCGATCCGTACCTGCTCCGGGTCCCCGTCCCCGGTCAAAGCGGCGGTGTTGGCCCAGATTGCTCCGAATCCGCGGAAGAGCGTACCGCGTTGGCGCAGGTCGGCCAGCTCCGGGCCGGACAGTGGCGCGCGCGGATAGCCGGCTTCGGTCATGTCGGACCAGACGAAGACCAGCTTCGAGGAGTCATGGTACGGCAGCGGCGCGATCAGCACCGCGTTCAGGACACTGAAGATGGCCGTGTTGCCTCCGATGCCGAGGGCCAGGGTGAGAACGGTGACGACAGTGAACCCGCGCGACCGCCGGAGACCCCGCCACGCGTAGCGCGCGTCCTGGAGACCGGCGTCGACGCCGCTGCCGATGCGGGCCCGGCGCACGTCCTCCTTTACCGACTCCACGCCGTCCATCTCGATCAGGGCGGCGCGCCGCGCCGACTCCGGATCCATGCCCGCACGTACTTTCTTGTCCGCCAACGTGTCCAGGTACCCGCACAGCTCGTCGTGGAGCTCGCAATCCAGGCGCGACTTGCGGAAGAGCGTGCGGAACAGGCCGGCGAGCTTCGGGAACAGGGGCATGGCCTCGCCTCCCCTACTCGTACTCGAGCACCTGCCCCACGGCGAGGACGACGCGCGCCCAGTGTCGTCTCGCCCGCTGCAGCTGGCGGCGGCCGGCGGCGGTCAAGCGGTAGGACCTGACGCGATACCCCTGTTCGGACTCGCTCCACGTTCCAACGACGAACCCCTCCTGCTCCAGGCGATGCAGCGCGGGAAAGAGCGATCCCGGCTTCACCACGAAGGTGCCGCGCGTCATCTGCTCGATGCGTTCGGCGATGGCCAGGCCATGCCGCGGCTCGAGATCGATGGTCCGCAGGATGAGCAGGTCCAGGGTGCCCTTGAGCAGCTCGGTGCGCCGTGATCCCATGGCCTTCGTCCTCCGCCCCATCCTCGACGGTCGTCGTTGATGGTTCGATATAGACGTTCGATATCGAACATCGATCCGAAGGATAAGCCCGACTGCCTGCGCTGGTCAAGGTCCGGCGGGGGATCCGGCCGCGGCCTTGGGGTGTAGACTCGCCCACCGGGCATGCCTCCCGCATCGGGAACCCGACCTCCTCCGCTAGTGCAGGCGTCCCAAGGCCCGCAAGAAACGCGCTCGAGCGAATGCTATTTTGAGCCTCGTCGACGCGAAGTCTCAATGAGTCGGAGGGGCTCTTGCAGCATCGGCGCGCTCGCTGCCGTTGCCCTGCTTGTGTCGGGCTGTGAACAAGGCAGCCCGCTCGATCAAGCGCTCCGTGAACCGGTAATCCGGGAGATTCCCCACGCGGGCGTTCGGAGGGATGCGCCGCCGCTGGCCGAGCGCGGCAACGCCGCCTTTCAGTCAGCGACGTTTGATGACGAGGGGAAGCTGCTGGTGACGGCGCCATTCATGGGCCCTTCCGGCGTTCAGGTATGGGATGCGAAGACGGGTGCCCTCGTGACGAGCATCAATGCAAGCGTCCCCGACAAGCTGTGGATGATCGACAGCAGACGGCAGCGCTTGCTCGCTTACAAGCCCTCGGGGAGGGGGCTCCATCTGTTCGATCTCCGGACGGGCCGCGACATTTCGACGATTCCGGACGAAGCGGGAAAACCGGCGCGAGCGGCGGGCCTGACGGCTGATGGCAACGAGGTCCTGCTGTTCAAGCCTGGATGGCTCGAGGTGTGGCAGCTCGATCCCCCGGCGCTCGCGCGGCGCGCGGAGAGCCCGCTGCCCCCCGACCGCTACTTTCCTGGCTGCGTCGGCGGCATTCCTTCCACCTATAACGATAAGTCGTGCTGGGAGTGGTCGCCGGACCGGCGGACGCTCGCTCTTGCCTACACCCCCGTGTTCTCGCCGACGTCGCAGTCGCACTTCGTCTTGATCGACGTCGCGACACTCGAGACTCGAGAGCTGATGCTGCCGACCGAGCGCAAGAGCCGCTGGCTGGCCGCGTTCGCGTTTTCTCCCGACGGCCAAGAGCTCGCAGTCGGCACCGACCAGGAGTTGTTGATCTATGACCGCGCGTCAGGGCGGTGGGGGCCCACGATCCAAGGTGATCACAAGCGCAACCCGTACCTCGGCGCCATGCGCTTCACCGCGGACGGCAGCAGGGTGATCGCTCTCGGCGATCTGACGCAGGTGTCGGTTTACGACGTCGCGAGCGGTAAGCGCGTGGGGCGACGGGAGACGTTCGACGGGGACGAAGGCGATCTGGAGTTCGTGTTCCGCGTTTCGCTCGACGGGCACCGAATCGTGCTCTATCATTTCGTGAGCGACACATTCGAGGTGCTCGATGGGCGCGACGCTAGCCGGCTCGGCTGGGTGTGCCCGTACTTCTGCAACGCCAAGCACAATCCTGAGGAAGCGCCGTTCGCGGTGAGCCCCGATGGCGAGAGCGTCGCCGTCTCGCATCGGCGGGGCACGGCGGTGTGGAACGTCGCGACGGACAGCCTGAAGTTCGCGCTGCATGACCCGCAGCGGCCGCCGCTGCAGCGCTAAGCAAGGCCGGTAGGTCCCTCCCCTTCCCCGTCCATTCTCCACTCGTGACTCGCGCGGAATCGCTCACCCCTCCTCGGTCCCGAAGGGCGTATCCTTCGCGTCACGCGCTCCTCCCGGGACGGCGGTGACCTTCCGCTGATGCGCACGCTGACGCGAGACACACGCCGAGTCTTCGGCGAGACTCGGCGTCGAGGCTTCCGCCGTGCGGGCGCGCGGACCTTCGAGGATCTGGAAGCCTTCTACCTCTCCGAGGAGAGGCGGCAGCGGCTCGCCGGCATGGGCCGGCTGCGGCGCTGGCTGTACCGCGGCGCGTGGCTGCTGAAGAGCCTCTTTCTGAACCTGACCCCCGCACGGCGAGTGCTGCTCGCGCTGGCGATCCTGCTTGGCGTCCGCGTCCAATCGCAAGGCGACGGCCACTCGCTGCAGATCGACCTCGGCGGCTTCTCGATCGTCCTGTTCCTCTTGCTGCTCATGCTCGAGCTGAAGGACAAGCTGGTGGCCAAGAGCGAGCTGCAGGCGGGTCGCGTCGTCCAGCAGGCGCTGCTGCCCAAGGAGGCGCCGCAGCTCGCGGGCTGGGACGTTTGGATCTCGACCCGACCCGCGAACGAGGTGGGGGGTGACCTGGTCGACTTCGTGAGCCATGAGGACGGGCGCGTAGGGCTCGTGCTGGCCGATGTATCTGGCAAGGGACTGCCGGCGGCACTATTGATGGCTCGGCTCCAGGCGACACTCCTGGCCTTCGTGTCGGAGGTGCCTTCCCTCGCGGAGCTCGCCTCTAGGCTGCATGAAGCCTTCCGCAAGCGGGGCCTGGAGAACCGCTTCGCCACCCTCGTTTACCTGGAACTCGAGCCTGGCTCGGCGCACCTCCGTCTAGTGAACGCGGGGCACATGGCCCCGCTGGTCGTCGGACCGGGTCACGTCCAGCCTCTGCCCGCGGGCGGCCCTGCGCTCGGTATCCCCACGGCGGCCACCTATGAGGAGCAATTGGTCGATCTGGCTGCGGGCCGGACCCTGGTGGTGTACTCGGACGGCGTGACCGAGGCCTTAAATGAGGGTGGCGCGTTCTTCGGCGACGAGCGCTTGCTGGGCAGCCTCCGCGAGACTGCTGGGCGCCCGGCCGCTGAGGTCGCGCACAGGCTTCTCGGAGCGGTCGAGGCATTCGTGGGCGAGGCGCCCTGGCACGACGATGTCTCGCTCTTGGTCGTAAGACGCGCCGGCTGAGAGTTGGGCTGTGAGGGGCGTTTAGGAGTCGTCCATCTTCCATTTCGAATAGTGCCGAACGGACAGGGCGATCGGTGGGCCGACGCAACCCGGTGCTCGATGAATTCGAGCGAGAGAACGCCCCTTTCTGGTCACCCCCCGAGAACGCTCAGCCATCGGTCGGTACCCTCTTCTTCTGTCCATAGCTCCTTGTGGACGATCCTATGGGTCGCGTCCCGTCGCACTCGCCTGGCCGCGTAGCCAGGAAGTTGCTCGATCCTGGCCGGCTGTCTCCGCATCGCTTCGCAAGATTGGTGCCGGGCGCGCATGGCCGATTCGACCCCTCTAACCCAGTGACTGCGCATGTCGCGCCGCCCCGGTTTCTCTCGCGTTTGAGAGCGCGCGACACGTCTGGAGTCAAAAGGACGGTTTCTCCCGAGAACTCTTCGGCGACTCAAAGACGATGGTTCCAGCGGCCCTTCGGAGGGAGTAGGATTCATGTGGTCATGACCGAGGAGAAGCCGTTGTCGGAGAATCGGCGTGGGGACGCGCAGGGCGTCGACTTCGCAGAAATACTGACGCAGGATATGGCCGAGCCGCTCAGCGTCTCCCCGGAGACAGATGCGCCTTCCGTAGCGGCTGCGAGGCTACGCCGGCGATCGCGGACTGGTGTCGGGACGGCGTGCGATAAGCCTCTGCCCGCGGGTCTCCGTCGCCCGCGCCGCGGACAGAAGCGACTGTATCGATCTCACTGATGGCCTGACGACGGCCCGTCCGCGCAGTCATCAGGCGTGCTGCGGAATCGCCTGATGGCGCAGGCCAGCGGCCAGTTCAGCGGCAACCAGCGGTTCACGCTGCGCCGGCGCCTCGGAGCCGGCGGGATGGGCGAGGTCTACGAAGCCTACGACCGCGAGTCGCAGCAGACCGTAGCTCTGAAGACGCTGCTCCGCGCGGAACCCACCGCCATCTACCGCTTCAAGAGAGAGTTTCGGGCGCTGGCCGAGGTGATCCACCCCAACCTGGTGTCGCTGTACGAGCTGGTCGCGGAGGGCGAGTCCTGGTTCTTCACGATGGAACTCGTCGACGGGGTCGACTTCCTGAAGCACGTGCGCGGAGGAGATCCTGCCTCCGTCGAGTCGGCCACGCTGGACACGAGCGGCCCCACGCCCCAGCCCTTCGTTTCGGAACAGACGATGAGCCTGACCGCGGCCCTGCCGGACGACGAGCGCGACACCTCGAGCGGGCTACCGGCGGCCGGGATCGCTCCGCTCCGGCTCGACCGGCTCCGGGCCGCGCTGCGGCAGCTGGCGGATGGCGTCCACGTCCTGCACGAGGTCGGCCGGGTTCACCGCGACCTGAAGCCGTCCAACGTCCTAGTCACGGCCGAAGGCCGAGTGGTGATCCTGGACTTCGGCCTCGTCACGGAACGGCTACCCGAGCGCCGGACACCGAGCGTGATCGTGGCCGGCACGCCTGCCTATATGTCTCCTGAGCAGGCGGTGGGCGAAGCGGTGACGGAGGCGACCGATTGGTACAGCGTCGGGGTAATACTCTACGAGGCGCTGACGGGGCAGCTGCCGTTCACCGGCCGCTCCCGCCAGGTGCTGAACGACAAGCTGAGGTTCGAGCCCCCTCCCCCCTCCGCGCTCGCGCCGGAGGTCCCCGAGGATCTCGACGCTCTCTGCCGCGATCTGCTCCACCGCGATCCCGCACTGCGGCCCTCGGGACAGGTGGTGCTGGAACGGCTGGGGCGGACTCCCGCCGAAGTGGCCGCCGCGGCTCCGCTCAGCGCCACCGTCGCCGACAGAGCCCTGGTCGGTCGCGACCACCACCTGGCGGCGCTCCGGGACGCATTCGGCGCGTGCCGGGAAGCACGACGGATCAGCGCATGCGTCCACGGGACTTCGGGCATCGGGAAGACCACGCTCGTGCGGCACTTCCTGGAGCGGCTCCGCCAGCGCGAGAAGGTCGTGATCTTGGGGGGCCGTTGCTTCGAACGGGAGTCCGTGCCGTACAAGGCCCTCGATGGCGTCGTCGACAGCCTGAGCCGTTACCTCATGTCGCTGCCCAAGGCCAGGGCGGACACCCTCATGCCCCGGGATGTGTTCACCCTCTCCCGGCTCTTTCCCGTGCTCCTGCGCGTGGACGCCGTCATCAACGCCCCCCACCGCGGATTTACGATCCCGGATCCCCACGAGCTGCGGCTCCGGGCTTTCTCCGCGCTCGCCGAGCTCCTCGCACGCATCGCGGACCGGCTGCCCCTCGTCATACACATCGACGACCTCCAGTGGGCCGACGCGGACAGCCTCGCCTTTCTCGACGACCTGCTGAGGTCGCCCGATCCGGCGTCCATGCTGCTGATCACCAGCTTCCGCCGGGAAGAGATCGACTCCAAGCCGTTCCTGGTGGCGCTGCTCGCCAGCAGCGGCGGCGACAACCGGCGGGCGCTCTCGGTGGATCCGCTCACCCGGGACGAGGCGCGCGACCTGACCATGTCGCTCCTCGAGCCCGACGCCGCGCACGACCGGCATTTCGTCGACAGGGTGGTGGGCGAGGCCGCGGGGAGCCCCTTCCTCGTCGAGCAGCTCGCGCGGTACGCGCTGGCCAGCCAAGGAGCGGCCACGACCGGCGTCACCCTCGCCCAGATGCTCGAGGCGCGGATGCGGCTGCTGCCCCCGGGCGCGCGGCCGTTGCTCGAAACCCTCGCGGTGGCCGGGCGGCCGGTGGAGCCCAAGTTCGTCCAGGGCGTCGCAGGCCTGGAGGGAGACGAGCGACCCTTGCTCGGCTCGCTGCGCGCGGCCCAGCTCGTGCGCACCAGCGGCTCGGCGCAGCATGTCGAGCTCTATCACGATCGCATCAGGGAGATCCTCATCGCGTTGATGGAGCCGGCGGCGGTGCGGGAGATCCACCGCCGCCTGGCCGAAACGTTCGAAGCACGGGGGGTCGAGGATCCCGAGGCGCTGTTCGAGCACTGGCTGGGGGCGGGCGAGCGCAAACGTGCCTCCGGCTATGCGGCCCAGGCCGCCGAGCGAGCGAGCGCCGCCCTGGCCTTCGATCGCGCGGCGCTCCTCTACCGTAAGGCGCTGGAGCTCTCCCCGCCGGAGGGATCCGACGTGGTGGAGATCAAGAAGCACCTCGGCGAGGCTCTGGCCAACGCCGGCCGCTCCGCGGAAGCGGCGCGGGCCTATCTGGATGCCGCCGAGGAGGCCTCGACCGGCCAGGCGCTCGAGTTCCGGCGGCGGGCGGCCGAGCAGCTCCTGATCAGCGGGCACATAGACGAGGGGCTCGCGGCCATCCGCGCCGTCCTCGCTCCTTTCGGCATGAGGCTGCCGTCCACGCCGCGGCGCGCGCTCCTCTCCATGCTCCTGCACCGCCTCTGGCTCAAGCTCCGCGGGCTCGAGTTCGTGGAGCGGGACAGTCAGGTGGTCGCGGAGCAGGATCTGCTGCGCATCGACATCTGCTGGGCGGTGTCCGCGGGACTGGCCCTGGTCGACATCATCCGGGCTGCCGACTTCCAGACCCGCCACCTCTTGCTCGCCCTGCGCGCGGGCGAGCCCTATCGCGTGGCCCGGGCCCTCGCCGTGGAAGCGGGCTTTTCCGCGACCGCCGGCGACCGTGGCCGGGACCGGTTCACCCTGTTCTCGGCCAAGGCCGAGGCCCTGGCCCGGAAGGTCGACGTGCCGCACGCCATCGGCCTGTCCGCCCTGACGGCCGGCGTCGCCGCTTTCTGCGTAGGCGAGTGGCGCCGCGGCGCCGAGCTGTCGGAGCGGGCCGAAGCGATCCTGCGAGAGCAATGCACGGGCGTGCCCTGGGAGCTGACCAACGCCCGCAGTTTCCTGCTCAGCTGCCTGATGTTCCTGGGCCGGATGCGAGAGGTCTCCCGCCGCCTGCCCGCGTTACTCTCCGCGGCACACGAGCGCGGCAACCTCTATGCGGCCACCGAGTTTCGGACACGAACGAACCTCGTGTGGATCGCGGCCGACGACCCCGAGCGGGCGCGCCGCGAGGTGATGGAGGCCATGCAGCAGTGGTCCCACCGCGGGTTCCACCGCCAGCATTACAACTCATTGCTGGCCCTCAGCGAGATCTCCCTGTACACCGGCGACGGCCCTGCCGCGTGGCAGCTCATCACCGGTGAATGGGGTGGGCTGGCCCGCTCCCTGCTGTTGCGAATCCAACAGCTGCGCGTGGAAGCCATGCACCTGCGGGCGCGCTGCGCGCTGGCCGCCGGCGCCGCAGCGGGCGATCGCGAGCCGTGGCTGCGGATCGCCGAGCGCCTGGCCCGCCGCATTGCGCAGGAGCGCATGCCCTGGTCCGATCCCCTGGCCCTGCTCATACGGGCGGCGGTGGCCAGCGCCCGCGGTGACGATCCCGCCGCCGCCGGCCTGCTCTCTCTGGCCGTCGAGGGGTTCACGCGCGCGGAGATGGGGCTCTACGCCGCGGCAGCGCGCCGCCGTCTGGGCGTCGTCGTAGGGGGAGAGGGCGGCGGTCAGCTCGTGGCCGAGGCCGACGCCTGGATGACGGACCAGAGCATCCGAAGGCCGGAGGCCATGACCCGCATGCTGGTTCCCGGCTTCCGCGGCGACGGCCCGACATGAGCATACCGGTGACCACGCGCGACGCCCATAGCGCCGCCGGTAGCCCGATCGCACCCTCAGCCTCCGACGTTTCGCGGGATACACGGCGACTACCCCGTCTGGCACATCCCGGCGGAGCATAGGAAGGGCCGTGTTAAGGGAAGCCGCGGTGAGAGAAAAGCGCTTGACGTACCGCTTTCGCCCTTGGCGGTCGGGCTTCTCCGGGAACTCCACCGGGTCTCGTGGATGAAGCGCGGTACCTTCATCGCGCACGGATTTAGCCTCGGCTTCGTTGGTGACGCAATGAAGAGTCTGCTGCGTGAGGCCGCAGTACGCGCGGCGGATCCGCAGCAACGGAAGCTCCTCGAAGGCATGTCCGACGTAACGATTCATGACCTGCGCCGTTCCACCGCCGTGGGCTCGAGCGCATCGGCGCGCCGCCCCACGTGATCTCGCTCGCGCTCGGACACGCGCGGACCGCCGGGGCAACGGCCACCGATCATCACTACATCGGTAACCTCAGACCGCGTGAGGTCCGCCTGTCGCTAGAGCGGTGGAGCGACCACGTCGCGCGACTTGTGGGCTTGACTGAGAGCGGTGCCGTGGTTCGCCTGCTCGAAAAGCGTGCCTGACGGTCAGAGGGACGGCCACATCCCCGAGCTCGACGACGAGTCGACCAGCACGTCAGAACTCTTGCAGGCACACCTGCCTACCTCCAAGGTGGTCAAGGCGTTCAACCACATCTATGCCGCGCAGCTCACCACTGACGGCCGGCCCGCGGGATCGAAGAACCGGCGGGCTCTGGTCATCGCCGGAGACGACGCGGGGGCAAGAACAGGAGGGCTATACTCTCAACTACCTGTCATTGGTCGGCGCCCAGACTGCCCAGTGCGCCGGGGCGATCCAGGACCCGGCTTCGGTCCACACGGTCATCACGCCGCTCGAGGCGTAGATCAGCTGAGGCCAGGGATGGGCGTGATGATTCACGGCATAGCCGGCGGGCAGATCCGCCGCGACCGCCCGGACCCGGTAGAACGGCTCATCGGCCAGGGTTTGGCGTTTCCTCGACATTGTTTGGAAATCTATCGCAATTGCGCCGGACCGACCACGAGGTTAGCGTTGCGCCATGGCCAACAACCTCGCCTCCTTCGCAATCCACGTGGACGACGTCGACCGGGCGCGGGCCTTCTACGAGGCCGTGTTCGGTTGGCGGTTCGAACCCTGGGGACCGCCCGGCTTCTACCTGATCCATACCGGTGACGAGGCGAACCCGGGCATCCAGGGCCTCATGCACCGGCGTCAGGAGCCGCGCACCGGGACCGGTTTGAACGGCTTCGAGCCAACCATTTCGGTGGACGACCTCGACGCTGTCATCGCGGCAGTGGAGTGCCACGGCGGACGCATCACCATGCCGAAATCCGGAATCCCGACCGTGGGAACCCTGGTTCGCTTCGAGGACACTGAAGGCAACGACGTCGGGGCCATGAAGTACGAGACACCACCCAGACAGTAGCACTGCGGCGCTGCTGCCCGCGTCGCTCGGGCTCGCGTCGGAGCGAACCGTGCTAGGCCGTCCAATGTGTCGTGAGTATCCGACCTGTTGAGCGCTTGTTCGACTGCCTCTCGACTGGAGTCGCGTCATGCGTGTACGAGTGAGTCCCCAGATACTTCTCGACTTCATGCGCCTTCATCGGCTGGCGGTACAAGCATCTGTGTCCGCTGCGGGTGTGCCTCAAGCGGCCGTGGTCGGATTCGCCGTCAGCGACCGGTTCGAGATCGTGTTCGACACGCTCCAGACAACCCGCAAGGCCCGGAACCTGCGCCAGAACCCGCACCTGGCTCTCGTCATCGGAGGCTGGGTCCCGGACGACGAGCGCACGGTTCAGTACGAGGGTGAGGCCGATGAGCCCACAGGGGCGGAACTCGACCGGCTCAAGCAGGTCTATTACGCGGCATACCCGGATGGTCCGAGCCGCGCCGGTTGGCCTGGGTTGATCTATGTTCGTGTGCGGCCGACGTGGGTGCGATACAGCGACTACAACAAGGATCCGCCGGAAATCGTGGAGTTCCGAGCCGCGGATCTGGCTCGATGAGCTGGGTCGCTCGGCCTAGCCAGTCTGGCTCGCATGCGTCTGAGCCAGCTCCAGGAGCTGCTCTTAAGCAGCGGAGGTAACGGTGAGAGGAATCGCAGAAGCATCGCCGCGTTCGACGGCTAGGATCGCCGGTCTCTTTGAGTTGCTGGAGGCCGTGACATCAGGATTTGGACAGGTGATCGTCCCTCGAATGCTCGTGGTGTCTGGCAACGCGGCGGCGACCGCTGCCAACATCGTGACGCACGCAGGGCTGTTTCACGTGTCGATCGTGGCTGGCATCATCGGCGCCGCCTGCCACATCGCGTGGACACTTCTATTCTATGAGTTGTTCAAGCCAGTGAATAGAACTCTCTCTTTACTTGCGGCGTTCTTCAGCATCGTCGCGATCGCGCTGCAGGCCGTAAGTAGCGTCTTCCAACTCGGCCCTCTGGCGGTGTTGGAAGGCGGCTCGTCACTGAGCGCCTTCAACCAGGAACAGTTACACGCGCTCGCGCTCACTTTCTTCCGATTCAATGCTGATGCTTTCTACATCTACTTGGTGTTTTTTGGGTTCTGGTGCGTCCTGATCGGATTTCTCATCTTCAAGTCGACTTTCATGCCGCGCGTTATCGGTGTGCTGGAGGCGCTTGCAGGGATGTGTTGGCTCACGTTTCTATGGCCACCGTTCGCTCACTATGTGTCGCCATACAATCAGGTCCTAGCGGGCCTCGGAGAGTTGTCGTTGATGGCATGGCTGCTCGTGGTCGGTGTGAACGCCGAACGATGGATAGAGAAGGCTAACGCAGCCGCGAAATGATTTCGGGAACGTTGCCGAAGACGCGGAAATGGCGTTCGCTACTTCGCGTGGTCGGTTACTCTGGAACACCGCTGTTAAACCGTCCACCAAATCGGATCAAGCTCACAACCCCGGTGCAACTCCGACGCTCGCTCCAATCGGACGAGCAACTCGCAGGCGTGCTTTCCTCCCGAGAACGCCCGCCGCTACGTCGCGGGACCCAAGGCCAGTGACACCCTTCCTTTTGCACCCAATCTGCACCCAACGCCGAAGAGCCTCAGACCGCCGCAGTGTGGGACTGGGCCGTATCGCCCGTTATTTCAGTTGTTTGAGTTGGTAGGCCGTTTGGGGATCGAACCCACGGCACCCTGCTCAAAAGGCGGCACTTCTGAGGCATACGAAATCTAACGAGTGCCGCGGGGGACTCTGAATCGCTGCGTTCTCGGCTTGAGTGCTAGCGGTATTCACGCCCTCTCGCTGTCGAGGTTGCCCATGAGATAGGCGCTGTAACACTCGCCCGCCCCCGCGCCCAGCGGGACGCGCAGACGTACGCGATAAGCTTCTTTCTCATTTGCGCCTCTCCTGACCCGTCAGGACACGGATCTTGCTCAACGTCACAACGTTGGATCACGCAGCAAGTTCGGCCCGGGTCTTCAGCAACTGCAGGACGTGGGCGCGCGAGACGATTCCCTCCAGCCGGCCGCCGGAAACGACGGGCAGCTGGTTCACGTCCTCGGCCACCATCGTCTCGAGCGCGGCCAGGGCCGGGGTGTCGGGCGACACGGTGCGGAGCTCGCTCAGCGGACGCATCGCCTCGGCCACGGTCGTCTGCGGCCAGCGTCCGCGCTCCACCCGCTTGACCTCGTGCGGGGTGATCAGTCCGACGATGGCGCCGTTCTCAGCCACGACGTGGTAGCGCTGGCCCGTGCGGAAAACGTGATCCTCGACAAGGGCCTGCACGCTGATGCTGCCGTCCACGACCGGGCAATCCCGGGTCATCACGTCGCCGACGCGCACGCCGCGCAGCGTCTCGCCCATCTCCACCTGGACCTGGCTGGCGCGGGACGCTTCCATCAGGAACCAGCCGATGAAGGCGATCCACAGGCCGCCGATGCCCGCCCCCGCGAAGAAGCGGGAGATGCCGAGCAGGATGAAGCCGAAGGCGACGATCTGGCCCACCCCGGCCGCAATCCGTGTCGAGCGTCGCGCGTCGCCCGTCGTCCACCAGAGGATCGCCCGCAGCACCCGGCCCCCGTCGAGGGGAAACCCCGGGATCATGTTGAAGGCGGCGAGTCCAACGTTGATGTATCCGAGCCACACCAGCATCGCCAGCAGTGGCGTCGGCGGCGTTTCCGCCGGTGCCCAGCCCAGCGCCGCCGCCAGCCCCAGGAAAGCGGCCCCGATGAGCGCGCTGGCGATCGGGCCGACGATCCCCATCCAGAACTCGGTCTTAGGGTCCGTCGCTTCCTTCTCGATCTGGGCGACGCCCCCGAGCGCGAACAGCGTTATCGAACGGACGGGCAGGCCGCGTCCCCTCGCCACTGCGGCATGCGCCAGCTCGTGCGCGATCAGGGCGGCGAAGAAGAAGCCCGCGGTGACCAGCGCCAGCAGCCAGATCACTTCGCGGGACCAGTCCGGATTCGTCTGCCTGAGCTGCCCCGCCAGCGACAGCGTGATGAGCAGCGCGATCACGAACCAGCTGTACTGCAACCCGATCTCGACGCCGAACACCCGGCCGAGCTTGATCTGCGCCTTCATGTTCGCCTCTCCGTCCCGCGCCCTTGCCTGTCGCGCGCCTCGCCAAGCATAGGTCGAATCCGGACGCTGTGCCCATACGGAGACGTTGACCGTGCTCAGCGGAACGAAGGAAGATGCCGGCGATTTTCGCGGCCGGCGACATGCGGTCCGGGAACCGTCAAGCAGGTGACGTCGGCGGCTGCAGGTTCGATGGCAATTGCGTTCGTGCACCACTCCGGCAAACGTAGCCGGGGCTTGTCTGACGAAGGAGTGTCATATGAGAACGTCCGTCGAGACCCTCGTACGCCTGTCCCTCCCTCTCGGCTTCGCCGCACTTCTCCTGACCGCGGGCACCAACGCGTCCGTGGCGCAACCTCCCGCTTCGCCGACAGGGGCCCAGACGGTTCGGGCGAATCTGGCCACGTTCGACGACCTCGACTTCAACGTGTTCTCGAACCAGAAGTGGGACCAGTTGTCGCGGAGCCACGCCAGTGACATCCTCGTGCACTGGCCAGACGGCCACACCACCAAGGGAATCGAGAAGCACATCGAGGACCTGAAGGCGATGTTCGTCTACGCGCCGGACACGCGCATCAAGGCCCATCCGGTGAAATTCGGATCGGGCGAGTGGACCAGCGTCATCGGCGAAATGGAGGGCACCTTCACCAAGCCGATGTCCGCCGGTAGTGGCAAGACGATTGCGCCCACCGGTAAGGCCTTCAAGCTCCCGATGTGCACCGTCGGGCGATGGAAGAACGGCATCATGGTGGAGGAGTACAGCGATCCATTCTCCAGCTGAAGTGATCAGGCGCGATGTCAAAGAAATGCGCACGGGTTCGATTCGACTCGTCGAGGGGACTCTCGCGCACTTCAGTCCCGTCCCGCCAGGCGATGCCTAACGACCATTTCCCAACTGGCCCCTCGAGGTAGCGCACCGGCTCAACGAACGCGGTCGTCCAATGCTTTGCCTTCGCGTCGAATGCGCGAACCGTGACGCCGAGGTAAACACGATTCCCTCGGTCATCGAGGGCCGTGAAGTCGTCCTCGACCAGCGTCCCGTCCCCGATCCGTTCGCCGGTCCAGCGACCCTGATACTTCGGCGGCACTCCGGGCACTTTCGACGCGGCCGCGAATTCCCAGTCACCGAGTAAGAAATCAAAGTCGTGTTCCGTGGATACCGACGACGACATCGGCTGCGGAAGGGCCGGACCTTGAGCGAGCCCGACCGCACTCAACCCTACGAGCGTCATCATCATCACGACATGGGGGAATCGATCGAACATTTTGGCACCTCCAAACGCGGGCCGGTCAGTCGGCCCGCAGAGTCTCGAGCGGGCTGGCGGCCGTGGCTCTCCTGGCTGCAACCCAGCAAGCAGTGATGGCTAGCAGCGCGAGGAGCGTGAGGGCAAGCGCGTAGCTTGTCGGATCGCCGGGCGTGACGCCGAAGAGCTGGGCTTGGAGAAGCCGCGCAACCATGGCGGCCGCGGGCAGCCCCAGTGCGAGGCCGACGGCGGCCAGCCGCATCCCCTCGCGGACCACGAGCGCCCCGACCTGGCCAGGTCGAGCGCCGAGCGCGAGCCGTACTCCGAACTCGTGCCGGCTCCGGCGCGCTACCGAATACGCGATCACTCCATACAGCCCGACCCCAGCGAGGAGCAGTGCCACGGCGGCGAACGTCGCCGCCAGCATCATAGTGAACCTCTGCGCCGCGCTGGCCGCGACAACGTAGTCGGCCAGCGGCCACACCTCGTAGGCCGGCAGTTGCGGATCGAGGCGGGCGACCCCCTGGCGCAGCGGCGCGACCAGCGCAGCAGGGTCACCGTTGGTGCGCAAGACGTAGGCCATCGGGTTGCGCAGGACCTGCCCCTCCGGGAAGTACACTTGCTCGCGCACCTCCTCCATCAGGGTGCGGTGCCGGAGGTGCCGAACCACGCCCGCCACCGTGACCCACGTCGTCGGATGGCCAATCGATAGCGGATCGACGCCCAGCCGCTTGCCCACGGCGCTTTGCCCGGGCCAGGCACGGCGAGCCAGACGCTCGTCGACGATCACTACCGGCTGGCCCTTCAGGTCGTCCGACTCGGTGAAGGGACGGCCATCGACCAGCCGCGCACGATCGCGTTGAAGAAGCCGGGCGTGACGGCGCGATAGTCCGCCATCGGCGCCGTCGTATCGTCGGCCCCGGACTGGGTCAGATACGGGCCGCCCCAGTTCGGAAGATGGTCGAAAGGCAGGTGGCTGACGGCGCCGACCGCGACAACGCCCGGGACCGCAGACAGCTCGCCCGCCAAGTGCCGAAAGAACTCGTTGACGGCTTCCGGCTTCGGGTATCGCGATGGCGGGAGGGCGAGCCGGAAGGTCAGCACACTCTCCGATCGGAATCCGGGATCGACATGCTGCAGCCGCGCGAATGTACGCGCCACGAGGCCGGCGCCGACGAGGAGGACGACGCCGAGCGCGACCTGTGCAACGACGAGGGCGGTCCGGGTGCGGTAATGCAAAGTTCCGCTCGAACCGCGTCCTTCCCGCTGAAGGGCCGTGGCCAGGTCGGTCCGGAACACTTCCGCCAGGGGTGCCAAAGAAAGCAGCAGGCCCCACAAGAGCGCGGTGCCCCCCGTGAAGGCCAGGACCGTGGTATCGATGCGCGCGGCGGCGATCCGGTCGAGGCTGTCCGGCGTCGCCGCCAGCAGCGCCGTCAGCCCTGCCCGAGCCACGAGGAGGCCGGTGCCGGCCCCCAGCGCCGCCAACACCAGGCCTTCGACGACGTACTGGTGCAGCAGGCGAACGCGACCCGCCCCGAGGGCCAGGCGCAGCGCGAGCTCCTTCCTTCGCGAGGCGGCCCTCGCCACGAGAAGGCTCCCTACGTTCGCGCAGGCGATCAGCAGGAGGATGGCGACGCCACAGAGCAGGGCCAGGAGCACGGGACGTATCTCGCGCACGACGTCGGCTTGCAGTCTGACCGTGTTGAACCGGCGACCGGCGCTCCCGTAGTCCGTGAACTCGCGGGAGATTCGACCGGCGATCGCGTCGATCTCGAGCCGGCCCTGCTCAAGGGTCGCGCCGGGACGCATGCGGCCCACGACGCGCAGAAACTGCTGCCCGCGCGGTCCCTTCGTCATGTTGCGGGGGAACGGCGCCCAGGCCTGCAGGTCGTCGGGGACGCTGGCATCCGGAGGCAGGAGCAGCCTGAAGTTGGCGGGCATCACGCCCACAACCGTGGCCGGCCCACCGCTTACGAGGATAGACCGACCCACGATCGTGGGGTCGCCCGCATACCGTCGCTGCCAGAGCGGCCAGGCGAGGAGGATGCGGGGAGGTGCCGTGTCCACCGCATCGTCGGGTGTGAACGTGCGGCCCAGCGCGGCATCCGCGCCGAGGACCGAGAAGAAGTCCGCCGTCACGAGCCCGATGCGAAGCTGCTCCGGGTCTCCGTCACCGGTCAGGGCAACGGTGTTCGCCCAGATCGCGCCGAAGCCAGAGAACAGCGTGCTGCGCTCGCGCAGGTCGGCCAGCTCCGGGCCGGAGAGGGGCCCGCGCGGATAGCCGGCCTCCGTCATGTCGGACCAGACGAAGACAAGCCGCGACGAATCGTGATACGGAAGCGGCGCGATCAACATCGCATTGACGACGCTGAAGATCGCCGTGTTGGCCCCGATGCCGAGCGCCAGAGTCAGGACCGCGACAACCATCAAGCCCGGCGACCGCTTGAGGCCTCGCCAGGCGTAACGGACGTCCTGGAGCGTGCTGTCCACGCCGTTGCCGATGCGGCCACTGCGCACGTCTTCCTTCACGGACTCGACGCTGCCCATCTCGATCGCAGCGGCGCGGCGCGCTTCCGCCGGATCCATGCCCGCGCGGATCTTCTTGTCGGCCAGCCCGTACAGGAACCCGCGCAGCTCTTCGTCCAGCTCGCGATCTAGGCGTGACTTGCGGAAGAGCGATCGCCAAAAGCTGGCGATTTTCGGGAGCAGCGGCATGGCCTTCCCCCCTACCCGGATTCGAGCACCTGCCGCACCGCCAGGACGACGCGCGCCCAATGCCGCCTCTCACGCTCCAACTGGCGGCGGCCAGCGGCGGTCAGGCGATAGGCCTTGATGCGATGGCCCTCGGTCGACTCCCCCCACTTCCCGACCACGGAACCCTCCTGCTCGAGGCGATGCAACGCGGGGAACAGGGACCCCGCCTTGAAGCGCGGCGCGCGCAACGCCGCCAGCGATTGCGGCGGAGATCCTGGAGACCGCCAGAGCGACTCTCATCGAGACCGGATATGAGGCCTCTTCGATGCGGAAGCGGGATGTTTGGATCTCTTGAGACGGGAAGAACCGAGATAGCTTGCCAATTGCCGGTACGTCCAGTCGTTGCCCTTTGCAGAGAACTTGTAGGCATCTTCCCATTCCGGGCCGGTGCCCCATCCCACCATCGATGAGACAACCCTTGGTTTCCCCGTTTCGCAAGTCCACAATCTGGACGATTTTTTGGAGAGTCTGATCTTGACGGCGCACCTTCTGCGTGAAGGAGTCGTTTAGCTGAACCTTGAGGGTGATGAGCTCCCTTTCAATGTAGTTGATGATAGGCAGTCGGATCGTGCCGGCATCGCCGATCCTGGCCGTCTTCTCATAGTTTGTAGAGATGACCCCACCGACCCTCAAATCAATGGCGACAACGGGGGCAATCCATTCCTTCAAGCCGTCTGAGGTTGTCCAGGCATCCCATACGTCCTGCACAGATACAGGGACGATGGTCTCGATCCGCAACACTCGCTGCCCCTGTTTTCGTTATGTACGAGGTGTCGCGCACTTCCTGTGCCGCGGCCTCCAAAGCACTTTGCGCAAGTAGGACCGCCATGGGAACAATCACTAAGGTCACCCTTTTCATCGGAACTTCCTTCAGCGAAGCGTTACGAAACGTGACGGCGGCCGTCCGCTCCGTGAGTCCTCAGTTCTCCGGAGCCGCGGGGGCTTGCGGCTTCGGCGTCGGCTGCCCCGCCCGTAAGTCTTCCAGGCGCTTCAGTTCGCCAATCGTCGCACCTCGGAAGCCATCGCGGCGGTCGCCAGTCATGAAGTGGGCAGGGGTCGGCGTGTCCGGCTGTCGTGGCGAGCTCGGTTGGAACTCAGGTACTCTGATCAGCCTCGCCCAAGCTGCCTTCTGCGTCGCGGTGGCGGCGGGCGATTTCGACACAGTGACCTTCACCACCCCCGACGCGTCCTCGACCGTCATGTCCAGGCCGTAGCCCGTAAGCAATGTCTTCAACGGTAGCGGTTCGCGCTCGATGATGTAGCGGGCAATGAAGTCGTCGGCCACGCCGTACCGTTGCGTCAGCACCGTTTTCAGGTCGTTCAGCGTGGCGATCTCGCCGCCGGGACCCGTGTATCGCGCGTGTAGAGCCCGCATGGCGTCGTCGAGACTCTGGCGACCACGGCTCTTCTCGCGGATCGTGGCGTCCAGCGCGAGGTCGGCCATCATGCCGCCTGAGTAGACGATGTTGTAACTGTTCTCGCCGCCGGTGAGCTTGGTCGAGCCGCCGCCAGCGATGCTGGCCTTTCGCAGCGCCGTCAGGTAGAGCCCTGCACGACGGCCCAGTTCGGCGATGAACTGGTGCTCGTTCGTGAGCCCCGCTCGCACTCGGATCAGGTTGGCGTAGTACTCGGCCGAGCCCTCACCCACCCACTGGAGCTCGCCGTCAGTCTCGTTCTTGCGCCACTGACTGTTCCAGACGTGGAACGCCTCGTGGGCGATGATGTATTCGCCCTGGTTGGTCGTGTCGCCACGGTCGGGGCCAATCAGTATGGAGATGCTGCGCCCCATCACTCCGCCACCGGAGAACGAGGCCTCCGCGGCGATCACGAGCAGACGCCCTGTCATACCCGCGCCGAACATGCGTTCATATGCCCAAAGGGAGCGCTCCAGTGTCGATAAGAGCACCGCCTCCTGGTCCGCCAGGGGCGGCCCCAAGGCGAGACGCGCCTCGCCCCCCGCGACTTGCAGGGTCCTTTCGACGTGGGTTCCGGCCATGAAGGCAGAATCGAGCAGGTCATCGGTAGTTTTGGCGATGAAGCGGCGTCCGCCCTCGTCGGCGCGCACCCAGGGCGTGGTGATCCTCCAGTCCGCGGGCGCATCGAACCGCACTTCGACGTCGGCGGCCGGTGCACCCTCCATCATCAGGGCCCGCCCGGTCCAGAAGACACCGTAGGGGCGCGCATAGGCGAGCTCGTCGTCGCCGGGATCATTCGGGAAGCGATCATGCTGCAGAAGCACGCGGTACTTCAGCGTGACGGGGCCCGAGACCCAGCCCTCCACACGGAAGCGCCCGGCGGTCAGGAAGGTGAGCCTCACTTCCTTCCCGTCTCCGTCCAGCGCATGCGGATCATGCAGAAAGGTGACCCAGCCATTGAGCAGACCCACGTCTTCGTGGTTGCGAAAGAGGCCGACGATGCCCTGGTTGGGCGTTAGGGATGCCTGCACCTCCGCCACCCGGTACTGACCCCTGTTCTCCGGATTTCCACTCGCGACGAACTTGACCGCATAGCTGTCGGCCAGCGTCGTCTGGCCGACCACGGCCGCAAGAGTGACGGCCACGCCCGACAACATCGTCCGCATTCCATTCCCCCTTGAGTTCGGTTTGGTCGCGACCGGCGCCGTCACCGTGTCTTCGGAGGCAGGATCGAGAAGGAGGCGGCTGCACGTTGCATGAGGGCGTCTCCTTGAGACGCCTGTTCCGGCTTCAGATCGCCGTTCGACGTTGTGTCGCGGTCCATTGTCAGCCCATGGTCAGCGGCTGCTTCCTGATAGAAAAGATGATGAATTCATGCCGTCGTCGCTCGTCAACCACTCGCGCAAAGCGCGCGGTCATCTGCGCGTCAGCCGGCTGGTAGCCTCGAGCCTTCAGAAACCGCAACGTCACGTCCGCCTCAAGACCGGGCGCGGCTCTCTGCGATGCCGCGTTCGAGAAAATGAAGGTGCCGCGTGTATAGGTCTCGCCCGCGAGCTTGATCGGGTTTCGCATCTGATACTTGTAATAGTCGTTGACTCCCGGCAAGAAGCCCTCGAATTGCAGGATCAGCAGACGTCGCACGTGCTGGCCCTCCCCGTCGACGAAGACGTGCCGTTCCCCGGTGGCAATGTCGTCGATCCTTATCGGCACCTTTCCCAGGTACGAGAAGCCTGCGTCTGGACGAAATCTGAGCGGAGGGTCGGCTGATGAAATGAGGACTCCCTCACTCAATCGGCGAATCGGGTGGGGCTGGGCGCCGGAGGCCAGAGCCACGAGGATCGCGATTGGTACGTAGCAGCATTCCATTGAACAAGCTCCAGGAACCATGCGTGAGATCGGACAGCTTCGCGGTGAGCATTGCGAGCGTGCCTTCGTCCAGATCCGTTTGACCCATAGTCAGGCAGTGCCGATTTACCTCTTAGACGCCGCCGGAGGCCCAGGCGATTACTCAGTCCACGCGGAATTCCGCGTCGGGGACGGCGAGGCCCCGGATCCGCGCGAAGCGCCCAGCCCGCGAATTCGAGACAGTTCCGCGCCGCGGCTATCGGTTCGTGGGCGGCGCTGCTGGCTTTGGTCGTCGGGCTGGCGAGTCAATCACCGCGATCCCGGGTATCGCCCCTGCTGAGGCGCCTCGGCGGTCTGCCGCTCGGGAGGCCTGGATACGTGGGCTCTATCATGCGCGCGTGAGCGGCCATGGGGCCGCGAGCACGGCCGCCTTCATCGAGGCGATCAAGGTGGACGATCGCTTCGCGCCTGGGCACGCCGCCCGCGCCTTCAGGCGAGGAACCTTCTCCTTTCCAGGGACGGTTCCCCGCGGCGTGCGTATGCCGTGACGATTGCGCCAAGCGAGGCAGCCCCGACGTAGTTCCAAGAGTTAGTCCAGAACGCGTGCGACCTTTGGGCGGGCTCCAGCGTCTCAATCCAGAGAGCGGAAGGGGCCGTCTCCTGCGTCCAGGGAGGAAGACCATTGCGGCATCGTGGAACGGCAGGTGCCTTCACTGCGCTGGTCCTCGTCATGACCCAGTCCGCCGGGGCCATGGACGAGCTCAACGTCGTGGCGCCCTATGGGGATCCCATATATCGGCGCTACCGTCCCACCATCGCCCTGCCCTCGCCCAAGGGCGGCGGCACCGACACCCCGCGCTCTCTCCGCTGCTGCCGCTGTGGAAGGAGGGCACGCTGGCCGCGGTGCAGGCGGTGGGCAGCCCGGACCCCACGCGCTCGCACTTCGACGCGCAGGACTTCATGGAGAGCGGGACGCCCGGCGTGAAGGCGACCGAGGACGGCTGGATCAACCGCCACCTGCAGGCCACACCCAGCGCGGACGCCACGCCCTTCCGCGCGGTGTCGCTCACGCCCACGCTCCCCCGCTCGCTGGCCGGCCGCGCGCCCGCGGTGGCCATGAACTCGATCCGCGAGTTCGACCTGCGCCCGTCGGCGGGCGCTTCGGTCGCGCACGGCTTCGAGGGCATGTACGAGACCGCCGTCAACGACGTCCTCCACGGCACCGGCCAGGAGACCTTCGAGGCGGTGCAGTTCCTCAAGAAGTCCGACCCTTCGCGCTACGCGCCGGCGGCGGGCGTCGAGTGCCCGCGCGGCCGCTACGGGGACGCCATGACCGGCGACATCATGCTGGTCGAGAACTTTCGGTGAGCCCAGTGCCTGGCAGAACACCGCAGACGTAGGCTTTCTCTCGCATGAGGATTGGGATCGGGTGAGAGCTACTCGCCCGCGCGGCTACTCAACGCCGCCTCGGCTTTACCCGCGAAGTGGGGGGGGCCTGCGAGCCTGCCCCCCAATCTCACGGGTAAGAGAACGTCCGAAGGTTCTTCCTCGTCGTTGTGGTCCGCCGCTCTGGTGGAATCCTACGTTGGCGCGGCGCCAGAAAAGGCGGAGATGTTATCGGGTCACCTGAACCACAGCGTTACTGAATTTGATGGGAACGCCGTCACAGAGCCCACTCAGCGTGTTGGTGCCTCCGCGCGTCGGCGAGGTTGGTACGTTCAGGATGCATGACATGTCACCGTCTGAAGATGTGAATGCGACCTGTAGTCCTGTGGGTCCTGACGACGAAGCCGTTCCCGAGATGGAGGTAGCGTCGTAGACGCCAGCGCCAGACACGAGATTCACTTCCTCTACATACACAGAACCGGAGCAGTCCGGGCCGTAAGGAGTACCGCCATTCGGATTCTGGCACCAGACCCAGAAGCCACCGACGATCAAGAGTTTGCTGCCGATGATGATCGGAGGAGTTCCATCGGGTGGAGGTGCGAGTTCAGACGAGCGACACCCATTGGTGCTCTGGGATTGGGGTGGGGGAGTTGTGCATGACAAGACGATTTGAGAAACGTCTTGGGCGGCAAGTCGTGGTGCCGTCCAGAACATCGCCGTCGCCATCATCGACGCCAGCGCTCCCGCTCTGAAAATGTTGCGCATAAACCAACCCTCCCGCAAAAGAAGAAAGCTATCGTGCTCCAAACGCGTGACGTGTGCAACCGTGCACAACATCGCGGGAAGCGCGCAGTTCGAGGGTGCGGATGGCCTGTGGTTCGCCAAATCCGCAGGGTCGGCGGCCCCGGGCTGCGGAAGGAGCGCGAGATGAGCGTGGGGCCCGCGAGGAGCGCGGCGAGTCTAGCGCTCGTGGGGGTTCTGGCCCTCAAGGGGTTGGCGGCGTTGGCTGGGAGTCACCTACTCTGAAGGTCTCCAAGAGTCGGAATCACGCGAGCCGAGGAACGGGCCCTCAGGCTGCGCGACGGGAATAGCGATGATGCAGGCCGCCCAGACGCGGAAGGACGACGACCTTGCCGAGCTCGGGCGGCTCTATGGCGCGGTGGTCCGGCGCGTCCTTGCCCAAGGCCAGGTCCACTCTGTCCTGGTTGTACCAGTCGCGGAACTCGCCGAGCAGGCGCTGGGCGTGCCGTTGGCTCAGCACCCTCGCTCTCGTCATGACGGTCGTGGGAAGCCTGCTGCCGCCGCTGCGCGCGGTGCACGTGGATCCCCTGACCGTGATCCGCGCGGAGTAGCGGCTCGACCCTCGAGCGACGGCGGCCTAGGGGAGGGAATCGGATCCCTCCCCCATCGAGTGTTGGAGGCGAGGCGATCAGCTCTGGTCGTGCGCCACGGTGACCGTCGTCGCCTTGCTGCTGCTGTTG
>Ga0070699_100001012_pt1 | contig 26106 bp, 20 predicted proteins | sample KBSK1503metaG_FD_65473 | JGI IMG/M metagenome (GOLD analysis project Ga0070699, IMG submission 65473) | Corn, switchgrass and miscanthus rhizosphere microbial communities from Kellogg Biological Station, Michigan, USA - KBS K1-50-3 metaG | ecosystem: Host-associated > Plants > Roots >...
TGGCCGCGCAGCGGCGCCATCCGGAAGAGCTGGAGGCTCACGGGCTGCGGCAGCCGGCTGGTGAAGGTCGGGAGGCGCTCGAGCTCGAGCGCGCTGACGCGGACCTCCGGCATCTGGCCGAAGAGCGTGGCGAGGCCGCGGCGCAGGTTCCGCGCGAGGCGGTCGGCCACCCGCTCGAGGCCGGGCAGCCGCCCGCGCAGCGTCACCTCCTGGTTGGTGAGGTCGAGGGTCCGCACGCCGCCGCGCACGCCGCCCGCGTCGCTGCCCGCGGGGATCGCGCCGTCGGCGACGCCCTTCAGGAGGGCGTTGACCTCGTCCTGGGAGAGGATGTCGGACACCGGCGTCGGCCCTACTGGACGATGAACTCCGTGAAGTAGACCGCCTTCACGAGGTCGTGGTTGAGGGCGCGGTTGATGCGGTTGATGATCTCGTCGCGCAGCAGCGCCTTGCCCTGCGGGGTACGGATCTCCGCGAACTGCTTGCTGGTGAAGAGGGTCAGCAGGAGGTCGCGCACCTGGGCCTGGCGGGCGGTGAACTCGTCCGGCACGCTCGTCTTGAAGAACTCCACCTGGAGCGTCGCCTTCAGGTAGCGCTTGCCGTCCTCGTCGCCGAGGTTGGCGATGAAGGGCTCGAGGGCGAGGAGCGCGCCCACGGCCGGCTTCGGCGCTTCGGTCGCCTCCTGCTTCGCCTCGGCCTTCTTCGTGCCGGGCAGGAGCTGCAGGTACCAGGCGGCGCCCGCGCCGCCGGCCACGAGCACGACGAGGCCCACGACGAGCAGCAGCTTTCCCTTCCCGCTCTTCGGGGGCGCCTCGGCTTCGGCTGCCGCGTTTTCCTCGGCCATCGCTTCCTCCCACGCGCGCTCTGGGCGCGCGGGGGTCAGCAACCGATATGCCAGGGAGCGCACAGAACGGTGCGAGGCTCCGCGCGCCGATGGCGCGCGGCTCGGACGGTTTCGGTCAAGAGTTTGCCCCCGCCAAGAGCGGCGGGTCGGAATCGTGACCGCGCGGTCGAAGGACGGACGGGTGCTGCGGAGGGACGGTTACTACGGACGGACGGGTACTACGGACGGACGGGTACTGCGGAGAGACTGCGGCAGGAGAGGGTCGGGGATGCGGCTCAGGCGGCCTCGCCGCCGACCTCGGCGGCGACGGCCGCGCTCACCGCGGGGAGGATGAGCGGGCTCGGGCGGTAGGCGGGGATGATGGTCTGCAGAAGCTGCAGCGCGGCGCGCACGTCGCCGCGCTCGACGCAAGCCTGGAGGCGGGGAAGCCAGATCTCCGGCCAGGTCGGCAGGCCGGCGGCCCGCACGACCTTGATCCGGTCGTGGTGCGTGGTGGCGACCTCCTCCTCGGCGGTCATCAGCTCCTCGTGCAGCTTCTCGCCGGCTCTCAGGCCGATGAACTTGATCGGGATGTCCTCCTCGGGCTCGAAGCCCGAGAGGCGGATCATCTGGCGGGCGAGGTCGAGGATGCGGACGGGCTGCCCCATTTCGAGGATGAAGATCTCGCCGCCCCGGCCGAGCGACGCCGCCTGCAGGATCAGCTGGGCGGCCTCGGGAATGGTCATGAAGTAGCGCGTCGCCTCGGGGTCGGTCACGGTGACGGGCCCGCCGCGCGCGATCTGCTCGCGGAAGAGCGGCACGACGCTGCCGCTCGAGCCGAGCACGTTGCCGAAGCGGACGGCGACGAAGCGGCACGCGCCACCGCCGAGCTCCTGCACCACCAGCTCGGCCGCCCGCTTGGTCGCCCCCATGATGCTGGTGGGGAGGACGGCCTTGTCGGTCGAGACCAGGACGAACTCCTGGGCCCCGTGCGCGATCGCCGCCTTTGCGACGTTGTGCGTGCCGATGACGTTGTTACGGATCGTCTCGAGGACGTTCCGCTCGGCCATCGGCAGGTGCTTGTAGGCGGCCGCGTGGAAGACGAGCTCGGGCCGGTAGGCGGAGAACACGGTGCGGAGCTGGTCCTCGAGCAGCACGGAGCCGAGGACGGGGACGAGCGGCACGCGCGGGAAGCGTGCCTGGAGCTCCATCTCGAGCACGAAGATGCCGTTCTCGTGCCGGTCGAAGAGGATGAGGCGCTCGGGCTCGTGCGCGGCAAGCTGGCGGCAGAGCTCGGAGCCGATCGACCCGGCGGCGCCGGTGACCAGCACCGTCTTGCCGGTGACCAGCGAGTGGACGCGGGCCACGTCCAGCTGTACCGGCTCGCGCGCGAGCAGGTCGTCGACCTTCACCTCGCGCATCTGGGTGAAGATGACCGACCCCTCGACGAGCTCGCTGAGGGTGGGGAGCACGCGGTGCCGGACCCGCCCCTCGGCGCAGTGCTGGACGATGCGGCGGAGCAACGCGGGGGGCGCCGACGGGATGGCGATCAGGACCTCGCCGATCGCGTGCTCGGCGACGAGCGCGGGGAGGTCGTCGATGCGCCCGAGCACGGGCGTGCCGCACACGCGGAGACCGACCTTCGTGAGGTCGTCGTCGACGAAGCCGACGACCGCGATCCCGAGCCGGGGGCGGCGTTCGATCTCCTCGAGCAGGCGGATGCCCGCCGACCCCGCGCCGACGATGAGCGCCAGGGTCTCGATCTCGGGCGCCCCGGCGCGGCGCCGTTGCTCGCGGGCGAGCCGGATGGCGAGGCGAACGCCGGCCATCAGCATGGTGCAGAGCAGGAGGTCGAGGAGGAAGATCGAGCGCGGGAAGCCCGCGAGCCCGCGCACGAAGACGACCGCGGCGAGGAAGAGCGTGGAGGCGATCACGTTGCCGCGCACGATGTCCTCGAGGTCTCGGATGCCCACGTGTCGCCACCAGCCCTTCGAGAGCTGGAAGGCCGCGAAGCCCCCGAGCTTGCAGGCCAGGAGCAGCGGCAGCAGCGCGACCACCACGGGGACGTAGCGGTCGGGCAGGGAGAGGTCGAAGCGCAACGCGAAGGCGAGCACCCACGCCGCCGTCGCGAGCGTCAGGTTGAAGAGCGTCGTGATCGACGCGCGGTGAAGAAGGAGCAAGGAATTTACGCGACTCATCGTCCCCTCCTACCCGACCGCCCGCCGCGCGCCGGCTTCGGCCCGCGGCTCGAACCCGAGGACCTCGGCGAGAGCCCCGCACACCGTGTCCACCTGCTCTTCCCGCATGGTGCCGAAGAAGGGCAGCGCGAGGCAGCTCGCACCGGCAGCCTCGGTGACCGGGAAGTCCCCCGGTCTCAGGCCGAACCTGCCGCGATAGAACGGCTGCAGGTGGATCGGCGGAAAGTACGGTCGCGCCGGGATGCCGCGCGCCTCGAGCTCGCGGATCACCCGATCGCGGTCGTGACGCGGTGCCAGCCGCACCACGTAGACGAACCAGCTCATCCGGGTGGTCCAGGGCGCGGGGCCGGGACGCTCGACGCCTTCCAGGCCAGCGAGGCGGGCATCGTACCAGCCGGCCACGCGCTCGCGCTTGCCGAGCAGCTCGTCGAGTCGCTCGGCCTGCACGGCACCGAGCGCCGCGCTCAGCTCGTCCAGCCGGTAGTTGTAGCCGAGCCGGCTGTGCGCGAGCCACCCGTCGAACACGTCGCGCCCCTGGTTGCGGAGGCTGCGGAAGAGCGCGTCCCAGCCCTGGTGGGGCGTGACGATCATGCCGCCCTCCCCCGTCGTCATCTGCTTGTTCGGGTAGAAGGCGAACACACCGGCGTCGCCGATCGTCCCCGCCGAGCGTCCCTTGTACTCGGCGCCGATCGCTTCGCAGGCGTCCTCGATGACGGCGAGCCCGTAGCGCTCCGCGATCTCCAGGATCGGGTCCATGTCGGCGGTCTGCCCGAAGACGTGGACCGGCAGGATCGCCTTCAGACGCCGGCCGTGGCGGCGCGAGAGCTTGCGAGCCGTGTCGGCCAGCTGCTGGGGGTCCAGCGTCAGCGCCCGCGGCTCGATGTCGACGAAGACCGGCCGCGCCCGCACGTACATCACCGCATTGGCGGAGGCGACGAAGCTGAACGGGCTGGTGATGACGAGGTCGTAGTCCCCGACGCCGGCCGCGAGCATGCAGAGGTGGAGCCCGGCCGTGCCGCTGCTCACGCCCGCGGCGTGGGGGGCGCCGACGTAGGCGGCCACCCGGCGCTCGAAGAGCTCGAGCTGGGGGCCGATGCTGAGCGTCGAGGTGAGGAGCACCTCCTGCACCGCGCGCTGCTCGGCCGCCGTGATGTCCGGCTCGCACATCGGGATCGTGTTTGGGATCGTCATCACCGCACCTCCTCCACCTCGAAACCGAGCCGCCGGACGGCGTCCGTAAGGCTCGGGCATTCCATCTCGGCGCCGCCGTCGCCCTCGACGCCCGCGTGCTCGCCGCCCGGACGGCGTACGCGGACGGTTCGCCAGCCGAGCCGGCGCGGCGCCGCGAAGTCCTTCTTCGGGTTGTCACCCAGGTAGGCGCACGCGGCGCCGCTCGCGCCGGTCGTCTCCTCGACCTCACGAAAGGCCCGCTCGTGCGGCTTCCAGTAGTCGCGGCCCCATCGATCGGTCAGCAGGATCGGGTCGCACCAGGCAGCCAGCCCCAGGGCGTCGACCTTCCCCTGCTGCGCGGCGAGCGGGCCGTCGGAGATGATCGCCGCCCGGGCCCGCCCCGAGAGCGCGCGCATCACCGGCGCGACGTCGGGATAGAGCCCGAGGCTCGGCCGGTGGCGCCGGTAGCAGTCGACCAGCGACGCCACCGTCGCCGCGTCGGCACCGACGCCGAGCCGCGCGAGCGCCTCGTCGATGATCCGGCCCCGCACCCCGGACTCGAACAGCTCCCAGGCGGTCGCGCCGAAGCTCGCCACGCCAAAGATTCGGCGCACCTCGTGCTCGAGCGCGACGAAGCCGCTCCGGACGTAGTCGCGCTCGGGCGCGAGCGTGTCGTCGAGGTCGAAGACGACTATCCGCGGTACCCTCACGCGAGCGCCTCGCGCGGGACGAAGATCGCGTCGTCGTAGCGGAGCATGGCCACGTCCGCCCGCCACGCCTCCGGGCTCGCCGTCGACGGGAGGCCGAGCGCCCACTCGAGCAGCCAGCGCGGGTAGTCGGCACCGGCGTGCAGCGAGAGCGGAAAGCCGCCGCCGAAGCGCGGGTTGATCTCGATGAACGCGAGCCGCCCGTCGCGGCGCCGGAAGCACTGGAGCGTGAGCGGCCCGGCGGCGTCGGGCAGCCGCTCGCAGACGATGCGGCCCCACTCCTCGATCTCCGCGTCGCGTGCCGTGTAACCCTTGCTGATCTCGCCCGCCCGGGTCTCGAGCCGCCGGCGCGGCACGATGCACGCGACGCGGCCGTCCGGGCCGACGAGGGCGTCGAGCGTGAACTCGATGCCGTCGACGTACTCCTGGAGGAGCGGCTCCGGCACGCGCCGCGCGTAGAAGCGGAGCTCGTCCAGGTCGCGCACGATGTGCACGCCCACCGATCCCGACCCGAAGCGCGGCTTGAGCGCGACCGGGAACGCGAAGCCGTTGCGGCCCGCGAGCGCGCCGCCGAGGTCGACCTGGCGCGGCGCCGGAATGCCCTCGCGGTCGAAGAAGGCGGCGGTGTTCGCCTTGTCGAAGGCGATCTCGTTGGTGGCGGGGCCGCTGGCGGCGAGGAGCACGCCTTCGCGGACGAAGGCGTCGCGCGCCCGCGCCAGCACCGGCAGCTCGGGGTCGATGGTCGGCACGACGAGCGCGACGTGCTCGCGCCGGCAGATCGCGAGCAGCGCGGGGACGTAGTCGGGCGAGTCGCAGCGCGGCACGACGAAGCCCTCGTCGGCCTCGTGGATCGCGGCGGCGGTCCCGCCCGCGTCGGCGGCGAGCACGCGGCCGCCGCCGACGGCGGCGAGCGCATCCCGAAAGGCGCGGAGCAGCGCGACGCGGCGGCCCGCGCTGGTGAGCAGCACGTTTGGCATGGAGTGTCTCTCGAGGGCGCGGCCGGGCGGCCGCGCAAAGGTCACTGCCTGGAGCCCAGGAACACCGGCATGGTCGCGTGATTCGGAGCGCTGACGCCGCTCCGGCGGACCACCGCGACCAGGGTCCGCCACATGATGTACAGGTCCAGACGCACGCTCGCGTGGTCGACGTACCAGACGTCGAGCGCGAACTTCTTCTCCCAGCTGAGCGCGTTCCGGCCCCGCACCTGCGCGAGCCCCGTGATCCCCGGAAGCACCTCGTGACGCCGCGCCTGCTCGGGCGAGTAGCGCTCCAGGTACTCCATCAGCAGGGGACGCGGCCCGACGAGCGACATGTCGCCGCGGAGCACGTTCCAGAGCTGGGGCAGCTCGTCGAGAGACGCCGCGCGGAGCAGGGCGCCGAGCCGCGTCAGCCGCACGGCGTCGGGCTCGTTCCCGGCGCCGGGGCGCATCGTCCGGAACTTGAGCAGCGTGAACGGGCGGCCGCGATGGCCGGCGCGGCGGTGCCGGAAGAGCACGGGCGAACCCATGCACAGCCGGACCGCGACGGCGGTGAGCAGGAGCACGGGTGCCAGGAGCAGCAGCGCCGGCAGCGCCACGGCGACGTCGAACGCGCGCTTTGCGATGGGTCCGGTCCGCATGCTCAGTGCTGGTAGCGCAGGACCACGTCGGCGAGCCGCCGGCCGTAGCCCATCATCAGGGCTCCCTTGCCACCGCTGACCCCGTGACGGGCGCGCATCTCCGCCTCCGGCGGGAAGAACGTTCGCCAGACGCTGGACGAGCCGTCGGCCAGCGCCATGTGGAAGAGGAGCTGGGTGGCGCGGGTGAACTTGGGGCGCTCGGGCTCGAAGACGCTGACCGACCGGAGCCAGCGATAGAGCATGGCCCGGCGCGCCGGCGCCGGCGCCAGCTCGCGCAGCACCTCGGGCGGCACCGGCGTCCCGAAGAGACCCCGGGGGATGCTGAGCGACAGGAACACCGCCGTGCCGACGCCGAGGCGGCGGACCATTTCCACCACCGCATCCCAGTCGACCTTCTCGCCGTGCACGACCCGATCGACGTCGAGGTGCAGGCGGAAGCCGGGCGCCCGGCAGTAGCTGTGCTTGGCGGTGTGCAGCGCCACCTGGACCAGGTTGTCGACCGGCGCCAGCATGCGGGCCGCCGTCCCGGGCATCACGACCGACCGGGCGATGAGCTCGTCGGCGCTCGGCTCCTGGTCCGCACGCAGCCAGCGTCCGGAGACCGCGCGCCACTGGAGGTCGATGGCGTACGTCTCGCCGTCCGCGCTGAGCCCGTAGTCCGTGCCGCCCTCGGCGAGGCCCGCCTCCACCCCGGCGGCCCGGGCGCCGCCCGAGACGACGGCGAAGCCCATCGCGGTCAGCAGGTCGTGCATCCGGACGAAGTCGCCGCGCGGGACGAGGAGGTCGAGGTCGCCCATCGGGACGCAGGCCGGGCACGGGTGGAGCGCCCGCGCGATGGCGCCGTTCTTGAGCGCCACCACCGGGATGCCGAGCGCGCCCGAGCGCGCGGCGATCTCGTCCAGCAGGGACATCATCCGCCCGATGCGCGCGCGCGACGCCTCGTGCCAGCCGTCCCACGGGGCGCCACCGATGCCCGTCTCCGACAGGCCGTGGGCAACGATGGGCTCGGCGCGGTGATCGATGGCCAGCCGCGCGGCGCCGTCGCCACCCAGCTCCGCGTGGAGCCGGCGCAGCGTCGTGCGCTCCGACTCCGTCCGCTTCTTCTTCACGGCGAGACACAGGAAGCTGCGCGCGGTGGTCCAGGGCTCGGCGTAGACCTCCAGCGACGGCATCATCGCGCTCCTCCCGCCGCGGCCACGGCCGGCGGCTCGTCGATGCTCGGGGTCCCGCGTCCGTGGCCGGCCACCCGACGCAGCACGTTCAGGGTCCGCGCCGCGACCTCCTTCCACGACATCCCCGTCCACCCGCCCTTCGGCGGACCGGGGATGCGCACCGCGCCCTCGTTCACGTGCGCGATGAGCTCGCGGATCCGATCGGTGAGCTCGCGGGGATCTTCGGGGTCGGCGTAGTAGCCGGCCTCACCACACGCGTAGCGGGCGAAGTCGCGGTCGCTGGTGACGACCGGCCGGCGGCGGGCGGCGGCCTCGAGGTAGGTCAGGCTGAACGACTCGAGCAGGGTCGGCAGGAAGAGGGCGTCGGTCTGGTCGAACCACCGCTCCACCTGCGCTTTGTCGAGCGGCCCGAGGTTGGTCACCATCGACGAGTAGCGCTGGAGTCCCGCGATCAGGCGCTGCCCGCGGCGATCGAACCGCGCGTCGACCGTCACGTAGAAGTGGACCCGGTCGGAGACGCCGCGGCGGACGAGCTCCTTGCAGAGCGGGGCGAGCACCTCGTGGTTCTTGTGCGGGTACGCCCGGGCGGGCCAGAAGAGCCGGAGCGGCTGGGCCGTGGTGACGCGCCGTTTCTGCAACGGCGTCCCTCCCGGGTTCAGGAGGCAGCCGGGGGGAATCACGGTGATCCGTTCGGCAGGCACTCCGAAGCGCGCGCGCACGCGGTCGCCCATGACGGGCGTCTGGACGATCAGACGCGCGAGCTTGGGCCAGAGCCGCCGGAAGCGTGCGGGGTAATAGGTGGCGTAGACGAGCTGGTCCCGCAGCGAGCGTCCGATCTGACGTCGCGGCAGGCGATAGGCTACCCACGAATTGTGCAGCAGGAGCACGTGGGGACAGGCGACCCGCGAGGGCGCCAGGTCGGTGATGGAGAAGAGCACGTCCGGGTCGAGGCGGCGCACCGTGGCCGGCAGGCGCGCGAAGTCGTCCACCAGGCGCCACAGCGCGCGCGGTCCCTTCCTCTCCTGCGGGACGAGCACGATGCGCGGGTCGTCCGACGTCGTCAGCTCGGGCTCGCCCGGCGGCAGGAGAACGGTGATCTCGTCGTCACGGGCGACGCTCGAGAGCGCCGGCACCAGGCCAGTGAGGACGCCCCGGCCACCGGCGGAGGCAGCGTTGACCGCATTGATCAGGACTCGCATCGACGTATTCCCTTCGAGAGCGTCAGTGCGCCGCGGAGGAGACCAGCGCCCGGGCAAGCCCGCGTCGCCACTCGCTCACGCGTTCGGGCTCGAACGTGTAGTGCGTCGCGTCCGCGACCAGTTCGTCCGGCAGGGCGATCGCCCGGCGCAGGGCCTCGATGCGCTTTGCGTCACCGTGTGTCGATTCGAGCTCGCGGAGCCGCTCTTCGGCCGCCTTCAGCAGATCGTAGTCCTGGATGCCCAGGCGGAGGTTCTCGAAGCGCAACGACGAGAGGGGTCCGCTCTCGCCCGGGTAGACGAGCATAGCGCTGGAGTGCGGCTCGACCCCGTCGAGCTCGGCATTCCAGGTCGTTTCGATCCCCGACCCGACGGGATGGTCGTTCTTCGCCCAGCGGTTGAGGCACCAGACGAGGAATCCATCCGCCTGTGCCTTGAGTGTCATCCAGGGAATGAGCCGGCTGCGGATCAGCGGATCTTCGATCGGCCAGCGCACCGCGTACCACCAGACGCGGTTGCCGCGCGCGCGGGCGCGCTCGGCGCGCTCACGATCGTAGCGCTTCATCAGCGGGCAGTAGATGAGGTTGTCGAGTCCGCCGAGCGAGGAGGCGAGGCCGTACGACTCGTCGACTCCCGCGGCCAGGAGCTTCAGGCCGGGGAAGCGGTTGCCCAGCAGCGTCGCCCCCGCACGGATCTCGTCGTACCATTGCGGCCCGCGCTCGTCCCATCCGTACACCACCGCGCGGTCGAGGACGCCCGCCTCCCTGAGCGCGGGCACTGTGCGGTCGAGGCGCGCCGTGAGCGCGGCCTCCGCACCGTCGCGCAGCTCGGCTTCGGGCTGCAGGACCGCCGGAACGAGCACGTTCTGGCCGCGGTGCGCGAAGGCGATGAGTCGCTCCGGCGTGGCGTACGGCTCGTCGCCGTACATGCTTGCGACGTTGATCCGTCGGTCGAGGAGGAAGTCGAAGTATTTTTGCTCGAGCGACGCGTTCCACCGTGTCCCGTACAGCCCGCTCGCCCACGCCTCGTGCCAGCTCAGCAGGTTCCGGAAGTGCCAGCTCTCGGGCAATGCGAAGTCCCAGACCTCGAGCTGCAGCTTGGCCTGCATCGTCGGAGCATTGGCACAGCGGATCGTGATCGCTCCTTCGTACGCGCCTGCGTGCGATCCACGCGGCACGTGGACGGCGACCCACACCGCCTGCCGCGTCCCTCGCTTCACGGCGAACGCACCGTCGTCGAGCAGCGGATCCGGCCACCAGCCGCGGTAGCCGGCTTCCGCCCCGACCGCCTCGCGCTGCGGCGGGGTCGTGAACCGGACCGACCCGACGGGATGGAGCTCCACCGCGCTCGCCGGGATCGTGCCCGCCGTCCCCGCCAGGTCGCCGGCGCGCACCTCTACTCCATCGAGATCGACGGTGCGCGGGGCGATCACGAGCTGGATCGCCGCGAGCTCGCCCTGGAACGCTTCGAGGCGACCGCTGCCCCTGTAGTCGACCGCCGCCGGAACGTCGCGCAGGAAGATCCGCTGCATCGCGTTCGCCCAGCCCACCGCGACCGGCGCCGACGATTCCTCGGGCTCGGCCGACGCAGCCCGCGACGTGCTCGAGCTTGGCGACGTCTGCGTCGACGTGCCGGTCCCCGCTCCGGCAGGACGCGCCTTCGTCTCGAGCTCGGCGCGGTTGTCGGCGACCTCGATGGCCTCGAACCACCCCTCGCCGGCGCCAGCAAGGGTGAGGTGAATCTCGAGGGCGACGGCGCCATCGGGTGCGGTCAGGCTTGCTCCGATCTGTCGCCAGTCGCTCGTGCCGCTCATGACCTCCTGCGGCGGGTTGTTCTCCGCAAGAGTCCCGTCGTCGAGCCGGAACCGGCCAGACACGTAGGCTGCACTGGCGCTTCGCGTCCTCGCCCACGCCGTCACGCGATACGTGACGCCACTGACGGCGTCGACCCTCTTCAGCCAGACCGCCGTGTTCGGGCCCTGGCTCACGGTGTGAAGAGCGCCTTCGTTGCCGTGGTGCCCCGCCGGCTCGTGCTGGAACACCGCCGTCGTTCCCGGTGATACCCAGGTGCGGAACTGTTCCGGCATCGCGGCGGACGCACACGCCGCAGCGAGGAGAGACAAAGGTACCCAGGCAAGCTTCACGAGCCCGGTGAGGGTTTGATTCCGCCGGCTCGTGCACATCCCCGCCGCCATCATGCTGCCCTCGTCCGGGGAAGCGAAGCGGGCAGGCGCCGGGCCGCGAGCGCGGACCGGCGGACCAACCCGGGATCGTGGGCCCGACCTCTGACGTTCATCAAGCAGAGAAACCACAGGCACCAGAACGTCTTGCTGCTCAACGCGGAGATGGTGCCCGCGTAGACGATGAAGCAGACGTAGGCGACGAAAACGGGCAGGTACAGCTCACGCCCTGCTCTGCCCCGCACCGCGAGCACGAGCGGCCAGACGACACAGCCGACGAACAGGAGCAACCCAGGCAGCCCCGCGCCCACGCCCACGTCAAAAAACGACGAGTGCGGGACCAAGCCGTAGCTGTCAACGAACTGCTGGTACGAGACGCCCACCAGTGGCGCACCGGCCATGGTGTCGATGGCGCCCCGGAGGGTCACGCCCCGAGCGGCGATGAGCCCGCCCTGCTGCGCCGTGAAGTTGTGGGTCTCGATGAGGCGTGCCACCGTCTCCGCGCCGTAGGGCGTCAGCGCCACGGCGCTGGCGATGACGAGAGCCGTGACGATGAGACTCGCGACCGTCGCCGCACGCTGTTCTCCGCCGCGGCGCGGACCGACGACGAGCCACACGCACACGACCGCCAGCCCGGCGCCGAGCTCCGCGAGCCCACCGCGGGACATGGTCCCGGCGAGCGCGGGGACCATCACCGTACCAACAATGCCGGCGAACGCGAGCGACGCGATCCGGGCGCCGCGCGATCGGCGCCGCAGGCCCGCGTAGCCTCCGCTCACGACCACAGCCACGACGCTCGCGAGGATGGCACTGATGTTCACCGCGACCGTGTTGGAGTCCGTACGGCCAAACTCGATTCGTGCCCAGCCGCGAGACAAATCAGCGATCGCGCCGGTGGAATCGTTGGCCGCCACGACGAGGTCCACACCCCACCGGTACGCCCAGTAGCCGAACGCCGCGATGCAGCAGCCGCCGAGCAGCGCCAGCGTGCAACGACGGACGTCACGCCCCGCGCGCTGATAGAGGTCATAGAACAGGACGGTGTAGAGCGCGTTGCGTACCAACAGAGCGAAGACGTAACGGTCACCATGTGTAAGCGACGCGACGAACGCCCACGCCACGACCGGCCCAAACAGCCGCAAGGCGCTGGTCGGGACGCGGAGACGATGTCCCAAAGCGGCACGCAGTAGCGCCGACAACGTCCACCCGGCGAACACCAGGGACGAGATCGACATGCCGTTCGACCAGTCCGGGTCGGGCACGAGCTGCGAGGCCGATACCAGGGCCAGCCCCGAGAATGGGTTCCAAAAGCCGCCGATGCACATCGCGAGGAGCAGTGGCCCGCCCAGACCCGCGTACACTTGCCTGACCATGACCGCGCAGGCGACGGCAAGCAGAAGTCCGACCGGAATCCACAGCTGCGATCGATCGCGGCGCGGATTCCAGGCCGCGTGCGGTCGAAGATTCCCCTGTGCCGGCGAAGCGGCGAGCGGCGGCGCCGTCGACCGATTGACCCTCCCTCGTGCCGCCGCGATGCGAGGCGGCGATGGAACGTGAGGCGTCAATCCCATTCCGGCCCTACCCCGTACGCGGCCTCGAGCCATCGGGCGCCGCACGCGTCGATCGAGAAGTTCGCCGCAACGTGTGTCCGGACGGCGCTCGACATTTCCCGGCGCGCCGACGGATCATCCATCGCGCGCATCGCTGCGAGGAGCTGCGTGCGGTCGCCAGGCGCGACCAGCCGACCCGTGCGGCCATCGAGAACGATCAGCGGTAGCCCTCCCACGCCAGTCGCAATGATCGGAATCCCTCGCGCGCCGGCCTCGAGCACGACCATCGACAAGCCCTCGCCCTCCGAAGGAAGCACTAGGACGTCGATCTGCGGGTAGAATGCCTCAGCGGGGTCGGCCAGATGGCCGAGAAAACGCGCACGCGAACCCAACGAGGCGACTCGCTCCTTTACCTCGTGCTCGTCGACGCCGTTGCCGGCGAGCAGGAGCTGCCAGTGGGCTCCGTCCCGCACGCCTCGTTCGAACGCGTCGCACAGCACGTCCCAGCCCTTGCGCCGGTCGAGCCGGCCGATGAAGCCGAACCGGACCGGTGCAGTGCCGTCTGGCACCGGGAGAGGGAGCGCGGGCGGGATGGAAATGCCGTTGTGGATCACCAGGATGCGCGCCGCATCGACGCCGAAGTAGCGCGCACAGTTCGCCGCGCCGGTTTCGTCCACCGAGACCAGGGTCGAGTGGCGCATACAGCGCCGTGCCAGTGCTCGGTACAGACGATTGCGTAGGCCCCGATCGTAGCTCGCAGACGCGGCGTGAACGCCGTGCAGCGCGGTGACCACGGTGGTCGAGCACGGCACGCCCGGATCGAACGGTAGCATGTAGCCGAACAGGAACGAGGTATGACAATGGATCACGAGGCGGTGCGCGCGACGCTCCCCAATGAGGCGCCGCGCCGCTTCGCGCACCCTCGGCGCGACACCGAAACGCACGCTCAGCCCCTTTGCCGCGGAGGTCACCCCGGCAACCAGGTCGAGCGAGCATTTCACTCCCGCGCGCTCGATCTCGCGCAGCCCGGGCCCGTTTTCCGCGAGCCACGCAGCTCGGTCGCTGGCGCAGCCGAAAAAGAGTACCAGACGCGGCTCGAGTGCGCGCTCCGCCTGCCACAGGACCAGCTCCTTGATGTGACTCCATACGCCGGCGCGCGGAAAAATCGCGAGATGCAGCACGCCCGGGCGCGGTGCTGTCTCTCGGCGTCGCATGGTGGCCAGAGGCGTGCTCACGGAGCTCCCCACATCGGTCCCCGGGGCACGCCCAGCAGCCGCGCGGTCGACGATGGCGACAGGAACTGGTCTCGGGCCACCAGCGTGAGATAGACGAGGCTCATCGACCCGATCGTGCAGGCGAGCTGCCACGCGCCCTCAGACACGCTCCAGCGCGCCACGATGACGCCGCTGGCGGCAGCGACCACGGCCGCCCGCAGCGCAGGCGAAACGGCGCGCATCAGGTCGCGCCAAGCGACGTGGACGAGCGCTTCGAGCAGGAACACCTTCACGAGAGCTGCGAGGGCGCTTGCGAAGAACAGGCTGGCTGCAACTCCGACGATGCCGTGTGCCACCCCCCACACCGCGACGATGACGAGAAAGGCCGAGGCACGGAGCGCTGCCAAGGCGAATTCCCAGCCCGGGCGGCCCGCGGCCGTCAGCACCAGACCGGAATTATCGATCGCGTAGAAGCAGGCCGTCGCGGACAGAACCTGGAGCGCCGCCGCGGCGGGCAACCATGGGGCGCCGTACATGGCGTGGATCAGTGGCCGGGCCGTCAGCGGCACGAAGAAGGCGAGAGGGGCAGCGACCAGAAAGCTGAATCGCATCATCTGGACGAAGCCGCGGCTCAGTCGGCTCGGCTCGCGGTGCACCGCGGCGAAGGATGGAAACGCCACCCGCCCCAGGACCTCGCAGAGCCGCTGTCCCGGGACGACGCCGAGCTGGAACGCCAGCGTGTACTGGCCAAGAGCCGCCGTGCCGAGGAACCGCCCCACCACGATGTTGTCCACGTTCGCCATGAACACCGTCGTCATCTGATGGGCCATGACGAACGCGCTGAACCCCAATACGTCTCGGCAGTGCCGCCAGCCGAACGGGCGCATCGGAAGCGAGCGCCATGGACCCCACAGGAGCGCTGCGCGAACCACCGGCCGAGCCGCAATCCCGCAGACCAGGCTCCACGCGCCGAACCCGGCGCACGCCATGCCGATCGCCACGATCGTGAACGCCACCTCGCTCGCCAGATCCGCGATGGCAGGTCGCTTGAAGTCGAGCCCGCGCGCCAGCATGATTCGCGGCACCAGCGCCAGCGTGTTTGCCGGAATGACTGGCGCCAGCGCGCGGAGTACCGGTGCGGCGCCCGGGTCGTGCACGATGCCGGCGAGAAGACCGGCGGCGGCCCACATCGATGCGCCGAGCACCGTCGCCGCTGCCAGGCTCACCCAAAAAACCGCGACGACGTGCGCGTCCTCGATTTCGGCACGCTGGATCAGGGCTGAGCCCAGCCCGAACTCGGAAAGCGCACCGAGAACGGAGACGCACGTCACACCGAAACCGACGACGCCGAACGCCTCCGGTGTGACGAACCAGGCGAGCACGAGGAGGGCTCCCCAGTGGAGGCCCTGCCCGCCCACCTGGCTGGCGCCCGTCCAGACGAGGCCTCGTGTCACCCGCCCGGTCAGTCCCCCGATCCGAGAGCTGCTCATCGCTTCGTCCGGCACCTGGGTTCGCCTACCCCTCGCAACGCGCGCAGACCTCGAGCATGATGCCCATCTCGAGCCGATCCAGGATGCCGAGCGGCGCCCGCTGTACACGGCGGAACACGCGATCAACCAGGGGGCGCAGCCCGCGCGGCAGGCGCGCCTTCCGCGAGATCAGGTTCCACGGCAGCCGGGAGTACGTGCGCGTCGCGACGACGCGCAGCCCCGCGCCCTCCAGCAAGAGCGTCAGGCTGCGCCGGCTGAAGTGGTTGAGATGGAGCGGCGGCTTGACGTAGGGATCCGCGAGCCCGAGCGTTTGCTGCCAGAAGCTGCGTCCGTGCGGCATGCCGAGAACGACGACGCCGCCGCTGCGGAGCGCCGCCCGCAGCCGGCACGCCCAGTCCACGGGATCGTGCGCGTGCTCGAGGACCTGGTTGAGGACGATCAGATCGAAGCTCGCGTCCGGGCGATAGTCTTCGAAGCGGAGTCGCAGGACGGGGATGCCGAGGGCGCGTTCCAGCTCCTCCGCGGCGAGCTCGTCCAGCTCGAGCGCGGTCACCTCCATGCCGCGCCCCAGCGCTTCGCGCGAGAACAGGCCGAGCCCGGAACCAACGTCGAACATGCGGCGGCCGCCCGATGCGATGTAGCGTGCGCCCCACGGGATCAGTCGCGCCGGATCGACGGACGCTTCGGCGATGACGGCGGGATCGTTGCGGAACGTGTCCCACGTGCCTACCTCGCGCGGGGAATGCCCGCGCCGGTACCACTCCCCCAGGGCGCGCGGGGTCGGCCGCGGATTGACGAAGAGGAAGTCGCACGCGACGCAGAGCGTGTACCGGTAGCGGTCCCCGGTGGCCCTCTCGGCCTTGAACCCACGCACGCGGACCGGGCCTCCGCAGATCGGGCAGCGGGTTTGCGCTGCGTCCCGCTCGAGGGTGCGCGCACATCCGACACCGGGCGTGGCGGGCGTCTGGAGGTCGACCAGGGGCTGCACCGGACGTGGCGTCATGCGGCTGCTCCAGGCGCCGCCTGCCCGGCGGTCTCCAGCAGGCGCGCCATGTCGCGGTAGACGCTCCGCGCGTCGCCCCTCGCCTCGGCAAACCGGCGGGCTCGCGATGCGATGCGGCCGAGCTCGTCGCGGTCCGCGGCCAACTCCCGCAGCACGCGCGCGAGATCAACGGCATCACCCGCTCGATACGACCTGCCCACCCCCTCGCTCCGGATCATCTCCCCCATCTCCCCGTTGAGCGAGCAGACGACGGGCAAGCGCGCGGCGAGGTACTCGAACAGCTTGTAGGTCACGGTCTGGGTCGCACCGGGGCGATAACACGCGATGCTCACGCCGCCGGAGGCGAGCAGGCGCGCGAGCGGTCGCGCATCGAGCCAACCGAGGAACTCGACGTTCTCGAGTCCCTCAGCGCGGTGTTCGAGCCGCTCCCGCTCCGGGCCGTCGCCGGCGATCAGGAAGTGGGCGGCGCGATCGTCCTGCAGCAACCGAGCACAGTCGATCACACAGTCGAGGTCGTAGGCCCGCCCGAGCGCTCCCGCGTACACGACGCGGAGCGGTCGGGACTCCGACCGGTCCGGCGGCGCTCCGGCGAGGAGGTCGAACGCCACGATGTCGGCGGCCGGGTAGAAGACGCTCCCCGGCAGCTCGCGCGGCGCGGCAAGGCGCTGTGCCCAGCCGACGTACTCCGCTGAGAGCGCCGTCACCACCGTCGCGAGCCCGAAGATCCTTCTCGCCCGGCGTGCGAGCGGGGCGCTCAGCACACGCCCGACGGGCCGCACCGCGGGCGGGAACAGGTCGACGAAGACGTCCGGCCACGGGTCGATGACGTCGACGACGAAGGGGATCGCGCGCCGCCCGCAGTAGTCGGCGGCGGCGGCCACCGTGTCGAGCGGCGGCAGGCTCGCCACCACGACGTCGGGCGCGGGGCGCGCCGGCATCTCGGCGGCGAGCCGCTGCGCGAATCGCCAGTGGCTCGCGTAGCGACGCAGCGAGACGTTCCGGCGGTAGCCGAAGGCGCGGAGCGCGACCACGCGGTAGCCCTCCGCCTCGTACTCCGTGTCGGCCGGGAAGCGGTGGCGCTTGGTGTGGTGGAAGAAGGTCTGCGTCCAGAGCGTGACCTCGTGCCCGCGCGCGGCGAGCGCGCGTGCCAGCCCCATGAAACGCATCGGCCGTACCCCGTCGCTCGGGATGGGCTCGGCCGCGGTGACGAGCCAGACTCGCACTACCCCGCCGCCCGCACCCGCTCGGCCCGCGGCGTGCGGTCCCATTCGGCGCGCACCATTTCCTCGAGCGTCGCCTCGAGCGACCGCGACACGTCCCAGCCCGGGAAATGGCTCTGCAGCTTCCGGAGATCGGAGATGTAGCAGATGTGGTCGCCGCGGCGCGCCTCGTCGCGATAGCTCCAGCGCATGGGGGCGCCGACCAGCGCGCCCACCTTCTCGATCGCCTCCAGCACCGAGGTGCTGTTCTCCCGCCCGCCGCCCAGGTTGTAGACCTCGCCCGCGCGCGGCTGCTCGTAGAAGGCGCGGAACGCCCGCACGACGTCGTCGCTGTGGATGTTGTCGCGGACCTGCTTCCCCTTGTAGCCGAAGACCGTGTAGTGCTCGCCGCGCACGGCGCACTTGACCAGGTAGGAGAGGAAGCCGTGCAGCTCGACCCCGCTGTGCTGCGGCCCGGTGAGACAGCCGCCGCGGAAGACGCCGACCGCCATCCCGAAGTAGCGGCCGTACTCCTGCGCCACCAGGTCGGCCGACGCCTTGGAGGCGCCGAACAGGCTGTGCAGCGTCTGGTCGATGCGGCAGTGCTCGTCGATGCCGTGCCAGTCGTCGGGGCGCGCGTAGTCGTAGCGCAGCGGCAGCTCGCGGAGCGGCAGCTCGTTCGGCGCGTCGCCGTAGACCTTGTTGGTGCTCATCAGGATGAACACCGCCTCGGGGCTGTGCTGCCGCGTCGCCTCGAGGAGGTTCAACGTGCCGAGCGCGTTCACCTCGAAGTCGTCGAACGGCATCTTCGCGGCCAGGTCGTGGCTCGGCTGCGCCGCGCAGTGGATCACGAGGTCGAAGCGGTTCTCGCGGAACAGCGCCGCGATGCCCTCGCGGTCGCGGATGTCGAGGTCGTGGTGCTCAAAGCCGCGCGTCTCCGTTCGAAGGCGGGCCAGGTTCCAGCTGGTGTCTCCCGCCTCGCCGAAGAAGCGGCGGCGCATGTTGTTGTCGACGCCGACGACACGCCAGCCGAGGCGGTCGAAGGTCTGCACCGCCTCGGAGCCGATGAGGCCGCTGCTGCCGGTGACGAGGATGGTCTTCTGCTGGGTCATCTCACCTTCCCACGGGTCAGGCCGCCAGCGACGCGAGGTCGCGGGCGGCACGGTCGAGCTCGTCGAGGAAGCCGAGCGTGGCGGGCGTCAGCGAACGGAAGTGCGGCGCGCCGTTCTCCCGGACGCGGACCAGGAGCTCCTCGAGGAGAAACAAGGCGACGGAGCGGCGGCGAGCCCCGAGGGTGCTCCACTCGGTGCCCGGCCAGCCGCGCAGCGTCTCACCGAGGCGATCCGCGCCGGTCGAGGTCGCCTCGCGCACGCGCGTCGCGAGCCCGCCGGGAAAGCGTGCCGCGAGCTCGTAAGTGAGGAGATCGAAGGCGGCCTGGCGGCGCGCCGTGTACTCCCAGTCGATCAGCCAGATCGCATCGCCGGCGACGAGCACGTTGCCGGGCTGAAAGTCGCCGTGCGTCTCGGCGGTCGCGATGCTGGAAGGGCCCGGGAACCGCTCGACCGCACGTGCCAGCGCCGCGACCGTGTGACCGAGGCTCGCGCGGCAGGCGTCGAAGAGCGGCGCCGCGGCGATGCCGTGCTCGAGCTGCTGCACGAGCGAGCCCAGGTAGTCGCTCACTGCCACCGGCTGCGCGGTGCGGGCCGCGAGCCGCTCGAGAGCCGCCCGCGCGGCCTCGAGCGCCTGCGCCCGCTCGTCGGCGAGTGGGACCCGATTGAGCGGCGTTCCCGGGATCAGGTCCTCGGTGAACCACTGCTCCGTGGCGGCGACGCGACGCAGCCGCGGGATCGGCAGGTCCGGAGCAGTGCGGCGGAGCGCCAGCTCGGCCTCGAGGAACGCCGGGTCGGTTCCGACCTTGGCGATCACGTGGCAGACCTGCGCCGGCCCGTCGACCACCCGCAGGCGGTGATTCCCGCCCAGGATGACCAGCGAGTCGGCGTTGTCGAGCGGCGGGCCGACGAGAACCTGCCCGTCGGCCAGCCAGCCCGCCGTCGCGCGATGGAGCGCGGCGGCCACGTAGGCGCGCTGTGGCGGCCGGGCCCACCAGCGGAGGCTCCGCGCGAACTCCCGGACGACCGGGTCGAGGGAGGCACGGGACGCCGTCGGGCGGAAGATCGCGTTCAGCCGGAAGTTGCAGAGCCAGGCCTGCTCGTCGGCCTGCCGGCCGTCGCGGTGCGCGCCCTCGATCCAGCGCACCGTGTGCCGGCGCCCGCCGAGCGCCGAGAGGAGCCGCGGGAGCGTCTCCTCGAGGATGCGCCCGAAGGGCTCGCGCTCAAGCAGCAGGCTGATGCGCATCGTCGTCGGCCGCCGGCAGCCCCACCGCCTTCGCGATCGCGGCCGCGATCTCCGCGGCCGGACGCGAGCCGTCGAGCATGGTGCATCCCGACGGCAGCGCGAGCGCACGGTACTGCGCGAGCCGCGCGCTGAGTACGTCGCGGCTGTCCCGAAATGGCTCGCCCTTGAGATCCGAGCGTCGCTCCGACTCCGCCACCGGCACGAGCAGCAGGAAGGCGACGTCGGGGCGAGGTGCGAGCCGCGCGACGGCTCGCCAGAGCCACCATCGCTCCACCTGCTCGCCCGGGAAGTTGAGGCGGAAGTCGATCAGCGAGTCGCTGAGGTAGCGATCGCAGAGCACCACACGACCGCGTCTCCGGAGCAGCCGCACGTGCACGGCGAGCAGCCACCCGAGGTCGAGCAGCGCGGCCACGAGCCACGCGCGGCGAAGCCACCCTCGGGCGAGCGCCTCGCTCCGGCGCGCCCCGGGCCCGGGCGGCGGCACGTACCGGCCTCCGCTCCGCCGCACGACGGACTTCAAGCGCTCGAACATCGGCGTGTAACCGCCGCGCACCCAGACGACCGTGGGCTCCAGCCCGCCGGCGCGCAGCCGGTCGCGCAGGAGCGCGATCTGGGTCGACTTGCCGGCGCCGTCGAGACCGCTGAACGCGATCAGCGACGGCGGATCGAGCCTCTCCGATGTGTCGTGCATGAAGGCGACGGCGACAGCTTCGCCCCTCGGCTTACATGAGCCGTCCGTCGTTGATGATTTTTCGAGAGCCGGGGTCCTTGGCGGACGCGCTAGAGACGTTCGAGCACGCCCGCGTCGACCTCGACGCCGACGCTTCGTTGCAGCAGGTCGACGCTGACCACGAACGTCGCGCGGCCGGCGTGCCACGTCTGCACGAGCCCCTCGACACCCGCGAGCACGCCGGCGACGATGCGGACGCGATCGCCGACGCGGATCCACGGCAGCGGGCGCGCACCGTCGGCGGCGACGATCCGGCGGACCGCGTTCACCTGCTCGTCCGGGACGGGGTGGAGCGCGTCCCAGCGCTCGCCGAGCACGCGCACCACGCCGTCGGTACCGGCGACGCGCACATAGGCCTCGCGCGAAGGCAGGAAGCGGAGGAAGAGGTAGCCGGGGAAGAGCGGCTGGTCGAGGACGACCCGGCGGTCGCGCCGCCGGCTCGGCACACGCACGCGCGGCAGGAACACGTTGAGGCCTTTGCGCTCGAGCGCGCTCTCGACCTTCGGCTCGTACTGGTTCCGCGTCCAGACCGCGAACCAGCGCTCGGCGGCGGCGCCGAGCTCCGGCCCCGCCTCGAACAGGCCCGTGTCCGTCATGGCACCAGCTCCGCGTCGACGCTGCCCGAGGCGGGCGCCACGTCGTCGTCGGCGCGCGACGATTCGCGCCGCGCGAGCACCTCGGTCACGCCGTCGTAGACCGGCAGCATGTCGAGCGCGTTGCGTTGCCCCGCCTCGATCACGCGCTCGGCCAGCGGAAAATCGCCGCGCGCGGCGTACACCTCGACCGCCAGGTCGCGGTAGAGCTGCCCTTGCTCGGGGGTCCTCAGCAAGGCCGCGAGCAGGCTCTGCTCGGCCGAGCCGAAGTCGTGCGCCTTCAGATAGTTGCGCGCCGCGCGGCCGAGGTCGGTGTTCGCGTCGAGGCTTCGGTCCCCCTCGTCCGCCAGCACCGTCGCCGCTTCGGCCCAGCGCTCGCGCGCCTCGAGCAGCGCGACCAGGTCGTTGGCGATCGACGCCCGCGTCGAGCCCAGCGACGCATCGTTCAACGCGCGGCGCAGGCCGCGCTCGATGGCCGCCGCGCTCCCCGACTCGAGCGCCGCCAGCTGGATCGACAGCGTGTCGCCCTCGGCGAGGGCTCGCACCACGCGCGCCGGGTCGCTGGCCGCGTCCACGTCGGCGCTCAGGTAGGCGTGCGAGGCGAGGTACGGGAAGCGGTACATCGACTCCTCGAGCTCCGCGGCGCCGGCCTCGCGCTCGCCGCGCGCCAGGAGGCGAAGGCCGAGCTGGTCGCGCACGTCGGCCGACCACGGCTCGAGCGCGAGGGCCCGCCGGAGCGCCTCGTCGCCGTCGGTCCCGGACCCGAGCGCTTCGGCGAGGGCGGTGTGCGCGTCCCGATCGGCCGGCGAGCGGTCGAGCGCGCGGTGGACCAGCGCGATCGCGCGCGGGCGCGCCGGCTCCCCCTCCGCGGCGAGCTGGAGGTCGGCCGCGCTCAGGCAGTCCTCGGGAGCGAGCGGGGTGCCGTCCGCCAGCACCAACACCGAGTTTGCGGCCTGCGGGACCAGCGCGACGACGAACGCGGCCACCAGCACGCCCAGGGCCGGCGCCCGCCCGGTGCGCGCCGGCGACCCGCTCAGCACGAGCAGGCCGAGGATCGTCATCGCGAGGAGCAGGTTGGCGGGCATGTGGAGTCCGAAGTCGACCGCGCTGTGGACGAGGATCGCGACCAGGCCGCCGGCGAGACCCCAGCGCAGCTCGGAGGTGTCGCCGAGCGCGCGCAGCCAGTCGCCGCGCCGGAAGTCGGCGGGCACCTCGACGTCCGACGACGTCTCGGCGCCGTCCCGCCGCCGGCGAATGGCGAGCACGACGGTGATGACGAAGGCCAGGACCACCGCCACGCCGGCGATGCCCGTCTCGGCGGCGAGCTCGAGGTAGTCGTCGTGCGCATGGTCCCAGATGCCGCCCTCGATCGGCGGCTCGACGTAGGGACGGAAGGCGTGCAGCCACGACCCGAGCCCGGTCCCGAGCAGCGGATGGTCGCGCACGATGCCGCTTCCCTTGGCGCTGACGGCGAGCCGCGTGGCGAGGCTCACGTCCGCCGTGTCGGCCGCCGCGCTCTCCTGTACGTCACCGTCGGCCATCACCCACCCGACCAGCGACACCCCGCCGCCTAGCACCAGCACGAGGGCGAGCGCCGCCGGCGCCCAGCGCCAGCGCGTCGCCTGCCGTGCGAGGATGCCCGCGCCGGTTACCGCGAGTCCGATGGACAGCGCGGCCATGCCGCCGCGCGAACCACTCGCCAGGTGCGCCACCGCCATGAGGACCGCGGCGCCCGCCGCCACGAGCGGCGGCCACAGGCGCTGCTGGTGGACGACCAGCACGGCCACCCAGGCCCGGCGCCCGCGCACGCCGATCCCCCGCCCCGTCTCGACCGCACGCACGAGCTGGCGCCGCACGCGCCGCGCCAGGGACCACGCATACACGAGGGCGAGCGGCACGATCATCTCGAGCCAGCCCGCGAAATGGTTCGGGTTGACGAACGGACCCGAGGCGCGGCCCGACGCCACAGGGATGCCCGTGACCCAGAGCACGTCGCCGTTGCCCGCCACGTGCTCGACGAGCGCGAGCCCGGCGAGGAGCGCGCCACCGGCGATCAGGGTCAGCATGAGGCGGCCGAGCACGTGCGCGCGAGCGCCTCCCCACGGATAGCCGACGAGCACGGCGAAGACGCCGCATGCGATCGCGAGGCGCCCGAGCTCGGTCCACACGGCGTACGGGTCGAACGCCACCGCCCGCCACGTGCTCCATCCCCCGCCGCCCGGCCAACCGGGCAGCATGCCGCCGTAGAGCCGCGCGGAGGCGGGCTCGAGCCGCGCGAGCAGGTCGGGCGGCAAGGGCACCGTGGTCGCGAGCGCGAGCACGACGAAGGCCGCAAGCGCCGTCAGGCCCGGGGCGGCAGGCGCCGCATCCGCGCGGCGCCGTTCGCGCAGCGTGATCCCGAGCAGCACGAGCACGACGACCGACGCGCAGGCCGCCGCTCCCGCCTGACGTCCGCCGAGGAAGAGCGGCAGGCCGAGGACGAGGCCCTGGAGGGCGAGCAGCATCCGTCGCGCGCTGCGGCTCATGCCAGCGCCTCCGCCTGGGCCGACGGGCCGGGTCCGTAGTAGCCGCCGTAGTAGCGGCTGTAGAAGTAGCTGTCGCCCCAGCGCAGGTCGACGTTGTTCACCACCGCGCCGAGCAGGTGGACGTTGGCCTGCAGGAGCTGGTCACGGGCGCGCCGCAGGAGCTCGCGCGGCGTGTCATGGCCCTTCACGACCAGCACCGCCCCGTCGGCCTCGCGGCCGAGAACGACGGCGTCGGTCACGGGCAGCACCGGCGGGGAGTCGAGGATCACGAAGTCGTACGCCTCGCGCAGCTCCTCGAGGGTGTCGCGCATGCGGGCGGAGCCGACCAGCTCGGCCGGGTTGGGTGGCGTCGGGCCTGCCGGCACGAAGAAGAGCCGCGCCCCCTCGAGCGGCCGGACGACGCTCTCGAAGTCCGCCTGGCCGGCGAGGAAGCTCGAGAGCCCGCGGTCGTTCACCACGCCGAGCGTGCGATGGCAGTTCGGCCGGCGGAGGTCGACGTCGAGCAGGATGACGCGCGAGCCGGACTCGGCGAGGCTCGTCGCCAGGTTCACGGAGGTGACGGTCTTGCCCTCGCTCGCGCCCGCGCTGGTGAGCAGGATCACCTTGGGCGGCGCGCCCGCCGTCGAGAAGAGCACCTGGGTGCGCAAGCTGCGGAACGCCTCGGCCGCCGGCGACCTCGGATCGTTGATCATGACCAGATCCGGGCCGAATGCGCCGCCGTGCCCGTTGGAAATGGGTGCGGCCGGTGTCGCGACCGCTCCCTTCGCGCCGTTCGCGGACCGCGGCAGGGAGCGGCGGGCCAGGGCGAAGTTGGGCACGGTGGCGAGCGTCGGCAGCTGCAGGAAGCCCTCGACCTCCTCGCTGCTCTTCACGCTGTTGTCGAAGTAGTCGCAGAAGAACACGGCACCGATCGCCGCGAGGAGCCCGGCGAGGAGGCCGAGCACCAGGTTCACCGCGACGCGCGGCTTGCTCGGTCCCTGCGGGACCTCGGGGCGCTCGATCACGCGCACGTTGGAGGCCGCCAGCTCGGAGTTCACCGAGGTCTCCATCTGCTGCTTCAGCAGCGAGTCGTGCAGCGCGTGCGCGGTGTCGACGTCGTTCTTCAGCAGGTCGTAGCGGGCGCCGAGCGCGTGGAGGTCGATGGCGACCTCCTCGAGGTGCGCCATCTTGTGGCGCAACGCCTCCTCGCGCAGCCGGGCGGCGTCGTAGCGGGCACGCACCGACGCCGTCTCCGCCGCCACCTCGGCGTCGAGCTGGCGCTCGAGCTCCGCCTCGTTGCGCGCGAGCTCCAGCATCTGGGGATGGTTCTGCCCGAGGCGCTGGAGGAGTCCGGCGCGCTGCGCGCGCAGGTCGAGGAGCGCCAGGTGGAGCTTCTGCACGCCGGGCCGGTCGAGGAAGTAGGCGAGCGGGTCGCTCCCCGGTGTGGTGAGGAACTGGTAGCGGCTCTCGAGGTTCAGGCGGGTGCCCTCGACCTTGGTGAGCAGGCTCGACACCTCGCCGATCCGCTGCGCGACGGTCTTCTGCTCCTGGTTGATGGCGACGTTCGGGTGATCGGCCGCAAAGCGTCCGAGCGTGTCCTGCGCCTTGTCGAGCTGCTGGCGGGACTCCAGGAGCTGGCGGCCGAGGAAGTCCTTGGCGGTCACATCGGTCGCGCGCCGCGCCTCCTCGTTGGCCTCGATGTAGGCCTCGGTGTGCGCCGCGGCGAGGAAGGCCGAGAGCGTGGCGCTCGGCGTCGTGAAGCTCACCTCCACGAGGTCCGTGCCGCGCACGTCCTGGACCGAGAGGTAGCGCGTGTACCGGTCGAGGAGGATCGGGTCGACCTCGCTCGCCAACGCACGCTCGGCGCCGCTGCCCGTCGCGGGCGCGCCGTCCCAACCGCGGGGCCGGAGCAGGTTCACGAGATTCCCGGTCAGGTTGAGCAGACCCTTGCGCCCCGAACCCGGGTGGAGGAACGCCTCGTCGGTCGCGAGCCCCTCGCTGCGAATGACGCGCTCGGCGATGTCGCGGCTCTTCAAGGCCGCGACCTGCGTGGCGATGAAGCTCGAGGTGCCGTTGACGCTGCGATCGCTCTCGTCGAGGTGCAGGACGTTCTCCTGCAGCTGGAGCTGGATCGGCGATTGCCGCGACATCTGCAGGCGCGTCGAGGCGGTGTAGAGGCGCGTCGTCAACAGGGTGACGAGCAGCGCCACGCCGAGCGTCAGCGCGAGGCAGGTGGCCGCCAGCCAGCGGTACTTGTAAAGGAGCCGGAGGTAATCGCGGAGATGGCGCGCGGGCACCTCGCTGAACTCCGCGTCGATCACACCCGCGGCGGCGTATCCGCCCGGCGCGCTCAGGCGGGTGTCGGCCGGCCTGGATGTGAGGGCTTGCTCCGTCATGCCACGTCCTTC
>Ga0070699_100001013_pt1 | contig 26100 bp, 22 predicted proteins | sample KBSK1503metaG_FD_65473 | JGI IMG/M metagenome (GOLD analysis project Ga0070699, IMG submission 65473) | Corn, switchgrass and miscanthus rhizosphere microbial communities from Kellogg Biological Station, Michigan, USA - KBS K1-50-3 metaG | ecosystem: Host-associated > Plants > Roots >...
AGCTCGAGCGCCTGGGTGAGATCGTTGTTGAAGACATTGCCCTTGTCCTCGACGATCACACGCTCGTAGCGTTCTCGAAGACCCTCGACGATCACGCCCTGCTTCCGCATCTGGTCCTCCCGGCGGAAGACACCGAAGTTCTCGTGCATCGACTCGGCCAGCTCGTCGCGAATCGACCACGGTCGCTCTCCGTCGCGGCGGTCGAGCAGCTCCTTCAACTCGCGTTCGGCGTCGGCCTCGACCGACGGCGGAACCTCGACGGTCGTGTTGGCAAGCGCCCACTCGGCAGCGTGGCGGCCGACCCGCTTTCCGTAGGTGATCGTCTCCATCAATGCGTTGCCGCCGAGGCGATTCGCACCGTGCACGGAGACGCACGCGCACTCGCCCGCGGCGTAGAGGCCTTCGACTTCCGTCAGCCCCCAGACGTCCGTGTCGACGCCACCCATGTGGTAGTGGGCTCCGGGCCGAACCGGAATCGGCTCGTAGATCGGATCGACTCCGGCAAAGGTCATCGAGAGCTCGCGCGTGCCGTGCAGCCGCTCTAGGATCTTCTCCGCCCCGAGATGGCGCAGGTCGAGGATGACGTTGCCGTTGATGCCACGCCCTTCGTCGATCTCCGTCTGCTCCGCACGTGAGATGACGTCGCGCGACGCGAGCTCCATCGCATTCGGCGCGTAGCGCTTCAGGAACCGCTCACCTTCGGAATTGAGCAGGTACGCGCCCTCGCCGCGAGTGCCCTCCGTGATGAGCACGCCCGTCGGCGAGAGCGTCGTCGGATGGAACTGCATCATCTCCATGTCCTTCAGCGGGACGCCGACGCGGAGCGCCAGGGCCATGCCGTCGCCCGTGCAGGCATAGGCGTTCGTCGTTCCCACATAAAGCCGGCCTGCCCCGCCGGTCGTGAGGATGACTGTCTTGGCGCCGATCGACTTCAGGCCGCCGTTGAGGAGGTCCCACGCGATCACGCCCTGACAGCGGTCGTCGTTCATGACGAGCTTCCACGCAAAGAACTCCTCGTACGTCGGGATCTCGCGCTTCATCACCTGCTCGTAGAGGACGTGCACGAGGACGTGGCCCGTGATGTCGGCCGCATAGGCCGTGCGCGGTGCCCCCGCGGCACCGAAGGGGCGCTGCGCTATGCGCCCGTCGTCCGTGCGCGAGAACACCGCTCCCCAGTGCTCGAGCTGGTAGACGTCGCCGGGGGCCTCGTTGCACAGGATCTCGATCGCGTCCTGGTCGCCGAGATAGTCGGACCCCTTGACGGTGTCGTAGGCGTGCTCTTCGGGACTGTCCTCCGAGGCGTTGCCCAGAGCCGCGTTGATCCCGCCTTCGGCCGCCCCGGAGTGGCTTCGGACCGGATGGATCTTCGAGAGCAGCGCGACGTCGGCGCCCGCATCGTGCGCCTCGATGGCCGCGCGCATACCCGCGCAGCCGGCACCGACGATGAGGACGTCGTGCTTGGCCTCCACCACTTCGGACGCTACACAATGGCCTCGCCTAGCGGCCGCCCCTAAGCAGGCCGGTAGAGGCCGCCGCACCCGACGGACCTTCCCTTCTTAAGTTGCGGACGTTGCTAGTCGAACGTGCCCGGCCTTCGGGATCGCGAATCCGCGAGATCCCCGTTGAGAGTGGCGGGCGCCTTGAGGCGCCCGCCATCGACCTTCGCTAGGGAAGCGTCACCCGCAGTGTGAACCGCGCGGCCACGCCGCCTCGAGTGACACGCACCCGCAACGAGCGCGCCCCGCAGATCCTGTACTCAGCCGACTTTCCCCCGGTGCTGGCCCAAGAGTCGGTCGCGAGCACGGTCCGTCCGTCGCCCGAAAGGAGCGTCACGTCATCCGCCCCGCCGCCCGGGACCATCACCCGGAGACGGAGATCCCCGTCAAGGGGCGTCGTGACCTGCGTGGTCCAAGTGCGCCTCCCGCGAAGGAACTTTCCTCGGATCGTCTTTGTCGTCGTGCCGGACCACGGCTGGAGAACGTCCTCGCGAATCGCTGCAAGAGACCCCGGCGTCGGCCGGAAGCTCGGGTCGAGGATCGGCCAGTCGTAGCCTGCGTCAGCGCCATTCGCTTCGACGAGGACGCGATACGACTCCGCAAACCCTTCGCCGGGGTTCAGCGAGTAGTTGGCGCCTTCGTCTCCGGGAAACGCGGTCCCCCCCGCCACGCGTTCGCAGATTCCCACGGTCGTCGCCCAGCGCTTCGTGCCCCAGTCGATCGCGGACCAGGGCGCGTTACTGCGGTTCGCCGCGATGTGGTGGCCGTATTCGTGAGCCGCGATCGAGCTAGGCGAAATGCCGTCCGTGGACTCACCCACGACGATGAGCGTCTGGCCGCCGTAGCAACCCAGCGCCTCGCCGCTCTGGCACAGCTCGGCCACCTGACTCAAGGGGGCGATGTAAACCGTCGCGGCCGAAAGCTCGTGCCCGTGCGGCAGGCCGGCGAAGAAGTCGGCCCAGTCACGCGCGACACTGTCGACCTCGGGGTAGCTCGTCGAGACGTAGACCGTCACGTGCTCACCGTCCGGGACCGGGAACGTGCCGCCCCACCACGACGCGGCCGCCAGCTCCCGTGGCGCCGCGGCTAGGAGCGTCGTTCGGCTGCTGATGCGCCCAAAGGCTGCGGCGCTGCGCGCGGGGCTCTCGAGCCGCGGGCCGGCGGCGCCTGCCGTCGGGGCGGCCAGAACCGCCACTAGAGCCCACATCCAGACGAGATGTTTCGTGCCCCTCTTCATCTCCACTCCTCGATTGGCAGAGCGCGCCGCCCCTGGAGCGGCGCGCTCCAGCTCTTGATCACCTGACGGTGAACGTCAGCGGGACGACCTTCGTCGTGCCCTCGTAGACGACTGTGAGCTGCACGGTCAGCTTCTTGCCGCGAGCCTTCTTCTTCGGGATTGTGATCGTGCATTGGCCCGTACCGCTGCCTGCCAGCCTCTTCGCGCCGAGCTTGGCCGTGCACGAGTAGCTCTCCGGAAGGATCGGGAAAGTGCTGGTCCGCCCGTCCGGCGGCAGCTTCAGCCCGGTGGGGACGACGATGAACTTCTTGCCAGCCTTCGGGCCTGCCGACGGCGTCGTCTGCACCGCAACCGAGTCGATCTGGGGTCCGTTCGCTTCGAGCGAGAAATTGAACGCGCCCTCGTTCGGAGCATTGTCGAACACCTTGTCCGGCACGCTCAGCGACCAGGCGACGAAGTTGAACACGGACGCGTTGCCAATGTCGCTGCGGTTGACGGAGATGAGGATCTGGCTCGTGTTGCCAAACACCTGAACGCTCAGATCGGACGTCTGGACCCAGTGCCCGCCATCCCAATGTGCAAAGGAGTAGCTGTTGTTGTCCACCACGAACGAGTAGTCCGCGCCGTTGTCGGCGATGTCACCGGTGAGCGGATTTGCGTCGCTGTCGATGTCCAGGAAAAGCAAGTTCTGGTCAGACGAGGCGATATTGGTCCCTGTGATCTTGAAGACCAACTGCCCGGTTCCTTTGTCTCCTGCGACGGTCACGGAAGTGATGTCGCCCGCCGTGCCGCTGTCACCGGCCGGATCCGTGTAGGTCCCGGACGACGACGCGGTCGGCACGAGGACGAAGGCAGCCATCAGAGCCGCCGCGATCGGACCGGCGCGCTTCAGGCGCGACGTGACCGCGGGGCGCGGAAGGCGGAACTGCATGGACATGCCTGTACCTCCTTTCGATTACCGGCCCAGTCTGGCCACGGGCACTAATCGGTGTCTAACCGGGCCCTGTTCGTCCGGGCGAAGCGGTGGTAGAAAAGGTCATATTCCCGTCGAATTCCGCGTTCTCGGCCCGCTGGCGGTCGTCGAGGACGGCCGCTCGGTCCCTCTGGACCGGCAGCGGATGCGAGCCCTGCTCGCCTTCCTGCTGCTCCATGCGAACGAGCCCGTCTCGAGTGACCGGCTGATTGACGAGGTCTGGGGGCCGACGCCGGCGAAGACGGCCGGAGCCTCGCTGCAGAATTACGTCTCGCGGCTCAGAAAGGCGATCGGCGCGGACCTCCTGCTCTCGCAGCCGGCCGGATACGTGCTGCGCGTCGACCCGGAGCGATTCGACCTGGCGCGCTTCGAGCGGCTGACCGCAGAGTCACGCGGCGCAGAGCCCCGTGAGCGGGCCGAGAAGCTGCGCGCCGCGCTTGCGCTCTGGCGGGGACCGGCCCTCGAGGACCTGGCGTTCGAGCCATTCGCGCGCGACGAGGTCGGCCGCATGGAGGAGGCGCGACTCGCGGCGCTCGAGCAGCGGATCGACGCCGACCTCGAGCTCGGTTCTGCAGGCGAGCTCGTCGGAGAGCTGGAGAAGCTCGTCAGGGAGCAGCCGCTGCGGGAACGCTTCCGTTCGCAGCTGATGCTGGCGCTGTACCGCGCGGGACGACAGGCAGACGCGCTCGAGGCCTATCAGGACGCGCGCCGCGTGTTGATGGACGAGCTCGGCCTCGAGCCGAGCGAGGAGCTGCGCGCACTGCAGCACGCGATTCTGGAGCAGGACCCTTCACTTGGTGCAGTCGGGACAGCCGCGGTGGAGCGCGGACCCGACCGACGAACGGTGACGGTCCTCTTCTGCGACCTCGTCGATTCGACGCGACTTGCATCCGCGCTCGATCCGGAGGTATACCGGCAGCTGATCTCGCGCTACTTCGAGCTCGTGCGAGAACCGATCGTCAGGCACGGTGGAACGATCGAGAAGTTCATTGGTGACGCGGTGATGGCGGTCTTCGGCGTACCGCAGCTGCACGAGGACGACGCGTTGCGTGCCGTACGCGCCGCGGTCGAGGTACAGGCGGCTCTGCGTAAGGAGGACTGGGACGTTCCGCTCGCCGCGCGGATCGGGGTCAGCACCGGTGAGGTGCACGTACTGTCAGCCTTGGGCGAGGACCTGCACCTGTCAGGTGCCGTTGCGAGCGTCGCGGCCCAGCTCGAAGGCGCTGCGCCGGCCGGTGGGATCCTGGTCAGCAGCGAAACTCTCACCCTTGTACGCGATGCCGTGAAGGCCGAACCCGTCGGAGACGCGTGGCGCCTCGAAGAAGTTCTCGAGGACGCACCCGCATATGCGCGCCGCCTCAATGCACCTCTCGTGGGTCGCGAAAAGGAGCTGGAGCGCCTCCTCGACGCCTACACAAATGCCCGCGCGGACAAGCACTGCAGCGTCGTCACGGTCGTCGGCGAGGCGGGAATCGGTAAGACACGACTCGCACGCGAACTAGTTGCATCGGTTGGCGAGGAAGCACGCGTGCTCGTCGGCCGATGCGTTTCGTACGGAGAGGGTGCGACTTACCTCCCGATCACAGAGATCGTGCAACAGGCCACTGAGGAGCACTCGCTTGCCGGCATCCGCAAGCTGGTAGAAGCCGAGGAGGACGCGGACGCCGTCGCGCAACGCATAGCCGAGCTCACCGGAATCACGGAGTCACCGGCGGCACCCGGCGAGGCGTTCTGGGCCGTGCGGCGCTTGCTGGAGTCGATTGCGCGCGCAGGGCCAGTGGTCGTCGTACTCGACGACATCCATTGGGCGGCGCCCACCTTGCTGGACCTCGTCGAGTATCTGGGCGAGTGGGTGGAGGGGCAGATTCTGCTGCTGTGCCTCGCGCGCCGGGACCTACTCGATCAGCGTTCTGGTTGGGGCGGGCCCACCTCGACCGGATTCCTCGTCGAGCTCGAACCACTTCCTGCCGAAGAGCTCGCGAGCCTGGTCGAGCAACTCGCTCCGGAACCTGTCGATCCGAAACTTCAGGACCACATCGTCGAGCACTCCGGTGGAAACCCGCTCTTCGCCGAGCAACTGCTGGCGTTCGCTGCAGAGGGTGTCGCACTCGAAGACCCGCCGGCAACGGTGGAGGCATTGCTCGCCAGCCGGCTCGACCGTCTGGATCTCCGCGAGCTCGAGGTGCTCCGCCGCGCTGCAGTCATAGGCCGGCGATTTTCGCAGGCAGAGCTCCTCGACCTCACGCCGGAAGAGGACGCCACTCGACAACTGGCGGGCCTCGCCGAGCGAGGCCTCGTCCATCCCGTGGAGGAGGATCTCTTCCGTTTCCATCACGTTCTCGTGCGCGACGTGGCGTATCGCGGGATCCCCAAGTCGCAACGCGCGGAACTACACGAACATGCGGCGCGAGGACTCGACCGACGGGACGGCGCGGACGAGCTCGTCGGCTACCACTTCGAGCAGGCGTTCCAGTACGTCACCCAGCTTGCGCGACGTGACGAGCACGCGCAAGAGCTTGCCGTCGAAGGAGGACAGCGACTGGGGCGCGCTGGAATCCGGGCCTGGAAGCGAGCTGATGCACCCGCCGCCGTGAACCTCCTCTCTCGAGCGGTTGAACTGGTACCCGAAGCCGACGAGTTCGCGTGTGAACTCGGGGTCGCCCTGCGATCAAGCAACGACTTCGATCGATCCCAAGAGGTCCTTGCCGCCGCGATCGACTCATCTCAGAGGCGGATCGAGCTGCGCGCCCGTATCGAATTCGCCCTTGGCCGATCCCTGCTTGCACCGGACAGTGCCGCCGAGCTCCTAGATGTGGCCAGTGCGTCGATCCCGACCCTCGAAGCAGAACACGATGACCGAGCGCTGGGAAGGGCCTACCTTTGCATCGCCCACGTCAAAGGTGGGTTCTACTGCGAGTACGGACCAATGGAAGATTCCGCGGTCCGCGCCGTAACGCACTATCGCCGCGCGGGGTGGTCGCCCTCGACCGCCCTGGACTACGTCGGGAACGCTCTGTACTTCGGCCCGAAGCCGGTACCCGAGGCAATCGACCAATGCGAGCAATTGCTGCACGAGCACGACGGGGACCGGGCGAGCGAGGCGAACATCATCCTGTGGCTCGGCGGCCTCGAGGCCATGCGAAAGAACTTTGCCGACGCGCGCGCTCACGTTTTGCGCGCGAGAACCATCTATGACGAATTCGGGTTGCCAATTAACGCGGTCGACGCGTGCGGTCGAGCGTTTGGTGCAATTGACATGCTCGCTTCGATGCCGGCTCAAGCTGAGCGGGCGTTGCGAGAGGGCTGCGAGTTCTTGCAGCAAAATCACCAGATCGCCCTACTGGCCACACGTGCAGGGGAGCTGGCTCAGTCGATCTACGAGCAGGGTCGTTACGAGGAGGCCGAGAGCTGGACCCGTGTGGCACGAGAATCCGCCGGCAGCGACGACCTTGACGCTGCTCTCTCGTGGCAACCGGTCGAAGCCAAAATCCTGGCAAGGCACGGAAGGATTGAAGAGGCTGAACGACTTGCTCGGCAGACCCTGGAGCTCGTTGCTCGGATCGATTCACTCAATCGTCATGCCGACTCCGCCATGGCTCTGGCCGAGGTTCTCGGAATCGCAAATCGAAACGACGAGGCGGAGGAGATGGTCCGAAGCGCGCTAAGCCTGTACGAGCTGAAGGGCAACCTGGCATCCTCGGAGCGAGTAAGAGCCTTGCTTCCCGACGCAGCGTTGGCTGAGTGACGAAGGGCCCCGGCGCCGGGGCCCTTCGTGTGTCGTATCGATCACTCCTAGCCGGCACATCCGCCGCCGGGAGAGGCACCACAGGCAAGCTGCACGCCCTCCGCGGAGCCGCTGAGGGCGATGCCCGTCGACGGGATGGCCGCGAGCGCCATGATCGCCAGTGCTGAGGCGATCAGCTTCTTTGTCTTCGACATTTGAGTCACCTCCCTTCGCTTGAGCCGTTGCGCATTCGGCTCGAGCGTCTGGGGGTGCACTCACGGCGACCTACCGCGCCGCCAACGGACGACTAATGAGTTCTGTTCATGACGCCCACGCTAAGGACGCGGCGTCTTCGCGACATCGGGGCGCGCCCGGCACTGCGTTCAGTGCGGCCCTCGGTCTTTCTCTCGGGGCGCGCCCCGTCGAGCGTGGCTCAGAGCAGCGGGCGCGGACGCTCGAGATACGAGGAGATCGACCGAGCCAGCGAGCGCGAGGTGCGATTGATCTCGAACAGAGCACCACGGATGCTCTCGCGGTAACCGATGGAGTAGAGGCCCGGGTACTGCCGGCCGTTCCCGGGACAGCCGGAGTCGTCCAACAGGCCCGGGAGGTCGAGCAGGAGCGGCAGCGCTGTCCGGAAGCCGGTCGCCGCGATCACCGCGTCGAATGTCCCCGTCGTCCCGTCTGCGAACTCCGCACCTGTCGGCGTGAGTCGAACGACGGCGCCCCGCACCTCGACGCGTCCGAGTTTGAGCTCCCGCAGAAACCCGGCGTCGATGACGGGCGGGCGCTTCGCCGTGAACGGCTCCCAGGCCGGCGGGTCGAGCCCGTACTTGCGGAGATCGCCGATGCGAACCCTGCGCAAGGCGGCGCCGGCGCGATCGACCGCCCGTCCAGGGAAGCGCGCAAGCAGGATCCCGAGTAGCTGGACCGGAACACCGAGCACCTCCCGCTGGGTGATCGGGGGCGGAGTCCGTACCGCAACCGCCACCGCCGCCCCATCCCCGGCGAGCTCGGCGGCGATCTCCGCGCCGCTGTTCCCGAGCCCGACCACGAGGGCGGACAGATCTTTGAACTCGCCCGGGCTCCGATACTCCGCCGAATGGAGAAGCCGGCCACAATAGTCCCCGGCCCCTGGCAGGTCGTGGCCGGCAGGCTCGTCGTGCCGCCCGGTCGCGAGCACGACGACGGGAGCGAGCCAGATCGTTTCCTCGGACTCGATCTCCCAGAGACCACGGCGCGGCCTCACAGCGCTGACGTCCGTGCCCGTCCGCACGTCGAGCGCAAGCTGTGCGACGTAGTCGCGTAGGTAGCTCGCGTATCCGTCCTTTGAGACGTAGCGCCCCTGCGCCCTCGGAATCGGGAGGTGCGCCAGACCGGAGTAGCGCCGCACCGTGTGGAGGTGGAGTCCGTCGTACCGGTTTGCCCAGCGCGTCCCGACGCGGTCGTCTCGCTCGAGCACGACGGCAGAGCGGCCGACCCGGCTGAGTGCCCCGGCGACGGAGAGGCCGGCCGGACCTCCTCCGACGACCACCACGTCTGCACGCTCAGTCGGGAGCATCGTACGACCCGAGCACGAAGAGAAACCCGGCCAGAACGCAGTGGAAGACGATCGGCACGGTGCCGCCGAACCAGCGCTGCTCGGGACGCCGCGCCATCCGGACCGCGTACCGAACCGCGAGACCCGCCCAGTAGACGAAGCTCAGCGCGACGCCGCCAGAAGCCCGAAGCTCTGAGCCCCGCAGTGCGCGCGCGCAGATGGCGATCATCACCACGAGCAGGACAACCTGAAGGGGCAGAAGCAACGGGTATGGCATGAGATTCCAGTCGGTCATCTGCGGGAGCCAGCGAGGTCGCCGCGCGAGAACCAGCAGCTGGCCTGAGACGCGCAGCAGAAAGAGGATCGTTAGCAGCACCAGGACGGCGCCGGCGTGCTCACGCCCGGCTCCGATGAAGAATGCGAGCGCCCCAGCAGTCACCGCGAGCGTTGTGACGAGAGCGAGCTTCGTCGCCCGGGGCGTGGCGATCCCGCCTATGCGGACTGGAGCTTGAAAGTCCATCGCTTGAAGAGTAGGAACGCGGGTGGCGTGACGAGCAGGAGCGCGACCGCCTGGCCGATGCGAGGGTCAACTCCTGCGCCCTCGACGAGGCCGGTGAGAAGGGACGCGTTCAGCCCGGCGACCAGGAGGCCGACGCAGAGGTAACGGGCATAGGCAGTCCAGAACCCGTCGTGGCCCAGACGGAACGTGAAGTATCGGTTGCCGATGTACATGAGTGCATTGGAAAGGAGGTACGCCGCGCCGGCTGCGATCGCGTAAGGAGTGCCGGCCGCGTACAGGGCCGCAAACGCGAGCAGACTGATCGCGTAGCCGCCCGCGCCGACAGTCAGGAACCTCAGAGGCTGCGCAGCTCTGTGTTGTTTCTTCGTCGCTGCCACGGCGGCCGCGAAGCTGCGCGAAGTGAACCGGGAAAAGCGAACAAGCTCACGCACGCGTACCGCAGGACGCAGCCGAACGTGGTCGAGCAGCGACGTGACGGTGAGCCGCGCGTGCGGCAGCGCGGCCGCGAGCTTCTCTGCCTCCGCAAGCGGGAAGTAGCCGTCGTCGGCGGCTGAGACGAGCTCGACGGGGACGTCGAGCCGGTCCGCGGCATGCAGCGGTGAGAGCTGCTCGAGCACTGCGTCGATCTCCGTGGGCAGAGCCACGCGGAGCGCATCGAAACGCTGCGGGTCGCGGTTCGCAAGCAGTTCGTCGACGGCGCGATCGTCGCGTCCGGGCCCCACGGCCGCTCTGAGCGAAGACGCGACGAAATGCTGCACCAGCGGTGTCGTCTCGCGCGTTGCCCCAGCGTAGAAACCGGTCGTGGCCATGCGGACGATGGAATCGAGCTCCGCCCAGGGCGCAATCGCCACCACCGTCGAAACGCGACCTTCGAGCGAGGGATCTGCTGCCGCGAGCAACGCGAGTGATGCGCCCGCGGACACGCCGAAGAGCACGATCCGCCCGGTCGGCGCGGTCGCAGCCGCGGCCGAGGTGGCCTCGACCGCGGCCTCGAGTGTCGCCGGCGTCAGCTCACCGTCCTTCAAGCCGGGCAGCTCGGGTGCGACCACCAGGCAGCCGATGCGGCCCATCCCACGGACGAGTCTTTGGACCGCCGGATGGTTGCAGCCGAGGCGCGTCCCGCCGTTGAGAAAGACGATGGTGCCGCGCGCCTCTTTGCGCTGAGGCCGGACGAGCGTGCAGCAAACGCCACCCACGGTCGCGGATTCGACACGAGGCTCGTCGGTGAGCAGCGTTACGAGCGGCGTCAGCACCGGGATGCGAGCCGTCGACGCCATCACGATCAGGGCAGCCGTGTGCGATCTCACGCGACTTCCCTCACAGACTCGGGCTCCGAGCGGAACAACTCGCGCTGGTGCCGATACCACTCGCTCTGGAACAGCTCCTCGGGGTCGTGGTGTCGCTTGAGGCGGAGGAACTCGACGAACGCCGGGTGACACGCCTCGACCTGTGCCCGCGTCGCCCAACGGTGATAGGTCAGGTAGTAGCTGCCCCCATGCGCGACACCGAGGTCGATCAACCGCCGAAACGCGTCACCCGCACGGGCCAAGCCGTCATGCGAGTGCGTCACGTGCAAGTTGAAGATAACGCAGGCCCAGGACTCACGTGCCCAGGCGAGGAAGCTCTCGTCGTCGCGCTCGACCAGCCGCACGGTTCCGTACACGACGTCGGCGCCCGTCTGCCGGAGTACATCCGCCGCTTCGTGCAGAAAGTCGGCGAGGCGATCGCGCGGAACGTAGATCTCCGTGATCATCTCGCTCCCCGGACCGACGTCGTCGTGGTATCCGGACGCGTAGAACGCGAGCTGGTGGGCGTCTGACCGGTAGAGCTGCCCGGTCGTGGCCAGGTAGTGCTGCGTGTAGAGGTCGAACGCACGCGACTTATCTGTGTGCGCGAGCTGGAGGAGCCGGCGCCAGTCGTCCGCGGAGAGCGCGCGCTGCGCGACGGGCAGTGGCCGGTCGCGCACGGGCCGGTAGCACGAGAAGATGCCGCGTCGGAGAAAATCGTCCGAGGACGGCTCGATCGCGAACTGGAAGTCCCCGTAGAGAAATCCCTGATCGATCCGCTCGTCGAACGCATCCATGAGCCGGTCGGCTGTCTGGAACTCGACCACGCGCTCGAGCGTGCGCCGCGGCACCAGTCGGAGAGTGACGGAGTAGACGACGCCGAACAGCCCGTACCCACCGACGACGAGCCCGAACAGGTCGGGACGCTCGTCGCGGCTGCAGCGGACCGGCTCTCCGTCGGCGCCGACGAGGACGAGACTCTCGACATCCGCCACGAAGGGGCGCATGGTCAGCCCACGTCCGTGCACGTTCGCCGAGACAGCTCCCCCGATGGAAAGATCGTCGGCGCCCGTCTGCTTCTGCGCGAAGGTGATTGAGCCCGACTGCAGTGCCTTCAGTAGACGCGGCCACTGGATGCCCGCCTCGACTTCGATCGTCCTGCGGTGTCCGTCGAGCGACAGAACGCGGCTCAGTCTGCGCGTGTCGAGCAGGAGACCGCCCGAGCAGAACTGTTGACCGCCCATGGCGTGCCGGCCGCCGCAGACTGCCACGGGCTTCCCCTCGGCTCGAGCGCGTGCGAGCGCAGTGCGAATCGAGTCGAGGGAATCGACCTGGACGATGTCGTCGACAACTGTTTCGTTCAGCCGTGAGTGCACGTCGTTGACGATGCGAAGATTCATGGAAGCCAGATTAGGAAGCGGCCACTCCGCCGCAAACCGGGTGCGCCTCTGACTTCCTTCAGGGTTTTCCCTGATCCCCGTGGACCGCGATTCCAGGGTCTACACGGTGGTTTTGGGACTGAACCTGTGTGACCATTCGAGCATGCGTCCTACTGCCTTGATCGTCGACGACCATGCTGCGTTTCGAGCATCGGCGAAGACGTTGCTCCAGGACGAAGGCTTCCAAGTGGTCGGTGAAGCGGAGGACGGCCGATCAGGGCTCGAGCTCGCACGAGCCCTTGATCCGGACCTCGTGCTGCTCGACGTGGCCCTGCCGGATCTGAGCGGGCTCGACGTCGCGGAGCGGTTGGCCGGCGGCCATTCGAAGGTCGTTCTCGTCTCGAGCCGGCGGCCAGGCGATTTCGGCGTGCGCTTTCGTGAGGCTCCTGTCCTCGGCTTCATCTCCAAGGACAACCTGTCAGCGGAGACGCTCGAGCAGGTGCTGGGAGGATCGGCGTGAGGATCCTGCGCTACAGCTTGCTGGCGGGCGGCATCGCGCTCGGCATCGCTGCATACAAGGTGCAGATGGACAACCTGCACGTGACGTTGATCCGGTCTGTCGGGCTGCCGTGGAACCTGACGCAGGCGCACGCGATGACCGTCGGTCCGTTTACGACCTCCGCCAGGTCCTGGGCGATCGTCAGCGGCGCTTGGCTCTTCCTCGTCGCGGGCCTGGTGGCTTGGTCTCGGCGGCCGTCGAACCGGCTTGGGCCGCTAATGGCAGCTGCAGGCATCGCATTGCTCCTCAGGCAGCTGCGCTATAGCCACGACGCGTTCCTCTTCACCGTCTTCTTCGTTGTCGGGGAACTCAGCTACTGGGTCGTCGCTCACGCGGTGTTCGCGTATCCCTCCGGCCGCATCACCGATCGTCTGGAACGCGGACTGATCAAGGTCGGCTACACGGTCACGTTCCTCTTCACGATCGCGATCCTGCTCCTCTACGATGGAAGCCGGCCACTCCGCTTCTTCGACCCCACTCCGCGCGACAGCTTGATCTCTGTCGGCGGCAGCGGAGATGCGGCCATCACGATGCAAAAGGCGTTCGTGATCGTCGTCTGGGGAGTGCTGGCTGTGGCCGCGATCGTCCTGCTCATCCGCAAGCTCGTTCTTGCGACACCGCGGGCGCGCCGGATTCTCGCTCCCCTTCTCCTCGCAGCGATCACTGTTGGTTTGCGGGCGGTCTTCGAGAGCATCTTCACGTTCGCCGAGCGACCCTCATCAGTTCTCTACGACTATCTCTTCTGGTGGCAGATCTCCGCCTTCATCGCCCTGCCGCTTGCGCTCCTCGCAGGTTTCCTGCGCGCTCGACTTGCACGAGCAAGCGTGGGCGATCTCGTCCTCGAGCTCGAGCGGACCCCGCCACAGGGGATTCGCGATGCATTGAGGCGCGCGCTGGACGACCCGACGCTCGATGTCCTCTTCTGGCTACCGGAGCGCAACGGTTTCGTCGATGCGGCAGGTCGCAGCGCCGAGCTCCCGGATCACGGCAACCGGACAGTCACCAGGCTTCAGCACGAGGGCGAACCGCTCGCCGCGCTCGTTCACGATCCGTCCTTGCTCGAAGAGCCCAAGCTGGTCAACGCTGCCGGCGCCGCCGCGAGCCTCGCGCTGGAAAACGCGCGCCTGCACGCCGAGACACGGGCGCAGCTCGAGCAGGTGCGCGAATCGCGCGTCAGGATCGTCGCGACGGCGGACGAGGAGCGCCGCCGCATCGAGCGCGACATCCACGACGGGGCACAGCAACGCCTCGTTGCACTCGCGGTGCAGCTGCGAAGCGCGCAACGGCGGCTTCAGGATCCCGAAGTCGACTCCTTGCTGGCAGCAACCGTCAAGGAGTTGCAGGTGGCCGTGGAGGAACTCCGCGAGCTGGCGCGCGGCGTCCACCCGGCAATCTTGACCGAGGACGGTCTCGCCGCCGCGCTCGAGTCGTTGGTCAGCAGGATTCCGTTCCCGGTCGACCTGGACGCAGCCGAAGGCCGCCTGCCGGCGCAAGTCGAAGCAACTGCCTACTTCGTGGCGTGCGAGGCGCTCGCGAACGTCGTCAAGCACGCCCGAGCGTCAACGGCGACCGTCCGGACGGTGCGCCGGAACGGCCTGCTCGTCGTGGAGGTCGAGGACGACGGCATCGGAGGCGCGGTTGCGGGAAACGGTTCCGGCCTGCGCGGCCTCGCCGATCGGGTCGAGGCGCTCGGAGGCCGCTTGCACGTCGAGAGCCCTGCGGAGGGCGGAACGCGGATTGTTGGAGAGATCCCGTGCGCATCGTAGTCGCGGAAGACTCTGTGCTCTTTCGCGAAGGTCTCGTGCGCATCCTCGGCGAGGGCGGGTTCGACGTCGTGGCGCAGGCCGGCGACGCGGATGCTCTGCATCATGCCGTCATCGCGGCCAAGCCAGACGTCGCGATCGTCGACGTAAGGATGCCGCCCACACAGACCGACGAGGGAACCCGCGCGGCTCGGCAGATCAGGGAGCGGCATCCGGAGGTCGGCCTGCTGGTTCTTTCTCAGGTAGTCGAGGCGAAGCACGCCATGGAGCTCCTCAGCGAGAGTCCGGAAGGATTCGGCTACCTGCTGAAGGACCGGGTGATCGAGATCGACGATTTCCTCGAGGCCGTCCGCCGCGTCGGCCGCGGCGGGACCGCGATCGACCCCGAGGTCGTCGCGCAACTCTTCGGCCGCCGCCGCGCCCAGGATCCGCTGGAGGAGCTGACGACGCGCGAACGGGAGGTGCTGTCCCTGATGGCTGAAGGGCGGTCGAATCGGGGCATCTGCGACAAGCTCGTGCTCAGCCCCAAGACGATCGAATCCCACGTGAACAACATCTTTTCCAAGCTCCGTCTCGGACCTGCTCCGGACGACCATCGACGCGTACTGGCCGTCCTCGCTTTCCTCAAGTAAGCGAGGCCGTCGATAAGATCCACCGAGTCCCAGCCATCGAAAAGGAGCTGACCAGCGTGGCGAAGATGCTGTTCCGACTGCCGCAGGCGAAGCGGGTGATCGAGAACCCGAGCCCTGAGGAAGTCAAGGAGCTCGCAGCGAAGATGCCGACCGCACGCCCGACGAAGTACGGCAACCTGAACGTGCAGACGCAGGTGCTTGCGCGCTCCAAGCGCTCGACATTCCTCGTCACGGACGAGCCGGATGGTCAGAACCAGGCGCTCTCGACCGACGACGCGGCCAGGTGGGCTGCGCGACAGGATGAGTACATCGCCGGCCGGGAGATGGTCGTGATCGACGGCTACATCGGAACCGACCCGGAGTTCCGCACCTCGACGCGTCTGTATGTCGAGGCGGCGAACGCGAACATCGCCGGAATGCAGCAGCAGCTCTACTTCGGCCCGCCGGAGGAGGACTTCGAGCCCGAGTTGACCGTGATCTACACGCCGAACCTGAAGGCGGCGGGCTTCCCGGACGACCGGCTGATCATGGTCGACCTCGAGCAGGGTGTGACGCGCGTCCTCAACTCGGATTACTTCGGCGAGTCGAAGAAGGGCGGGCTGCGGATGTGGAACAAGCTCGTCTACGACCAGGGCGGCCTCCCCCTGCACGCAGGGTGCAAGATCATCCCGACGGACGACGGCGATAAGGTCTGCCTGACGGTCGGCCTTTCCGGTACCGGCAAGACGACGACGACGTTCACGAAGCAGAACGGCTCGCTTCCCGTTCAAGACGACTTCGTCGCATGGATGGCGGACGGCCGCGTCTACGTGACCGAGAACGGCTGCTTCGCGAAGACCTACGGGCTCAACCCGGAGGACGAGCCCACGATCTACGGCGCGGTGACGCAGCCGAACTCGTACCTCGAGAACGTCTCGCAGAAGGGCGACGAGCTCGACTTCTACGACGAGAGCTACACGCAGAACGGACGCGCGACGTTCCCGTTCGGCGTAATCGAGTCTGCGGCCGATCGTGAGATCGACGACGCCCACTTCCTGCTCATCCTGAATCGCAACGAGAACGTCATTCCGGCACTGGCCAAGCTCGAGGGACCTCAGGCGGCTGCCTACTTCATGCTCGGCGAGACGAAGGGCACTGCGGCCGGCGGCGCGGACGAAGCCGGGAAGTCATTGCGCGTGCCGGGTACTAACCCGTTCTTCCCGATGCTGCACGACCTGCAGGGAAACCGCTTCCTCGAACTGCTCGGGGAGCACCCGCTCGAGGTCTATCTCATGAACACCGGACGCGTGGGCGGGCCCGAAGCGGACGAGCGCTCGAAGAAGGTGCGCATCAGGCACTCCTCGGCGATCGTGAAGGGCATCGCCGAAGGCACGATCGAGTGGGAGCGCGATCCCGACTTCGGCTATCTCGTGGCGTCGGCCGTTCCCGGCATCGACGACGTCGAAGTGCTGCAGCCGCGCAAGCTCTACGAGCGAACCGGACGCGCGGACGAATATCGCGCGCAGGTGGAACGGCTGAAGTCGGAGCGAACGGAGTTCCTCGGGAAGTTCGGCAGTCTCTCCGCCGAAATCGTCGCTGCGGTCAGCTGAACGTTGTCCCCGGGTAACGGTTCCCTCGCACGAGGGTTGTAGGCCGTCCGGACTACCCCGATAAGGGGTTGATGGGACTCGCAAGGCATAAAGGCGAGTTGAGGCTTGGCCTCTCCGCGACCGTCGTATCTGCGGTCCTGTACAGCGCGATCGTGCTGTTCGGCGTCGGCTCTGCCTCCCCCACGGCTCCCGACGCCGGCCGCGATCCGAATGCGTCGGCCGTGCTGATGCAAAGGCATGCCGACACCGTCTCCGGCTCCGTGCCGAGGCTGCCGCAGGCTTCGCCGGAGCCGAGACCGCACGGCTCGCACACACGAGCGCGTCGACCCCGCACCGGGATCCCGCCGGCACAGACGTCTTCCGCGCCCTCGCCGGTCGTCGCCCCGGCGCCGGGGTCGGTCGCCGCCCCGGTGCCGGGGTCCCCGCGCGTGACTGAATCCGAGTCGCCGAGCGTCGCAAGTTCCACGACTGTCCCGCCGGTGGACGCGCTACCCGTGGTGGCGGTACCGGTCGTCGACGTGCCGCCCGTTACAGTGCCTCTTCCCGAACTGCCGGTCACCCTGTCCGAACTACCCGCGACCCAGCCGCTGCCGCTTCCCTGAGCTAGCCTCGGCGGCGTGATCGCTGCGCCCGATCCGCCCCTGACCGATGGAGTCGTAACCCTGCGGCAGTGGGAGGAGCGCGACGTGGCCACGCTCGTCGAATGCATCGACGGCGACGAGGAGATGACTCGCTGGATGGACGCGATCCCGCAGCCATATCTGGCTGCCGAAGCACGTACGTGGATCGAGCAGGCCTCCTCCTTTTGGCGCACGGGGACCTCTGCGCCCTTCGCGGTCACGGACACCGAAACGGGCGACGTGCTCGGTGGCGTCGGTTTCGCCTGGATCGGCGACGAGGGCGTCGGCGAAGTCGGCTACTGGTTGCGCTCCGAAGCGCGAGGCCGCGGGCTGACGAGTCGCGCGGTTCGTCTCGTCTCGCGCTGGTCCTTCGAGGAGCTCGGCTGCGAGCGGCTGCAGTTGCGCGCGGACGCAGACAACGTCGCGTCTCAACGTGTCGCCGAGAAAGCAGGCTTCACGCGCGAGGGCGTGCTCAGGTCAGTGCACTTCAACCCGCGGCAGCAGCACCGGGTGGATTTCGTGATGTTCTCGCTGCTGCCCAGCGAGGTTGATTAGATCTGCCAGCTCGAGTCCCGCAGCACCGGAACGCGTTCGCCGTCGCGCGTGATTCCGGTCACGTGCACCTCGGGTGAGCCGATCATGAAGTCGATGTGGACGCTGGACCGGTTCAGCCGCTCGCGGTCGTCCTCGCCGACCGCCGCGTCGTAAGCCGAGCCGAGGGCGATGTGACTCGCGGCGTTCTCGTCGAGGAGCGTGTCGTAGAAGACCGTGTCGAGAGGACCGATGCGTCCCTCCCGGTCGACGAGAGCGAGCTCGCCGAGTCGCGCGCCGCCATCGTCCTGGGCAACCAACGCACGCAGGGTTTCGGCAGCAGACTCCGCCTCGATTTCCACCGCATGGCCTGCTTCGAAACGCACCGTCAGCCCGTCGATGATCCGGCCCTGTGTCGTCAACGGCTTCGTCGCACGGACGACCCCTTCGGTCCGCTCCGGATCAGGCGAGCTGAAGACCTCCTCTGTCGGAAGGTTCGCCATATGGACAATCCCGTCGACCGTCGCGTCTCCCCCGCCGATCCAGCGGGAGGTCGGCAGGAGTCCAACCGTCAGGTCGGTTCCCGGCCCCTCGAGGTGAATTGCGTCGAAATGCCGGTCGCTCAGCCGCTGCGCCACCCCCTTCAGGACGCTGCTTCGGTCGCGCCAGGCGACCTCGGGATCGTCTTCGTCCAGGCGGCAGATGTGAACGACCTGCTCCCAGAGCTTGTCGAGCGCGACCTGCGGCTCGAGGTCGGGAAAGACGAGTCGAGCCCATTTCTCGGACGGCCCTGGCGCTACGCACCAGTTGACCGTGCGCTCGTTGATGACTGTCGTCCATTCCTTCACCCGGGGGAAGACATCGCGGCCGAGCCGCTCCGGGTCCAGATCGTCGAAGAGATGAGGCTCGATCGGACCGCTGAGAGAGATCGTCGCGCCGCGGTCGTGACCGAGCTGCAAGGCCCGTTCGCCGTACCAGGGCGGGACGAAGTCCAGCACGTCGTCTGGCGCGTAGAGCACGCGCTCCCGCTTGAGATGCGGATCCCAGTAGTGGACATCGACGAATTTCGCGCCGCGCCTGTAAGCGCTCGCCGTGATGGCGCGTGTGAGCTCTTCTTTCCCGAGTCCGGAGAGGACGTCGAGGATCTGGCCCTTCTGCACGTTCGCGCCGAAGTTGACGATCAGGTCGGCGAGGCGTTCGACTCGGGAGGCCATGGGCAGGCGATGCTACTTGGGCCGCGAATGGCTTTGCATGAAGACTACGCCGGCCATCGAGCGTTTCCTCAACTCGCCGGCGCTCAGCGAAGGGACCAGGCGTTCCTATCGGCACGACGTCGAGGAGTTCGGACGCTGGCTGGAACGACGGAACCTCGGCGTCGACGGCGTGGACGTCAGGCTGCTCACCGAGTACGTGGCCGAGCTCGGGCGCGCGCGTCCGCGGAAGCTTGCTCCGGCCACGATCGCCCGGAAGATCGCGGCGATCCGCAGCTTTCTCCGGTTCACGCTGGGGCCTACGAAGGTGCCGGATGCCTCGCTGGCGCCGCGGCGTACGAAGCGGCTGCCCGATACGCCGAAGACGGCCGAGGTCGAAGCTGCGCTCGACGCGCTGGTGGGCGACGGGCCGCTGCCGCTGCGCAATCGCGCCCTCGTCGAGCTCGTCTATTCGGCGGGGTTGCGCAGCGCGGAGGCGGTCGGGCTCGATCTCGCCGACGTGGACTTCGACCGCGAGCAGTTGCACGTGCGCGGCAAGGGCGGCAAGGAGCGGATCGTCCCGCTGGGTGAAGAGGCCGGCCACCTCGTGGCGCAGTACCTGCACGAAGCACGGCCTCAGTTGGCAGCGGGTGCGGAGAACGCGCTGTTCCTGTCGGCGCGCGGGCGTCGCCTCGACACGTCGACGTTGCGCCGGGTGTTCGCGCATCCGCACAGCCTGCGCCACGCGTTCGCAACGCACCTACTGGAGGGCGGCGCCGATCTGCGCACGATCCAGGACCTCCTCGGCCACAGTTCGCTCTCGACTACTCAGTTGTACAGCCATGTAGACGGCCGCCGCCTGCGCCGCGTCTACGACAGGGCGCATCCGCGTTCTTAACCGAGCTACGCGTTCGGGAAGACGGCGGGAGCGTCTGCGTAGCAGCAGGTGCCCGGGGGTGCGTCGGCCCTACATCGGGACGGGTCGCCCTGAGACTGATTCGATGGGACGCGTGAGGCATGCAGCGACTGCCGCTGGCGGGGACCGCCGCCGAGCTCACGTGTACTACTTCACGCGCCTTCAATCTTTAGTGTTTTTCCGCCGACGTCGGGATCGTCGTCCGCATGACGACGCTGACCAGGCCCACGTCGGTGTGCGAGCGCAGACTGACGTCCGGGAGAATTGACCAGGCCACCAGGAGCTGTTGGCCCGTCCAGGAGAAGTCTGTCATCGACCGGCAGAGGCGGCCGAAATCTTTGGGGGAAGCAGGTGTCGAAAGGGGAGCGGGAATCGCGATTCTCCGGCCGTCGGGTGCTTGAACGACGAGCCGCGGCCTGCATCTGGAGCCGACGAGGAGGAGAAGGCGTCCGCGTTCGTAGGAGACGACCCACGAGCCAGCCCCTTTGATCGTCGTCACGGGATGTCTCTTGCCTCGAAAGTCCCAGCGCATCCAGCCGTGCTGAAACCAGTAGTAGAAGGCTCCGGCTGAGGATGGGGCGAGGTCGGGCTGCGGATCGTTTGGAAGGCGGACGGTCGTCGGCCGCGAGTCGCGGAACCGACGCCGCACGACGAGCGATGGCTGTCCTCCGATCGCGCCTCTGTCGAAAACGACGCCGTCGTCGGCCAGTGTCACCGAGTCGATCCGATAGCAGCCCGCGCGATCGCAACGGCGCAGGCGGGCTGCGATCCACTCCCGACCGCTCCTCATATTCCGAATGAGAACTCGCTGCCAGGGTCCGGACTGCTCCGCCCATGCGACGAGGCTCCCACGTGACGCGAGTGGAGCAGCCAGTGAGCGCGTGAGCAAGATCCGGCGCGTTCCATCGCGCCGCACTGAGAGAAGATTGACGCCCGAACCCCCGCGAGTCGCATAGACGACCTGAGTGGAGGTCGAGGCGAGGCCGAACTGGGGCAGAGTGTCCGCGGCGAGCTGCTTGATCTTGCCAGTACGTTGGTCGCGGTGCATCAGGGGTGATTTCTTGGGCGCACGAAGGCCAAAGCCACCCTGTTCCCACGTCAGGTACGGACCTGCCGTCGAAAACGCCTGGATCAATCGATCCCTTACGAGAAGCAACCGTCTGGGCGGCTGCACCACCATTCGCGAATGGGAGGTCGAGAGGCTTGCCGCGGTTGGCGATGGGGTTGTGATCACCTGAGCCGACCCCAACGCGAGAGCCGCGACAAGGAACGGCGGAAGCGTCGACCCTACTCGGAGCGGCATCCTCGCCACTTAAACACGTACTCCGGGCCCGTGAAGGCGCGTCCCGCTGGAGAGGCGGGGGTCCATCGAAGATTCCGACGCTCAGAAGCGATGTTCCGGGATTTCCACAACGCCTGTTAGTCGGCTGTGGAAGCTGTGGATCAACTGCGATAGTCGTCGCATTTTCCGTGAACTGCGATTTCGCGCGGGTGTCAATCGGTCGTAGGTTTGCGGCACGCGACGTTGCCGCAGCGTCGCAGACTGGATTCGACCCAGTCACGCGAGCCGGGGATGTGGACGCGTCCCCACGCGTCCGCTCCCGGCCCGCTTTACTCCTGTACCTCGTCAAATGCCCCATACCCGACACCCTGACTCTCGAGCCGGGCTTGAAGTGACGCCGAAGCCGTGCAACCATGTTGGTGGACGCGGTCCCTGCGGCATCTCGGTCCTCGTCGAAATGGGGAAATGAGAATTCTCTTTACCGACCCCGACTCGGTGGGCGACCTGGTCGCCTATCTCAGAAGGTGCGGATGCAGCGCGGAGATCGCTGGGTATGGCTCCGTCGAGGCCGCGCCTCCGCAGCGACCGCTCATCGAGGAGGCGTACTTGCGGATGGAGCTGGAGGCATATCTACGTGTGTGGCGCGAGATGCATCCGGGTGTAGGGGTCGAGCTCCTCGACCCTTCGGGTGCGGAGATCGCGTCATGATCCGGCCGTGCGAGACCCCGGGATGCGGCACGCTGACCCTCGGCCGGACTTGCCTGGCCTGCGAACAAAAACAAGCGCAGGCGTATCCAATCTTCGTGACGGGACGGCCCTATCTGCCGGCGCCCAATTCGGACGAGGCTTCGGTCACGTCGGGTCCTGCAAGCACATCTCGCCGGAGCTAGCTCCTCTTAGTGCACGACCGGTCCCCGGGGTGCGGAGCGCGGAGCTGTGCGACGTTTTCAGCCGCCGGTCGACGCCTCTGGCGGACCGATGACTCCTCTCCTATCTGGATAGCGTCCGAGTCGCCGTGTATCGAAGTTAGGTAGCCTCGACGCACGCGAGGTTGCCCAGACGTATTCGACGGTGCTGAAACCCGATGTCCAAGTTTCTTCCGACCGTATGCACGAAGCCGGCAAGAGCGAGCAAACCATCGTCCCAGAGGCCGTATTTAGCGGTCTTCGCGCTCGCCTGCCGCTAGACGAAGTCGGAGACGTCGATCCTGGCCGGGGCGGCCTTGCCCGGCAGCGATCCGACTCTGCTGGAGAGGCGCGGGAAACGATCTCTGCAGAACCGCTGACTCCGGAGCTCGTGCTCGTCGACCCTGACCTGGCGCGTCGCGCTCGAGAGCGGCTCCCAGACCGCGAGCCCGAGCCTCGACGGACCAACGACGAGTCGATTCCTTCTCCGGTGACATCGCTCCTCGACCCTGATCTGGCGCGTCGCGGTCGAGAGCAGCCTCCAGACCGCGAGCCCGAGCCTCGGCGGACCACCGGCGAGTCGATGCCCTCTCCGGTGACACCGCGCCTGGTCGTCGTGCAACCAGACCCCTCGACCTTCGAGCGCCGCCTGAAACCGCCGCCTCGGAAGAGACGACGCGGCCGAATCCTCATCCTCCTGACCTTGGCGGCCGCAGCGGTCACGGGAATTGTGCTTGTCCCGTCACTGCGCCACATCTTCTGGGAATCGCGAGAGGTCGCGGTCGTGCCACCCGTCCGCAAGCCCGCACCCGTCTTGGGGGGAGGGACCTCCTCGACACCGAAACCTCCACCGCACGCATCAAGCAGTACACCCGACAAGGCAAAGCCCAAGGAGACCGTCAAGCCAAAAGCTCGAGTCGCCCCTCGTAGTGCACCCTCTCACCGGCCGTTCGCGTGGGTTGCGGTGCCCAAAGCAACGTATTACCTCGTTCGGTTCTACCGCGGCTCGCAAGAGATCTTCGAGGCACGACCGTCGGCGCCGCGGCTGTCGCTCCCACCCGAATGGGTTTTCAAAGGCCACCGTTACAGCCTCACGCCGGGAAGCTATCGATGGGTCGTCCAGGCCGGTTTCGGCCGGCCCGCCGAGGCACGCCTGGGTCAGCCGATCGTCAGCGCCAAACTCGTCGTCTAACGCCGCTCGGGCCCATAGAGCACTCGCCGGCGGAATGCGAGTGCGATGGCGTGCGGCAAGTTGCGAGCACCCAGTTTCGCCCGGATGGTCCGGCGCTGAGCGATCACCGTGTGCTGCGACTTGACAAGCTTCTCGGCTGTCTCCTTCGCAGACAGACCGTCCGCAGCCGCACGCAGCACCTCGAGCTCCGGCGTGGACAGCTCCCTTCCTTCGATCCTCCGGGGAATCAGCACTATGCGGCCGTCCTCTCCTCGAGACGAAAGCGCGCCTGCACGATGAGCTGCGAAGCGAGAGACTGGCTGCACCCGTAAACCTGGGCGATCTCGCTAACGCTGTGGCCTGCGGTCGAGAGACCGAGCATCTCGCGCTCCCGACGCGGCAGGGATTGGATCGCGTCGAGCAGCTCGCTCAGCTCTGCGCCTCGCTGCGGCTGTGACGCTCGTTGATCTGCTGTCACATCCATCAACGTGAGGTCCTGCTCTTCGTCGATCGGGGCCTGAAGAGACAACGGCTCCGAAATCGCATTCGCAGCAGTCGCTCGCCTCGTACCGGGCAAGCGTCGAAGCTCGTCGATGATCGCCCCTTTGATGCGGCGGTAAGCAAAGCTCGCGAACGGGACGCCGAGATCGGCGTCGTAGCGGTCGACGGCCTCGATCAGACCGATCGTGCCGGCCGAAACGAGATCATCGACCTCGACCTGCGGAAGCCGCGGCCCCATGCGGTTTGCGACGCTCCGTACAAGCGGGAGGTGGCGTAGAACCCGCTTGTCGCGGTTCTTTCGGACGCGCGGTCTCTGCTGAGCGGGGATCATCGAGTGGCCTGGGATGACGCTGGGCTCGTCTTCCGTTTCGCCCGATTTACGTACTCCTACCACTTGCAACGGACGACACGGCCTCTGGGGGGACTGGACCTCACCTTAACGCACGCAACCTGCCCCCATCTGAGGCAACGAAAAACCGACGTTCCGAGAGGTTTAGCAAGAAAGAGGGATGGAGCAAGGGGAACCGGCTCCGATGATGGGGGGATACGACAGGACAGGCCGAGCCCGCTGATGCGGCTCAGAGCGTCGGCCATTGCTGAAATCGACAGCGACGGGGGGACCGATGCGAAGACGAACAGTCCCAATAGCGCTTTCCGCGGTAGCCGCGGCTTTCTCCCTGGTCCTGGGCTTTGGTTCGACGCCGATTGCCCAGTCGCGTAACCAAGGCGTCTCCCCGCCTAGCGCGAGTTCGGGTTTCAAGTTCACGCCCGTCGCCGACGCGTACGTCAACTCCAGCAAGCCAAGCACGAACTACGGCAACGGAATACGGCTCAGGGCTGAGGACGCGCCGGTGCTGACGGCGTACTTGCGCTTCGCCGGCGGCAACATCAGTGGCCAGGTGACGCGCGCCACCCTGTGGCTCTACGCCATTACGGGCTCCAGCACGGGCTACGGCGTGCACACCGTGTCGGACAATTCTTGGCAGGAATCCGGAATCACGTTTGCCAGTGCGCCTTCGATCTCTGCGACGCCGATCGGATCGGCAAAAGGTTACGTCTCCGGCACATGGACGGCTGTTGACGTGACAGCGGCGGTGAGCGCAACCGGCTCGGCGAATCTCGCGCTGACCACGACTAGCGCGAATGCTCTCGCTATGGGCAGCCGTGAGTCCGGGAGCAAAAGCCCGGTGCTCGTCGTCCAGACGACCAGTCCCGATGTCACTCCTCCCAGTACTCCCACGGGTCTTCTGGTCACCGGGATGACCGCCTCGAGCGTTTCGCTGTCCTGGTCAGCCTCAACAGACAACGTAGGCGTGGCCGGTTACGGGGTCTACCGCGAAGGAACGCTGGCCGGTTCCACGACCCAGACGAGCTACACGCTCAGCGGACTCTCGTGCGCCACGACCTACACCGTGGGCGTAGACGCCTACGATGCTGCAGGTAATCGCTCGTCGCGAACACCCCTCGTCGTCGCGACCGGCGCCTGTCCGGACACCACGCCTCCGACCGATCCAACGGACTTGGCGGTCACGTCGGCTTCGGCGACAGCCATCTCTCTTTCCTGGAGCCCGTCGACCGACAACGTCGGCGTGAGCGGCTACAGCGTCTTCTTGAACGGCACCCTGACCGCATCCACCGGGGCCACCACCTACAACTTCACCGGCCTCAACTGCGGCACGAGCTATGCCCTGGCCGTCCAGGCCTACGATGCGGCCGGTAACCGCTCGAGTCGGAGCTCACTTGTCACGTCCACGAGCCCGTGTCTGGACACGTCCGCGCCGACGGCCCCGAGCGGTCTTGCGGCGACTGCCGGCTCGGCGAGCATCTCGGCTCTGTGGTCGCCGTCTTTCGACAACGTCGGGGTCAGTGGCTACGACGTGTTTTTGAATGGCAGCAAGGTCGGTTCGACGCCGTTGACGAATTACACGTTCGGTGGGCTGACCTGCGGCACGAGCTACACGGTTGGTGTCGATGCCTACGATGCTGTCGGGAACGTGTCGGCGAAGGCGACGGTGACCGCGGCGACGAGCGCGTGTCAGGGGAGCACGGGCTCCTCGATCGGGTACCGGTTCGCCTATTCGAACCGGAGCGACCAGAACTTGATGCCGCAGTACGGCTTCAATCTGATCGACGTTTCCACCAAGAGCGAGGCGGACGCGACCCCGGCCGGAACGCAGGGGCAGCTCTGGCTGTACGACTACGACAACACCACCTGCAGCTGGGAGAAAGACGACGCCTACATCAGGAACATGGTTTCTTCGGTGGCGAACGACCCCAAGGTGGCTG
>Ga0070699_100001015_pt1 | contig 26074 bp, 25 predicted proteins | sample KBSK1503metaG_FD_65473 | JGI IMG/M metagenome (GOLD analysis project Ga0070699, IMG submission 65473) | Corn, switchgrass and miscanthus rhizosphere microbial communities from Kellogg Biological Station, Michigan, USA - KBS K1-50-3 metaG | ecosystem: Host-associated > Plants > Roots >...
GTCCCCATCGAACCAATGGCTTCGTTGCCGTCTTTACCCATCGGACTGAGCAGGAAACTGAGCTCTTCCTTTGTATAACCAAAGTTCTGCTGGCTCAGAACTACGTTATGGTGATCCGGCTCAGGCGCATGGTTTGATGCAGGAATACTTTCAAGACTGATGAGATTGTCATGGAGCCATTGTCCGTACGGATATTCCGTAGCAATCTGTTGCTTCAATTCCCTGTCGTCAATGATCCGGCCTTCCTGCGTGTCAACCAAGAGCATTCGACCGGGTTGCAATCTGCCTTTCTTCAAGATCCTATCTGGTGAAATATCAAGGACACCAACCTCAGACGCCATAACCACGAGGTCGTCTTTCGTTACGTAGTAGCGCGCAGGGCGTAACCCGTTGCGATCGAGCACCGCGCCGATTTGTATTCCGTCAGTGAAGGCCACGGCAGCCGGGCCATCCCAAGGTTCCATTAAGCAGGAGTGATATTCATAGAATTCCTTCTTCTCCCGGCTCATTGATTCGTGGCCAGTCCAGGGCTCAGGCACCATCATCATCATCGCGTGTGGCAACGAGCGTCCCGCAAGCACCAGCATCTCGAGAGTGTTGTCGAACATCCCGGAGTCGCTGCCGGCCGTGTCGATGACTGGTAGGACTTTTGAAAGATCCGCGCCGAAGAGCCTCGACTTAAACTTGCTTTCACGAGCGTGCATCCAGTTGATGTTGCCCCGCAGCGTATTGATCTCTCCGTTGTGCGCAATGTAGCGATACGGATGTGCGCGAGCCCAACTCGGAAATGTGTTGGTACTGAAGCGAGAATGGACCAACGCGAGTGACGACTCAACAGATGAATCTGATAAATCCGGATAAAAGCTCGCCAACTGGCCAGCGGTCAACATCCCCTTGTAGACGATCGTCCTTGAAGACAGACTGGATACATAGAACATTCGACGTTCATGTATCCCTCTCTTCGCTCCCTTGCTGACACGTTTTCGTATCACATAAAGTTTGCGCTCAAAGGCGAGCTCATCAGTCAACTTTGTATTTCGGCCAATGAATATCTGCCGAATCACGGGCGCCGACGTCTTGGCAGTCAACCCAAGCGTAGTGTCGTTGACGGGCACTGTGCGCCAGCCGAGCACGGTCTGGCCCTCTTCGCGCACGATCTTTTCAAACAATTCTTCGCACTGCTGTCGCCCCTCCGGGTCTTTCGGCAAAAAAACCATCCCGACGCCGTAGAACCCGGCGGATGGCAGCGCTATTCTCAATTGCTCGGATTGGCGCGCGAGAAATAAATGGGGAACCTGCAAGAGGATGCCAGCACCGTCTCCTGTGTCTTTCTCGCTGCCGCTGGCGCCGCGATGCTCAAGACTCAGTAACACCTGAATTCCCTGGCGAACTATGTCGTGCGACTTTTGGCCCTTGACGTGGACTACGAACCCCAACCCGCAGGCGTCATGTTCATACCACGGGTCGTACAGTCCTTGCTTGGATGGACTCACTAATTGTGTCAAAACTGGGTTTCTCCAGCAGTTTTTCTAATTAAGTGGATACAATAAAAGCCATCAACTTTTCGGTTGATGGCCTTTCAGAAGGAGTTCCGTTTCGGCATCAGGCCATCAGGTGCTGTCCTTAACCTTAACGATTAGTGAAATCGTGGTAACTGCACCGACTCGACCAGGGACGCGCAACGCTAGCGATTGGTCTGCCGGCTCAAACATGTTTAGATTCAGCGAAAAACTGGTCATGCAAACCTTCGAGTAGTGAGAGCCCCCGCAGCTACAGCAATAGCAAACCTATTCGTGAACGATGACAGTTTGAATCTACATCTTTATTTCTGCTTTGCATAATTTAAAGTTTTTTGGCAGCCATAAATGCCACGCTCGGGGCGCCTTTTCATCAGTATTCCGCGCGGGTGGAAAATCCAATCATTGGTCATATATCATTTGACATTTTTGATTTTTCATTGTTCCAACCTCAAGAAGCTTAAGACTGACGGAGGGCTGCCAAATTCCAATAAACACACAAGCCCTCTGAAATGGACAAATGAAAAATGTCAAATGAGATATGACCAATGATTGCGGTTTTGCACAGTCCCGCCATCTGGCGTGGTGACCTCATGGGACCGCAACGTGACTGACTACGAGCACGACCAGTCCGAGCCAGCGAGCTGGTTCTGACCTGCTGCAGCTCATGTTACTATCCCACGAGTGAAAGGTGAGCGAAAGAGAAATGGAGCTGACTCAACTCGAGTTCTTTATCAAGGTCGTTGAGGAAGGAAGTTTCTCGAAGGCGGCTGAGCGCGTCTACCGCACGCAACCCGCGGTGAGCATTGCGATTAGGCGGCTGGAAGAGGAAATCGGGGCGCCCGTTTTTGAGCGCTCGCAAAAGGCCCCGGCCCTTACCGAACTCGGCGAACTTGTCTATGACTACGCGAAGCGGATTCTTTCGCTGCGCGATCAGACGCTTGATGCCGTTGCGGAACTCCGTTCACTCCAACGTGGGCGGGTTCGCATTGGTGCGAATGAAAGCACCTCACTCTACCTGCTGCCGCACCTCATTCTTACTTACAGAGAGCTCCACCCAAACGTGAGGGTTGAAATCTTCCGTCATGTCTCGGAGCATCTGCCCCGGGAAGTCCTGGACCGCAATGTGGATTTCGCTGTGATGGCTTTCGAGCCAGTGGATAGCGAGCTCGCTTCGTTCCCGGTCCTGAGAGACGAACTCGTGCTCATCATGAATCCCGGTCATCCGCTATCAAAGCGCGATTCGGTTAACGTAAATGAACTGGGCAACGAATCATTTTTGGCGCACAACGTCAAAACCGGTTCGCGTTTTAAAGTAATGGAAACATTCGCACAGCATCACACGCCGCTAAACATCACTCTGGAGCTGGCCACAGTCGAAACCATCAAGCGCTTTGTACAGTTGAAGATCGGGTTGGCATTCGTGCCGCGTATGTGCGTGGCTGACGAGTTGGAACGTGGCACTCTCGTCACTATCCCGGTCCCCGATCTAAACTATGCTCGCACGCTTTGGGTCACACACCGCAGCGAGATGACTTTCTCACATGCCGCTGCGGCGTTTCTTGAAGTCCTGCGCGATCACGCCAACAAGATGATGCTTACGCCGGATCAGCATTAGTGGAATTAACCCCTTCATAAAAACTGTTGTTTTGACATTGCCTGGAGCGACCTCTAGGATCGCTTATTTTTAATGCTATGCAATCGCGGCTATCTAAGTTTATAAGAGAGGGGGTTGCTGCCAATTTCTTATTCAAACCAAAGTCTTAACGATGAGGGGTCGAGTCGGTTTCGTTCGTTTAAGGGCACAATCATGACGCCAGAACAGAAGGAGGCGCGAAAGCTAGCGACATTCCTGGAGACCGGCCAGATTCTGGCAGGCACGTTTGAGTTGAAGAATGCAATGTCGCGCGTTTTGGAAACGCTCGGAAGTCATCATGGCATGACCCGCGGAGTCGTAACGCTCATTGATCAGGACACAAATGATCTTCATATCGTCGCTTCTCATGGAGTGGATCAAAACGGGACGCGCCGGGTCAAATATCGAGTAGGTGAAGGCATAACCGGGCGAGTTGTCGAGACTGGCAAGCCAGTTGTTGTGCCCCAGATTAGCCGCGAGCCGATGTTTCTCGACCGTCTCGGAGTTCGCAAGACCGCACTGAAGCGACACGAACTGACTTTCATCTGCGTTCCCATCCTCGTCAACCGGAAGCCGGTGGGCGCGTTGGGAGTCGATCTGGAGTACAAGCCGGACCGAGACTACGAACGTGCGACCACATTCCTCTCGATTGTCGCCTCGATGATCGCTCAAGCTATCAAGGTTGGACATCTCATCGAAGCCGACAAGCAGCGTTTGCTCGACGAGAATATCCATCTCAAACAAGAACTGCGCGAGCGCTATGACTTTAGCCACATCATCGGCAATTCCAATCCACTCCGCCAGGTTTACGAGCAGGTCACGCAGGTTGCTCGGACAAACACCACCGTCTTATTGCGTGGCGAATCGGGTAGTGGCAAAGAGTTGATCGCCCATGCAATTCACTACAACTCACTCCGGGCAAACAAGCCGTTCATCAAAGTCAGTTGCGCGGCACTCCCGGAGACGCTGATTGAATCGGAATTGTTTGGCTACGAGAAAGGCGCCTTCACGGGCGCACAGAGCCGAAAGAAAGGCCGGTTTGAACTGGCCGAAGGGGGCACCCTTTTTCTCGACGAGATTGGGGACCTGAATATCTCCACTCAGATCAAGCTGCTGCGCGTACTGCAGGAGCGAGAGTTTGAGCGACTTGGGGGCACGGAAACAATCAAGAGCAACGTGCGGTTAGTAGCTGCTACTAATAAGGACATTGAGAAGGCCATTGCCGAGGGCGAGTTTCGTGAGGACCTCTACTATCGTCTCAACGTTTTTGCAATCTTCATGCCCCCCTTGCGTGAGCGCAAGTCGGACGTGTTGCTCCTGGCGGATCATTTTCTCGAGAAGTATTCGCGCGAGCACGGTAAGCGGATTAAGCGCATTTCGACGCCGGCCATAGACATGCTTGCAAGTTATCACTGGCCCGGCAATGTGCGTGAGTTGGAAAACATTATCGAACGTGCAGTGCTGGTCTGCGAGACCAATGTTATCCACGGCCATCACCTGCCTCCAACACTACAAACCGCCGAAGGTTCGGGCACGGTCACGCGGCTGTCACTCGAAGCGGCGGTCGAAGCTTACGAGCGCGACATCATTCAGGACGCGTTGAAGACGACCCGCGGCAACCGCAAAAGAGCGGCCCAACTACTCGATACCACGGAACGTATCCTCGGCTACAAGGTCAAAAAATACGGCATAGACTGCGACCGCTTCCGCGGCTGACACGAACATACATCCGCAGATTGCGCAGATTACGCAGACAAAGACAGAGGGGCAGAGGCAGGAGCGGTAAGCAGGGCAGGATTCAGGAGCGGATCCCTTTGTTCCTGCTTATACACCTTCAAAGAGCGTTAACTTCCGCCACCCAGACTCAATGTTTTAATTCAGCGTTTCTGCCAGCAATCGACGATCTCGCCTAACCAACAGAATGTAAGCCTGACTACATAAATGCCACTTGACTCTGGACTAGGGTCAAGGGTTTACACTTCCCTTGTGGATTCTAAGAGAGCGCGGGAAGCCATGTCGGAACTTCGCATAGGCGAGCTGGCGGCGCGTGTTGGCGTCAGCATCGATACCGTTCGCTTTTACGAGCGGCGGCGCTTGTTGCCGCGCGCGCCGCGCACGAGCGGCGGATTTCGGGTGTTCAGTTCTGAGACTGTAGAACGAGTGCGTTTCATCAAACAGGCGCAGGAGATCGGTCTCTCGCTCGAGGAGATCAAAGAGTTGTTGACGAATCAAGGCGGCGCGGACAAATGCCGTCGCGTAAGTCAACTGCTGCAGGCGAAACTCCCAGAGATCGAGACCCGGATTACCGCGATGAAGAACTTTCGCCGCACGTTGGCTCGTCATCTGGCTGCGTGTGAACGCGAGTTGCAGGAAAGAGGCAAGGCGGCCGAATGCCCGGTCATCCTCGAAATAGAGCACCGCAATCAACGCTCGGGCGCGGAAAGACCTCGGAGGGAGAGAAGGAAATGAAGGAAGGAAAGTTGGTGGTAGGCGCGATCGTGGCCGCGATCGCTGCAAGCCTTTGTTGCGTTGGACCGGTGTTATTTGCCTTGCTAGGCCTCGGCGCGTTCAGCGCTGCGTCTTTGTTTGCCGCCGCGCGGCCCTATCTGCTGGCTGGCGCGCTGCTGTTGCTGGCCGTTGGGTTCTATTGCGCTTACTTCAGAAAGGAGACGTCGTGCGCGCCTGGTGAAGCATGCGCGACGAAACCGGTGAACCGAATTGGGCGCGCCGGGCTATGGATCGCTTCGATTGCAGTACTGGCGTTTGCGCTCGCGCCTTATTACATCGGGCACGTTGCTTCCGCGCTTGGGCGGCGATCGGTGACCACGACTCCGACGACTAATCCGGTCGCGCCCAACGAGCAGACCCGCGCGCCAGATTCTCTCGAAACAATAACCGTGAGGGTCGAAGGCATGAGTTGCACGGCTTGCGAGGTTCCGATTCGAGATGCGCTGGCCCGAACGCCAGGCGTACGCACTACCGACGTCAGTTATCAGCGCGGCGACGCTCGCGTCGAATTCGATCCAAAGAAAACGGGCATCGATCAGATCAAGCGGGCGATCGATTCGACTGGCTACAAAGCAAAATAGAAATGGCGATATGAAGGAATGGGAAAAATGAGTGACGTAAATCGCAAAGTTGGCGGTGTGTTGGTTGGCGTCGGAGGGGTCACGGCGGCGTTGGCGCTGCTCTGCTGCATCGCGCCGTGGTTGCTGGCTGCCTTCCTGCTCGCGCTGGGTCTGGGCTTTCTGCTCAAAGACGTTCTGCTACTGGCAATCGCGGCTGTGGGCGTACTGGTGGCGCTTTTCGGATTCTGGTTGAGACGAAGAGAGGCGAAGCAGTAACGCAAAGAGTTTGTGTAGCTGCGGGATCGGCCAAAACAGGTAACAGAGGGAGAGGAACGGCATGAGTGACTGCTGCGCTATAGAAGGATCGGCAGAAAGTTGCGCTACCATGTTCAGCGAGAAGAGCGCCACGGCCAAATGTTTCGTGTGTGGCACTGAAGGCCGGCCCGTCGAACAGCAGACCGTACTTCATCACGTCAAACACGAACACCTCGATCGCGTCAATGGCGAAGCCTATCGTTTCTGTCCTGATCTGAAGTGCGAAGTGGTCTATTACGGTGACTACGGAACAAGATTTAGCGTTGATGACCTTCGCGAACTTGTCACCGCGAAGACGCATGGCGACCAGCGGCCAATTTGTTACTGCTTCGGGTTCACCGAAGGCGACGCCCGCAAAGAAATTGTGAGCACAGGCAAGACCACGATTCCGGCAACCGTAAGCCGCCTGATCAAAGGCGGCATGTGCGCCTGCGAGATTCGCAATCCAGTCGGCTTGTGCTGTTTGGGTGAAGTAAACAAAACGGTCAAGCGGCTGCTAACGTCAATCAATGGAAAGTTTCTTCTGTGAAGTTCCTTACAGATAAAGCTACAACTGAAAGTGGTACGATTGCCAGCTAACGGCATGGAAAACTATGACCTGATCGCTATTGGCGGCGGTTCTGCCGGATTGGTGGTTGCCGGCGGCGCGGCACAGCTCGGCGCGCGCGTGGCTCTCGTCGAGAAGAAGGCACTGGGCGGGGATTGTCTTTACACCGGATGCGTTCCCTCAAAGACGTTTATTCGTTCCGCTCGCTTTGCGGCTGATGTTCGTCGTGCCGGTGATCTGGGTTTCGCCACTCCGACACTGGAATTCAAGAACCGAGACTTCGCTTCAATCACGGATCGAGTCGCGCGGGTCATCGAGACTGTTGGCGAGCACGATCGGCCAGAGCGATTTGAAGCCTGGGGCGTCGAGGTCATGTTCGCGACACCGCGCTTTCTCTCGCCGAACGAATTGGAGCTCGCCGATGCTGATGGAGCCAAGCGAACAATTACTGCGAAACGCTTTTGCATCTCGACTGGATCGCGTCCCGCCGTTCCTCCGGTCGAGGGCCTAAAGGAAACCGGCTTTCTTACCAACGAGTCAGTATTTCAAATCAAGAAGCTGCCACAGTCGCTCATTGTGCTTGGCGGTGGACCGATTGGACTTGAACTTGGGCAATCGTTTGCACGTTTCGGCAGTGAAGTAACTGTTGTCGAAATGGACAAGCGTCTTTTGCCGAAAGAAGATGAAGAAGTCTCAGGGAATATTGAACAGATCATGCGCGCTGAAGGTCTGGAGATTCTGCTTAAACACAAAGCGGTGCGCGCCGTAATAGCAAACGGTCGAAAGATTTTGACGATTGAGCGAGATAGTCAAAAGCAGGACTTGCAAGCCGATGAGATCCTGGTCGCCACCGGACGACGGCCCAACATCGAAGGATTGAATCTTGAAGCCGCCGGAGTGAAATACGACAAGCAACGCATCCTCACTGACAATTACCTGCGCACGTCAGCCCGTCATATCTTCGCTGCCGGCGATGTGACTGGACACTTTCCTTTCACCCACATGGCTGCTTATGAAGCGTCGGTCGTAATTCGCAACGCACTGTTCTTCTGGCCTCTGCTGCAAAGGACCGACTTCCGAGTCGTCCCGTGGGCGACTTTTACCGATCCGGAAGTGGCGCGTGTTGGGTTGACGGAAAATGAAGCCAAAAGGAAATTCGGCGCAACGAATTTTCACATTTACCGGACGGAGTTTGCAGATAACGATCGGGCGCAGGCCGAAGAGTCAACGAAGGGTTTCGCCAAGATCGTGTGCCAGGGTCGAAAGAACGAGATCGTCGGCGCGCACATCGTCGGCGCGAATGCGGGCGAACTGATTCACGAAGTCGTGCTGGCAATGAAGCAACGGCTCTCGATCACTGCGCTCGGCAGCATGATTCATATTTACCCGACGCTGACGCAGGTCAATCAGCAGGCGGGACTCGATGCGTTATTGGAGAAATTGACGTCGTATAAGAAGCTGCTTTCTTACTATTTCAAATTGTGGCGTTGAGCGGAGGACGTAACCGATGCGAGATGATCTAAAACCCGGCGACAAGTTTCCCGACATTGAGTTGCCAACCACGACAAAGAGATGGTCAAACTGTCCAGCATTATTCGCGGCTTTCCCACCGTCGTCGTATTTTCGCGGGGTTACTATTGACCGAAAGATCGTCGTCAGTTCAATCATGGTTATTGTGTCCCGGTGTAAACTTGATGAGTCTCGCGATTCAACAGCTTCAATCGAATCTCTCACTGCAACAACTCTAGCATCTTATTGATCTCCGTAGTCGGCAGCTTGCAGTTGTAGTTGAGACACACATAAGCCGTGGCTTTGCCGTCGCGGCTCGTCTGATACTTAGTGAACTCAGCGAGACGAATGATGTCGGGAGAGTTTTGCTCGGTTGGTTTCAGGATGACGACCTTGTTTGGGATGAACTGCTTTCTTAGTGCCCTGAGCATAGCCTTCGTGTCCTCAGCCTGAGAGTTTCCGGCTATCACTACTTCATAGGAAGGACCGATTCCGAAATCCAGCGCAGTCATCAGCTCGGCATGCCCCGAGGGCGCTTGCTTGACTTCGCCGGCAAATGCTTTCGAGATTGCGGCAGCTTTCGCTTCGAGATCGGTGTTAGCAGTAATTCGACTCAACCGCAAAAGGTTCAGCATCGCAACTGAATTGCCGGAGGGAATCGCATTATCCTCGACCTCTTTTTGACGCACGAGCAAAGCTTCATCATCGTCGGCAGTGAAATAGAAGCCCCCGTTGTTCGCCTCCCAGAAATGCTTGACCAGATCGCGGTTGAGATCGACTGCGGTTTGCAAGTGCTTCACATCGAACGTTGCTTCGTAGAGTTCGATAAGTCCCCAGATCAGAAAGGCATAATCGTCGGCATGCGCCTTGATTGTCGCTTGGCCTTCTCGGTAGCGATGCAACAGACGCCCGTCCCGAGATCGCAGACTTTTCAAGATGAAATCGACGGCACGGCGCGCCGTTTCGGCATACTTTGGTTCATCCAGGATCTGCGCGCCGCGGGCAAACGCAGCGATCATTAAGCCGTTCCAGTCGGTCAGAATCTTGTCGTCTTTGCCGGGACGCACGCGCCGCTCGCGCACTGCGAATAACTTCTGCCGCGACGTTTCGAGGCGAGTCTGTAATTCCGGCTCGGACATCTTCAACTCGACAGCGAGATCTTTGATTGGCTTGGCCCGACGCAGAATATTCGCGCCGCGTTGCGCTTTTCCAAATGGATCAGTGAAATTGCCGCCGGTCTCAACATCAAACGTCTTGATGAACAGATCGGCATCCGACTTCGCGAGAACTTTACGGATCTCGCCCTCCGTCCACAGGTAGAACTTTCCTTCTTCGCCTTCGCTGTCGGCATCCTCAGCCGAGTAAAAACCGCCTGCCGGCGAGGTCATATCTCGCGAAACGTAAGTAAAGATCTCTCTCGCGGTGTTTGCATACTCTTCCTTACCTGTAACCTGATAGGCTTCGAGGTAGGCGAGCGTCAGCATCGCCTGGTCGTAGAGCATCTTTTCAAAGTGCGGCACGTGCCACGTTGGTTCCGTCGAATAACGATGAAAGCCGAAGCCAACATAGTCATCCATGCCACCGCTGCGCATCGCCTGTAGCGTCTGCTCGACCATCTCCAGCGCTTTCGCTTCGCCGGTCCGCTTCCAGTAGCGGAGTAGGAAAATAAGATTGTGCGGAGTCGGAAACTTCTGCGCGCGGCCAAATCCACCGTTCCGTTTGTCAAACTGATTATTGAATTGATCGAATGCTGTCTTGAGGATTGATGCGTCCAACTCTCCGCTGGCTGAGCCTCCTCTGTTCTCGCGCAGAGCTGCGGTGATTTGATTGGCTGAACCGACTACCTTATCGCGCTGTGTCAACCACGCTTGTTTGATTTGTGGAATCAACTCCAGCAGTCCCTTCTGTCCGAAGCGGTTGTCTTTAGGAATGTACGTTGCGGCGAAGAATGGCTTCGTGTCCGGCGTCAAGATGACGTTGAGCGGCCAGCCACCGCTGCCCGTCATCATCAAGGCCACATTCATGTAAACGTTGTCGATGTCGGGCCGCTCTTCACGATCGACTTTGATCGCGACGAATGCGTCGTTCATCAACTTTGCCACTTCCGGATCGTTGTAAGACTCGCGCTCCATCACGTGACACCAGTGACAGGTCGAGTAGCCAATAGAAAGAAAGATCGGCTTGTCTTCGCGGCGCGCTTTCTCGAAAGCTTCTTCGCCCCACGGATACCAGTCGACGGGATTGTAGGCGTGCTGGAGCAGGTAGGGGCTCTTTTCCTTGATGAGACGGTTGGGACGCCGACTCTCTTGAGTAACTCCCTCTTGCGCAGTGGCGCGCGATGCGCTTCGTTTAGAAATGAGCGCGAAAGCTCCGGCGCAAACGGACAACAAGACCGCGAGGCCGGCGACAAAAATTAATTTCCTCTTTCTCGCAGACAGCCTATTCATATCTATAAAAGATGCCGCTCCGGAGTTCTTTGCGGACTTGCCGGACATTGTCTGTAGGAAGCAACCTTAAGCCGCTCCCGACAGGGCCTTCGTCAGCGCGGCTTTCATCTCCTGTGGACTGTCTTGCCTGCTGATTTTTCCGAGTACTTTCTTTGTCTTGGAATCAATCAGGAGCATGTAGCCGGTATCACCTTTGTTATCAACGTAGTACTTCTCCAGGCCAAGCAGCGCGGCGTAGCGCGCCGATTGATCGTTGGTAAACTCATTGGTGAGATCAAAGCGGGTGAAGAGAATCGGCTGGCCGCGAAAGTCGCCCTTCACCTTGTTGAGCTTCGGTTCAAGCTCCTTACACCAGCCGCACCAATCAGCGTAAAACAACACGGCCAGCAGCTTAGGCGGTGACACATTCTGCTCCGCTGTCAGGTGCTGCTGCGCACGAACCGTTGACGCAATGCTCAACAAGCTCACTCCAAAAAAGACCAGAGTCAGTATCCTTTTCATGTCTATTCTTTCTCCTTTTCAAAGTTTGGTTACAAGGAGCGGTAGCGACCAGATCCTAAACTCAACTTGAGTGTTAGACCCCTCGCTACCGCTCGGGATTCTGTAACGACTCAAAATCGCGTCGAGAGCTGTAGCAAATCGGCGCTGCGAATGTCCGAGACCAGCACGTAAAGCAGCCCGCGCTGTTTCCACATCACCACGTTGTACCCTCTTTCAGCGGTCACGAAACATGGTCGCTCGTCGAGGGCTATCAAATGTTCCTTCGGCAACTCAATGTCGCGTCCATCCAGAATAAAAAGGGAAATCGCACTCTGCGGTTTGCGATAAGAAATCAATGCGGCCGGACGACCTTGCAGATTGCACAGGCGACCGCCCACTAATGAAGAATCTGGCAAACGTGGCGGCTGCACTGAAAAGCGCACCCGGTCGCGAAACCAGGAGTTGATTACTTCGGGCTCCGAGGACGTCACTTCGGTGGTTGTTGATTGATAGCGCGCATGATCATCGACCAGGATCGACGCCAACTGCTCCGATTTCTCGATATGGCGCGAACGTAACCACAAAGCTGCGGACAGCAATCCAACCAGAAGGAAAACCAGCAAGCCGAGAATCACAGCTTGTCTGCGAACAAAGCGCCAGCGTGACGGCCTCTTAGAATTCCCTCGTTCTTCAGCGATCCGACTAAGTACTTGCTCGCGGAGATTCGAAGAAGCACCTTCTCGCGGCAAGCGCTTCCGCAACGCATCTGAAAGTTCCTTCTCAGCAGCAAAGAACTGCCAGCACGCGGCGCATCGCTCCAGATGCAGCCTCACCTCCTTGGTCTCGGTCGCGGCTGGCGCCAATTTCTCGCCATGCAGGACCTGAGAGCTATACAAGAGTTTTCTAGCTGCGCCGCATTCCATGTGAATCAATCACTCATCAGACCACGCCGGCGCGCATACTCGCGCAACTGCTCGCGCAGCATTGAGTGCCCTCGATAGATCCGCGAGGCAACAGTACCGGGCGGACAACCAACGATTTCGCAGATTTCGCGATAACTCATCTCTTCAACATCAGAGAGCCAGATGACCGTACGGAACTCAACAGGCAATGCATCGAGCGCCTGCCGCACTTCGCCATCAAGCACCTTTGCGAATAATTCCTCCTCTGGCGTCTCCGACGTTTGCCCACCGGCGCTCCTCAAGAGCGCTTCACTCAACTCCACATCAACGATCGGTGGCTGGCGCGAATGCCGATGCCTTTCATTGATGTAAGTGTTCATCAAGATCTGAAACAGCCAGGCCTTAAACTTTTCAGCATTTCGTAGAGTCTCATATTTTCTAAATGCCCGAAGACATGTGTCCTGCACCAATTCTTCGGCTTCCTCGTGATGACCGCTGGCTAGTCGGTTTGCGAAAGCGAACAAGCTGTCGAGATGGGCCAGTAAAATCTCTTCAAATGGCGGGAGGGCATGCGAAAGCTGGTCAGTTCGTTTTCCTCTAGTGGCCTGGCCGCCATCGATGACTCTGAGCCGCAGTCCCACCTTTTAATCCTTTCAATACTCTAAGACAGATTTTCTAGTTGATTTCTTCCCAGAGGCCTGGATTGAGTTCGCGGGGCCTGAGAAATAGCACAAGAGGCCGAGACAGAGCGTGGACTAGTCAGAAAAGATTGACCAACAGCCCTCCCGAAACGGCAATCAGAAATACGGCGAGGCCCACTGCTCCGGCCACTTTCCAGTTAGTTGAACGGGCTATGGTGAAGAGCGAAGGCAGATTCACGGCTGGACCCGCGATGATCATTGCCACTGCGGCACCAACAGGTGCGCCGGCTGAGAGCAGGAGCAAGGCTAATGGAATCTCGAAGAAAGTAGGCAAGGCCAGCGGGACCGCAATCAGGGCTACAACGACCGTGGCCGTTGTCTGGCCACTGGTTGAAGCCAGCGCCCCAACCGGCAACCACATCGCGACCGCCATCGAGATCAAGACGCCGACCGCTATTAGGGGAACCGTTCGTACTGCGACTTGCAAGCACGATCGCAGAAACGTACTTAGCATTGGTTGGTCGCTTTGTGGGTCGCTTGTCAAACAATCAACTGGTCTGACAGCGACGAACCTGTCTATCAGGATTCCGGTAAGGAAGACGGCGAGTACGGCGGTAACGAGGCGGGTCACAGCGATGCGACGATCAAATAGCATGAACGTGAGTATCAGCGCCGCAGGATTCAGCGATGGCGCTGCCAGCATAACCGCGAGCGACGGCCCCAGTCGCGATGATCGTTCATACAAGCCGGAAAACACAGGTGCGGCGCAGCACGAGCAGAGCATCAGCGGCGCTCCGGCCAGTCCCGCCACGAATTGGGATCTCATACGACCGCCGCCAACCGCTTGGCCCAGCCACCGCGGATCGAGCACGCGAACCGCGCCACTGATCAGAATGCCAAATAATAACGCGGGCCAAATGACTGCGAAGTAATTGATCGAGCGGGCCACGACATTGACCTGCTCCGCAACGCCGGGCATGGGCACAACGTTAACGCGCGGCTGGAAAGCCCGGCTACCTTGTACTTTCTCGATGACCACCAGCGCGGCAGTACCCTTGTAGACGAGAAGAGCGCCAACGATTACTAGCAGGACCGTTGTCGCATACAAGACTCTACCGCTACGGCCCGTTGCGAGCGCAGTTGTGCTCTGAACTGATTGAGTGTCCATGACTGCCAGCCGATTATTTCAAAGTATCAAGTGCTGCGCGTATTTCTTCATCGGCCGGGCGCTCGCGATAGTTCGATTCGATTTTGGCCCAGGCGACTCTTCCGGTTTTGTCAATCACGTAAACGGCGGGATGTGGAATGCCGTAGTACACTGTCAACACCTTCACGATTGTCTTCCTCCGGTAGTGTAAGCTGTTAGCTTGCGGCTGGTTTTCATCGCAATCTAACAGATTGCGCTACGTCAAACGCGTCGCTATCAAATACGTTCCAGCCGCAATGAAGGCAGCGACCAACGGCGTAGCTGTCCAAGCCGTTGCGAGATCGCGCACGGTGCGCCGGTCAAGTCGTGCCGTGTTTCCGCCGGCGATGCCCGCAATTGCGCCACTCGAAACGTGCGTGGTGGACATCGGCAGACCCAGGTTGGCGCCAAGGCCCACCAGCAAGGCCGTCGCCACGTTGGCTAACAATCCTTCGCGATGATCCATGCGTACGATGTTTTCCGCAAGCACGCGGGCAACCCGCCTTCCCCCATACAAACTGCCCGCGAACATCGCGCCTCCGAGTATCAACAACAGCAAGTTCACACTGACCTGCGTTCCCAAGACCACAAATCCTTTCGAAACATCGTTAGCGCCATTGGCCGCTGCCAGTGCGGCGAGACAGATGAAGATGCAAGCCACAAGGAACATCATTATCTCCACTATGCCGTTGCGACGGCGCCGCCGCAGCTTGAGCCCGCACCTGCGGTGCAGCCGAAACAGTGCGAGCCGGTCATGATGCGACGGCGGGCAAACTTTTTCGGATCGAAATCGGCAATTGTTTGCGGTAATTCAGGCGCGACGCCCAGCTCCAGCATCTGATTGAAGTCGCAATCGTACAGTCTGCCGGTCCAATCGACACTAACAAGATTTCGGCACATCAAGCCGTCAACCGTTGCCGGATTGAACGCCTCAACAAGCCTGTCCAGCGTCGCGTTTTCCTGAATTGAATTCATAACCTAAATATCAGAGCCGTTACGGCAGCAGTCGATTCTTGGCCGCGTCGGAAAGTTTTCGCGCTGGTTTGCCATCATCAGGAAATTCCGAGCTTGGACGTTGCTTACGCAGAGGAAGCAACAACGTTTCTTTAAGCTCGACTTCCTTCGGATTTTGATACGCTGGCACGCCGATCGTGATCTGTTGCTGCGGCACGTTCAGCCGGAGCGTTCCGTGCAGCCGGTCCCAAACGGTGAATCCGCTGGACCAGTTTGAGTTCGTTTCGTTCTCAACGATTGAATGATGAATGCCATGCATGCGGGGAGTAACGATCAATCGGTTCAGCCAGCGTTCCATTCCAATCGGCAGTCTGACATTCGAATGATGAAACAAAATCGACGGAAAGACGAACGTCTGCCACGCCAGGTATGAGATCGGCGATACGCCGATGATCACCACCTGAGCCGCGCGCCACGGCACGGAAAGCACCAACTCGCCGAAATGAAACCGCAGCGCCGTCGACGCGTCCAGATCGAGATCGATGTGATGGGCGACATGAAAGCGCCAAAGAAACGGAACCTTATGTGTGAGGTAATGCCAAACGTACAGCGTGTAATCCAACAAAACTATCGCGAGCGCAAGTTCCAGCCACCAAGGCAAACCAAGTTGTTTCAGCAGACCCCAACGGCGCCCGTCAACAAATTGAGCCAGAGGGAGGATGGCCGGCCGCTCAATCAGGAGCAATGCGCCGGCACCAACTGCGGCAACCGAAAGATTGCGCACCTCACGTTTAAGTTTAGGCTCAACGATGCGACGACGCAGCGGGTGCCGCCTTTCAAGCCACGCCAGCGCAAGAAACGTCGTAGCAGCGAATCCAGCGCTGACCATACTAATGAGTTTCGTTGCATTCATCGAAGCTTGTTCGGTCAGCAACAATCGCTTCCCGGTTCACAACAATCTGTGCGGATTTCTGTTACTTCGTAATCACCGCCCTTTGTTTCGCGCGGATGACGCAGAGCCGTACGGTGGCAGTCGAACGCAGTTGCCTCTTCAAGGGAAATTGCTTCGAGCGGCTCGACCGGAATGATGTCGCTCGCATAAGGCTCACGGTTGTAAATCCTGAAGGTCTTGTCGCAAACAGCCATTCGCCTGCCGCGTTCCAGGACGTGTCCGTCGTCGTCGAATACTTTGCGCCAGGGGCCGCGATAGATCACGGCCTGCTTTCGTTCGAGGCACGGACCTTGTTTTCCTTTATGGGCCACGACCGTCAGGGAACGAAATTCGATTCCTTTGATAGTGCGCCACGGTCTTTCGTCGCGCTTGACGATCTCTATCCCATAGAAGCCCGCGCGATCGAACGCATCGAGAAAAGCGTCTTCGCGAAATGCGCCTGCGATGCAGCCCGACCAGAGTTCTGGATCGCGTTGCAATTCCTCCGGCACGTCCTCATCGCTGACGATATCGCTGATTGCAACTCGGCCGCCGCGTCGCACCACGCGAAACATTTCAGCGAAGAGCTGTTCTTTGTCCTTAGGACGAACCAGATTCAAGACGCAGTTTGAAAGCACGATGTCGATTGACTCGTCAGCCACCAGCGGACGTTCAGTCTTAATCGCCGAACAATGGACATTGAAGCGCGCCAGGTCAGACGACGAAGTAACCGGGTTTTCCGCCAGATATGAATCAACCAACGTCAGGTCAAGCCGCAAATCCTCTATGCGGCATTTGCGAAACTCGACGTTGTGGTACCCGATCTCTTCACCGACAGTCCGTCGATACTTCTGGGCCAGGGTTAGCATCTCGTCGTTCGCATCTACACCAATGACGCGTCCCGTTGGCCCAACGATCTGCGCGGCGATGTAACAAATCTTGCCCGCGCCAGATCCTAGGTCGAGCACTACATCGCCTTCGCCCACGAACGCTGAAGGATCTCCGCAACCATAGTCGCGCTCTTTGATCTCGTCAGGAATGAGACTCAGGTACTTCGAGTCATATTCAACTGGACAGCAAAGTGATGACTCGCGAACGTGCGCTGCCCGTCCGTATCTTTTGTTGACCGCGCTTGCGACATCAATGACTGTACTCATTTCTATGCCTCATCAGTGAGTGCTGCTCACGATTTTGTACTGCAACCTAAGAGAGAGGGAATGTAAGGTAGATTACACCCTGGAACCGATTCAGCAAAAACCTCCGCGGAGGACCGTCGGAAGCCGCCAAGCCAGGGGCTTATTTGGAGGCGGCGAACGGAGTCGAACCGATGATAAAGGTTTTGCAGACCTTCGCCTTACCACTTGGCTACGCCGCCTTTCGGACAAATTTTCCATTGGTCGTTCTCCCCTCAGCTTTCTTCTGCGCGCGCTTCACATGATAGGTCTGTTCGCCGGCTTCGATCGCGATCGGCAAATAGTTTTGCTTCGGTGGCAGCGGACAAGTTGCATAAGCAGTGAATGCGCAGGGAGGATTTGTCGCCTCATTGAAATCGAGAATTACTTTTCCGTCCTTCGGCATCTCCGCGTCTAAGAAGCGCCCCGCGGGATAAGTTGTCTTTCCTGCTGTCAGATCGCGAAAGATAATAAAAAGCTTGCCCTCTTCCTCTATAACAGGCTTCAGTTGAAAGTCTTGCCCGTTCAACTTGAATGAAAGGATGCCGGGATTGCGCATCTTCACCTCGTCGCCAAGCACGTTGATGATTGTGATCTCTTTCGGCTTCTCAAACGGAATGAAGGTCGCCTCAACGCGGTAGGATTCACGCACGGGAAACCAGTGCAACCCGGTGAACTCGCGGCGCGCAAGGCTATTCTTGTCTCTGACCCGAAGACCAAAGCGTTCGCCTCTCTTAATGATGGTCAACTTCAATTCTCCAACCTTGATCGAATCAGGTGTCTGATTGTCAGCGTCCGACTTCAATTCCAACACTCGCACCGGTTGGTCATTCGCGGTCACTGTCACACCATCCGCGACACGCAAAGTAACACCATTTCGAAGTTCCAACGAACCTACTTTACCAGGCGTCGAATCCGGCGGCAGTACAATGTCGAGACTGGCGTCTGTACCAAACGTATTGATTCCTTCTTTTAGCCAATACAGTCCAGCCACGGCCAGCCAGCCGTCCTCAGCTTTTAGCTTGCTTTCGTAGTCTTGACGCCACCTCTGAATTTCGGCCTGATAAGGAGTTTGGGCAACGCTTAACGCGGGCGCGAACAGCAGTAAGGCGATAAGCGATAGGCGTGGCAGCTGTCTTTGAATGAAGGAAGTCATGTTTCCTAAATGAATCCTCATAACGGCAACCGCAACAATGCCTCGCAGCCACGCAGGCGGGGACGGTTCTCGAGGGTTAATGTACCGCCATGAGCTTCGGCGATCTGTCGGGACAGCACCAATCCAATGCCGGAGCCCGTGGCTTTGGTGGTAAAGAAAGGCACAAACAAGTTCGCTGTGCTGGCGAGTCCTGGTCCTTCGTCGCTAATCCAAACTTCAACCTGGCCGTTGTCCTGGCTCCAACCAACCTCCACCGAGCCCTTCGTTTCCATGGAAGCATCCGCCGCGTTCCGCACCAGGTTTATCAGCAGTTGTTCCAACTGAACGTGGTCACCTTGAATCACCAACTCCGGACCAGAAACGATATTGACCGGCAAACGCGTTTCCAGACTCGCCACCCGCTCCACCAACTCTCCTATGTTCAACGGTTCGAATCGTGGTTGAGGCAACCTCGCGAGTTTGGAGTACGACTCAACAAAGCGCGCTAGTGAATCAGCGCGCGATGAAATCACCTCCAGTCCACGCTGCATATCGTCGTCCCAATCAGCCGGACGTGGTTGACGACCCAGTAAATCGGCAAGACTGCCGGCAACCGATTTGATTGGCGCGAGCGAATTGTTCAGTTCGTGGCCAAGCACGCGCAAGAGACGCTGCCACGCCGAGCGTTCCTCTTCGCGCAAGGTTTGGCTCAGGTCTGTCAGTACGAGCAACTGATGTTGCGCCCCGCCTTCACGAAAAGTACTGCGACGAATATCCCACCGGCCGAAGCCACCGGGAAAGATCATTTGCATCGTGTTCGGGCCGTCGCCCTCCTGACGACTGAAACATGCAGCCAAACCAAGCTCACTGCTAGTGCGCCCCAGCAAGCGCGTAGCCGGTTGGGCCAGCAGTCTTTCGCCGGCCCGATTCACAAGTCGAAGACGTTGCTCGCCGTCGAACGCAAATACCGCGACGTCGATTTCGGCCATAACCGTACGCAACAATGCGGTTGCCTCGAGCGCTCCCAGCCTCTGCTCGCGTAATGTTTGCCCGAGGTCATTCACTTCAAGCATGACCTCGCCCAGTGCGTCGCCCTCGGCTGCGCGTCGACCACGAATGGAATAATCGCCTTCGCGAATGGCCGCGAGAATATTTGAAAGAGTTTGCAATGGCCGAACGATGCGTTGTTTGAGATTGAAGGCAATGCCCAGCCAAAGAAGGACGAGGAAGAGATCGACCGTCCATTGCGTCCGGCCAGAATAGTTGTCCCACCACAGCAGCAGCACACAAAGTCCTACCGCCGGAAAACCGGCGGCAAGCGAGAGGAGCGTAACCCGTCTCTCGAATCGCAGCCGGCCGCCGCGCTTCAGAGCCGGGTCAAGGCTCGAAAATGTTGACGTGTCTTTTGGCAGTTTAGCAGGCGCGCTCACGCCATTATGATAACCTAGACGCAGTCCGACACTACGACAACCCGTACTTTTGCAGACGCCGATACAGAGCGCTTCGACTCAGGCCCAGCGCTTCGGCGGCACGATTGGCATTTCCTTCGAAACGCGCAAGGGCCTTTGTAATCAACAGACGTTCGGCCTCCTCGAGGCTCATCTCCTCCAGTCGAGCAGACACGCGAGCATCCGGTGTCGACTGCAGCGCCAGATCGAACGCCGTGACAACACTGCTGGAACTCATCAACACAGCTCGCTCGACAACATGGTCCAACTCTCGAACGTTGCCAGGCCAGGCGTGCTGGCGCAATGCTTCGAATGCCTGGGGGGTGAACCCCATGATGCTGCGTGCGTATCGCTCGTTATGTTGTCGCAGGAAATGTTCAGCTAAGGGCGGAATGTCCTCAGGCCGCTCGAGCAACGGTGGCAAATGAATCTCGACAGTATTAAGGCGGAACAGCAGATCCTGTCGAAATCTGCCCTGGGCCACCTCGGCATTCAAGTCGGAATTAGTTGCCGACAGAACCCGTACATCCACTTTCCGCGTTTTTGAAGACCCCACGCGCTCGAATTCGCCAGTCTCCAACACACGCAACAGTTTCGGCTGAAGATTTAACGGGACGTTGGCGATCTCGTCTAAAAATAATGTCCCGCCATCGGCCAACTCAAACCGGCCGACTCGGTCTGTCTTCGCGTCAGTAAAGGCGCCGCGCACGTGTCCAAACAACTCGCTTTCAAAAACACCCTCGGCAAGCGCGCCGGCGTTGAGAGAGACGAGAGGTTTTGCGGAGCGCGCGGAGGTTGCGTGCAGAGCGCGAGCGATCACTTCCTTACCCGTACCATTCTCACCCGTGATGAGAACGTTGGCGTCCGCCGGTCCAATTCGCTCGACGAGTTTCAAGACTGCTTTCATCGCCTGCGACTCGGCAATAATCCGCGGTAACTTTACAATCGTATCGGCTACGCTGTCGCGCAGCGCCAGGTTTTCGGCTTCCAACCTCTGCCCGCGCCGCAACGCCTCGGCAAGTTCAACCTGCGTGCGGACAACTGCCAGCAGTCGCGCGTTGTCCCAGGGCTTCTGAATGAAGTCACGCGCACCGCGTCGCATCGCTTCAACCGCCAGATCGACGCTGCCCCACGCAGTCATCACAACTACAGGCAAAGTTGGGTCAACGACGCGAATTCTCGACAATAGATCGAGACCTTCACTGCCAGACGTCGTGTCGCGCGCGTAGTTGAGATCGATCAGAACCACATCGAGTTCCTGCGAGTCAATTGCTTTCAAAACACCGGCGGGCGACGAAGCCGTCTGTACTTCAAAGGGCTCGCTCTTAAACAAAAGCCGCAACGCCGCCAGGACGTCGGTTTGATCATCAGCGATAAGAATTCTAGGCATGACCTCAGTTTCTCACGCGACGAGCGGATCGACCTTCGTTGCGCGACATGCAGCAATGTAACAAGCAACAAGCACCACCATCAATAAGCCAGCGGCGACAATAGTATAAGACGGCCCGTTATCGTATGTCCGATATGCTTTATTAGCTTGTCGATGATAATCCAGGGAGACTTCATGGCTGGAGAACGACAATCTGAAGCATATCGGACATCATCATTCGTTGCGCAGTGCGACCAGTGGATCGACCTTCATCGCTCGACGAGCCGGGATGTAACAGGCCAACAGCACGATTAAGATCAGAAAAATAGTCCTGTGGCCTAATTCTTGATCGGTTCGGCAACGTAGATCTTGTTAACAATCTTCCAGCCACCAGCGAATTTCAGCAGCGAGAGATAGTCCGTGTATTTCGTTTTTTCGTAAACCTCGACGACCTTCACCGACGCGGCATTCCCCGTGATATCAACAGCAGTGATCTGCAAATCACCTTTCTCTTCCTGTCCTGCACTAGCCGCAAAACCCTTGTACCACTGGTCCTGTGTGAGTTGGCCAAGTTGATCCTTCTTAACAAAGAACAGCTTGGCTTCCGGGTAGAACGCCCGCTTCAAGCTCTCCACATCGTTATGCTTTAGACCATTGAGATAGTGCTGCACCGTTTCTCTCACGTCCTGCTCGTCAGAGTTGTTTTTTGTGGCCCCGCCAAATGCTATGACAGTCAGAGCGGCCAACAGCACACCCGACCCAACTAACAAAGTCGTTTTCATAAACTCTCCTTTTAACGTCTTTGTGACTCCAAGAGCCACAATCGGCCGCTTGTGGGACCATCATTACAGAACCGGGAGCGGTAGCGACCGCACTCAACGAGCGCATGTCGCAACGTTAATCTCGCAAGCCAGCTTCGCCGATCTAATATCGTCTTACCTCTTAATTCATAGAAGTCATTCACTATGTTGAGTGCGGTCGCTACGGCTCCCGGTTCTGGAATACTCGATATTCGATTCTAATATCGGTCGCGCCTCATAAATTCATAGAAGTCATTCGCTACGTTGAGTGCGGTCGCTACCGGTTCTGGAATACTCGATATTCGATTCTAATATCGGTCGCGTCTCATAAATTCATAGAAGTCATTCGCTACGTTGAGTGCGGTCGCTACCGCTCCCGGTTCTGTATTGCCCAGTGTTTTCTTGACACAGCCTCAGAGCCGTTCTATTCGTAACGCAGGGCAATCAGCGGATCGAGGCGCGCAGCTCGTCTCGCCGGGACATAACATGCCAGCAAGGTAACCGCGATCAGCAGCACTCCGACTCCGATGTAAGTCAACGAATCAGTAGCGCTCACGCCATATAACACGCTGGCCATCAGCCTGGTAAGAGCAAGCGCGCCGGACAAACCCAACACCAGACCAACAAGAGTCAATCGCATGCCTTGCCGCAGGATCAATGTAAGTACGTCATTCCTCTGTGCGCCGAGGGCCATGCGTATGCCTATCTCATGCGTGCGTTGGACCACGGCGTAGGAAATAACCGCGTAGATTCCGATTGCCGACAGGATCAAAGCGATCAGTGCGAAGATTGCAAACATCTGTGCCGACAACCGCTGCGGCGCCATTGCTTCACCAAAAACCTGATCCAGCGTACGAACATTAAATACCGGCTGATCTTTGTCTATGGCCTGGACCTCTTTGCGCACAGCAGTTGTAAGACTCGACGGATCCGTGGTCGAACGCACCACGAGGGTCATTTGACTAACCAATCTCGGAAAATAAATAGCCGGTCGCAGTCGGTCGTCATTGAACTCACTGAGAAAGCTCTTGTAGCGCACGTCTCCAACAACTCCGACGATCTCCGAAAGTCCTTCGCCGGTCTGCAGACGTTTACCGATCGGATCTTCATTGGCGAAGAAACGGCGAGCTAATTTGTCGCTGATGATTACCGGAGCGGGAACGGCTTGCCTGTCCTGATCAGTAAAGATGCGGCCCCTCAGGAGCGGAATCTCCATCGCACCAAAATAACCTGTAGAAATGTTGCGCAGGTCGGCGAGCGGAGCTTCACCGGGCGCGAAAGGCGGACGACCTTCTATCGAAAAGAAGATGCTTTCATCGCGATTCTCCAACGGCACCAGGTTTACTGCGCCTGCGGCCTTCACACCTGGCAGTGATTCAACGCGGTTCAGTAGTTGTGCGAAGAAAGCTGTGCGCAACTCACGAGTCGCATACTTGCGGTATATCAATGACAACTCGAAGGTCGCCACGCCATGAGTGTTGAAGCCAGGCTTCACATCCAGCAGTCGCATAAAGCTGCGAATCATCAATCCTGAGCCCACGAGCAAAACCAGCGACAGAGCGATTTCCGCTGTCACCAACCAGCTCCGCGTGCGACCGCGTTTACCGTCAGTGATGGTTTGGCCGCTTTCCTTTAGTGTCTCATTAAGATTGGTTTTGGTCGCCAACAGAGCGGGCATCACACCCGATCCAATGCCGGTTAGGAATGACAGCAACAAGGTGAACGTAAAGACGCGCCAGTCGATTCCGAGGTTTTTCCAACCGCTGACATTTTGTGCGAGATTGGCCGGAATCCCCGCCGCGATGGCATGGACCGCCCAGACGGAGAGCAGGAGCGCGAGCAACCCTCCTATTAAAGCCAGCAGCACGCTCTCCGTTAGTAAATGTCGGGCCAAACGCCAGCGGCTGGCTCCCAACGCTTGACGAACCGCAATCTCCTTTTGTCGCGAGGCCGCGCGCATCAGTTGCAGGTTAGCCACGTTCGCGCAAGCGATAAACAACACGAACAGAACGGCGCCGAACATAATCAAGACGTAAGGCCGAGAGCCGCGCACATACGACTCGCGCAAATTCTCAACTAAGAAGTTGTGATTTGCATTGGTCTCTGGAAACTGCGCCGCCAAACGGCTCGCGAGGATGTCGAGCTGACTTTGCGCTCCGGCAATTGTCACGCCTGGTTTCAGGCGCCCGATCACTTGGAGGTAAGTAGCGCCCCGATTGGTCACGTTCTGTTTGAAAGTGATCAACGGCGACCATGCTTCGACGTTGCTGCCAGGAAAAGCGAAGTCCGGTGGCATCACACCGACAACGGTGTTGCTACGATCATTGATTCTCACGGTACGCCCGACGACGTTCCTATCACCACCAAAGCGCCGATGCCACAGACTGTCGCTGATGATGACCACTGGATCGCGACCGGGCTGTTCTTCCTCAGTTGAGAACGTTCGACCAAGCGTCGGAGTCACGCCCAACACGTTGAAGAAATCTGACGACACAGCAAAGCCCGTAAGGCGCTCTGACCGGTCACCCTCTGTCAGGTTGATCGCTAAGTCCATGGCCGCGGCAACATTCGCAAAAGTCGCGTTCTGGTTCTTCACGTCAAGATAATTAGCAAAGGCGACCGCGTTGCGTTCCGGTTGAACCTGTGGTCTCGATTCCCAGACAACAACCAAACGGTCCATGTCCGGGAATGAGAAGGGGTGCAATAGGAGAGCATTAACAGCGCTAAAAATTGTGGTATTTGCACCGATCCCAAGCGCCAGAGCCAATACAGCCGCAATTGCGAAGCCCGGAGTCTTCGACAACATCCGCAACGCGTACCGAATGTCCTGAAATAGATTAGTCATGTGGGTTCCTTCACTTTCATACAATCTACGCCAGACCACTCAAGCTGTTCACTGGGACCGCGGGCGGCTCGCCCGCAGTGAGCACCGAAAGGTGCGAAGATCTCGCCGTGTGCTCAACTTCAGACGTCTGTTCGCGCTGCGCGCTCACTGCGGGCGAGCCGCCCGCGGTCCCAGTGAAGAGCTCGAGTGGTCAACAGAAAGTCACTACTAAAGGGTGGCCAACTCTCAAACTGAACTCTCATTCATATCTGAGCGCCTCCATCGGATCGACTCGCGCCGCTCGTCTCGCTGGGATATAACAAGCCAGCAAGGCGACGAAAGCTAACAGAACAGCAACGGCAGCAAAGGTCAGTGGATCCTTTGTAGTAACGCCGAAGAGCAAACTCGAGATGACTCTCATCACAGCAAAGGCTCCAACCAGGCCAATAGCTAGTCCCAGGAAGATGAGTTTGAATCCCTGCGCGACTATCAGACGCAACACGTCACGCGTCTGGGCGCCCAATGCCATGCGAATACCAATCTCATTCGTTCGTTGAGCAACCGAATAACTCATCACCCCATAGAGACCGACGATTGTCAGTATCAGAGCCACCGCGGCAAAGATCGACAGCAGAGTGGTGTTGAAGCGAGGCGCTGCAATCGAAGCGGCAAGGTACTCGTCCAGTGTTTCAACACTAAACATCGGCAGGTCTTTGTCCAGCGAACTGACTTCCTTTGCAACCGCAGTAACAATGCTGTGCGGATCACTAACAGTCTTGACGACCACAGTAAGCTGGTTGAACGGGACCTGGGCCTGGGGCACATAATACGCTGGTTGTACTACCGTGCTGAGGCTTCGATTCTTGACATCTCCGACCACGCCGACTATCTCGCGCATCCCTGATTTCTCACCCTCAAAAGTGGAAATGCCGGGCTGAATGTGTTTTCCGATAACTTCCTCGTTCGGAAAAAACTGGCGTGCGAATGTGTCGGTAACAATGACCACCTGTGGTGATTTGTGCTGATCGTGATCAGTGAAATCGCGACCTTTCAACAATGGGATTTCCATCGCGTGGAAATAACCCGAATCGACCACGAAAAAGTCAGCGGAGGACTCATCTTTCCTGGCTACCGGGCGACCATCAATCTGGAACGAGATGCTGAATCTATCTCCGCTTAGAGGCAGAGGCAGA
>Ga0070699_100001018_pt1 | contig 26043 bp, 19 predicted proteins | sample KBSK1503metaG_FD_65473 | JGI IMG/M metagenome (GOLD analysis project Ga0070699, IMG submission 65473) | Corn, switchgrass and miscanthus rhizosphere microbial communities from Kellogg Biological Station, Michigan, USA - KBS K1-50-3 metaG | ecosystem: Host-associated > Plants > Roots >...
CGAATTGGTCACGCCCTGACCGGAATCCCTCGGGAGGGGAAACCGGAGGACGGACTGCCTTAAGCAGCCAGCGCTAAGTTGTTGTTAGCGTTTGTGGTTTTCCACCTGGATTAACGAGGTTAGTGGGCCTCGGCGTGCTACCCCGGCGTCTGCAGTCCCGTCGAAACCGTTGCGCCCCCATGCTACGGTCACCCTTCCAGTTTGGAGCGGGATTGGAGACGAGTTCGAAACGATTGACGGCATGGCCCCCCAGGGCGCTGGCCAATCTGAGGATGGCGGAAATGCCGTGGTTGGGAACTCAAGCTAGTTGCTGCATTTCCGTTCCGTTGAGCTAGTCGCTGGCGATTTTGTCCGATATCGCCATGCTGACCAAGGTGAAGATGGCAGTTGTTGGCAGTAGAGACGAGTCTCGGACAGATTGATCTCGAGTGGCCCTGTCCGTGTCATGCTCGCAGACACTCGCCTTGTCTCGGGAACTGTAGAGAAAGACGGATCGGCATACAGGGCGACGTCGAGTGGCGAGAACGGTCCTGTTCCCGCAGGCCCACGAGCTAGGGCATCGGCGTCCTTCGGTTCGCCCGAACTGAGAAGCGTGTCATCAAATGCCGCGCCGGTGCTGAGGCTGATCGCAGATCCAGGGGAATCGACCTCCACGATGACATTGTCAAGACCCCAGCTTTCATCTCCCGCTCCTTGGAGATTCGAGGCCGTGAAATCCATCGCGATCGAGCTGCCGGAGTGCGGAATCGTGAAGCTGAGATGGTAGACGCCATCCGTTGGCGTTCCCAGCCAGAAATAGCCGAGCGTGTAGACTTCTGCGGCGCCCGTGTATGCAGGATGACTACCCTCACCGTAGTTGTCGGGGAAGGACTGTGTGTTTCCGATGAAGTTCCCAAAGGTCGTGTTCAGGAGCGCCCCGATACCCGGGATCGAGAAGGTCCAGAAGTCTGGACCGGCAACGTTTCCGAAACCATCCCATGACTGGATGATGAAGAGATCAAACGATACAGTCACGGAGCTGTGCGGAGGCAGGGTATTCAACGATAGCCGCACCGTATCGTTGCTGAAGCGCCCCAGGAAGACGCGCCCTCCGAGGGGTGTGATATCCCGAGCGCCGTTGTTCCATTCACCGCCTACCGAATTTTCGAAGTCCTGCGTGTAGACGGTGGTCGGAACAACCTCAATTGCAATGTTCCCGACGTTTGTAACTCCACCCCTCACAGGAGCCGTAGCCGCCGAACTGCCCCTAGCGATTCTCCCGCCGAGAGTGGCCTCAGCCTCGACTGTGATGTCTCCTTGGATGGTGGGCACGTCGGCCATCGAGAATGTTCCGTCATCACCCGTCGTACTTGAGATATTGAGAGTTCTGACCGTTGCTCCCACAACGGGCGTCCCGACGTCATCAACGACCATCCCGACGACGGTGGTAAGCGGGTCGGAAGACACATTGAGGACCACGTCTGGCGCGGCACCAACGTTATTCGCCCGATCTAGTGCCCGGGCGCCCAGCACAAGATGGGTGGCCCCAGCTGGGACAGGAACCGCAAACACATAGGGAGCTGCCCCGTCGGTCGCCACGACCGTGCCGTTTACCAGCACTTGCACAAGTGCAACGGCCACATCGTCGCTGGCCTCCACAGTCACTTGCATGGTGTTCCCCGCTATCACCGTAGTGCCGGATAACGGAGCGGAAATGTGGACGGTGGGAGGGATTCCAGCGTTGTCCGGCAGGTCCAAGTACTGGCCGACATAAAGCCGGGAATCTCCAACCGATTCGGCCGTAAGGTACACGTACGTGTTGTCTGCTGCGATCCCAGTGCCGTTGTCATCGCGGAAATTCCTAAAATCCAGTATCGCCCTCGGTATGGGAATCGCCGGGTTGTCGACGTTAATAACGGGAACCCCGTTGACGAAGAAAATATCCGCACCAAGTGCGAAGCTCCCCGCCTGCGCAACGTCCATCAATAGACCGCCCGTGCTGCGCGGAGTAAATGCCCTAGTGACAGGATGGTCGGGATCAGTGAGCTCCACCGAAGTGAAGCTGTTGGATAAATCGGCTACGAAGGCGAAGTTCCCGGACAGGATCACGTCGCGAGCGTCTCCCGTGGATGCCAATCCGCGGGGGCTGGGGTTCGTCGGGGTGCTGATGTCCGCCAATTCCAGGCCGGTACCGCCCTCAGCGATGACGGCCAGCTGCGAGCCAACAGTGACGTCGACGCCTATTGCCGTACCTCTTGTGGCCATCGAGCCAACGATTGTCGGAGTGGAAAGGTTGCTAATGTCGACGACCTGTAACCCCGCAGCCCCGTCAGCGATGTAGGCGTGATTGCCGCGTATGGACACGTCTTGAGCGTCGCCAGGAGTATCGACAGAGCCGAGGGAGGTGGGGCTGGCGGCATTCGTCACGTCGATGACCTGCAGTCCGGCGCTCCCATCAGCTACAAGGACCGCATTCCCGATCACCTTCACGTCGTTGGCGTTGCCCGATGTGTCGATGGACCCCACGATCCGCGGGTTGTGATGATTCGACACGTCAACAACCTGAAGCCCGGCCGTACCGGCTGCGACATAGGCGTAGTCGCCCGCCACATCCACGTTGCTCGCGAACCCGGGAATGCTGATGAAGGAAAGGCCGGTGGGTGCAAAGGTCCGAACAACCCCGTCGCTATGGACAGAGAACCCGCAGCTGGTCACGCTGATCGTACAGGAGCCGTCCGCTCCAGCGAACACCTCCCCCGCCTGCCCACCGAAGTTGCAAACGTTCAGGTCGCTGGATGAGTAGTTTGTTCCCCTAGCTGTCGGTGTGAGATCGAGCGTGAAATTGTCGATCAGGTGCCCAGTGATGTTGAGCTGGCGCGATGCAACCCCAATGATCGTATTGAGGGTTAGCGCGAACGCAGGCGGCGAAACCTCAATTGACGCCAGCGCCTGGCAAAGGTTGATACTTGCTGGATCCGTGGGATCGCTTCCCGTGAGGATCTCGAGGGCATCCCGAATCCCGTCCCCATCGGTGTCGGGCAAGAGCGGATTTGTGACGTATCCGTCTTTACCCGGCACGACCTCCTCTCCGTCCTCGATGCCGTCTCCGTCCGTATCGGCATTCCGGAGATCGGTACCAAAGTCGAGGACTTCCTGCCGATTCGTAAGACCATCCCTGTCAAAATCTTCGAAGGCGTCCACGGGATCATTGGGATTCAGGCCATTTGCGACCTCGATGTCGTCTGGGATCCCGTCCGAGTCGCTGTCTGCGCTCGAGAGCATGACCGTGGCCCTGACCATGCCGGCCGCACCCTCGTTGGTTGCTTGAATCACGACGGTGCCGCTCGCCACAGCGGTGAGATTTCCATCGGCGCTCACTGTGACGAGCGCGGGATTGCTGGTCGTGTAGGTCGTTCCAGCGTTGCTCGCAGTGACATCCGCGGTAGAACCGCCGGCGTATGCCGCCGTCACGGTCAACTGCATCGTCTGACCGATCTCAGTGAACGACACCGGCGCAGGAGCAATGACAAGCGACGTAGGAATCTGGGTCACCGGTCCCAGTACGATGTCCGGCAGGTTTACGATGCCGTTGGCCGGAAGCGTAAAAAGGGCGGATTCTCCGGAGGTGGTCACTCCATTGCGAACACAGGTCGCTCGGGCGCGAACCTGCCCGAAATTCGCCGGGACGTTGGGGAGGACCCACGAGCCGTCAGAATTGACAGGGACATTGCGGTTGAGCACGCTGACGGTGCAGTTCTGATCGAGCTGCGCGAGGGCCACCGGCGATAGGAACAGAAGAGAGATTCCCACCATCCGACCCAGGAAACAATGAAATCTCCTCATCGTGCACCCCTACCGACCTGATTGAGAGCCGCCTCTCGCGGCGGCCACGTGCGCGGCTTGTACTGCTCATCGACGATGAGCGCCTTCGTTCCAGGCGGGAGCACTTGAAGCGACTTGAGGAACTCGATGACTGAATCTTTCTCCGAAACAGACAGTGCCTCGAAAGCCTGTCTCGCCTCTAAAGCCTCGCCGTCGTGGCCAAGTACCGAGTCGCGCAGCGTCGTATAAAGTCCGTTGTGCCAATACGGGGGCTCATTCGCAGCGCCCCACAGACGCTTAGTTAGGAACCGGCAGTTGCCGGCCCTGAACTTCTCCGACCATTGGGATTGATTCATGTCCAGCGGCTCGGAGACCGTGCCCGAGGCGCACATGTCGTGGAGTTTGAAATCCGTGTAGGCCTCGACCCAGACCGTGCCTGATGGGTCGGGCCGCAATCGCGGCTGCGGGAGCGCGTCATTCGATAGATCCACGACGACAACGGCCGTCTCGCCGCTTCGTAAGTTTCCCGGTGGATTGAACGGATTGGGCTCGACGAAGATCCACCCTCGGTTGGCGAGCGGGAGACGCGGAGTATGGCAAGAGGTGCATCCCACAGACTCGAAGAGCTGTTCACCATGAACGACTGCGAGCTCAATCTCCGGATCGCGGGGGATCATGCGCCCCGGAACCTGAAGCGTCGCCTGATACAAGGTCACTGCGGTGACGTCCGCCCGTGTCAATTCGTCCACGAAGCCGTCGCCGTCGGGGTCTGTATCCCGGCCGAATCGCTCCGTTGACTGAATACCATGATGCTGATTGAAAGCAGTATTCGTGAATTCACGGAGTGAGACCACGTTGCTGGCCTGATGCCAAGGACGAATGACGAGGTTGGGCGGATTGTGCGAATCACTCGAAATGAGGCTCAGCCGCCCCAACCCCTCCACTTTGGAGGTGTCCCAGAGGCCCGCGGAACCAAGTGTCAGCCTGCCGAAATGGACCCCCTTTGCGACAAGCTCCTTAGTTTCACCGCGGCCAATTGAATTGCGGATCTGCTGGAGCTCTTCAGTCATCTGCCTCGCGACCATCTCGAGGTAGCCTGCACCGAACAGTCCCGTTGTTGCGCGGAGATTCGCGACATTCTCCAGCGTGACGGCCTCTCCTCTTTCGTCAAAGGTCCCAGCCGTCGGCAGCGTGTCGTGAGGGTCGAGCGTGACGAAGTCGAAGCGCTGCCCCAGCACAAAGACATTCGTGACGAAGTCCCCGCCTCCGCCTGATATTCCATGGGGTGAGTTGTGACAGCCAAAGCACGAGTTCGCATCCGGTCCGGACACACGGTTGAAGCCTCGCTCCCCCTTGAGTGGCCGCGTAGCATCCGAAACCGGACGGCCCGTGCCCTTCGTCATCGGACGACCACCACCTTCTTCGGTGGTCCAGTTTGCCTTAAACAATACTTTGCCAAATGCAATCAATTTGCCGGTTTCAAGCGTGTACTCCTGACCGTCGAACAGGTGTACAGGCACTCCGAGCTCCCTCCCCACTACTGTCGGATAGTGCTGGTTGCCATGAATCGCTTCTGCGGCCATCATCGAGAAGCTTCCTGAGGCAAGGATGATGAGGAAGTTTGCATTAACAGTAGGTAGTTTGGAAATAATTCGTCTGTACCACATGATCGAGATACCTTCCAGTTTGGAAGGACTACCTTGTGCTCCTAAATCTATTGCGCAAGATTCCTCACGGTGCGATCACGGTTTGAGTACACCCTCAACGGACGGCTTGCTGACCCTGCAACGGAGTGACAACTGTGACGTCTCCATCCGGATCGTTCCAAAACGCCACTACAGGATGTTTTGAAAATTGGTTTGTAAAGCACAGACGGTCTGTGCATTGCCCGAGGACCATCTGGGAGTCACTTAAACGTTGACCTTGGATCTTGTCGATGAATGTGACGCGAACGACAGTGAACTTACTGAACAGGACCACATTTGTGACGGCAACGGATACGGTTCCAAGGTCAGCCTGCCAAGCCGCGAAATTGGACATGGCTGTCGATTCAATCTCAGAAAAACTTACGGGATCCCAAAGGGTCTTATAGGTGTCGAAGTCATTTCGAACAACTGATGATAGTAACTCCTGCACCATTCCCACTGGCGTCGCCGGTGGCGTGGTTGAAGGTGCGCTCAAAAACGGCAGCCCCATCGGGGGGGCGTACGAGAGAACGTCGAAGGAATAGGTCACCTTGGCGCCAGTAAGGTCGCGGACTAGGAGGGTGCGAGTTTCCCTTGTCTGTGACATCGCTGGCACGGTAAGGGACAACAACAAGAGAAATACTTGAATTCTAGCTTTCATCGTTGCCCCCACCGCGTTTCTACTCGAAACAGAGGAAGTTTGGTTGATTCTGAAAGACGGTAATTGGAAGCACCTCATCAACAAAGTCGTGCTCGTAGACAAAACCAAAGGAATTAACACTCACAGTAAGATGCGACTCGATCTGGCAACGCACATCGAAGGTGCACTCTCCCTCATTGCACTTCGTGCCACATGAACCACCGTTCTTTGACTCAATGCTGAGGCCGCCGCCGACAACGTGTCCGCTCAGACCAAGGCTCAGGAACAGGCCGCCGGATAGATCAATACATCCACTCAGACGAGTGTGAATGCCTTTGCATTCTGAGTCCTTGCACCCGTTCCCGGGCTGGAACTCTTCAACACATGGGTCGCGAGTTGCCGTCCCCCCGAGCTTCAGCGATACCCCAAGTGTTTCGGTAGCTTTGCCCTCGTACTCACCGAATCCTGGTATGTTTTTGCGAAGAACGCACTCCGCAGTCACGGATGCGGACGTTCCTCCTGCGCCGGTCAGAGTGACAGTTCTGACTTGCGTGATGTTCTGCCGACACTCGCAACACTTATTGGTTGTTCGTATCTCTAGGTTCCCGGTTTCAAGTTTGAACTCTCCCGGTGTCAGACTACACCCGAAGGTCAAAAGTCCACTTGCTTGTTCTAAGGCATCGAACACAGTTTTCAGCGTGGTTGGATCAAACCCGACATTGGCTATGGTGCTCGTGAGTTTGAATGGGTCTCCCAGGCAGCTTCTCCCCTGACAGCGATCAGCCGTGGTGCAAAATCGCTTGTCATCGCATGAAATAGGACCCAATTCTTCCTCTAGACATTCTCCATTTACGCATATGTTGTTCATGCAAGGATTGCAGTTTCGACCCCCACATGCACTGCCGTTCTGAGCCGGATCAGCCACGCACGTGTTGTTCTGACACCACTTGCATTCCGCGCAATCGGCTACAGTCCCGTTCGCCGCTGGATCCCCTCCACAGTGCCATCCCGCCTTGAGCACCCCAACACCGGGATCAGACCGGATCAAGAGGCCATCGTCACTCACAGTTCCGGTACCGATTGCAACGAATGAACCGATATCATGGTCGAAGGAGTACATCTCGGTTACGGCCCTGGGCGCCAGTCCATCCACATTGGGTAGAGTGATCGGCGCTGGAGGGTTGAAGATGGCTCCCGCGGGCTGAATCGTGACGATGAACCGTGGCTGCTGACCGAAGCCCGGAACCATCGGTACCTTGTCGCCATGGACGACGGTCACGCTCACGTAACCTGATTTGGATCCTCCGGGGAAGGTCACCTGCCCCGGGCCAAAGGTCAGCGAGAAGCCCGGAGCTTCGGGGATGGTCAACGTGCCTCCCCCACTGGTCGCGGTCACGTAGAGCTTGTTGACGGGATTCAGCGGTAGCAGGTATATCGGCATGCCGACGGTGTTCGAGCGCCCGGCAACGGTTACGACGTCATACTCGAGCGAAGGAAACTCTCCCGGAGCCTGGGCTGTTGTGCCATCCACAAGGAGCTTGACGAACCCAACTGGAGCTCCGGAGATCAAGAACTGGCCCTGAGCATCCGTCTGCACGGCGGGAACGCTCTGGAGCACGCTCATGTTTGCATGCAGGGCGTTCGTCAGCACGGTGCGGACGGTGACCCCAGGAATCGGGACGTTGCTGTTGTCGAGAACGACGCCGGAGATCGAAGTCTGCGCCGGATCACCCGCCACGCGTCCCGATGCTTTGAAGGCTATCGGTAGCCCCTGGTTGGATGGAATCCGGACCTCCACCACGTTGTTGGCCTCGCCTTCCAAGAGGCCCAGCGTCAGGTTGGCCGCCGCGCGACCGTCGGAGTCCGTGTTGACGGTATAGCTGGGAGCTCCATCGAAGGATCCTCCTCCCTCGATGACGCTGAACGTTACGGGCACGTCCTTGAGCCTGTTGTTGCCACCATCGACGACTACGGCGATTAAGGGTTTGGGAAGAGCCTCTCCGATCACCCCGATCTGGCCATCCCCCGCATCCACGACGGCCTTGCCGGCTACACCTTGTGTCCCGGTGGCTGTGAAGAGCGCCGTGCCTCCGAAGCCGACCGCGTAAGCCTCAGCGGCATTCGCACCGGCTCCTGCCCTGGATCCTAGAGTCCAAACAACCTGAGCCTGCCCTAACGCATCGGTTGTCGTAAGGACCGATGGCGCCGATTGCCCGTTGGCAGCGAGCAATCCGTCATTCTTCACAACCTTGAAGATGACTTGCGTATCCGGGATCGGTTGCCCCGCCGAATCCTCCAGCACGACTACGAGGGGATTGGCTAGTTGCGAGCTGATCGCGCTCGACTGGTTGTTTCCTGAGAGAAGCGTGATCCGCGACCCCAAACCCGGTGCCTCCCGCTTCACCGTAATCTCCATCGTGGCGTCATTCCCCACGCGGTCTATCCCGACTGCCTGGATGACGTTATCTCCAAGAGTAAGCGGTACATCGCACGCAAGGAAGGTCCGGTTTGACACCTGAGCGGCGGATCCGTTCACCCTCACCTGCGCCTCCTGGTCGTTCACGGTTCCTACTACTATGTCGTTCACGATGCCTGACACACAGATGGAACTGTCCGTGGTCACGAACCGATCTGCGGGAGACGTGATCGTGACGTGTGGAGGCGTCGTGTCCAAAGTGACCTGAATGCTGGCGACGCCAGCGACACCGGAGGGAGCTGTCGCGCTGACGGTGATGAGATTCGGCCCCTCGGCCAGGGGAATCGCAGCGCTGAAGCCGCCGTTGACGACAGCTGCTGGAATTCCGTTCACCTCCACCGTGGCGGCCGGGTCGTCTACGGTCCCGGTCACGGTTGTGGGAGTGATGTTGAGGTAACTGGCGTTACCCGGGGCAGTGATGGTCACCTTCGGGAGGTGAACGAAGCTAACGGTTGCGTTCGCAGCGACCGAATTGCCCGCAATGTCCGTGGCCTGGACATCAATTGCGTTCGTTCCGCTATCTAAGGAAAGCGGGCAGAGAAACGTTTCACCCGAAACAGACGCCGCAATCCCACGGCAGGTCACGCCGGCAACACCCGATAGTGAGTCACCGACGGTCCCGGTGAGCGTGATTTCGGGCTCATGCAGTGTTATTCCATCGGGTGGAAAAGTGATGCTCGCGCTCGGAGGCGTCTGATCGATATTGACGGTCACACTTGCGGTCGCTGAATTGCCAGCCTCATCGACGGTTGTCCCGCTGATAATCTGGTTGGCTCCCTCCTCCGACACCGAGACTGCGTCAGGGCAGGACACGATTGGCGACGTCAGGTCACTGCAAACAAAGGTGACGACAACGTCCGTGTTGTTCCAGCCGTTACTGTTTAAGGCCGGCGCAGGTGTCGCGCTGATCGAAGGTCGATCGTCATCCCGTCCGATGATGGACACAACGATCGCGGTGCCGACCTTCCCAAGGGCCCGGACTGAAATCACGTTGGATGCCGCGAGTCTCACCGCGCGTTCGATGGTCGCCGGCCTCTTGAACTCCTCGGTCGCGCTGAAGACCAGGATCCCGTTCAGCGTGATCTCCGCGGCGGAACCCTTCGGGAATTGAATTCTCAGGGTGTAGGACGTATTCGGGTTCAACACGTGGAAGCTCGCTGCGATGCTTTGCGGCGTCCCGGTCGCTCTCGGGTAGGTCTGCGCCCCGAACGCCGTGAAGGATCCCGCGTAGGTGGGATGAGAGATGACAAACAAGACCGCGAGCAACGAGATAATGAGGCCTACGCGACGCGACACTTGCTAGCCCCCGTTCGAGAGTTTGCACATTCCTACTTGGGCTTTGCTCTTACGCTCTATTGTCTAAGTCGTCGGAGCCACCAAAATCTCCAAAAAAGAAATGCATTTCACCGCCCCGTGGGTGGTGCCCGTCAGAAGCAGTCGATCCAGCCGTCCGAACGATGAGGCTGATCCCGATATTTGCCATTAGCTTGTGCACCGTGGTCCGGGGTAATATCTGCCTACCCAGTCCAACCGGGAACCTTCCTCCGAGCAGGCGAGGCGCTAGACAATGGCCACCCTCGAACCAGACCTTCTTCCGGAGATACTCACGGCCCTGGTGGCCTATCTCCGACGACAGCTCCCCGTCCAACTTCAGCCTGAGGCCGAGGATATCGCCCAGGAGGCACTGGCCATCGCATGGGCAAACCTGAAAGATGCCGCCGTGGATATCCGGGATCCCGTCAAGTACGTTTGGGCTGTGGCGAAGAACAAATATGTCGATCTGCTGCGGAAGCAGGGCCGGTGGAAGCGCATACCGCTCGACCAGATCGTGGAAGCTCCGATCGCCAGGCTCATCGAGGAGGCAACCGCAGAATACAAGCTTATTCAGGCCGAACTGGAGAAATCCCTCAGAGTGGCGATGAAATCGCTCCCCGAGCGGGAGTTGGAGTTTCTCCACTTGCGATTCTACGAGGGCCTTGACAACGATGCCGCCTGCCACAGTTTGGGGATCCCACCCGAGGAGGGAAGCCGGCTAAAGTTTGTCGCCCTCCGAAGGCTCCGACTCCTTTTGAAGGTACGCTCACCGAAGCAGCGGCCGCTGCCTATCCGGGCGGTCCGGTAGCCCCGGCGAGGTCGATGCACCCCGGAGGAAATGTGTTGGATCGGCGGACCATCCGAGTTGTTCTGCTCGCCCTTGCGGCGATTATTGCTCCCGCCCAAGCCCAAGGCACCACTGCGCGTGCAACCCAGACCGCGACGTCTTCAGCCCCCGACGGGAGCTCCGCCACGACCTCCGCTGATCAGGCACGAGAGCTGATCCGGGAAGGCCACTATGCCGAGGCCGAGTCTCTGGCTCGCGAACTGCTGATCCAGGAGGAGGCCCGAAGCGGGTCTGATTCGCTGCCGGTCGCGGAGATTCTCGACATCGTCGTGGAAGCGGGCCGCCTTGGAGGCAAGCTGAAAGATCCCATGACCCGCGAGGCGGCGCGGCGCGCAATTAAGATCAAGGAGGACTTACTGGGAGCCGATCACCCTGATGTGGCGCGCAGCGTGAATAACCTCGCCAATCTGCTGGTGGAATCGGGGGACTACGCGGGGGCGAAACCACTCTACGAGCGCGTCCTGAGGATTCAGGATCAAAAACTTGATCCGAACGATCCGCTCATCGCCAAAACTCTCAACAATTTCGCCAACCTGATCTCCGACATGGGGGACTACACGGGCTCCCGGCCGCTTTACGAGCGCGCACTGCACATCAAGGAAGGGGCTTATGGCCCAGAGGATCCCCAGCTGATCTCGACCCTCCTGGGCCTCGCGATCCTCATGCGCTTGACGGGTGAGTACATGGAGGCGCGGCACTATTGCGAGCGGGCGGTCCATATCGCGGACGTCAAGCTGCGCCCAGGCCATCCGCGGCGGGGGTCCACCATGGCCACCCTTGCCAGTATCGCCGTGGAGATGGGGGATTACGCGGAAGCCAGAAACCTTCTTGAGCGCACACTGGCCTTGCAAGAGCGTGAACTGGAGCCCGACCACCCCGATCTTGCAGCCACCCTGGGCGATCTGGCCAACCTTCATAAGGACGCCGGCGACCTCAATGCCGCCCGCGCCTTATACGAGAGGTCTCTCGGCATCCAAACGCGCAGTCTCGAGACCGAGAGCGCCTACCTCGTGCCGAACCTGACCAGTCTGGGCGAGGTGCTCCTGAAGCTCGGCGATGCAGAGGGTGCCAGGGTGCAGCTGGAGCACGGGCTCAAAATCCGCGAGGCTGAGTTCGGTCCGGATCATCCGGACGTCGCCGAGAGCTTGGGCGCTCTTGCGGAACTATTGGAGAAGAAGTCGGATCTCACGGCGGCCAAAGTATTGTTGGAGCGAGGACTCCAGATTCGTGAGAAGGCTCTGGGGCAAGCCCATCCTCTGGTGGCGGTGAGCCTCGCTCGACTCGCCCATGTTGCAGCCAGATCGGGGGACGACTCGAACGCGGTGAACCTCGCCCACCGCGCGGAGGCCATCGGACGGCAGCACCTGCGCGTCATCTCCGCCGAGCTCCCCGAGCGGCAGGCTCTCCGGTACGCATCGACGCGCCCGTCCGGACTGGACGTGGAGTTGGAGGTCGCAAGCCGGCGGCCTACCGATGCATGGACCTGGACGGCATGGGACGATTTGATTCGGAGCCGGGCCCTCGTCCTCGACGAGATGGCGGCAAGACATCACTCCGCCCTCGTGAGCGAAGACAGTGCCACCCAAAAACTGAGGCTGAAACTGGCGGCGGCGCGCGCTCAGGAGGCCGCGCTTTGGGTGCGCGGGTTGGAGGAACAGGACCCCGCGTCGTACCGTCGCATCCTTGAGGATGCACGCAAAGGCGAAGAGCAGTTCGAGGGCGAGCTGGCCGAGAAAAGCCTCGAGTTCCGGAGGGAGCAGCTGACCGCGAATGTCGGCCTGTCGGAGATCATCAAGGCGATTCCCCGGGACAGCGCTCTGGTCGCCTACGCCCTGACGCAGCGGGCGGCGTCAGGCTCTGGATCGGAGGCGCCGAGGTACGTCGCTTTCGTCTTGGGGCCGTCCAGCGACATCCCGCACGTGGTTCGCCTTGGTCTCGCTAGCGCCGTGGACGACCTCGTGTCGCGCTGGCGAGCGTCGGTCGCGGCCGAGCCCTCGCCGGTTCCGGCCATCGCACAACCCGAAGGGGAGAGAAGCCGCAAGATCGGAACTAACTTGCGGGTGGCGATCTGGGACCCGGTCGTCCGCCATGTGCGAGGCGCCCGCAAGGTCTTTGTGGTCCCCGATGGGACTCTCAACCTGGTCAGCTTCGCCGCGCTCCCCACGCGAGAGGATCGATATCTCGTCGAGACCGGTCCGGTCCTTCACTACCTTTCGGCGGAGACGGACCTGGCTCAGGGGGTATCAGCGCCACGCGGAGACTCAGGCCTCTTCGCCGTTGGGGGTCCGGATTTTGACGGCCTGCCGGGCAAGCCACAGCTTGCCGATGGTGGCACTGGAACCACAGGCGCAAACGCGAGAGCATTTCGCGGACCCGGCCCCGGGTGCGTGGATCTGCAGGCGCTGCACTTCGATCCTCTTCCTGGAGCCAGTCGCGAGGCGGAGGAAGTCGGAGCAGTCTGGGTTCGCAAGAGGCCGGACGCGGCAGGCAGCATCCTGAATCTCGATGGCGCCCTGGCGACCAAGGCAAGTGTCGAGAGATTCGCGCCTCAGCACGGAGTCGTGCATTTAGCGACACATGCGTTCTTCCTGAACGAGGAGTGTCTCCCGCCGGAGGATCGACTGGCGGTGAACCCGCTGCTACTCTCCGGCCTGGCCTTCGCCGGCGCGAACCACCGAACGAATCCCGGCCTCCAGGCGCCTCCGGCGGATGCGATCCTGACGGCCGAGGAAATCGCTTCAATGGATCTGTCGCGAGTTACCTGGGTTGTGCTGTCCGGCTGCGAGACGGGGCTGGGCAAGATCCACCCGGGGGAAGGCGTTTTAGGACTAAGGCGGGCGGTTCAGGTGGCCGGCGCAAGGACCCTCATCATGAGTCTGTGGAAGGCCAAGGACGAACCGACGCGCCGCTGGATGGATCGGCTCTACGAGCGACGACTCTCCGGGCTATCGACGGCCGAGGCTGTCAGGGCTGCGAGCCTCGACATCATCGCGTCACGGCGCGCGGCCGGCGACAGCGCTCATCCTTTCTTTTGGGGGGCGTTCGTGGCGGCCGGCGACTGGCGTTGACGCCCTGCTTCAGGGAGACGGAGCCGTTTTCACCTGAAACGAGGCTTGCCACACCGGCTCGCTCGACGAACCCGGTGCGCTTAGCACGACCAGCTCGTGCCTGCCCTCGGATAGACTGAGCGCGGGGATTAGGAACGTTACTACCTTTGCCACTTCAAGGTCACGATTGATCTCGGCAGCGCTCATACCGAGCTCCCAGTCGGTCTTCCCTTCCGCGCCGCGAACCTGAAATAGGAAACGATCTTCCGGCTTGGCGGCCTGGGGCAGTGTCGGGACGACCGCCAGGGGAATGAATGGCTGGCCGGATCTGACTTCGATTATGGGCGGCCTCGCCTCGCTGTCCCTGGCCGGGCCCGTAAGGAAGACGAGCGACACCGGGCCCGTCCACCGACTCCCCTCCTGGTATATCCTCAGGTCATCCAGCTTGGTCCTCATGTTCGCCAAGTCATCCGAAACCGCCGAGACGCGCACTCTGACATTCGGGAGTTCCACGAAGCCCAGATAAGACGTGTAGCCAAGAAGTGCTGCAGCTCCGACGGCGGCCGCAGTCAACCACTTCTTAGCGCCACGACGAGCGTCAAGTGTTTCGTGTACGGCCGCAGGGAGTGCCTGTTGCAGACGGATCTCCTGGAGGCAGGCAGGACACTTGATGAAGTGCTCTTCGAATGCTGCTTCCTGGTCGGGGTTCAATTGCCGCTCTAGATAGGCCTCCCGTGCGCTCCCCTGCGCAGGATCGATGCAACCCGGAAGGTGCCACCCTTGATTGGTCATCTCTAATAGTCTAGTCGTTCAAGACCCGCGCGGCTTCCTAATTAAACCGACTCCTGCTTCGCAGCCGCAGCAGAGACATGGACTGAAGGCTAGCACAATTGACCGGCCACATGGGGAACAGAGGGTCGTGAACTGGTGGAGGCGGCAGGAGTCGAACCCACGCCTCCTGGCTTTTCTCCCCCAGTCTTGGAGACATTTTGTAGACGGCTCAAGGCTCGAACCGACGGCCGACTCCCCCGTCGCACGGCCGTGTAGACGATCGTGGTTGACAAAACGCGCCGTGTCGGAGCCATAATCAGCGCAATGTCTCTTAAACCTTCTCGCCGCCACTCGCCATCGCGATTCTGTACCGCCTTGGTGTTCGTCCTTCTCATGAGCGGCACGTCCACGTCATCCGGCGATCCCGACTGTTCTGCTCCGCGGCTTGATTCCGCCGAGATGGGAGAATTGGCCAATAACATCGTCCTTGTTTCGTCGGGATCGCACAGCGGCCTCGGACTGGTGGTCGGCTGGAAGCCCCCCCTTGGCGAAGCACCCGGTGAAGCCTGCGCCGCCGTGCCGGCGCACGTCGTGTATGGCCAAGACAGGACACCGAGCCATTCCCGGTACCGCAGCCAGGTCCTCGTCAGGTTTGCGGGGGAGCCCCCTATGAGGCTTAGCCGGGATCCGCTTTTCCCCCAGGGTGATGCGGACCTGACGTTCGTGTGCTTCGACTGGGACGGCCGGCATTGGTTCCACGCTGGACTGATTCCCCGTGCGATGCGTCCGGGCGATCCGCTTCAGTTAATCGGCGAACCAGGCTTGGCTCGCATCTCGCAAGTTCGCGGAACGCTGGTCGGGGTCGCCCCGAACGTCTCAATCAGCAGCGGCGCGGACGTCAGCACGACGGGACTGAACGGAGTGAAGGGGCAATCCGGCTCGCTAGTCGCAAGTCCGCGGGGCGTGGTCGGTCTGTATCTGGGGGCTGCTGACAACGGCTACGCCCTCTCCCTTCGAGCCATCGAGGGCATGGCCCGGACGTCGAACGTGCTCTGGCAGCTCACCGAGGCACGGTCTTTCGACTGCACGATCCATCGTCGCTGTTGTCCCGTGACACACGGCACGCCGGCCTCCCCGTCCATCGCCTTTGAGAATCTGGCTGGCGGAGTCAGCGCCACGGTGGATATCGGAAGCTGCGCTGACCTGGCCGAGGGTAGTTATGAGCTTCGCTCGACTAGCAACTCTCTCGTCTGTGAGCCGAGGAGTCTCGATGTGTACGGCGGCGCCGCCCCGCTTGAGGTCCTCGTTTCATGCGCGCTCCGACTCGACGGGACGTGGCAGTCGCCAGAAGGGGCCGAGCTCTACTGCCTTGGGTCGGTACAAGGAGTGGCCGATTGCGCGGGACTGGCCACCCTAGGACTTGGCGCCTTCGAAGGACGGCTCGTCGCCAACGGAGCACGTGTCTCGCTCAGCGGCACATTTGCTGGCTTCGGCGCGTCGGGCGATCTGCACTGGAGCGCCGGTCGCCTGACCGGAGAGATCCGGCGGCAGAATCAATCTCCCATAGTTCTGAACCTGAAGCGTGCGGAGTGAGGACGTGATGAAGAGCTTCTTCTGCGTCGTGCTCACCGCTCTTTGGAGCGCCCCCTCGTGGTCGTCCGGGGCTCCGCCGCCTGCCGGTCTCTGGACCCAAGTCGATTTCCGAAGCATCGAAGCGGCTCCCCTGGATGGTGAACCGAACGCTTGCCTGAGAGCCTGGTTCGAAGTGCGGCGCTATGACATCCGGCCGCAGTCCGGTGACGTGCTCGCGGGGATGTTCACGGATACGACGCAAACCAGGACCCTAGGATTGATGAGCGCCCACGAAAGATGCAGATTTCCCGAGCCCGCGCCGATGCCGCTGTCGAATCAGATGCGCACGTGGTCGGTGACGCTGAGCGCGCAGGGGGCGAATCGGTGGATCACCCGCGCCCGGCCCGAGAGCGGGGCCGGCAACGTCAAGCTGTCGAGCACCGAGGCGTTCGAGACACGCCTCACCTTAGTCGGAGTTCTCATTGATACCAAGGGCGACCTTGATGATCCCGACGGAGCTCTGGTGTTTCGCCCCGCCGCCGGCCCGCCTCCCGACTTCAGGACGGCTCTGGAGTCCATGCTCGTCCGAATGAATAGCGGGGAATGCCTCGCCGTGGCCGGCAGTCTGACCATGGGCGCCGGGCGCCAGGACTTCGCAGCTCGGGTATGCGAGCTGAGACGACGTCGGACACCTTTCGTCGGGAACTACATAAGCGTCCGTGTCAGTTCATCATTCGAGTTCGACCGGGTTCCCAAGGGATTCCCGGCACTGGGTCCGCCGAGCGGGTGGAAGCGGCAGCACGGAGTACTCTGCAGCTTCATGGAAGTGTTCGAGAAGCAAGAGCTGCCCGCTGACGCGATTCTGCTCGAGGAGGGAGGACGATGGCGCGTGGCCATGCTTTGGTAACGGCGCTGATGCTCGTCACGCTGAGCTGGCAGACTTCCTTTGGTGGACCGCCCTTGTTCTGCGAGCCTGGGGCACTGCAGGCACCTTCGGCCGATCCAGCGGCCTACGCCGTGCGCGACCGCGGCAGGTATTGCGACGGGACCGTCCGGCGCCAGCACGCAGGCGGCGACCTGGAGGTAGTGGCCGTGTCCACCGCTCCCGCAACCGAACGATCTCAGGGTCCGCCCGCGAAGCTGTCGTTGCTCGCTGTTCCAGCGTCCTGCCCCGTTACCTGGCCCATACACCTACAAGGACTGGCCATGAGTGTCAACTACAGGCTGGACGCCGCCCTGCAGAAGTCCGCCCCGTCGCTGATTCTCGGAAGCGAGTCCGCTCTCCGCATCAACCCCACGCTCGGCGGCGAGAGGGTGGGGTGGGCGGCTTGGAGCGAGACAGCCGACCGCGGGCGACTCTACATTCCGGTCATTCTCACCGATCCGCCGGGCGGTGATGTGGAGGTGACCATCCGCCCCGCGATGCACACGGCCTACGTTAAGTACTCCGTCCGCTCGACAGATGAAGTGGTCCTTATCGACGCGGCGGCGCCTGCCCGCGGGACGAAGGCGATGGAGCCGGTCACCTTCAGAATTCCGCCGGGCAACCCGGTGTGCGTGACAGTGCGCGTGGCAGCCTACGGTAATGCAGGGGACGTGCAGACCACAGGCTTCGACATGCTCCGACCCGGGCTGAGGAACTGACTGTGGCCCCGACCCACACCGCGGTTCGGCGTCGGCTCGCCAGGGCCCGCCAGCTGTTTGCGGAGCAACTGTCGAAGGACGCGGATGTCGGGAGGCTCCGAGCCACCGCCGACGAGGTGACTCTGCTTCAATCGATCCTCGACCAGCGCCGGCGACAACGGTCGCTGACGATCGCATGGAGGGCCATCGCCATCGTCTTGGCCGCCGCCGGCCTGGCGAGCCTGCTTCGACTCCCGACCGCGGACATTTCGTTCGCCGGGACCATGGCCTCATTGCTTGCGACGAACGGACCGCGTTCGGCCGTCCTTCTGCAAGACGCTGCCGTCACGGAGGTCCTCGTCTCAACGAAGAATGGCGTGTCCGCATGGCACACAGGGACGCCGCCGCCTGCCCCGCCGGCCTGGAACCAAGTGGACCAACTATGGCTCAACGTGCTTGCCCTCAACAAGGACGCCCAGATCGGCTTGCGGGGCCAGGGTCATTGCTTCGAGTTGACGTTGTGGAAGGGAGGCGGACGCGCGGACATCGCCTTCCATTCCGGCCATGGGGATCCGGGCGAGGAGGAGCTTCTGCTCCGCGCCGGCGACGTGGTCCGGTTCTGCGGCGAGAGGGACGTGTATCTGAACCTCGATGACCCGACTGACGTGACAGTGGGCGATCGCCGGGGAGGTGTGTCCAGCATGAAGCTCGTCCCGGCCATCGGCCGCGCTACGCTGTCCATCGCCCAAGAGGCGGGCTCCCACGAGTTGCGATCAACAGAGATTCCGATCCTAGGGTCGCTCACGGAATCCCGACTCGCCGGAACCATGGGCGAAGCGATCGAGATCACAGTCGTCGGACGTGCCCACCATATCTCAGTCGAAACTGGTGCGGGCAGCCGTAATCTGATGCCGAGCGTGCTCGCGTGGATCCGCGGCACGCCTCGACTCAGGGGCTCACTGGCCATCGTGGGAGGCGTTCTCGGAGCGATCCTGACCATGCGCGAGCGATGGTTGCAGCTCCCGTAGGCACCTGCCGCAGTTCTGAGGAGGAGGTCCATGACGTTGCTCCGGAATCTTATCGCCGCCATGATTCTGTTCGGCACGCCGGAAAACGCGCTCCCGGAGGCGACGCCGACCGCTGGGCCGTGGTCAGGAGACTGGGTCGCCTATCAAGTGACTCCTCTGACCCATGAGCTCCAGGAGCAGGCGAAGCGTTGCGTACTCCAACCTTACCTTTACTCCACGCTCTCACTGCGGCCGGGGCAGGCAGGTCGCTACGCCGGTGAGATGATTGTCACAGCGGGGCTGCGTATCATCGGTGCACGCGGTGTTGCGATTGACAGCGTCGCTCAGCTGATCGAGAGATGTCGGATTCTCGGCTCCCGTGATCCGCTGGCGGCGGAACGGAACGTTACGTACACGGTGCTAGGCCAGGTGAAGGGCGATCGAATGGAGCTCAAGGTCACATTCCGCGAATGCAACGCGGACTGGTGTGACGGCAACGCCTACGGCTGGCCCATGTCCCGAGAGGAGCACACTCGGTGGCTACATCTCGATGCCGATCGCCTCGTGATGGACAATGGCGCGAGCGGAATGGGCGATGACATCTTCTACTTCTGGAGCGCCGATCGATACGATGTGCTGGTCACACAGGGCGAGAGGGTCGCCCTCGACTTCCTCGATGATCTCGCTGCTCGCCGCTACGCGGCCGCCGCTGGGCGCCTCGATCCGGCGAGCGGCTTCACGGCGCCAAGCCTCGAACAGTGGACGACCAACGTCCTCAACGACCTTGGGGGCTCCTTCCGGGTCACCACCCTATGGAAACAGGCGATGACCTATCCGGACCCCAAGGATCCGAACGAGTACATGATCTCGATATTCCGGTTGATTGGTCCGAACGAAGCCTACCTCAAGCTGTACTGCTTCGTGCAAGGGCCTAAGCAGCAGCTTCGCATGAACCGTTTCTGGGGCATCGGCCATTGACGCACGGCTGATGCGCGGCGTTCCGTCACACGCTGCCTGCAAGCTGAGAACGGAACCAATTTCGTCATATCAAACCATTGTTGTCCACCTAGATTCTGTTTCTCATGGCCCCGTCTGCCCCGGCGCGCGAAGCACACGGGAATCGCCACAGGGAACATGATGCTACCGCTTTCACGGAGTAGTGAAACGGGCATCGAGATGACTTCCGAAAACCAGGGGTACCTCAGCCCTCAGTTCAGGAAACGCCCCCAATCCCCAGAATCGTTCTCGCAGCCACGCTTCCGACAACTAGAGCCGGCATCGAGAGACGAGTGTTGCCCCCGCTTCCAAGCGTTGTATTTGCATTTGGTTGAGTTGGTGGAGGCGGCGGGAGTCGAATCCGCGTCCGGAAGAGTTCGGCCTAGGGCTTCTACACGCTTATCCCGTTCGTAAAGTCTCGCCTCCTACCCGCCGACTCCGAAAAGTGTCGGGCGCGAGGCCAGCCTGATTAATTTCGCCATTCGACCTCAGGCACTTCGAACGGCTATCCCGAATTGGTCACGCCCTGACCGGAATCCCTCGGGAGGGGAAACCGGAAACCGAGCGGTTCGACTCTACTATCAGAATCAAACAACCCCAGCCATCCAGGCTGTGCTTATGTAACCGAGTCTCCGGAAACAGAGCGGGTCAAAACTGCCCGATGTGCCTGCTTTTCTTTGATCGGATTAAAGAGTTGCCCAAGAACACATTTTGCGTTGTTTCCAAGTGGGAACAGGCCCGGCCTAAGTACACGAATACATGCCTGCCGGCTTGATTAGCTAAATTGTGAACGAGTATTTGAGAGGACGCTCTCTACATCTTCGGCAGTGGGGCGCTCCCCGGCCGCGTAACGGAGCATTCTGCGGATCAAGTCATTCGTGGGCGGATTTTCGGTCGGGTCGTCAAATGCTTGAGCGCCAACTTCTCCTGGATCTGGCGTATTCCCAGTCAGCATTTCATACCAGGTTATTCCGAGCGCATAAATGTCTACAGCGGACGTCACCTTATGAGGTAACCTCCGTTGCTCTGGCGGCATGTAGTGCCATGACCCCAATTGAACCGACGCGCGAGTAATAGTTCCTGCCGAGACGAAAGCCTTATTCAAGTCGGACCATTGGACGATACCAAGATCTCCGAGAGCATATCGATCCCCAAAGCGAAGGATATTTGCTGGTTTAACATCTCGGTGGACGCACTCCAAGCCATGAAGGTGCTTTAGGCCAGCGACGCAACCGGCCATGACATCAAGCGAATCGCGCAAGTTGAGAGGGTTTTTTGCAAGTCTTGCTTCCAATGACTCGTCTGCGAGATCCATAACCAAGAAGGGGTGCTTGCTCAGTTCTCCCACGTCACGGTAGGTCACGATATTCTCGTGCGAAATGGTCATTCCGTGTCGCGATTCCCTCGAGAATCTCTGTCGGACGTTTTCAAGTATGTTTGGCTCTAACAGATCCTCGCGCGGATTCATTACTTTAATCGCGAGCTTTCGACCATCCGGAGCCCGAGCCACCCAGACGTGTGCAACGGCCCCCTGGCCTATGTAGGTCTGAAGTTCGTACGAACCCTGATCGCCCTTTGCCTTCATTCCCTTCGACAGCACAAGCACGCCCGGCCGCTTCTGGGTGAATGCGGCGGCTACTTCTCCCTTTGAAACGGTGGAACCATCGCGCAAGACACGATATTTTCCCGGACCAGTCGGTCCCAAGAAGGGATCAAGCATGTTCTTAATACGGTAAGCATCAATCGTGGCCTGCTTCCATTTGGTAGCCGCCAAAATCTCAGCCTCCGTTACGACACTGCCGGCCTGCTTGCAACTGATAAACTGAAAGAACAATTCTTGCTGCGGGCGGAGCTGTTTCGCCATTGTGGGGAAGCCCTAGCTAAGTTGGCGACGCCAAGCCCGCAATACTTGAGCCCTTCGTTCGGCCGTCGCCTTGGATAAACCTACCCGCGCCATAATCTTTTTCGCAATCTCATCGAAGTTGAACCTTGAAGCTGAGAAAAGATCTGGTACGATTTCGCGAACTATACGACAATTCTCGACTGCTTTCCGCAGCTGTTGCTTCTCGCTGGCACTCCCGACCCGTGTTCGAAGCAATTTTCGCCCACGCACCGTTAAGGTAGGTCCCTTGTCACCGTCGGTGATGAGCTCAAGCACCCGAGCTGTTGCCACGCGATATCGGACATGGCGGTCAGAGAAGCCAGTTTTCTCGACGAGAGTTGAGGTCGATACAACAGAGGATGCTGACAATGCCTCTATGACTTGACGTACCGTTGCTAGGGCGTCGGCCTGGGGAACGTCGATCGTCCTGATCGTCACCATGAGCCTGACTCCCGTTTATCGCTGGAGACAACGCGGTAATAATGGAATCATCGGGCACCCATCAGAGTCTCGCGCTGTTTGCAAGGGCTACAAATTCCTCAAGTGTAATGACCATGACAAGCGCCGCATACACAAGGTGCTGTTTTAGCGCCCCAGAGGTGTAGTAGTCTCGCAGGCTCCAGCCCGTACCACCGAGAACCAGGTAGGCTCGGTCGGCTAAGTTATTCCGGACAGCATCCGCAAGGCACATCACCTCGAACGGCACCTTCTGCTCAGCAGTGCCGCTTGTCTGCTGCCACTTTAGAGAGATGATGATGCGAATTCCATCCTTCTCGGCTAGTGCATCGACTCTATGTGGCCCCCCGCCTGGCCGTAAACCCATGAGTACCTGACTGGTAGCCTGATAGCCACCACGCTTAAGCGCCGGTAGGATCATCTGCTCAAGTACAGCACCTGTGTTAGTGTTGCGAGTCCTCATACGTTTCGCGTCGCGATGATCTCCCGAACTGGTGCCCGGTTACCATTGCAACTAATCCGGCGTGGGGCTTGAAGAAAGTTAATGTGATAGCCCAACCGTCTGTACAACTTCTGGATCTTGTCTGTCGCCTGATTCACTAGGACCACGGGACCGGGGTGCCCGGCGAGGAAAATAGCAGCGCGCTGTTGATCGCTCCATGAGAATCCGCCTGGTGAATATTGCGTGAACTCGACATCGTATGGTGGGTCCCCATATACAAAATCGTTACGCTCTAGCGGGACATTCTCAACATCGACGTTGATTAGAGTCCACTTCTTGAAGAGATTAATAAAGGGTCGAAAATTGCGCGTGTAAGTGATCCGATCATAACGTCCGAATGGGACATTATACTTACCCTGCCGGTTGAAGCGGCATAAGCCATTGTACCCAGTACGGTTCAGGTAGTAAAAAAGGGCGGCGGCTTCGCGGGTGGTCCCTTTCCCAGCGGCCAGAAGTGCATTAAATCGCTCCCGGTGTCGATAGAAAAGCTCCTCGTTATTCTCCATCGTCAAGTCGATGCGCAGCCCCTTCTGTATCCACTGATAGAAGTTGATCAAGTGCGGATTGGCGTCATTCAACAACGCGCGCGCGGGTGAGAGTCCTAGCGTTACGGCTAGGCCACCGCAAAACGGCTCGACGAGTCTTCGGTCTTTGTGGCGATCCCACAGTGGCCGGAGGTGCGGTATTTGCCAACGCTTGCCTCCTGCCCACTTGAGGAGGGGTCGCGGGGCAGGGAGACAGGATTCGACGATCATTTGCAGGTGCGAGCGTCCTGAAGGTTGTGCCACAGAAGTTCATGATTCAAGCTGAGTCCCCGGAATCCGCCATCTCGCGATCCTACGCACTATTCAAACTTGAACCTAGAAATTACGGCCCTGTAAGTCGATTAATGGATTCTTCTTCGCTCCTGCTTCCGAATGATGCATTATCGCGTTCTAGGTTCTCGAGAGAGCTTACCAGAGGCCTTTTGGGTGGCACTCTATTGCTAGTCACACTCGGTGCTACCCCAATCCTGCTCAAGCGGGTTGTCGATACCACGGAGATTTCTAACACCTTCCTTCGACTGGATCGAGACGTAAACCTTGTCGGACGCTGTCCAGGGTACTCCGAGCGATACGCCAGTGATCTCCTTCCAGGCATCCTTAGTCCAGATGGACAGGTTGTCCCCACTCTTCTTGAGAGTGCCGAATAGATCGATCAGCCAATCATGCGTTAGCGTCAGGAGCTCAGGTGTTGAGGCATCACATATTGAGTTGAACGCAAGCGTTACGTCTACGCGGTAGCCATCCTTGTACTCACTCACTTCATGATGAGGCTTGATGTTTCCGTGTCTAGCCGTCATCGCTTCTATCGCAGACGTAATGGCCTGAGGAGTTGTCCCTCTTAAGAAGACCGTAACGGTAAACCTCCGCCCGTCGGGAAGTACGGGAGATGGAAGCCCACTTTCCTCTCCAAGTGACAGCTCCGCGGTGCGAAACACGACGTCGCCTTCCTCTTCGAACGGATCGTAGCTTATCGCGGCAAGCATATGCCGTGCTCGCATTGGCTCGAGCATCGTTACGCCGACACGCTCTTGAAGATTGTCCGCAATCTTGGTCAATCGGTTCTTCGCTTCTCGTTCATCAAAGGGCGCGAAGGCCGCGAGACTTGGATCCGATGTGGGAAGCGCGATGGGTCCACCGAGAAGCGCCGGATGGTACCAGCCGCACAGCCAGCTGCTACCCCAAGGCCATTCGATCACTTCATCAGGCTGTGGAACGTCCTCAAGACTCAGAGTTTTGGGGTTGGTGGCTAACAATGCAAACACGGATAGCTTCCATTTCTCGAGTTGATGAAGCCGGATCGCCCGGTTCGTTCTTGCCTGAGCCCGGGAGAAGGGTGAAACATGGGTCACGGAGAGGCAAGCATCCAACTCTCTATCATACAGGCGTATCGCGTCGGCCTCCGTAACCCGTGCGTCTGTTGCCCCAGTCCATTTATCGTTCTCGAGGGAGAAGAAGCTCGCTTCATCCACATCGTAAGTCACCGTCTTCGTGGTAGCAAAGCATGAATAGCTCACACGCATCGTCGATCCACTTGTTGTCCCCGACAACGGGACCAGCGATGGGATGCCAACGACAACCGAAAAACGAGACTCGTGCGGGGTAAGGACGTTAACGAAAGACCGTGCAATCTCTTCCTGTAGATCCTCAAGGAGCGAAATGGAACGAAGGCCCGTTAATTTGACGAGGGTGCACTTTAGTTGCGAAAGCAGTCCCTCTTCCTGTGTCAGCCTCCGAGGTTCGCGATACGAACCGAAGTCTTCTTCACCAGCGAAGCCCCGCGCCGCTGAGACGTTGGCGCCGTCCACAACCCGCTGGAGGGAAGACGTAATGTTCTCGTTCACCGCATCTCCGTACACTACGTCCGGAATGATCGGTGAGTCGCCTTCGTGGCGTCTCACAAGCACAGGGTAGGAGACAGCAAGTGGGCAGGAGAGCCCTGTGCCTTCAAGCCAACGCGCGCGGAGAATGGCATCGGCACGAAGTTCCCGGACAAGGGTTAGACCATCAAGGAAATCAAGCGAGAGGTTTGGGTAGTCGTTCAGATACTCGCGTTTTGCTTGCGGACTGATCTTGGCGTTCGTCAAGAACAGGCCTGGTTTAGCATCCAATTTCAGTAGTGCGATTGGGAGCTCTGCCATCTCTCGGGTGCCAACCGTTGCATCAGAATCCCCATGATACTTGCACTGCGTGATGAAGCGTTCGTCCTTTGGATCGATCGAATGTATGTCTCGCGCACCGTCACCTGGGCCGTCGGTAATCCGGATCCCTCTATGTCCTCTTATGAACAGAAGATCGCAGGTCAGGTCGAGGAGAACGGTAGGATCGAGCGCGTCGCTCAACGCCGCGAGATCTTTTTGATCGTCTGCAGATGTTAGAGCCATTGGAGCGCCCCGGGGCCCAGTAAACGCCTTGGATGACTTGCGGGGCGACATGCTGGGCCTACGTGCTTGTCAGGATCTACGACCCGCATGTCCATAACTCGCAATCCGGCACCTTAGGATAATCCAATTCCGGGATTGAGAGCCGAAATCTTCGAGGTAGGGACGCGGGAGCTGTTCCCGCGTCCACGCGGCAAGCACAGTTTTATCAATTAGTTAGAGTGGTGGAGGCGGCGGGAGTCGAACCCGCGTCCGGAAGAGTTCGGCCTAGGGCTTCTACACGCTTATCCGGTTCGTAAAGTCTCGCCTCTTACCCGCCGACTCCGGAAAGTGTTGGGTTCGAGGCCAGCCTGATTAATTTCGCCATTCGACCTCAGGCACTTCGAACGGCTATCCCGAATTGGTCACGCCCTGACCGGAATCCCTCGGGAGGGGAAACCGGAGGACGGACTGCCTTAAGCAGCCAGCGCTAAGTTGTTGTTAGCGTTTGTGGTTTTCCAC
>Ga0070699_100001019_pt1 | contig 26041 bp, 24 predicted proteins | sample KBSK1503metaG_FD_65473 | JGI IMG/M metagenome (GOLD analysis project Ga0070699, IMG submission 65473) | Corn, switchgrass and miscanthus rhizosphere microbial communities from Kellogg Biological Station, Michigan, USA - KBS K1-50-3 metaG | ecosystem: Host-associated > Plants > Roots >...
TCCAGCCACCAGCGTCTCGAACGCGGCGCTTCGGTGAACCCGTTACGCGCCGCGTTCGAGACGCTGGTGGCTGGACGCGATCGGCTGGCGGCCGCGGTCGACGCGCTCGCGCCGCTGCTGGACGCGGCACCGATCGCGGACAGCCGCTCCACCGCTCAGCTGGTCGAGGACGCGGCGCCGGCGAAGGCGCTGCCTGCTGGGCGGAAAACGAAGCGGCAGAAGGTTGCCAAGGCGAAGCCGGCAAAGAGCCGACGCGGGATCTCCAACGAGACGATCGCGAAGATTCAGGCGCTCGATGCCAAGGGCAAACCGCAAACGGAGATCGCCGAGGCCTGCGGCGTCTCGATCCCCACGGTGAAGAAGTATTCGGATGCGGCCCCCGTGGCGCGGACCAACGGCGACAAGCCGGCGCCCATCCCCGCCGCGAAGACCGATCCCCGCACTGGAAGGCCATGGGTCTGACGCATGGCTGACCGCGAACGCTTCCCCGTGCCCCAGGCCGCCATCGCCGTCCTGCTCGCGCACAAGGACAACCTCCACGAGGCCCTCGCCGCGGTGGCGCCGCACCTCGTGCAGGCCTGGATCCAGGTGCTCCCTGACGCGGAACTCCTCGCCCTCAAGTTCAGCGGCCGGGAATGGTGCAACCAGATGCGAGCGCAGATGCTCCAGCTGGCCCAGGACGCCCCATGAGCCACGTGTCGATTCACCTGGGCTATGAAGTCGGCACCGGGGCCCCAGTCTCGATTCCGCTTCGCCACCTGGTGGTCACGGGCCAGACGCAGGAGGCGGGCAAGACCACGGCGCTCGAGGCGCTGATCGCGCGGTCCGGCGTCAAGGCGATCGTGTTCGTGACGAAGCGAGGGGAGGGGAGCTTTGTCGACGCCCGGATCATCCCGCCCTACTTCCGCGAGAAGGCCGACTGGCAGTTCGTCGCCTCGATCCTGGAAGCGAGCCGGGGGGAGAAGCTCAAGTTCGAGCGAGCCTGGATCATCCGGGCCAGCAAGGGCGCCCGCACCCTCGCCGACGTGCACCACAACGTCCGGAAGGCGATGGAGACCGCGAAGGGGCTGAGCGCCGACGTCTACCTCACGCTCGACGCCTATCTCGACGCGGTCGTGCCGCAAATCGACCGGGTGCGCTGGGCCGCACGGGTCGACCTGGCCGCCGGCGTCAACGCCATGGATCTGACCGGGCTCAATGTCGAGATGCAGCACCTGGTGATCCGGTCGACCATCGAGTGGGTCCAGGAGCAGGAGAAGGACACCGTGGTCGTCGTGCCGGAGGCGTGGAAGTTCATTCCCCAGGGCCGCGGCACGCCGGTCAAGCTCGCCGCCGAGGCCTTCATCCGGCAAGCGGCCGCGCTCCGCAACTTCCTCTGGCTGGACAGCCAGGACATCGCCGGCGTCGAGAAGATCATCCTCAAGAGCGTGCCGGTCTGGATCCTCGGGGTGCAGCGTGAGTCGAACGAAGTGAAGCGCACCTTGGATCAGATCCCGGCCGGCATCAAGAAGCCGAAGCTCGAAGCCGTGGCGACCCTCGGCCTCGGACAGTTCTTCGCCTGCTACGGCACCCACGTGATCAAGGTCTACGTCGAGCCCGTCTGGATGCATAGCGATGATGCTAGGGGTGTTGCGATGGGACGTCGCGGGATCTTACCCCAACCCAACCGGCCGCCCCGCGGCCCAATGCAGGAGGCGATCGTGACCGAAGCTGAGGCCCGCGAGCTGCGCGCGGAGAATGCTGATTTGCGCCGCCGGCTGGCGGAGCTCGAAGGGCATGCCGAGTCGTCTAACCGCAAGGCGACGGCAGACGTGCCGGCGTCAGGACACCGCGACCACGGAGATGCGGGCCGAACGCCCGCCTCGGCAGCCGCCCGCCCGGCCCGCGAATGGTCGGCCGGCGAGTCGATGGATAACGAGCAGCTCTACCAGGCCATCAAAGCGCGCCTGATCGACGAGCTGCCGCAAGACGCCCGTGTGCTCCAGATCATCGTTCAGCGGCCCGAACTAAGGGTCGAGGTTGAACGGCATGTGATCAAGGCCGATGGCCACTCCCTGCGCGGCCGGATCGGCCGGATGATCGCCGGGGGATTCTTCGAGAAGTCGGTCACCAGTGCTCAGGTCCTCGCGGAGCTGCAGCGCCAGGGCGAGAACCCGTCGAACATCGAGCTCGGCAACGAGCTGAAAGCCTTAACTGTCCTGGGATTCTTCACCAGGGACAACAAATGGTTTAGCCTGGTCGACGGCATGAAGGTCAACGTGGTGGAGAAGTGAGCGTCACGCCGATGACCGACCGAGACCAGGAAGTCTTCGTCGCGGCGTACCAGATGGCACTCCGTGACGCGGCGCAGTGCGCGGAGGGGGTCGTGAAGAGTCTCACCCCTAAATCGGGCAGCATTGTATCGGCTGAGGAGGCCTATCGCGGCATCGAGTCCACCATGAACCGCTTCGCGACGCACCTGAAGGAAAACGCCCCGCTGCTCGCGCAGTTGAACTTGGTCGACTATGTCCACGGTCGGCGCGGTGGCGACATGCCACCGGGGGCTTTCTGATGAGCGAGAGCCTCCTCCTCCCTCTCTCGCCGAAGCTGCAGGAGTACTTGACCGCGCTCGTCGCGACCGGGCTCTACGGTACGTCGATCGCCGAGGCGGCCGAGCGACTGATTGCGCATGCGATCGAGGACAAGGCCCGCGGGCCCATGAGCGGCGTCATCGGCCGCGTCCTGGAGCGACGGTAGGATGGATCCACTCGTCAGCGCCACCGAGATCGAGGAGCGCGCCCGCCTCGAGCGGGTGTTGACCCGGGCGCTGCCCACGGTGGGATACCACGTGCGTCCGGAGACGGTCAAACACCTCGCCGCGGAGCTCCGCCGTCAGGGCTGTGTGGCGCGGCTGCCCGAAGAGGCCCGGGCCCGGGCGAATGCACGGATGAAGGCCGGATGCTGAATCAGCGCCGGGACCTCCGGATGAAGCCGCCGCTCGAGGGCGAGGTCCAGAAGTGGATCATCGATCTCTTTCGGAAGGCCGGGGTCCACGTCGGGTCGACCAGCCAGTACCGGCAATCGCATGTCGAAGAGGGGATCCCGGATCTGCTCTGTCACGCGACGGCGATCGCGGTGTTTTTCTGGTTCGAAGTGAAGTCATACGAGCTGAGCTGGTTGCGGGGTGGGAAGACAGTGCGGTTCAGTCTTTTCGACCGTGCATCCTGGACACCAAGGCCGTTGCAGCCGAAGCAGGAGGAGTTCCGCAAACGCGCCCTCAGCTGCGGAGTCAAACACTTCTGGGGCGGCTTTCCCCAGGCGGAAGACGCGCTGATCGCGCTCGGGTTGGGGATCCGCCACGAGAACGGCATCTTCGCCTATCAGTTGCGGAGGTCGCGGTGAAGCGCGACGCGACCGGTCCTCGCCGCCGGCTGCCGACGCTCACGCCGATACTCGAGCCCGCGCCGGCAAGCGCGGCCGCGGCGCCGGTCGATGTCGAGGGATGGGCGGCGCGCTGGGTCGAGGCTATTCTGGAAGCAGAAGGCATCACCCCACTCCAGAACGAACACGAGGCCGCCTGATGCGGGCGATCGCGTACCTGCGGGTCTCGACCGACGAGCAAGCCCGGGAGGACCGGGCTTCCCTGCCTCAGCAGCGCGCCCTTTGCGAGCAGCTCGCCACGAAGCTCGGCGTCTCGATCGAGCGCTGGTTCGTCGACGCCGGCGTATCGGGTGGAACGGCCGAGAAGCGCAGTGACTTCATGGCGCTCGTCGAGTACTGCCGGTCCCAGGGCAGTGATCGCCGGCGCGTCGGCCTGGTACTCGTGCTCAACGACAGCCGCTGGGGCCGTTTCGAGAACCCGGAAGAGAGCGCCTACTGGCGGGTGCTGCTACAGAAGACGGGCTGGCATGTCCAGTTCGCCGAGGGCGACGACACCGAGGACCCGATCGCGCGCCCAGTGCTGCGATCCCTTCACAGCGGCCAGGCCTCGGCCTACCGCGCGGCGATCAAGGCGAACGCGAAGCGCGGGGCACGGGGCTCCGCGGCGGCTGGCTTCTGGCTCAACGAAGCGCCGATCGGCTATCGCCGGATGGCGGTCGCGCGTGACGGCCGGACTCGCGTGCTCGAGCCCGGGCAGCGGAAAGCCGACGACGAGCGTTCGCGCCTGACGCCCGGGCCTGCAGCCGAGGTGCGACTCATCCGCCGGCTCTTCGCTGCGTACGCCACCGGTCGAGAGAGCTTTGGCACCCTGCTTCGCATCGGCCTCCGGGCGATGCCGGCGAAGAAATGGTCGCGCCCCGTCATCCGGGCGATCCTCACCAACCCGGCCTACGTCGGCGATGTCGTCTGGTGCCGGCGTCCCCATGACGAGCTCGAGCGCCGGCAGATGCCCGTGCGCGCGGTCTCGGAATGGGTCACCGCCACCGATGCGCACCCGTCCCTGATCACCCGGGAACGGTTCGCCGAAGTCGCCGCGGTCCTCCGCCGGAACTTCCGCTCGCGCCGCGTCACCGCCGGCGGCTATCCGCTCTCCGGCCTCATCACCTGCGGGCACTGCGGCGTGCCGTTCACCGGGAAGGGCGGACCGCTCGGGCCCGCGAAAGATCCCGATCGGTATCGCATGTACGGCCACCAGGTGCTCGGCACCCGGCACGCCGAAGCGCCGAACGTACCCTGTCCCTATCTCCACGGGATCCTGCCGCGGCGCCTGGTCGAGCCGCAGGTCCTCGCCCTGCTCGAGCAGCATCTCGCGGATCCCCGGATCCTTCGGGAGATCAATCGCCAGGTCGATCTCGCCTTCCGCCGCCTGGGCAGCGGGTCGACCGCCCGGCGCGAGGAGCTCGAGCGCGAGCGGACCGCGATCCTGCAGAAACGCGATCGCTTGGTAAATCTCGCCGCCGAGGGTGTGCTATCCCGAGAAGACGTCGCCGGCAAGCTCGCCGAGTTCCGCGCGGCCACCGAGTCGATCGACCTGCAGCTCCACCAGGTCCGCTTCGCCGCGGCGCGACTCCGGGGCTCGGCCGAGGTGCGCGAGCGGATCCGGACGATGGCGCAAAGCGTTGCCACGACAGCGCGAAAGCTGTCCGGCACGGCGCTCCGCGAGCTCATCAGGCCGTGGCTTCAGTCGGCCGTCGTCGACCGCGTCACCAACACCCTCCGCGTCACATTCGCACCTGTTCCTGCCATCCCTCAACTTGCGGTCGTGATAGGTTCGCCGGGGCAAGGTTGACGGTAATTCGTCTCAACGGATACTCGAATCCCGAGTTGACCAGGGCAGCAGTGACCCGCTCCTTTCCCTCCTTGACCGCACCCTGCGGCAGCCCCACGGTGGTGAAGTAGGGCAAACCGTTGCTGAGATCGGTCTCCACATCGACCAGGTACGCATCGATGCCAAGGACGGCGGCGGACTTGAGCCGAGCAAGCATCGAGGAGGGTATTGCGGGGATGGGCCAGGGATAGGATCATCCCAATGCAGCCTGAGCCCGGAAACCCGCAATGTCCCGCGCCTTCGTCACCGAAGATGATGCCGCCCCCGAGCCGAGGCACCGGTTTCCGCTGCCTCCGCCGGACGACCCCGGTTTTCCGGCGGCCGCCGCCCGGGCGTTGCTGCAAGGCGCGAACGAAGGCGATTCGGGGTCCGCGGAAGCGGCGACCGGGTACCTTTTCGGAGACCCGCGCTTGGTTCCGGAGGTGCGGCATATCCTGACGATGGCGCGGGAGGACGGCAACGACCGCATGGAGCAGCTCGCCGAGCGATTCCTCCTTCGTGCCGGAGCGGAGATCCCATGAAATCGTGGCTACTCGCCGCGGTAGCCGCATCGGCGTGGACGCCGGTTACCGCCGCGCAGCGGGCGAAGCCGGCGACCATCATCGGGATCGTGGCCGATACCAACCGGGCTCCGCTCGCCGATGTAGAAGTCATTGCCATCCGGGCGGGCATCACGACCATCACGGACTCGAAGGGCATTTTCATTCTGGGCGGACTTCCGGCGGGAGAAGAGGTGTTCCGAATCCGGCGCATCGGATACCGGCCGGAGACTTTCGACGCAACGCTGGTGGCCGGAGACACGGTCCGTATCGGGGTGATTCTTGCTCCCGCCGCGTTCTCGCTTCCCGAGCTGGTGGTGGAGGCCGAGGGAAAGATCTACCGGGGCAAGATGACCGGGTTTGCCGACCGGATGCTGCACAGCGGTGCGCCCCGGAGCGCGTTCCTCACCCGAGACGAGATCGAGAAGATGTTTCCGCGTCCCTTCTTCGACATGCTGGCCAAAGCGGGGCTCAAGCGCGTCCCCGGCCGTGGCGGCAAGGAATCTCTCACCTGCCCCCGCGGCGCAGCGACTCGCCGGCCGGTCGTGGCATGGTTCATCGACGGCGTACGGCTCGGCGATTCCACGGAGATTCTCCGCATGGATCCTGCGACGGTCGAGGGCGTCGAAGTGTACCGATCCGCCGCCGAACGCCCGGCACAATTCAACATCACCGGCTCGGACTGCACCGTGCTGGTCTGGACCCGCTGATGGAGAACGCCACCCCGGTGCTCGCGCATCTCACCTGGAAGAGCGTCCGGGACGGGCGCTACGCCGTCGCGGTGCTCCCCTGGGGCGCCACGGAGGCGCATAACACGCACCTCCCCTACGCCACCGACACGATTCAGACCGAAGCGGTCGCGGCGGAGTCGGCCCGGATTGCGAACCAGGCGGGTGTCAGGGTGATCGTCCTCCCGGCGGTGCCCTTCGGGGTGAATACAGGGCAACTCGACATCCCGCTCTGCCTCAACATGAATCCCACCACCCAGATGATGGTGCTCCAGGACATCGCCGAGTGTGTGCATCGCGCCGGCGTCGGCAAGCTGGTCATCCTCAACGGGCACGGCGGGAACGACTTCCGCCAGATGATCCGCGAGCTGATCCCCGACGCCGGACTCTTTCTCTGCACCGTCAACTGGTATTCCTGTGTGAATCCTGCGCCGTTCTTTTCCGAGCCGGGAGATCATGCCGGCGAGCTGGAGACGAGTGTGATGATGCACCTGGTCCCCGAGCTGGTGCGCCCGCTCGACGAGGCGGGACCGGGACTGGCGCGCCGGTTCAGGATCAAGGCGTTGCGAGAAGGGTGGGCCTGGGCCCCGCGTCAATGGACCCAGGTCACCGACGACACCGGCGTCGGCAATCCGGCCCGCGCCAGCGCCGAGAAAGGCAAACGATTCTTCGAGGCCGTGACGGGGCAGATCGGGGGCTTTCTCGTCGAGCTGGCCCGCGCCGATACGGAGAACCTCTATGAGTAGGATCCCACGATGATGCTCGTCCTGGCGCTGCTCGCCACCCAGCAGCCGGCCCTTCCCGCCGATCTCGACGGTTACGTCACCCAGGTGATGAAGACCTTCGAGGTGCCGGGACTTTCGCTCGCAGTCGTGAAAGACGGCACGGTGCTGCTGGCCCGAGGCTACGGCGTGCGGCGCATGGGCAGTCCCGCACCGGTCGACGGCAAGACCCGGTTCGGGATCGCCTCCAACACCAAGGTATTCACCGCCACCGCGCTCGGCCTTCTGGTGGAGGAGGGCAAGCTCGCGTGGGATGCGCCGGTCATCCAGTACCTTCCCGCCTTCGCGATGTACGACCCGTTCGTCACGCGGGAGCTCACGATCCGGGACCTGCTGGTTCATCGGAGCGGGTTAGGGCTCGGCGCCGGCGACCTGCTCTGGTGGCCTCCCTCCACCTACGATCGGAAGGAGATCGCGCGCCGGCTCCGCTACATCAAACCGGCGACCTCGTTCCGCAGCGCTTATGCGTACGACAACGTGCTCTACCTGGTGGCGGGCCAGGTCATCGAAGCGGTGAGCGGCCTCAGCTGGGAGGATTTCGTCGCCACCCGCATTCTGGCCAAAGTCGGCATGACGGCCAGCGACGTCCGGCATTCCGCCGCGGGCGAGGCGGGCAACGTCGCGGGAACCCACGCGCGGATCGACGGCACCGTCCGCCCCATCGCCCCATTTCTGAGCGACAACACCAATCCCGCCGGCGGGATCATGTCGGGCGCGGAAGACATGGCCAGGTGGGTGATGGTGCAACTCGATTCGGGCCGGACCGCCGATGGCACTCGGCTCTTCTCGACCCGGACGACGCGGGAGCTCTGGACGATCGTCACCCCGATCGCGCCCGGCGAGCCTGCCCCCGAGCTCCGCGACCTGCGTTCCAATTTCAACGGCTATGCCCTCGGGCTCGGCATCCGCGATTTCCGCGGGAAGAAGATGATCACCCACACCGGTGGCCTGCCGGGTTACGTCTCCCGGGTGACGATGATCCCCGAGCTCAGGCTTGGCGTGGTGGTGCTGACCAACCAGGAATCAGGCAACGCCTTCAACGTGATCACCAACCGGATCGTCGACCATTTCATGGGAACGACATCGCCCGACTACCTCGGCATTGCGGTCAACGCCGATGCAGTCGAGGCGGCGCGACTCGCCAAGGCGGCCACCCTGCGGGCCGTCGCTCGAGACTCCACCTCCGGCCCCTCGCTGCCGCTGGCACGGTACGCCGGGACGTATCGCGACGACTGGTACGGCGACATCACGATCGCGCTCGAGGACAACCGGCTGGTGCTCCGGTTCGGCCACTCGCCCGGCCTGGTGGGAGACCTCTCGCACTGGCAGCACGACACCTTCGTGGCCCGGTGGCGGGACCGGGAGCTCCGCGCCGACGCCTTCATCACCTTTGCACTCAATCCCGACGGCAGCATCGAACGGGCGCGAATGGCCGCCGTGTCGGACGAGACGGACTTCAGCTTCGACTTCCAGGACCTCGAGCTCAGGCCGGTCAAAGCCGCTACTCGGCCCTGAGGGCCTCCATCGGATTCACCCGCGTGGCACGCCGCGCGGGAAGGAGCGCCGCGAGGGTCGCGGCGAACGCCATGAGCGCGGAGACTCCGGCCAGCGTCGCGGGATCGGTGGTCTCCACACCATAAAGCATTCCCGACAATACGCGCTGCAGCGACAGTGCCCCCGCGAGCCCGAGCACGATGCCCACGCCCGCGAGAGCAAGTCCCTGGCCGAGGATACCGCGGAGGACCCGCGGTGCGTCGGCACAGAGTGCCATCCGCAACCCGATTTCGCGAGTGCGCTGAGCCACCGAGAACGCCATGACGCCATAGAGTCCGATCCCGGCGAGCACCAGCGCCATCCCGGCAAAGGTCCCGAGCAGTGTCGTCGCAAATCGCTGCCGTGCCAGCGCCGCACCTGCCCGTTCCTCCATCGTCATCACGTTGAAGAGCGGAAGCGCCGGGTCCACCGCACGGATCTCCCGTTCGACTGCCTCACGCAGCGCAAGGGGATCTCCCAGGGTGCGGACGAAGAGGGTTCCGGTTCCGCCGAAACCGGTTTGATACGCGGGGTAGTAGACGTCCGGCATCGGCTCCGAATCGAGGGCACCGTAGCGTACATCCTCGACCACACCGATGACGTGCGCGGTGGAATCGCCGCCAGAAAAGAATCCGCTCGCGGCGGCGATCGTGTGGCCGACCGGGTCGAGTCCCGGCCAGAGCCGCTTCGCGGCGGTCTCATTGAGCAGCACGACTCGGCGAGTACCGCGGCGATTCTCGGCGGTGAACGCCCGTCCCTGCAGAATGCGGATTCCCATGGTACGAAAGTGATCGGGCGTCACGGGGTGCAGCCCGATCGGCACCGATCCCGATCCGATCTTGAACTCCCGGCCGTCGAGCCGGTTCACCACGCTCACCCCACAGCGGTTGGTCAGCGGCGCGCAAAGGCCGATCGACGCGGATTGCACCCCGCGAATCGCCGAAAGGCGGGCCACGGCGGCCTCCTTGAACGCGGGGCCATCCCGCTGGGCGAAATCGCCATCGGCCGCGGAGTAGCGCATGGTGAGGATGTGCTTCGGCTCGAATCCGGTGTCGAGCGCATGCAGACGGGCAAAGCTCCGGGTGAGGAGTCCCGCGCCCACGAGAAGGATGATCGCGAGCGCCACCTCCGAGACGACGAGTACCTGGTGCGCGCCAGGCCGCCGGAGCGAGAGGTGACTCCTCCCGGCAGAAGCGCCACCGCTCTTGAGCGATTCGGTCACCCCGGGACGCGAGGCCTGAAGCGCCGGCACCAGGCCGACGAGGAGCGCCGCAACGAGTGAAAGTCCCAGCGCGAAGAGTGCCACACGAGCATCAACCTCGACCGTTGCGGGGTCGAAGAGATAGCTGATCCCGTTGGAGCCACCGGCCTGACCGGGCCCCAGAAGCAGGAGGAGCTGCACACCGCCCCTGGCGAGCCCCATCGCAAGCGCCCACCCCGCGAGCGAGAGAACCAGCGCTTCGGTGAGCACCTGCCTGACCAGACGCCCCCGGGCCGCGCCGAGCGCCAGGCGCACCGCGATGTCCCTGCGCCGGGCTACCGCGCGAACCAGGAGGAGGCTCGTGAGATTCACGCAGGCGATCAATAGCACGAGCCCCACCGCGCCGGCCAGGAGGAGAACGGAGCGACGGAATCCGGGGTCTACGCGTGAGGCGGCAAGAGGACGAGCAGCGGCGCTCCAGGCGCCGCTTTGCTCCTGCGTCCGGTAGCGCCGGTCCACGACCGCACCGGCATGCTCTCCGTCGGCCCGAGCCGCGTCGAGCGTCACTCCCGGCCTGAGCTTGCCGACGGCCAGGAACCAGTGGTTGCCGTCTTCGGCCAGGATCCCGGAATACTCGAACAAGGTCGCGAGCGAGATCGGCAGATATGCGTCGGCATTGCCGCCGAGTCCGCGGAAGCCGGCGGGAGCGACACCGACGACGGTCAGCGCGCGGCCGTTGAAGCGGACGTCCTTCCCGACGATGGAGGAGTCTCCGCCGAACCGCCGCTTCCAGAGAGCATGGCTCAGGACCACGATCGCGGGCTCTCCGGGGCGGGCGTCCTCACTGGGCAGCAGCAGTCGCCCCAGCGCGGCGCGTAATCCCAGAATCTGGAAGTACGTCCCGCTCACCAGCTCGGCGTCGAGCCGCTCCGGGCCATCAGGGGCGATCAGGTTGAGATTGGTGGTTCCGTATCCGGCCATGGCGGAAAAGGCTGTAGCCGTGTTTCGAAACAACTCGAATTTGGGGTACGACCAGGGAAAGAGGTCCGGAAGAGGACTCTTCCCTTCCCTCGCCAGGATATGCAGGGTGACGATCCGGTTCGATTCCGGATACGGGAGGGGGCGGAGCAGCGCCGCATCGAGGACGCCGAAGATCGCGGCGTTGGCGCCCAGGCCGAGACCGAGGGTCAGAATGGCGACGAGCGCGAAGCCGGGTGCCCGGCGCAGGCTTCGGAGCGCGTGGCGCAGGTCGCGGGGGAAGTCGCGGAACGCGTGCATGGTGGCTCGCAGGGAGGGTCTGTCTTTTGATGCAAAGCCTGCTGAAATAGTTGCTAACGGCCAACTGCCCGCTAAGAACAGTTAGCAGGTAGCAGTTAACGGTTAGCGGTCAGCAATTAGCTCTCAGCCGGCTCCACCACGACCGCCGTCCCATAACACAGCACCTCCGTCACCCCCTTCATGACCTCGTTTGCATCGTACCGGATCCCGATGACGGCGTTGCCGCCGGTCTGCTCGGCGTGTTGCAGCATGAGCTCGAAGCCCTCCTGGCGCGCGCGTTCGCAGAGGGCGACGAAGTTGCCGATCCGTCCGCCGAAGACCGTCTCGATGCTCGCACCGATCAATCCGAAGACCGAGCGGGAACGGACCGTGATGCCCAGGACGACGCCGAGGGTCTGAACGACCTGGTAGCCTTCGATCGCAAAGGCGGTGCTCGTCATGTGGTGCAGGATCTTGGGGCCGGTGTGGCAGGTGGGGAGGGTCATGGTGCGCCGGTGTTTAGTGGTTCGCGATTAGTGGTTAGTGGACCCTTCAATATGGAGCAAGATCGCCGCACGTGCTCAGCGCCGCTGCCCAGGCCCACTAACCACGAACCACGAACCACGAACCACTATTCCGACCTCAACGCCACCACCGGATCCACCCGCGTCGCCCGCCGTGCCGGGATGAGGACCGCCGCGACCGATGCCAGCAGCAGCGTGCCGGACACCACCACAAAGACCAGCAGGTCCCGGGGTGACGTTTGATAGAGCAGCGGCGCCAGGAGCTTTCCGGCGAAGAGCGCGGCCAGCGCACCGACAGCCATCCCAAGCACGACGATCGCGAGCCCGTCGCGGAGCACCGACCGCACGATCTGTCGCGCCGATGCGCCCAGTGCTGCGCGAATGCCGAACTCCCGGGTGCGCTGCACCACCGTGTAGGACATCACGCTGTAGAGCCCGATGGCGGCCACCAACAGCGCCAGGCCCCCGAAGACTCCGAACATCACCGCCCCGAGCCGCCAGGGCTGAATCTCGGGGTCGATCTGCGATTGGAAGGTGCGGACGTCGGCCAGCGGGAGGTTGGTGGCCAGGTCGTTGAAGACCCGCCGCACCTGAGGCACGATGGCGGCCGGGTTACCAAGTGTCTTGAGGAAGAGCATTCGATCCTGATTCATCCCCAGCAGGATCGACTGCGAGAGCGGCACGTAGTACATCGCCGCCGGTTCTTCCTGAATCGCGTTCACCCTCCCGTTCGCCACGACGCCGATGATCTGGACGCAGGGCAGGCTGTCGGCCCCGATTCTGACGCATTGGCCCAGTGGCTCACTCCGGAGCCAGAAAAAATCCGCCATCCGCTGGTTGATGACCATCACCAGCGCCGACCCCGCCCGATCCGCTTCCGAGAATCCGCGGCCTTTCACGAAGCGCATGCCGAGCGTGGTGAAATAGTCTGGAGTGACCCCGTTGTAGTAGGGTCCGCCGCTCGGGACTCTCGGCGTCGAATCGCGGTCGGTGAGCCGGATCCGGGTGCTGTTCATGGTCCAGAACGGGCTGTTGATCGCGAGGCTCGCCCCTGTCACGCCGGGGAGGCCGCGCATCCGCTCCAATGCCCGGTCGTAGAAGTGGAGCCGGGCTTCCCGGGAGAAGCCCGCCAGCCTGAGGTCGACGTCGGCCACCAGCAGATTGCCCGCGTCATACCCGATGTCGGTATTCACCACCCGCCAGAGGCTGCGGACGAAAAGGCCGGCTCCCACCAGCAACATGAGCGACAGACACGCCTGCGTCGCGAGGAGCCCGGTGCGGAGGCGCGAGCGCGGCGACGCGCTCTCGGCGGCGCCGCTTTTGAGCGCGCTCGTGATGGCTGGACGGCTGGCCTGAATCGCCGGGGCCGCCCCGGTCAACAGCCCGGTGACCAGCGCGGCCAGCCCGGTGATGGCCGCCACTCGCCAGTCGAGCGGGCTGTCTACCCAGGTGACCGTCGGCAGCAGCGTCGCGCGCAACAGATCGCCGCCCCAGCGGGCGGCGAAGAGCGCCACGGCACCGCCGCCGAGCGCCAGGAGGAGACTTTCCACCAGGAACTGACGCATCAGCCGGAACCGACCGACCCCGAGCGCCAGTCGGACCGCGATCTCGCGCCGCCGGCTCGCGGCCCGGGCCAGCAGCAGATTGGCGACATTGGCGCAGATGATCAGAAGCACAGCGAGCGAGACGCCGGAGAGCCAGAGGGCGACCCGCTCCCGCGCGTGGGAAACCGCTTCGCGATCGAAACCGGCAAGAGACACCAGGGCGGCGCGCGCGGTGTGATCCACATCGGGAATTCTTTCAACCGCCGCGCGCTGGATGCGGGTCGCCTCGCCCGACGCCAGCTCGCGGGAGACATCGGGCTTCATGCGAGCCAGGATGTTGAGCCACTGCCAGCCGTATGTCTCGCGCCACTCCCCGCTCCTGCCTACCACATCCTGCGCCCCGGCGTGAAACGGGATCCAGGCATCCACGGCGTTCAGGTCGACCCCATTAAAGCCCTGAGGCGTGATGCCGATCACGGTGTAGTTCTGTGTGCCAAGGTACAACTGCCGGCCCAGGGCCGCTGCCGCTCCGCCATACGTGCGCGTCGCATACCGCCAGCTCACCACCGCGAGTGGCAGTGCCGCGCCGGGCCGATCCTCCTGGTCGGCGTAGAGCCGGCCGACGGCGGGCCCGACCCCGAGCAGCCGGAAGTAGGATGGCGTGGCGAGTACGACCCGCGCCTTGGTCGCCGCTTCGCCCCGGCCGAGTGGCATGTCGCGGTGGGTGAAGTACGCCGCGATCTCGGAGTAATAAGTGGCGTGATCCCGCTGATCGAGGTAAGTGCGCCACGCCATGCTCTCATTGATCCATGACCGGCCGAGGGCACCGTCCGACTCGGTGAGCTGGAACCGGGTGACCGCATCCGGATCACGCACATGCGCCGGCGGCCGGAGCAGCAGCCGGTCGACCAGGCCGAACATGACGGCGTTCGCGCCGATGCCGAGCCCGATGGTGAGCACGATCGCGAGGGCGAATCCCGGCTGGCGCCGGAAACCTCGCAGCGCGTATCCGATATCCTGGGTGAGATCCGACAGCCGGCTCACGCGACGCTCCTTTGCCCGTTGGCCCCGATCGATCCGCGCCAGCGCGGCGCGGGTACGGCGCAGATCGCCAAATCGACGCCGCGCTTCAGCCTCCGCCGCCTCGGCGGAGCGACCAGCCGACATCAGCGACTCGACTTCGCTCCGGAAATGAAATTCCAGCTCGGCGTCGATTTCCTGCTCGATCGGCGCGCGACGGCCCACCAGACCGAAGAGCCTTCGAGGTCCCGGCACCCGGCTCATCGAGTCACTCCGCTCTGAGTGCCGTCGTCGGGTCGGCCCGCGCGGCCCGCCAGGCAGGGATCACACTCGCTATGGCGGCCACACCCAGAAGCACCACCGCCACGAGTACGAAGGTGCCGGGGTCGTGCGCGGTGACACCGAAGAGGAGCGCCGCGAGGAATTTTCCCGCCGCGAGCGACAAGGCGGCGCCGAGCACGATACCGATGAGGGTGATTCGCATTCCCTCGCCGACGACGAGGCGCAGCAAGTCTCCCCGCCTGGCGCCGAGCGCGGCCCGCACGCCCATTTCGTGAGTGCGCTGGGCAACGCTGTACGCGATGACGCCGTACAAGCCGACAGAGGCGACCACCAGCGCGAGCGCGCCGAACAGCGTGAACATCGTGGCGCCGAGCCGCCAGGGCCGAAGTACCGGCTCGAGCGTGGTATCGAGCCGGCGCACCCTGACGTATCCGACCCCCGGCATGAGGCGCTGCAGCTCGCGTCGGAGCGGCTCCACCAGTGCGCTGGGGTCCGAGGTCCTGGCAAAGAAAGTGCCCGCATCCTGGAGGCTCATCGGCTCGTAGATCTGCATCCGGTCCTCGTCGCCGAGACTGCCCCAGCGCACATCGTGCGCGATGCCGATGACTTCGCTGCAGGGCATGGTATCGGCGCCTACCTTGACGCACTGACCGATCGCATCGGCGCCGGGCCACACCTTGGACGCGAGCGACTGGCTCACCACGGCCACTCGGGCCGGACCGGCCCGGTCCTGCCGCGTGATGGGGCGTCCGCGGAGGATGCCCGTGCCGGTGGTTTCGAAGTAGTCCTCGGTGACGAGGTTCTGATAGAAGGATCCGAGACGGGACAGCGAGTCCCGCCCGGGCACGAACAGATCGTTGGTGTTGCTGCGCCAGAACGGGATGCCGAAGGTCATCGTTCCGTGCTCGACACCAGGCATGGCGCGAAGCCGCTCGAGGAGGCGCTCGTGGAGCGCCGCGCGCTCGGCCGGTGCCAGGCGCTGCCCTCGCAGCTCGGACTGCACAACCACGATGCTCGACGGATCGTAGCCCAGGTCCACGCGATGCACGTTGCGCAGGCTCTTCACGAAGAGCCCGGCGCCGACGAGCAGCATCACGGAAAGCGCCGCCTGCGCAACCAGGAGCCCGCTGCGAAGCCGGGTGCGGGGCCGGCTCCCTTCCCTGCCCCCCGCCTTGAGTGACCCCGCGAGATCGGTGGCGCCCGCATGGAAGGCCGGCGCCATGCCCGCGAGGAGTCCGGTCACCAGGGCGACGATGCCGGTGAATGCCATCACCCGCGAATCGAACAGCGGCGTGGCCGACCAGTCGACTCCCGACAAGAGGAGGTTACGGAGGATACCGCCGCCGAAATGGGCGATGAAGAACCCGGCGACGGCGCCGAAGGAAGCGAGCATCAGGCTCTCGGTAAAGAGCTGGCGGAGCAGGCGGCGGCGGCCCGCGCCGAGGGCGAGCCGCACGGCGATCTCCCGGCGCCGCCGCAGCGAGCGGGCCAGGAGCAGATTGGCCACGTTGGCGCAGGCGATCAACAGCACGACGACCGCCACGCCGGACAGCCAGACCGCCACCCGGGTGGCATCATCCGGCTCCGGACCGCGATTGAGCAATACCGGCCCGAGCTCGGCGCGGGCGCGGGCAACATTGTCCGGCCGGATATTGGGATCGGCGGCGCGGTACTGATGAAACGCGAGGGTGAGGTCGGCGGTGACGGCTTGGGGAGTGACGCCGGGCTTGCGCCGCGCCAGAATCTCCACCCAGGTCATGTTCCGGGTGCGGAAGTAGTAATCGCCACCGTCGTCGAACGCGCCCGCGGTGATCGGAATGAACGCCGAGACCTGGTGCATCGCGACCCCGGTGAATCCCTTCGGCGCGACGCCGATGATGGTATAGGACCGGGGACCGATGAAGAGCGAGCGACCCAGGACGGTGGAGTCGCCGCCGTAGGTCGATTGCCAGTAGCCGTGGCCAAGCACCACGACCGGGGATCCCTGCGGGCCGATGTCCTCGGCTTCGCCGAAAAAGCGACCCAGAGCCGGGCGGACCTCGAACATCCCCCAGAAGCTCGCCGACACAAGCGACACGCCGACCTGCCGGGCCCCCTCGCCGGTGCCGACGACCCGCGCCTCGTCGTTCCAGAACGTTGCGATGCCGTCGAGGGACTTGGCCCTCTGACGAAGCTCGGTGAACAGGAGATAGGTCACCTGGTTGTCGATCCGCACCGGGCCGTCGATGGTAGGCCGATAGGTGTAGATCCGGCCGGACGAGCCGGGCTCCCGCAGATACTCGGGCGGGCGCACCAGGAGGCGGTCGATGATGCCGAACATGGTGGCGTTGGCGCCGATGCCGAGACCGAGCGTCACCACCACCAGCGCGGCAAAGCCCGGCTGACGGCGGAAGCCCCGGAACGCGTACCCGATGTCCTGCGCAAGATCCTGGAACCAGCCGGCTCGGTTCTGCTGCATGCGCCGCTCCCGATCGAGACGGGTGAGTACCGCGCGGGTGCTGTTGATGTCGCCGAAGCGCCGCCGCGCCTCCAGGGCGGCAGCTTCGGCGGAGCTGCCGAGCGCCACGCGGGCGCGCGCCTCTTCGTCGAGGTGAAAGGCGATCTCGTCGTCCACCTCCTGCTCCACGGCAGGGGGCCGGACCACGAGGCTGAACAGCCTGCGAAAGCTGGACGGCGGCATGGAGAGCTAGCGGCCCGCGGCGACCCGGGTGGCGCGCAGCACCTTAAAGACGGCGCCGGCGTAGCGGGACCACCGGTCGGCCTCTTCCCGGAGGGACCGGCGGCCGCCATCGGTCAGCTCGTAGTACTTGGCCTTCCGATTGTTGTCGGAGAGACCCCACTCCGATTCGATCAGGCCGCGTTTCTCGAGGCGATGCAGCGCGGTGTACAGCGCCCCGTCCTCGATATTGAGGTCGTCGTCGGTAGTCGCGCGGATCCAGGTGGCGACGGCATGCCCATGTCTCGGGCCCCAGGAAAGGGCCTTGAGGACGAGGACGTCGAGGGTGCCCTGGAGCAGATCTAGTTCATGGCGAGGCATGCGGTCCCCTGAAGTGTTCAGGAGAGATATTGAGGGGGAAGGAGGATTCTGTCAAGGGGGAAGAGTGGTTCGTGGTTCGTGGTTCGTGACTCGTGGTGCATGGGGCGTGCGGCAGGGCGTGATGAGACAAATGGGCGACGATCTGCGTGAATCGGATGCCATGCCGCCCGCCCTTCTCTGCAAATTGAGACTATGTGCCATCGCAAGACATCCACAATCCGATCTCATCGCGACCTGATTATCTGGCAAAGATCAATGCAGCTCGTGAACGAGACATATGATCTGACAGAATCCTTCCCCAAGCGCGAACAGTATGGGCTGATCGCTCAAATGCGGGGATCCGCGCTGTCGATTCCAGGGAATAGCGCGGAAGGCCAGGGACGAGACACCACGAAGGAATTCCTGCGTTTCCTGGCTATTGCGAGGGGCTCGCTTCGTGAACTTGATACGTATTGTGATATCAGCGAAATGCGGAAGTACGCCTCCAGTGTCGCCCTGGAGGAAATGCGACGGCTCATCGAGGACATCGGCAAGCTACACACGGCTCTCTGCGCTGCCCTGCGTCGAAAGCTCGGCCCTAACCACTAACCACGAACCACGAACCACTAACCACGAACCACGAACCACGAACCACTAACCACTAACCACGAACCCCCTACTCCGCCCTCAACGCCACCACCGGATCCACCCGCGCCGCGCGTCGCGCCGGCAGCCAGCTCGCCAGCAACGCCACCGCGCCCAGCCCCGCCGCCACCAGGACCAGCGTCACCGGATCGTTGGGATGGACGCCGTACAGGAGCGAGGCCAGCAGTCGCGACACACCGATGGCACCGGCCAGCCCGAGCGCGAGTCCGGCCGCGACCAGCCGGGCGCCCTGGCCCAGCACTAACCCGCGCACCGTCTGGCGGTCGGCGCCGAGCGCCATCCGGATGCCGATCTCCCGCGTGCGCTGCGCGACGGTGTAGCTCAACACCCCGTGCACTCCCACCATCGCAAGCACCAGGGCAATCGCCGCGAAGACGCCGAGCACCAGCATCGTGAAACGGGGTTGCGCAGTGGTCTGGGACAGCGTCACGCTCAACGGTTCGATGGCGTGGAGCAACACCGTCGGATCCACCTCGCGCACCGCCGCCCGCACCGCCCCGGCGAGCAACGCCGGATCGCCGTTGGTCCGGACCAGGATGCTCCCGTTGGGAATGGGCGCCTGGCTGGCCGGGAGGTACAGTGCCGGTGTCGCTTGCGCCGCCAGCCCGTGGAAGCGCTCATCCGCAAAAACAGCCACCACGGTACGGGGAGCCCCCCAGAGCTGCACCTGGTGTCCCAGCGGATCCTGGGTCCCGAAGAATCGCTTCCGGGCGGCCTCGTTGAGTCCAACGACCCGCGTTCCCTGGCCATCGTCGGTCATTGGCCGGCCCGCTACCAACCGCACGCGCATCGTCCGGAAGTACCCTGAATCCACCAGGCGGATCGACGGCTCGGGATAATCGGCCGCTTCCGCTTCCTTGCCGACAATCACGATCGAGCTGGTATACCCCGCCTCCAGCGGGTGCGCCCCGGCCATCGCGACGCTGGTGACTCCGGGGATGGCCGACACTTTCTCCCGCACCAATTCGGCAAACCGCCGGATGTCTCGCCACTCCGGCCACTCGGACATCCGCTGCGAATAACTCGGCGGCAGCTGAAACTCCGCCTTGAGGACTCCGCTGGTCTCGAATCCCGGATTGACCTGGTAGAGCCGCCACAGGCTCTTGATGAGGAGACCCGCGCCCACCATGAGCACCACGGCGAGCGCGAGCTCCGCGACCACCAGCGCCGAACGAAACCGCCGGTGCTCCCGGCCAGACGACGCACCGCGGGCTCCTTCGGCCTGGAGATGCAGATCGGGACCGCGTCGGCGGGCCTGGACCGCGGGCACCAGCCCGAACGTCGTCCCGACGATCGCCGTCAGCACCAGGGTAATCCCGAGGACGCGGACGTCTACCCCCACCGCATCGACTCGGGGAATCGATCCCGGCGCCAGGGCAAGGAGCACCTGCAACCCTCCGAGCGCCAGCAGGATGCCGAGGACGGCGCCGGTTCCGGTGAGCACCGCGCTCTCGACCAGGAACTGGCGGGTCAGCCTCCCGACGCTCGCGCCCAGCGCCGCACGGACCGACACCTCTCGCGCCCGCACCGCGCCCCGGGCCAGAAGCAGGTTGGCCACGTTGGCGCAGGCGACGAGGAGCACCAGCCCGACGGCGCCGATGAGCACCAGGAGGGCCGGCTTCACGCCCCCGAATACGACGGCGCCGAGCGGCTCGACGAACGCGCCCCGGCCGTCATTGGCATCGCGATACATTCGCTCCAGGTCCGCGGTGATCGCCGTCATCTCCTCCTGACCCTGGTCGGTCGTGGCGCCCGGGGCCAGCCGGCCCATCACGAAAATCGGATGATTGCCGCGGTCGGCTCCGGTCCGGCGAGCCCGCAGGCTAACCCAGACATCCACGCGGATATGTCCGCCTCGGTCGGCGTACCCACGCCGGTATGCCGCGGCGCCGAGAATCTGCAGGGTGCCGAAGTCCGCCGATGCGGGCAGCACCCCGATGATCGTGACCGACGAGCCGTCCATCTGGAGCACCGTGCCGATCGCCTCGTTGCTCCGGGCAAACCGTTCGGTCCAATAGCCTTCGCTGATCAAGGCGACGACGGGGGCGCCGTCCCGATCCTGTTCGGCCGTGAACGTGCTGCCGAGGATCGGGGTAATGCCAACCATCGGGAGGAACTCATGGCTGACCACCAGCGCGGCCACACGCTCGGGATCCCCCGACGCCGGCCTCACCGTCCCCGTATAGGGAGAGAATGCAGCGAGCTGCTCGAAGCGCCGGGTCCGCTCCCGCAGATCCCAGTAATCCGGAATCGAAGCAGGCTCTCGCAGGGTGCCGCTCTTGCGATCGGTCTCCCAGATCATGGTGAGCCGGTCCATCGACTCGAAGGGCGCCGGCCGGAGGAGGACCCCGTCGACCACGCTGAAGATCGCGGTGTTGGCCCCGATTCCCAGTGCCAGCGTGAGAATGACGGCGAGGGAGAATCCGGGAACGCGCGCCAGCGAGCGTACCGCCTGACGGAACTCGGAGATGAGGTCGCGCATGGTCAACCGGGAGATGGGATGATGGGAGCTGGGGGTTGGGGGTCGGTGTCTGCGGGCCAGCCGCTCCACCCCTGCACCCTTCAGCACGTCGAAGATGAGCCTGGATCGAGTGGACCAAGCGCGAGGGCCACGGCCTGCGGCTCGCCAGGCGTCGCGAAAGATCAGCATGAAGTCGTCGCCGAATTGTTCCCGGAAGTCCCGAGGGTAGAGTCGGAGAAGGATCCGCCTCAGCCGGTGGCTACGCACGGGGTTGCTCATGCGGGCCGCGGCCGGGACATCACGCGTTTGGCCCGCGCGAGCTCGACGAGCCGGAGGTGGCGCGCGGCTTCCGCTTCCAGGGCGCGCCGCCCCGCCGGGGTCAGGCGGTAGTAGCGGCGGCGCTCATCGTCGAGCAGCGGATCGGGGCGCCGCCCGCTCTCCACGACCAGCCCGAGCGCCAGCAGTCGCTTGAGCGCGCCGTACAGGGTGCCGGGTCCAAGGCGCACCCGGCCGCCGCTATCCTCCGCGACATCCTGCATGAGGGCGTAGCCGTGGCGCTCGCCATCGGTGAGCGCGAGCAGGAGGTGGTACCACGCGGGGGGAATGTGATCGGACATGGGGCCTCGGAGGCAGTAGTACGGCCGCCAATATATCGTTGGCCGATATAGTGGCGCAATCCTTGGTGGTTCGTGGTTCGTGCTTAGTGGTTGGTGGTTAGTGGTTGGTGGTTAGTGGTTCGTGGTTCGTGGTTAGTGGTTGATGGTGCGAAAGCGCCCACGACCCACGACCCACGACCCACTACTCCGACCTCAACGCCACCATCGGATCCACCCGCGTCGCCCGTCGCGCGGGAATCAGGGTGGCGAACAACGCCACCACGACGAGCCCGGCGGAGACGCCGAGGAACACGGTCGGATCGGCGGCCTTGGTCTGGAAGAGCTGGGTGGCCACGACCTTGCCGAGCGCCAGCGCGCCGCCGGCGCCCAGCGCGATCCCGATCCCCGCCAGCACCAGCCCCTTGTTGAGCACCAGCCGAAGCACGCTGGACGATTCCGCGCCGAGCGCCATCCGGATGCCAAGCTCGCGGGTCTGCTGCGCCACGGTGTAGGACATCACCCCGTAGATGCCGACTGCGGCGAGGGTCGCCGCCACCGCGGCGAACAATCCCAGCAGGAGGGAAAGGAAGCGCGGCTGCGACGACGATCCGGACACCCGCTCCTCCATGGCGCGGACATCGTAGATCGGCTGCTGGGGATCGATCGCCAGCACCAGTTTGCGCACCGCGGGCTCGATGGCGCGCGGATCGCCGCGGGTCCGGATGGCAAATCCGAGCTGAGTCTGTGCCTGCTGGGCGAACACCCGGTAGAGCTGGGTGTGCTCGTCATCCTTCGGGCTGTTCTGCATGACGTGCCCGACGACTCCGATGACCTCCCACCATTCGGGATTGCTGTCGGACCCGCCCCCCAGGCGCTTTCCGATGGGATCCTGGCCCGGCCAGTATTTGTTCGCGAGCACCTCATCGACGACCGCGACCTTCCGGCCCTGCAGCACATCGGTCTCGTCGAACTCCCTTCCCTTCCTGACCGGGATCCCCATCGCCGCGAAGTACCCCGGCGTCACGATGCGGAAGTCGCCCCAGGGTCCGTTGGCATTGGGCGCCGGCTGAAATCCCTCGACCAGGAAGCTTCTGGTCCAGTTGTTGTTGCTCATCGGAAGGGCCACGTTGCCCCCCACTTTCTCGACGCCGGGCAGCGCGGCGATCCCGTGGCGCAGCTGATCGTAGAAGGCCACCCGCTGCTCCGGATTCGGATACTTGGCTCCGGGGAGCGAGACGCTCAGGGTGAGCACCTGCGCCGGATTGAACCCGGGGTCGACCGCGACCCAGCGGCGGAAGCTCTTGAGCATGAGTCCGGCGCCGATCAGGAGGACGATCGCGAGCGCCACTTCGGAGACCACCAGCGTCGCCCGGAGTCCCGAGCCGCGGTGCGAGCTGCGCACCCCATCCTTGAGCATACCGTGCAGCGCGGGCCGCGCCGCCTGGAGGGCGGGCGCGAGTCCGAAGAGCAGGCCGAGCACGATGGTAATCCCGCCGGTAAAGAGGAGCACCGGAGCGTCGAGCCCCACCGCATCCATCCGGGGAAGATTGATCGGGTTACTCGCGACCAGGCCCTGCACCGCGGCATATGCCAGCACTAGTCCGGCGGTCCCGCCCAGCACCGACAACAACACACTCTCCGTGAGCAGCTGTCGCGCCAGGCGGCCGCGGCCGGCCCCCATCGCCGTACGAATCGCGATCTCGCGCTGCCGTCCGGTCGCTCGCGCGAGCAGGAGATTGGCGAGATTGGCGCAGGCGATCAGCAGTACGAATCCCACCGCGCCCATGAGCACGTAGAGCGCGCCCTTGACGTTCCCGACCACGGCGTCCGTGATGGGGCGCGAATAGAGGCCCCAGTCGGCGTCCCGGTTCGAGGCTTGATTCTCCCGCACCAGCTTCGCCATCCGCTCGAGATCAAGGTCGGCGGCCGCCGGCGTCATGCCGGGCTTGAGGAGGGCGACCATGCTCATCCATTCGCAACCCCAGCATCTGGGATCGACATCCTGTGGCGCGAAGGCGAGCGGCTTCCAAATCGCGATGGGATCGGTCCCGAACTGGAATCCGTTCGATACCACACCGACGACGACATGATTCTCCCCGTTCACGAGCAGCGACGTGCCGATGATCCCCTTGTTCCGGGCAAAGTCGCGGGCCCAGAGCCCTTCGCTCAGCACGACGACCTTGTCCGCTCCGGGAATCTCTTCGTCCGCGCGGAATCCCCGGCCCAGCAGGGGCGTCACTCCCAGCGCCGCGAAGTACTCCGACGTCGCCCGCTGCCCCACCAGGCGTACCGGTTCCCCATTGTTGGCGAGGTTCGCTTCCCAGCCGGTGAACGCCGCGGTCCGCTCGAACACGCGATTCTGCTGCTGGTAGAACCGGAACCCCGCTCCGGACACGCCGGCATCGAGGTGGATCTGCTTGTATCGGTGCCCGACCAGCTCGATCCGCTCCGGCTCGCCCAGCGGCAGCGGCCGGAGCAGGACGCCATTGACCACGCTGAAGATCGCCGTGTTGGCGCCCACCCCGAGCGCGATGGTCACGAGTGCGGTCAGTGTGAACCCGGGAGACTTGCGGAAGCTGCGCAGCGCGAAACGAATGTCCTGCCAGAGGGTCGTCATCGGGGCCTCAGCGAGAGCCGGACGTGATCCTGATGTCGCCGGAGAGTGATTCCACGTCCACCTTGGCGGAGCCGGATCCCCAGGTGGCGCTGTGGCGCCTCCGATGGCGTCCCGATTCCTGCGTGGTTCCAAGATCAGACGAGAACCGCCCCGAAAAGGTTGCCGCCGAGAGCGTCGCATTCGGCCGCTCGGGGAGGCCGAGCGTGATATCGCCGCTGGTGGTGGTGAACTCGTAGGAGCCGTCGTCCAGGATGGGGCCCCGGAATGTCACTTCGCCGCTCACCGTGTTGCCCGCGACGTCGCGCGCCCGGACGTCGAGCAAATCGACGTCGCCGCTCACGGTTTCCAGCTCGATCCGCTGGCCCCGGCCGCCCTGGAGGCGCACGTCACCCGAGACGCTGGTGAGCTCGAGCTCGCCCTCGAGATTCGTGGCGGCGAGATCACCGCTCACGGTCCCGATCCGGAGGGTGAGCCCGGCCGGCACCCGGATCGTAAAGGTGAGCTCGGTGTCGTTGCGATCGTGGTTCCCGTTGCTCCAGCTGTTGGAGCTGCAGGGATTCTTCGGCCGCTCCCCTCTTCCCCCTTCCCCTCTTCTCCCTTCCCCATCATCCCGGATATTCCGCCGACTTCCTTGCCCGGGATACCGCACGCACAGGGCGACACCGTCGCTCAGCTCGATCGTTTCGACGGTGACGTCTTCGATTTCACCATAGCGGCCGGCCTTCTTGACCGCGGTGACCTCGACGCTGCGGCCGCTGCCGCCGGAGACGTTCACGTTGCCCATGATGTTCTGCACCACCAGCCGTTTGCCAGCCGCGAGCTCTCGGCGGAACTCGAAGTCGGGCCGGACCTGCGCGGGAAGAGTGACGGCCGCGCCCAGCGCCGCCAAGGCGAGCATCGAGGTGCGCATGGCTCAGCTCCTGTCCTGGTCGATGGAATCCCGATCCTGCTCGGGCTTCGGCTTCTGCTTGGTGCGCTCGTCGCGCAACTGGATCATCCGGTCGAGCCGCTGCTCCATTTCGGCGGGACGGAGGAGGCGGATACTCCCGCTGAAAGACTCCAGCTCCACCGTGGCGCTGCCGTTCCCCAGCCGGAAGGTCTGCCGCCGGCGGCTGGGGCGCTCCGACGCGGGGAGCGGGAAGCTCGCCCGCACGTCACCCGATCCGGTGGCGGTGGCGATCGTCGCATTCGCCCCCTCCGGCATCGTGACCATCAGCTCTCCGCTGTGGGTCAGCAGGGAATAGCGCCCGCCGTCCACGATGCGGCTGTCGAGAATGATCTCACCGCTCACCGTTTCGGCTTCGACGACCTTGGAATCGATCCGGTGCAGCACGATGCTGCCGCTCACCGATTCGGCGAGGATGTCCCCCTGGATATCGGACGCCTCGATCGATTCGGAGACGGTGTTGATCGTCGTGGAGCCGCGAATCCCCTGGACGACGATCCGCCCCTGGACCGATTCCAGCTTGACGCTCTCCGCCGGTCCCTTGATGGTGATGTCGCCCTCGAGTGTTTCCGCGGTGATCGCGCCGCGCACACCGGTGACGTCGATCGCGGTGTACATCCCCTCGAGACCGAGCGACATCCACGCCGGCACCGTGATCATGTAATCCACCATGTTCGCGGGGCCCCGGTCGGCTTCCGCCTCGAGCAGCACCACCGCGCCGCTGATCTGGACATCGATGTGGGTGCGGCGGGAATGGGACGCCTGCACCCGCACCTGGTTCCTGTCCCAGGCCCGGATGGTGATGTCCCCGCCCTGCGTCTCCACGTGGAGACGGGTGCCCTGCGGCACGGCGAAGGTGGTGTCGGTCTGAAATCCCTGCGTTTGCAGTACCGCCAGCAGGGCCATCGTCGAAAGCAGCATGAAGAACTCCTCGTCAGGTTCGCGCGGCGATCGCCTGAGTTGCGACGCGCAGCAGGTTGAGCTTGCGCCGCATGTTTGCGGCGATCTGACGGCTTAGATACGAGCTGGAGGGATCCCGTTGGATCGCGGCGCGCGCTTCCGCGATCGCGGCGTCGATGCG
>Ga0070699_100001020_pt1 | contig 26023 bp, 20 predicted proteins | sample KBSK1503metaG_FD_65473 | JGI IMG/M metagenome (GOLD analysis project Ga0070699, IMG submission 65473) | Corn, switchgrass and miscanthus rhizosphere microbial communities from Kellogg Biological Station, Michigan, USA - KBS K1-50-3 metaG | ecosystem: Host-associated > Plants > Roots >...
GCCGCGACGCTGCTGCGGACCATGGCGCAGACCTTCCGGGACGATTGGGAGCCCCGATGGACCGAATCGGCAGCGGCGCAGGGGCTCGACCGGCTGGCCGTCGTGACGCTGGCGAGCATCGTCGAGGGCGAGGCGGTTCTGGACGACGACCGGCCGCTGGTGGCTGCCGTGTATCGCAACCGGCTCCGCCTCGGCATGCCGCTGCAGGCCGACCCGACGGTGCAATACGCCATCCAGCTCGCGACCGGCAGGCGCAAGCCGCGGCTGTATGAAAAGGACTACGAATTCGAATCTCCCTACAACACCTACCTGCACTCCGGATTGCCACCCGGACCGGTCGGGGCCCCGAGCCGCAAGAGCATCGACGCAACGCTCAACCCGGCGCCCGTGCCGTACCTGTATTTCGTGGCGGGGCCTGACCGGCGTCACATTTTCAGCCGGACCTACGCCGAGCATCTGCGCGCCGTGAGGAGAGTGCAGCGTGGCCGCTGAACAGGTGCGCATCGTCGAAGTCGGCCCTCGGGATGGCCTGCAGAACGAGGCAACGCCGGTACCCACCGACGTGAAGGTGGCCTTCGTCGACGCCCTGTCGCTGGCGGGGTTCGACGAGATCGAAGTCTCCTCGTTCGTGAGCGCGCGGTGGATCCCCCAGCTGGCCGACGCGGAGGAGGTCTTCGCCCGGATCCGTCGCGCCCCCGGCATCACCTACATGGCGCTGGTGCCCAACCTGCAGGGTCTCGAGCGTGCGCGGGCCGCGCGGGTGGACAAGATGGCGGTCTTTACCGCGGCGAGCGAGACCTTCAGCCGAAAGAACACCAACGCCACCATCGCGGAGACTCTCGAGCGTTTCCGCCCCGTCGTGGCGCAGGCGGGTGTTCCGGTTCGCGGCTACATCTCCACGGCGTTTCATTGCCCGTACGAGGGACCCATCGCTCCGGCCCAAGTGCTTTCGGTCGCGATGTCGCTTCTCGAACTCGGAGTCAATGAGCTGTCGATAGGAGACACGATCGGGAAGGCGACTCCGGAGGAAGTGACACGCCTCCTCGAGATGCTGTTGCCGGCCGTCCGGCCGTCCAGCGGTCTAGCCCTCCACCTCCACGATACCTACGGGCAGGCCGTGGCCAACGCCCTGGCTGCACACGCGCTGGGGATTTCCGTTTTCGACTCCAGCGCCGGAGGAATCGGCGGTTGTCCGTATGCCCCCGGGGCTCCCGGCAACGTCGCAACCGAGGCGCTGGTCGCCGCGTTTCCGGGGCAGACCGGGATCGACCCCAGGCATCTCCGCGCCGCGAGCGCGATTGTGCGGCCGTATCTGTCGCGCTAGTCCAGAGGGCCCACAGATTTCGCAGATTTCGCTGATTTTACAAACAACGAGGTTGGACCCAGCGAGCATAATCGATGGAATCTGTGTAATCTGTGGGCAACAGATCGTGGAAGCCGACACCCCGCTGACTCTGCCCCACCTCGGAGACAGGACCACGTGAACAAGGTTTTCCCCGATGCCCGCGCCGCCTGCGCCGATATTCCCGACGGTGCCCGGTTGTTCGTCGGCGGATTCGGCCTCGCCGGCATCCCGGAGGAGTGCATCGCAGCGCTGCGCGATCTCGGTCCCCGCAATCTGACGATCGTGTCCAACAACGCCGGCACCACCGATCACGGCCTGGTCCACCTGCTGAAGAACCGGCAGGTGCGCAAGATGATCTCGAGCTACGTCGGAGAAAACCAGGTCTTCGAGCAGCAGATGCTGGCCGGCGAGATCGAGGTCGAGCTTACGCCGCAAGGAACGATGTCCGAGCGGATCCGGGCCGGCGGGGCGGGGATTCCCGCCTTTTTCACCCCCACCGGCGTCGGCACCCTGGTGGCGGAGGGAAAGGAAGTGCGCGAATTCGACGGGCGCCGCTACGTCATGGAGCGGGGACTCACCGGCGATTTTGCCCTGGTCAAAGCCTGGAAGGGCGACCGCCTGGGCAACCTGGTCTATCGGAAAACCGCACGAAACTTCAACCCGATGATGGCGATGGCGGGCCGGACTACCATCGCCGAAGTCGAGCACCTGGTGGAGCCGGGCGAGATCGATCCGGACCTGGTGCATACTCCCGCCATCTTCGTGCAGCGCATCTTCCAGGCAAAGGCACCTTCCCATTTGATCGAGCGGCGAACCGTGAGGAAGCGCTCATGAGCGCCGATCTCCGCGACATCATCGTAGAACGCGCGGCGCGCGAGCTCCTGACCCTCGACGATCAGAGCGGGTATTACGTCAATCTGGGCATCGGGATGCCCACCATGATCGCGAATCACGTCCCCGACGGCATTCCGGTGGTGCTTCACTCGGAGAACGGGATGCTCGGCGTGGGGCCCTATCCCTACGAGGGCGAGGAAGATCACGATCTGATCAACGCCGGGAAAGAGACCGTCACCGAGCTGCCGGGCACCAGCTATTTCGACAGCGCCACGTCGTTCGCGATGATCCGCGGGGGGCACGTCGCCCTCACCGTCCTGGGCGGGATGCAGGTGTCCGAGAAGGGCGACCTGGCCAACTGGATGATCCCCGGCAAGATGGTCAAGGGGATGGGCGGAGCGATGGACCTGGTGGCGGGAGCACGCCGGGTGATCGTGATCATGGAGCACACCTCGAAGGACGGGAAGCCGAAGATCCTCCGTGAGTGCACCCTGCCGCTCACCGGCGAGCGCTGCGTGCACCGCATCATCACCGAACGATGCGTGCTGGATGTGACGCCCGATGGGCTCCGGCTGGTCGAGACGCTGCCGGGGTGGACGCGGGAGCAGGTGGTGGCGTCGACGGGGGCGGAGGTGAAGAGCGGGTGAACGGTGAATGGTGAATGGTGAACAGTCGCAGCCTCAAAGGTTGGTCCCACTCACCGTTCACCGTTCACGCTGTAAGTCAGGGCTGCCTCCTCCACATCGGGATGTCCGAGAATCCCCGACACCACCGCCACCCCCACCCCCCCCGCTGCACGGACCACCGCTACGTCCTCGGGCATGATCCCGCCGATCGCAACACAGGGAATCCCCGCCGCCAGCGCGACGACCCGCCGGAACCCCGCGTCGCCCAGCGCCGGGCCGGCGTCTGCTTTCGTGCGCGTGCTTCGCCAGGGACCGACCCCCCAATAGTCCGCGCCCCTCCCCAGATCGGTCTCCGATTCGCCGCCGACCGAAGCGCCGATGAGAAACCCGGGAGGCGTCGCGCGCCGGGCCAGCCGCACCGGCAGGTCGTCGGGACCGAGGTGTACTCCCGCGGCGCCCGCCGCGAGCGCCACATCGAGACGGTCGTTCACCAGCACCGGAACGGGAACCGCGGCGATGAGCGCTCTGGCGAGTGCCGCCAGCTCCCGGGGCCCTGCGCCCTTGAGCCGGAGCTGCACACTGGTCACGCCGCCGCGCACGGCGGCACGACAGCGGTCGACGAGATCCGCCCCGGTGACGAAACGATCGTCGGTCACCAGCATCAGGCGAAGCGCTTCGGCTACATTCAGCGTCATGCGCCGAATCATACCGCGGGCCGAATGACGCCGGGCGACCGACCCCGCGCCGTCGTGACCCGGCGTGGCGCCGCCCGATGGCGCGAAGGGCATCCCTGGATCTACGCAAGCGACGTTCTCACCAGCCCCGGCGACCCCGGCCTGATCGCGGTGCAGGACGAGCGGGGGAAATTTCTGGGGCAGGCCCTCTGCTCTCCCCGCTCGGAGATCCGGCTCCGCCTGCTGGAACAGAGCGACCGCCCGGTCGATCTGGCCTGGTGGACCGAGGCGCTCAGCGCGAGCCTGGCCCGCCGCGCCGGCATCGATGCGACGGCGTATCGGGTCGTGCACGGCGAGGGCGACGGACTGCCGTCGCTGGTCGTCGACCGCTACGACCACTGGGTGGTGGTGCAGCTCCTCTCCGCCGGTCTCGAAACGATGCGTGAGGACATCCTCGCCGCCATCCGCTCGGTGCTGTCGCCCGAGGGAATCCTGCTGCGCAACGATGTTGCGGTCCGGCGGCATGAGGGACTGCCCGAAAGAGTGGAGCTGGTTCATGGGGGCGTCCCCGAAGAGATCGCCGTGCAGGAGGGAGGGGTCCGGTATTTTGCCGCGCCGTGGACCGGGCAGAAGACCGGTGCCTTCCTCGATCAGCGGCCGAACCGTCTGCGGGCCGCCGAGCACGCGATTCCGGGAGGGCGGTCGCTCGACTGCTTCACCTATCACGGCTCCTTCGCGCTGCATCTGGCCTGCCGGAGCAGCGAGGTCGTGGCGATCGACACGAGCCCCGAAGCCCTCGCGCGAGGGGCGCGCAACGCGGAGCTCAACGGACTGGGCAACATCAGCTGGGAAGCTGGAGACGCCTTCGAGGTCCTTCGCGCCATGGTCCGCGCCAAAACACGATTCGATACGATCGTGGTGGACCCCCCCGCATTCGCGAAATCGAAGAGCGCCGTCGCCCAGGCGCTCCGCGGCTATCACGAAATCAACCTGCGGGCGATGAAGCTGCTGGCGCCCGGAGGCGTTCTGCTCACCGCTTCGTGCTCGTTCCATCTCCGGCGGCCGCAGTTTCTGGACATGGTCGTCGCGGCGGCACGGGATAGCGGCCGGGTGCTCACCGTGGTGGAGCATCTCGGCCAGGGAATCGACCACCCCGAGCGTGTGACCATCCCGGAAACCGGTTATCTGAAGGGGATCGTGCTCCGGGCGGCCGGTCAGAAGGAAACCCGGCCCTAGCCCCAACCCCAGGTAGTTTCTTACTTTAGGGTTCATGCTCACGGCCACCCAGCTCGAATCCCGAGCCGAGTCCTCCCGGACTCGGCGAGCCCGGCCCGTGGTTTCCCCCAAGCAGCATTATCAGGAGTACGTCTTCCAGCGGATCGAGGACTACAAGAACTCCCTCGCCCGGGACGAGCTCCTCCGCCTCGGTAACGACGCTGCCCTCGAGATTCAGGATGCCACGGAAGGCCAGTACTTCCTGACCGAAGTCGTCATGCAGGAAACCGTCGACGAAATCATCAAAAAGCGCCTGCGGCTCCCGTCGTTCAAGCGCTGGCGCGAGCGGCACGCAAAGGTCCGCCAGGCACAGAAGTCCCCGACCCACTGGGGACTGGAGCGGAATTCCGCCGTCGCCGCGATCCTCCCGAGACTCGAGCCCGGCGACCGCGCGCTGGTGGTCGGAGGTGGCGCCGAGGCCGCGGCCTACCTGCTCGCCGCGCACGATGTCCACCTCACCTGTCTCTTCGGAGACGACCGCACCTGCACCCGCATCGAAACCCGGATGGCCGCTGAATCGCTCACCGGGAATTTCGAGGCGTTCGTGGCGATGCTGGGCAACTGGTTCCCTTCCCTCGATCAGCCGGTCCACCTGGTCGTCATCGATGCCGGAACGCTGGCGACGCTTCCGTCGCCCCGTCGCGTTTCGCTGATGGCCCGGCTGCAGGATGCCACCGTGGCGGGTGGTGTCCATGCGGTCATGCCCGGGGGCAGCGGCGCGGCGGAGGCGTGGGTGTCTCTCTACCCCGATTGGGAGCGAATTCCCGTCCCTGCCCGCTCCACCCGTACCCGTGGCAAACGGGAGAGCTCCCCGGGTGTCCTGATGTCGCGCCCCTTCCCCCCCGCGACCTCGCACGCATCCACCGCCTGAGCGAGAAAACTGTCGAACAATCAGTCGATTTCCCCCCTCCGCATTGCCCTTTCCCCAGTTCCGTGCTTCTGCTGATGCTTCGTGCGTCTCCTTGGCTACCTCAGGAGATCACATGCCTATCACATCGCCGGAACTGGACACGCGGGAACCCCGCGGGATCATCATTCAAACGGGTGCGCTGAAGCGAGCCAAGGTTCCCTTCTGGGCGTACTTTTGGAGCGAAGAGGACGCGACCAGAGCTTGCGCACCCGAGCGCTCAGGCCCTATCCTCGAATCTCCCTCTGCCGCGGACGGAACATCCCAGTCATGGCGAGCTTCACCCTGAATGGTGAGGAAATCCCTTTCCAGCCGGGCGCGACAATCCTGGACGCTGCCCGTGCCAGGGGAGTCGACATTCCCACCCTCTGCTGGTATCCGAAGCTCCCCAATGTCGCCAATTGCCGTATCTGCCTCGTTTCGGTCCAGGGCGGCGGCAAAATGGTCCCCGCCTGCGGGACCCCTGCCGCCGCCGGAATGGTCGTCGAGACCGAGTCGGCAGCGGCAGTCGAGAACCGCCGGAGCGTGCTGCGTTTTCTCCTCGAGCGCTATCCCGGCGATCATCTGACCAATGGGGGGCGCGATCACCCCAGGAACGAGTTCGAGCGCTACGTCACCCGCTACGGGGTGACCGATCACGCGCGACGGGACCTCCCGCTGCGTGGCGGCGATACGCGGCCGGGCGATGTCATGATCAGCCACGACATGTCGCTCTGCATTCTTTGCACGCGATGCGTCCGGGCCTGCGAGGACATCCAGGAGGTGGGAGTGCTCGACGTCGCGGAGCGCGGCGCCGGCACCGAGATCATCGTGGGCGGAGACGGCGATCCCGACCACGCGGGGTGCACCTGGTGCGGCGAATGCGTCCGCGTCTGCCCCACCGGCGCGATCTTCGAGGTGATGCCGCGCAAGCGGTTCGACCAGAAGGCCATTCGGGAGCCGGATCGCATGGTGCGGTCGGTCTGTCCGTATTGCGGGGTCGGCTGTCAGATCGATATCCACGCGCGCGGAAACGAAGTCGTCCGGGTCACCTCGCCCTGGATCGAGGAGCGCACCCCGAATCAGGGCTCGACCTGCGTCAAGGGACGCTTCGGCTACGATTTCCCGCAGCACCGCGATCGGCTGCTCAAGCCGCTGATCCGGAAAGGATGGGAGCAGCGGGACGGGAGATGGGTATACACCGGAGAGTCTCCGCGGTACCGCACCGGCGATTGGCAGACGGTCGCCGAGGAGGGCCGGGGACGCAAACCTCGTCCCCCCGCGCGGCAGGTGGGAAAACCTCCGCAGACCGGGCGCCCGGTGCTGGACGACGGGGACGTACGCGACCGCAACGCGACACCCGCCGAGTGGTACGACATTTTCCGCGAAGCGAGCTGGGAGGAGGCGATGAGCCTCACCGCCCAGGAGCTGACCCGGCTCCGCGATACCGTCGGGCCCCGCGCGCTGGCCGCCTTTTCCTCCGCCAAATGCAGCAACGAGGAAAACTATGCGCTGATGCGGATGGTCCGGGCCGGCTTCCGGACCAACAGCGTGGATCACTGCACCCGGCTCTGCCATTCGACGTCGGTGGCCGCGATGAATCGCGCGCTCGCGACCGCGGCGGCGTCGGGCTCGATGCGGGAAATCGAGGAGGCCTGCGACGTGATCTTCATCGCCGGCGCCAACACCACGGAGAGCCACCCGGTCTTCGGCGCGCTGATCAAGCGGGCGCGGGCCAAAGGGGCCACCCTCATCGTGGCCGACGTGCGGAAGACCGAGCTCGCCGGGTTGGCCGACATCCACCTGCAGATGCTTCCCGGCACCGACGTCGCCCTCTACAACGCCATGCTGGCGCACATCATCCGCGTCGGATTGCTGGACGAAGACTTCATCCGGAACCGGACCACCGACTTCGAAAAGGTGAAGGCCGCCGTTGCGCCCTATACCCTCGAGGTGGCCGAGCGGATCACCGGAATTCCCGAGCATCTCATCCGGGGGGCGGCCGAGCTCTATGCCCGGGGCCCCAATACGTCGACGCTCTGGGCAATGGGGCTGACGCAGCACGCCACCGGCACCGATATCGTCGCCAGCCTGCTGAACCTCCTGCTGTCCTGCGGGATGATCGGCCGCTGGGGTGCCGCGATGATTCCGATTCGCGGGCAGAACAACGTGCAGGGGGCCAGCGACGTCGGTGCGATTCCCTTCGCCTACACCGACTACCGGCCGGTCAAGGATCCCGCCAACCGGGCGGAGTACGCCGCGGCCTGGGGTGTACCCGCGGAATCCCTCTCGCTCGACAACGGACTCATGGTGACCGAGATCGTGAAAGAGGGAAGCCCGGTCCGGGGCATGTTCATCATGGGCGAGAATCCGGTCCTTTCGGACCCCAACGTGGCCAAGGCCGAGGAATGGGTCCGCAAACTCGAGTTTCTCGCGGTGCAGGATCTCTTCCTGACCGAGACGGCGCGGTGGGCCGACGTCGTGCTGCCGGCCTCCTCGTTCGCGGAAAAGGAAGGCACCTTCGCCAATACCGACCGGCACATCCAGCTCGCCATGCCCGCAGTCGCTCCGCCGGGCGAGGCGCGGCAGGATCTCCAGATTCTCGTCGATCTGTCGAGACGACTCGGACTCGCGACACCGTTCGAAACGCCAGCCGAAGTCATGGACGAGATCGCCCGGGTAACCCCGACCTGGCGGGGGGTGTCCTACGGAAAACTCCGCCGGGAAGGCGCCCTGCAGTATCCGGTGCCGACGCCCGATTCACCGGGAACACCCTTCCTCTTTGCCGACACCTTCCCGACTGCGGACGGCCGGGCGCTGCTCGTGCCGGTCGAGTATCTCCCCCCCTCCGAGCTGCCCAGCGAGGAGTATCCGTACTTCCTCAACACCGGCCGCCAGATGTATCACTGGCATACCGGGACGATGACCCGCCGCTCCGAGGGACTCGACTCCCGGGAGCCGGTACCGATCGTGGAAATCTGCGCCGCCGATGCGCTTGCTCTGGGTGTGACGGAGGGAGAGACGGTGCGGGTTACGTCGCGCCGGGGCAGCATCCTGATCGGCGTCCGCATCTCGGAGCGTCAGGCCCGTGGGCAGGTGTTCATCCCGATGCATTTCCGCGAGGCGGCGGCAAATCTGCTCACCAATCCGGCGCTGGATCCCTACGCCAAGATTGCTGAATTCAAGGTGGCCGCGGTCCGGATCGAAGTGCTGGCGCCGGTCTGATCTCGGCGGACGAACTTGACGGCACCCCATACTATCTTCCGCATTCCGCTCTTCCTCTCGATCCTGAACTAGGTTGCGAGCACTGGCAAACCCGCGTCCCGGCCCCGGCATGGAGCTTCGCGACGTCCTGATGCTCCGTGCAGCGGAGCCGACTTGCCACCGAAGACTGAGTCGATTGGAGCGGCAGCCATGAACACGGTGACGCGAACTCTTCGCCGGATGCTCCCGCGCCCGCTGAAATCCTTTCTGAAGAATCGCTGGAACGAGGCCCGCTTCCACACGGCCTGCAGGAGTCTTCTCGCCCTCCCCCAGGGGGAAGCGCCCTCCGTCTCACTCATCGAGCGGCTCAGGTCGAGCTGGGACAACGAGGGAATGGCCGCGAGCACCACACTGCTTCAGGCAACCGCGCGTCTCGTCCTGCAGCGCCGGCAGGGTATCCTGGAATGTGGGAGCGGGCTGACCACGATCGTCATGGGTGCCCTCACTCGTGGGACAGGGAGGCGGGTCGTTGCACTCGAACACCTCCCCGAATGGGCGTTGCGGGTGCAGGGAGCACTCGACCGTCTCGGCCTAGGACATGTGCAGGTGCTGCATACTTCCCTTACGGAGTTTGAAGACTTCGCCTGGTACGAGGTCGAGCCGGCTCGCATCGGCGATCGCTTCGATCTCGTACTCTGCGATGGCCCTCCGGCGCGGACTTTCGGAGGCCGACGAGGCTTACTGCCCCGGATGCAGAGTGTGCTCGAGCCCGGAGCCGTCATTCTCTTCGATGATCCCAACATTCCCAGCGAGCAGGAAACCCTTCGTACCTGGCAGGCACGATTCGCCATCCGGTATCGATTGGAGGGAAGTGAAACGGGCACCCCCGTGGCGATTATTGATTGGGTGTGATGCCCCATCGTAGGTGGCATGTTTCGTGATGATTCCCCAAGGTATCTCGCTGTTTCGCATCCTGTTATCGGCTGGGCGACGAATGTGTTGCGTGTTCGCAACACTCGTTGTTTGATTACCTATTCCTAAGGGTAGGCAATTCGGGGAATGGCGTTGGAAACCAGCAAGCCCCTCGAGGTGCTCACACGATTCCGGTTCGCGGTCGTGGCATTTGCCCTGCTCATTATCGTGGTATTGGGATGGCGGGGACGTGAGCCGCTGGGCATCACGAGCGGTGATGACCTCACCTATCTCGCGCTGAGCAAGTCGCTCGAATCGGGCTCGTACCGGGAGACCTTCCTGGCCGGGGCTCCGCTGCATGTGAAATATCCGCCGGGGTACCCGCTCTGGCTGCTGGCGGTGCGGAAAGTGGGTGGAGCGAATCTCGACGTGATCCGGGGAACGAACCTCGCGCTGCTCGCCGTCTTTGCGCTGTGTCTCTATGGCATCGTGCGACGAGTGGCCGGGGTCCCTCTGGCTCTGGCGGCCGTCCTTCTGGTGGCGTTGAACCACACCTTGCTGAGGTCGGGAGGAACACTGCTCTCCGAGCCGCTGTTCCTCGCGCTGGTGGGGGCGTCGTTGCTCTGCACCGTACGGGCGGGGCCCGCCGACGGACGTTATGCGGCTGCGGCGATTGGCTTTGCGGTTGCCGCCTACCTGACGCGGAGCGCCGGGCTCGCGCTGCTTCTGGCGCTGGGGCTCTGGCTCTGGCAGCGTCGGCGGCCCCGGGAACTGATCGCCTATGCGGCGATCTCCCTGCTGGCGGTTGGAGGCTGGTTCGCCTATACCACCTCCGTTCCCCCGGCTCTCTCGGGGTGGTCCTATGGACTCGATGTGGCGAGGGGGTTACGAACCTCGATCCCCGGGGTGGGCGCTCGATTCCTGCAGTCCTTTTGGAGCAAGTCGGTGGGATACGTGACCGAAGGGCTGCCCTGGTCGGTTGGCCTGCCTTCGGTGCGAGGGACGATCTTGGACAACCTGGCTTGGCTCGCGACAATGGTCGTGCTACTCCTGGCCGGCCTGCTGGTCTGCTGGCGGAAGGCACGTGCGGTCGTGGGGTACATGATCTTCGGGTGGATTCTTCTCACCCTCTGGCCCTGGCGGGTGGAGCGCCTCCTGGAGCCACTGGTCCCCTTCGTAATCGCCGGAATGCTGATCGGGATGCAATCGGTAACCGGCAGAGCTCCGGAAGCCTGGCGGGTGCCGGCCATCCTTGCGCTCGTCGTCCTGATGGGGTTCGGCGCCGCACGGAGCTCGCTGGCTCGTGACGTCGTGATGAGCAAATGCGACCGGAACGACCCGTACCGCAGCCCGGGGTGTTATCAGCCGGAAGCGCGGGTACTGGTTGAGGCGGCCGAATACCTTCGCCTCCACGCCCCCCCGGGCTCGATCGTGGTGACGGTCGATCCTCCCGGCATGAATTATCTGAGCGGACTCCGGACCGAGAGACCCCAGCTGTTAGCCGGATTGCCCGAAGGTACGGCGGTACGGACCCTTCGCGAGCGGAAAATCGAGTATGTCGTGCTGTATGGCCGGGGGGAATTCGAGCGCCGCCGGCTTGCGCCCGCACTCCTCCGCTCCTGCCGGGAGCTGCGGGTGGAGGCGCGGTTCGGCGCCCGGGGCTTGCTCCTGTTTACGGACTCGCCCAGAACCGCCGCCGAAGATGCCTGCGCCGCGCTGGACGCGCTCGCCGTTGTGCCGCCCTCGGGAGATATTCGATGAGTGACGGGAGACGGCCGTGCGCTTAGGGACCCGGAAGGACGGCTGGCGCCAGAGGGACGCACCTCCGCATTCCAGTGCGGCGTCCCGCGGCGATGATCCCACGATGCCGCCGGTAATCGCCCCTGACGGCCCCGGCAGGCAGGTGGCACCCCTGCGTCCCGGCGACCGGGTTGCGATCATCGGTGCCGGACCCGCCGGACTCACCGCGGCCTACCTCCTCTCGAAGCAGGGGTTCCAGGTCACCGTCCTCGAGTCGAGCGAGGTCATGGGAGGGATTTCCCAGACGGCGCAATACAAGGGATACCGGTTCGACATCGGCGGGCACCGGTTCTTTACCAAGATCGAGCCGGTCCAGGCCATCTGGGAAGAATTGCTCGCTTCCGAGTTCATCTCGGTTCCCCGGATGTCGCGGATCCATTACCGGGGACAGTACTTCGACTATCCCCTCCGGGCGATGAACGCCCTCCGGGGTCTGGGGCTCGTCAACGCCGTGCGAATCGTCCTGAGCTACATGCACGCGCAGCTCAATCCCATCCTGATCGAGGAGAATTTCGAGCAGTGGGTCACCAACCGGTTCGGGAACCGGCTGTACCAGATCTTCTTCAAGACCTACACCGAAAAAGTCTGGGGCATCCCGTGCACCGAGATCCGCGCGGAATGGGCGGCGCAGCGGATCCAGGGACTCTCGCTCGCCAAGGCGATCGTTTCCGCCACCGCGCTCAATAAGCGTTCCACCAAGATCAAGAGCCTGATCAACGAATTCCGCTACCCGCGCCTCGGGCCGGGGCAGATGTGGGAAGCGGCCAGAGACCGGGTCGTGGAGATGGGGAACCGCGTGCTGACCGGTCACGAGGTCAGCGGGATCGAATACGCCACCGATCCCGCGACCGGCGAGCGCCGCGTCACCGCGGTGCGGGCCCGGACGGCCGGGGGCGAGCAGCGGTTTACCGCAGAGCACGTCATCTCCACGATGCCGGTCCGGAACCTGGTCCGGGCGCTCGAGCCGGCGGTTCCGGTGCGGGTCCGGGTCGCCGCGGAGGGACTCCGATACCGCGATTTCCTCGTCGTCGCCCTCATCCTCGAGGGCGACGACCTCTTCCCGGACAACTGGATTTACATCCACACGCCCGGCGTCAAGGTTGGCCGCATCCAGAATTTCAACAACTGGAGCCGTGCCATGGTACCCGAGGCCGGAAAGACGTGCCTGGGACTGGAGTATTTCTGCTTCGAGGGAGACGGCATGTGGACCAGCAGCGACGAGGAGCTGATCGCCCTGGCCACTCGCGAGCTCGATGAGCTCGGTATGGCGCGCGGCCGGCCGGTCGTGGATGGCACGGTCATCCGGATGCCCAAGGCCTATCCCATCTACGACGGGGAATACCGCGAGCATCTCGACCGGGTGCGCGAATTCATCGACCCGATCGCGAACCTGCATACCGTCGGCCGCAACGGCATGCACAAGTACAACAATCAGGACCACTCGATGCTCACCGCAATGATGGCCATCTGGAACATGCAGGGCGCATCGCACGACATCTGGTCGGTGAACACCGACTTCGAGTACCACGAGGAGCAGCGGCTGGAGTCTTCGGGCACGGCATCGCCATCCCCGCACCCCACCGCGTAGCTCACCATGCGCATCGGCGTGGATGCGACCTGCTGGGCGAACGGACGCGGCTACGGCCGGTTTACCCGCGAGATCGTCGGTGCCATGGTCCTCGAAGCTCCGGGCGACGAGTTCATCTGCTTCCTCGATGACCGTGCGGCGGCCGACTTTTCGCTCGACGCGCCGAACGTGCGGCGGGTGATCGTCCCGCAACGGGTCTCGCCCACCCGGGCGGCCGGCAGCGGCTCGGCCCGGTCGCTGGCGGATATGCTCCGGTTCACCCGGGCGGTCCGACGAAACCGGCTGGACGTCTTCTTCGCGCCCAGCGTTTATACCTATTTCCCCCTGCCCCCAAGGCTTCGGGCCGTCGTGACGATTCACGATGCCATCGCGGAACGATTTCCCGAGCTGACGTTGCCGACCTGGCGCGCCCGGCTCTTCTGGAATGCGAAGGTCGCGCTCGCCATTCGCCAGGCGCGGCTGATCCTTACCGTGTCGGACTTCGCCGCGCGCGAAATTGCCGACGTCCTCGGCGTACCTCGAACGAAGCTGCGCGTTGCCCCCGAAGCGCCGGCGCGGGCCTATCGATCGGACCGGGATCCCGCCGACATCGCCTCGGCGGCGCGGCGCGCCGGGGTTCCCGACGGCGCTTCCTGGTTCGTGTACGTGGGTGGGTTCAATCCCCACAAACATGTGGATGTGCTGGTGCGGGCGCACGCTGCGGCTGCCTCCCGCCTTCCGGCGCCCCCCCTGCTGCTCCTGGTCGGGACGCTCGACGACGATGTGTTCCACGGCGCGCAGGGCACCATTCGTCGCGCAATCCAAGCGGCCGGCAACGACTCGCTCATCCGGTGGACCGGATTCGTCGAGGACGAGGAGCTCAGCCACCTGCTGTCGGGGGCGGTCGCCGTTGTCCTCCCATCGGCTTCGGAGGGATTCGGTCTCCCTGCCGTTGAGGGCGCCGCGTGCGGCATCCCGGTGATCGCGACCACCGAGAGTCCGCTCCCCGACCTTCTCCCGGGAGGGGGCGTCTTCGTCGCCCCCGGGAACACCGGGGCGCTCGCCGATGCCATGGTCCTTCTCGCGACGGACGGCGTGGCCCGCGGGGCGATGGCGGCCGCGGCCGAGCGCGGGGCAAGGCGCCTTACCTGGTCGGCGGGGGCCCGCGCCGCACTGAGTGCGATCCGGGAAGCCGCCGCGTGACCGGGCTCCGATTCTGCTTTCTCACCACGTTCTATCCGCCCTACAACTTCGGGGGCGACGGCATCGGTATCCAGCGTCTCGCCCGCGGGCTCGCGCACACGGGACATCAGGTGACGGTGCTGCACGACCTCGATGCCTATGCTGCGCTCGCCCCTGGCCCCGCGCACGCCGGCGAGCCCGAGCCGCCTGGAATCGATGTGGTGCCGCTCAAGAGCCGCCTCGGTGCGCTCTCACCGTTGCTCACCCAGCAGCTCGGCCGCCCGGTGGCGAACGGCCGGCGTATCGCCGCGATCCTCGCCCGGGGAAATTTCGACGTCATCAACTTCCATAACGTCTCCCTCATCGGGGGCCCGGGACTCCTGCGCTACGGCTCCGGGATCAAGTTGTACATGGCCCACGAGCACTGGCTGGTGTGTCCCACCCACGTTCTCTGGCGCCACGGCCGGGAGCTCTGTACCGGCCGGCAGTGCCTCCGCTGCCAGCTCCACTACCGGCGGCCTCCTCAGTGGTGGCGCTGGACCGGACTGCTGGAGCGCGCGCTGGCACACGTGGACACGTTCATCGCGATGAGCGAGTTCAGCCGCGACAAGCACCGGGAATTCGGATTCCCGCGGGACATGGAAGTCTTGCCCTATTTTCTTCCGGAAACCGCGGAGGGGAGCGCCGTTCCCGACGCGGGGCGTCCCCAGGAGCGGCCCTACTTTCTCTTCGTCGGCCGTCTGGAGCGAATCAAGGGACTTCAGGACGTGATCCCCGTGTTCGCGGGCGACGGGGAGACCGACCTGCTGATCGCGGGCGATGGTGAGTTCGGAGCCGAATTGCGGAGTCGGGCCACGGGAATGTCCCGGGTCCGGTTTCTGGGCCGGCTCGCCGGCGAAGAGCTTGCGCGACTCTACCGGCACGCCGTCGCCCTGATCGTGCCCTCACTCTGCTATGAAACCTTCGGGATCATTCTGCTCGAGGCCTTCCGCCAGTCGACCCCGGTTATCGCTCGGCGGCTCGGTCCGCTGCCGGAAATCACCTCGGCGGCCCACGGCGGCGAGCTCTTCTCCACCCTCGAGGAGCTGCGTTCGGCCATGGCCCGGCTCTCCGGCGACCCGGCCTACCGCGACGCGCTGGGGCGCGCCGCGCGCCGCGCATTCGAGGAGCGCTGGTGCGAAAGCGTGGTGGTTCCCAAATACCTGGAGATCGTGCGGCACGCTGCCGAACGGAAGCACAACAGCAGGGTGCTCGAACGCCTTTTGCCAAGGCAGGGCGCATGAGAGTATTCATCACCGGCGGTGCGGGGTTCATCGGATCCCATCTGGCGACCCGTTTCCTGGAGCGGGGCGACCAGGTACTCCTGCTCGATGACCTCTCCACCGGCAGCATGGACAACATCGCCCACCTGGTCGGGCGCGCTGGTTTCGACTATCGCATCGGCTCCGCGCTCGACGTGCCCCTCGTCTCGGAATGCCTCGATCGGTGTGATGCGACGGTGCATCTCGCCGCGGCCGTCGGGGTCCGGCTCATCGTCGAGCGGCCGGTGCATACCATCGAGACCAACATCCGCGCCACCGAGGTGGTGCTGGCGGCCGCCGCGAAAAAGCAGAAGCCGGTGCTGCTCGCCTCGACGTCCGAAGTGTACGGCAAGAGCGCGAAGATACCGTTTGCCGAGGAGGACGATCTGCAGCTCGGCCCGACCACCCACTCGCGCTGGGCCTATGCCTGCTCGAAAGCCCTCGACGAGTGGCTCGGGCTCGCCTACCACCGGGAAAAACAGGTGCCGGTTACCGTGGTACGGTTCTTCAATACCGTGGGTCCCAGACAAACCGGCCGGTATGGCATGGTACTCCCCAGCTTCGCGGCTCAGGCGCTCGCGGGAGAACCCATCACGGTGTACGGCGACGGGAACCAGTCCCGCTGCTTCGGACACGTGCAGGACGCCGTCGAGGCGCTGCTCCGGTTGCTGGCCACACCGGCGAGCGTCGGGGGGGTCTACAACATCGGGTCCGACGAAGAGGTGACGATTCGCCGCCTTGCCGAAATGGTGCGCGACGCGGCCGGGAGCCGCTCGGAGATCAAGCTGGTCCCGTACGCGGAGGCGTACGCCGAAGGGTTCGAGGATATGCAGCGAAGGGTACCCGATCTCGCCAAGCTGGAACGCACCATCGGGTTTCGCCCCCGCACGCCACTGGCCACCATCATCGCCGACGTGGTCGCCGATCAGCGCGCCCGCCTGGCCGCCCGGTGACATGCGCGCCATCCTGACCTGGCACTCGCTCGACCGCTCCGGCTCGCCGATCTCGGTCGCCCCGGAGGAATTCCGCCGCCAGGTGGATTGGCTGGCCGCGTCGAATGTCCAGGTCGTCGGCGTAGAGCGGCTGCTGGCGCTTCCCGACGATGTGGACGCCGCGGCGCTGACGTTCGACGACGGATTTGCCAACTTTGCCGCGGAAGCCGCACCGGTGCTCGGGACATTCGGCTTTGCCTGTACCATGTTCGTGGTGACCGGCCACGTCGGCGGAGACAATCGCTGGGGGGGCCGCAAAGACACCCGTGTTCCCACGTTACCGCTGCTCGGCTGGGACGAGCTCGCGGGACTCCGCGATACCGGCGTCACGCTCGCCGCTCATACGAAAACCCATCCCCGCCTGGCGGCGCTCGATATCGGAGCGCTGGAACGCGAGATCGGCGGAGCGGCGGACGAGATGGAGTCTCGCCTTGGCAGCCGGCCGGCGGGTTTTGCGTACCCGTACGGGGTGAGCGGAGGCGCGGCCGACGAGGTGGTGGCGCGCGAGTATCGCTGGGCCTGTACCACCCAGCTGCGAGCCCTCGGGACGCGGGAACGCGCGCATCATCTTCCGCGGATCGACGCATGGTACCTGAGGGAGCCCGCTCGGAGAGCCGGCTGGGGCACCAGTCAATTCCGGGCCTGGCTCTGGTGCCGCCGGCAGGGCCGCCGCGCGGGAAGCTGGCTTCGGCGGGCGTCGTGGCGATGAACCCGCCACGGCCGTTTCTTTCGGTGATCGTTCCGGCGCATCAGGCCGCGGCGTTTCTCCCCGGCACTCTCGGAGCGCTCGCGGCGAGCGACCTGCCGCGGGACCGATGGGAGCTGATCGTGGTGGATGACGCGAGCACCGACATGACCGCCAGCATCGCGGCGGAGTGGGCCGATCGCGTCGTGACCCTCCCCTTCCCCGCGCATGGACCCGCGTTCGCGAGGAATCACGGCGTGGAAGCGAGCCGGGGGGAATGGGTCGTCTTCATCGATGCCGACGTGCGGGTCCACGCCGACACGTTGCGGCGGTTCGTGGAAGCGATCGGGGAGAATCCATCGATGGATGCCGTCTTCGGCGCGTATGACGAAGAACCGGCCGAGCCTGGCTTCCTCTCCCGGTATCGCAACCTCCTGCATCGCTACGTCCACCTGTGCAGCGCCGGCGAGAGCGACAGCTTCTGGGCGGGGTGCGGGGCGGTCCGTCACTCGGCGTTCGTCGCGGTGGGTGGATTCGACGCCGTGCGATATCCTCGGCCACAGATCGAGGACATCGAGCTCGGATACCGCCTTCAGGATCGGGGCTCCCGCGCCATCATCCGGCCCGAAATCCAGGGCACGCACCTGAAGCGATGGACCTTCGCCGGTGCGCTCCGCACCGACCTCTTCGACCGCGGGATCCCGTGGGTGAGACTCCTGCTCGAACGAGAGCGGCTGACCAAACCGGCGCATCTCAATCTCAAGCAGGGCGAGTCGTTCAAGATCGCGCTGGTGGGTACCGCGATCGTGCTGACGCTCCTGGCATGGCCCGCCCGGCAGCCCGGGCTCCTGATACTCGCCGGAGTCGCGCTGGGGATCGTCCTGGTGTGGAATCACGCGCTGATCGCCTGGTTCTCCCGGAAGGAAGGTCCGCTGTTCGCGCTCGCCGTGTTGCCGTTTAATCTCCTGTATTACGCCGTCAGCGGCGCGGCAGTCGCCGCCGGGCTCCTGCTCCATCTCTCCCGCCGGCGCGCCGGATCCCCGGAGGAGGTCAACTCATGAGTGCCGCTCCCCAGTCCGCGCCCACCCCGGGCCGCCTCCCGAAGGAGCTGCTCCTGGCGTTCGCGCCGCTGCACAAGTCCGCCTTCGGCGTTGCCATCGGGTTCGTGGCGGGACTTCTCGTGTTCCTGATGACGGTCGTCACACTCATGCAGCCGGATGAGCAACGGCTCCCATTGGAGCTGTTCGCCGTGTATTTCCGAGGCTACCGGGTGAGCTGGACCGGCGCCCTGATCGGCGCCGGATGGGCGGCAATGGCGGGGTTCGTCTTCGGATGGTTCGTTGCCTTCTGCCGGAATCTGGTGCTCGCGATTTCCCTGTTCGTGATCCGGACCCGGGCCCAGCTTGCTGAGACCCGGGACTTCCTCGACCATATCTGAGCGCGCACGCGTCTCCTTACGGGGCCCACAACATGACGAACCTGGACGACGAGAATCGAGAGCTCAGGAGCACACTGGCCCGGCTGAACGCCCGTGCCTGGGGCATTGCCGTGGGCCTCCTTCTTGGGGGCGGACTGTTCCTCGCAACCATCTTTCTGGTGGCACGTGGCGGCCCCCGCGTGGGCCAGCACCTGGTGCTGCTCCGGGAGTATTTCCCCGGCTACTCCGTCACGGTGACCGGTAGCTTCATCGGATTCGTATACGGATTTGTCCTGGGGTACGCCGTTGGACGGATCATCGGCGTGGTGTACAACCGCCTGGTGAGTCCGGCGCGGTGACGCGAGCCGTTCTCCCCGATGCCCATCCACTGAGGAGTTGTTGATCCCGGCGCCGGCTGTTTGCCTCGGCCTGGCGTGCGTCGCCGCATCTCTGGGACTGGTCTGGAGCAGCCGCCATGGCGCGGCCCGGGCCGGCTCATGGTTCGCGGCGGCCTGCATCGGGCAAGCGATCTCCCTGCAGCTCATCGACGCGGGACCATCCGTCGCCTACCAGCACTACCGCTCCCTCCGCGCGCTGGCCGCTGAATACCCCGGCCACCTGATCTACCTGGCCGCCCTCACCCTTGCACTGGCGCTGTCGTTCCGCCGGCTCCGGATCGGCCTTCGGACCTGGACCGCGGGATGGAGTCGCCGAACGTGGGCGATCCTCGGGGTCGGCGCACTGTCGATCGCCGCGGTCGTCTCACGACAGCCGGCGGTGTATCTCGCCGAGCTCCTGTTGGCGGGCGCGATTCAGCTCATCGCACTGGCAACGGTGGCGATGGCCGTGGTCGCACTCCCCGACGACGTGGCCGCGCAGCTGGGCCGCGCGCTCGATCGACTGCTGGAAGGGTTTCCGCGGCTGGTGCCCGGCCTCGCGCTTGGCGTCGTCGTGCTTGCGTCGGCGCTGGCGCTGTGGTCGTACCAGCGGCATCCGCATGTGCCCGACGAGGTGGCGTATCTGTTCCAGGCCAGGTCGTACGCGAACGGGATGCTCACCATCCCGCCGCCCCCCGTCCCGGCGGCATTCGACCTCGACCTGGTCCAGATCGATCCTACCCGATGGTACGGCATCTTCCCGCCCGGTTGGCCTGCGGTGCTGGCCCTCGGCGTCATCGCCGGCATGCCGTGGCTGGTCAATCCACTGCTCGCCGGCCTCAATGTCCTCCTCGGGTTTGCCCTTTTCCGTCGGCTCTTCGACCGCCGGACCGCCACCCTGGCCACCGCGTTGCTGGCGTTTTCGCCCTGGCATCTATTCATGGCGATGAGCTTCATGAGCCACCTGCTGAGCCTGACTCTGGCCCTTGCGGCCTCGCTGGCCGTCGTCGAGGCACGTCGGCGGGGTAGCGCCCTTCTCGCGGCAGGAGCCGGACTCGCCATCGGCGTCATCGGCATGACACGCCCGCTGGAAGGCGTGGTCGTGGCACTCCTGCTCGGCCTCGCGGTCCTCGAGGCTCGCGGCCGCGCGTTCCGCTTTTCGCCGGCCGCGGGGTTCGCCCTCGGAGTCGTGATCACCGGCGGGCTCGGCCTCTGGTACAATCATCATCTCACCGGGGGGGTTCTTACTTTTCCGGTCGAAGCGTATTTCGCCCGCGAGTATGGACCGGGGCACTATGAGATCGGGTTCGGACCGCTCCGGGGGCTGGGCTGGACCGGGCTCGATCCGCTGCCCGGCCATGGACCGGTGGACGTGCTGATCAACACGAACCTGAATGCGTTCGCCACCAACGTCGAGCTCTTCGGATGGTGGATGGGGTCGGCACTCATCGTGCTGGTGGGAGCGGTGGCAGGGTGGCGGCAGCGTCCGAACCGGATCATGCTCGCGAGCATCGGCGCCGTCATCCTGGCACAGAGCTTTTACTGGTTCAGTGGTGGCCCCGACTTCGGCGCGCGGTACTGGTTCCTCATCATCGTGCCATGCATTGCACTCGCAGCCGCCGGGATCGAGCACCTGGCAACGCAGGAGGCTGCGGGCGCGCCCGGTGTGTCGCGCTCCGGACGGATTCACCTCGCCGTCGCCACCTTCTGCCTCATTGCGCTGATCACATTTGTGCCGTGGCGCGCCACCGACAAGTACTTCCATTACCGTGGCATGCGGCCGGAGGTGCGAAGCCTCGCGCAGGATCCCCGCCTCAAGGGAGCCCTGGTGCTGGTGCGCGGCGCGCGGCATCCTGATTTCGCCTCGGCCGCGGTCTATAACCCGCTCACACTCGCGGGTGACGCCCCCGTCTTCGCCTGGGAGCGGGACCCCGCAACCCGGCGGGCGCTGCTCGCCGCGTTTCCAGGACGGCCTGTCTGGATGCTGGATGGTCCGACCGTTACCGGTGCTGGCTACCAGCTTTCGAGCGGCCCGCTCCAGATTGAATCCAAACGCTGAGGCAAGACCTATGCTGGGAACGGTAAGTCGCAGCTTGGACATTCTGTGTAGTATCGGACACCCCGCGAGGCTCGGGTGAGTCGCCGCGCGAGGCTGGCTCTGGCGGTGGCGTTCGTGCTCGCGTCCCTCGCCGCCATAGCGGTAATCCCGACGAGCCGCCGGCGCACCCACCTGCTGCTGTTGCGCGCTACCGGAAAACTCTCCGAAATGTCGTGGGGGGAGGTGCTCCGGTTGATGGCGCCTCGCACCGACGACACCATCGAGCTCCTCATCGACAGCCGCAATCCGTTCGAGTCGATCAAGAATCCGTTCGATCAGCCGGCCGATGTGACGGCTGGTGCGGCGTCATTCCGCGGGCGCTGCGCGAGGTGCCACGGTGGGGATGATCACGGTGCTATCGGTCCCGATCTCTCTCAGCGCGAGAGGTACCGCCACGGCGCAAGTGACTGGGCCGTCTTTCGAACGATTACCCGGGGCGTACCGGGGACCGCCATGCCAGCGCATTCCCTCACGCGACAGGAGGTGTGGCAGCTGGTGGCGTATGTCCGCCAGCAATCAGCGAGCCGGCGACCCGGGGAAGACACTCCGCACCGCCCGGACATTGCATCCCTCGAGGTCACCTTCGATCGGCTCCGGAACGCCCGACAGGACTCGGCGAACTGGCTGACCTATTCCGGTACGCTGGACGGGCATCGTCACAGCCGATTGTCCCAGATCCAGAGAAACAATGTTTCCCGTCTCAAGGTCAAATGGCTCTACCAGCTTTCCACCAGCGAACGGGTCGAATCGACGCCGCTGGTGAACGGAACTGCGTTGTATGTGACGGCCCCCACCGGATCCGTCCTCGCACTCGATACGCGAACTGGAGCTCAGCTTTGGACCTATTCGCGCCAGCTGCCGAATGATTTGGTGACTTGTTGCGGGGCGGTGAACCGCGGCGCGGCGATTCTGGGAAGCACGCTGTACGTGGGCACCCTGGACGCGCACCTGGTCGCGCTGGACGCCGCAACGGGCACGGTCAAATGGATCGTCGAAGTCGCGGATTACCGGAGCGGCTATTCCATAACCGGCGCCCCCCTGGCGGTCGACGGGAAGGTCATCGTCGGCATCGCGGGGGGAGAATTCGGGATTCGCGGCTTTCTTGACGCCTACGATGCTGGCACCGGACAGCGGGTATGGCGATTCCGCACAATTCCGGAGCCGGGGGAACCGGGTCACGAGACCTGGGGCGGAGATGCGTGGAAGACGGGCGGCGCGCCGGCCTGGATGACCGGAAGCTACGATGCGGCTTCGAAAGTACTGTACTGGGCGGTCGGAAATCCGAGTCCCGACTACCAGGGCGACGTTCGGCCGGGAGACAACTTGTATTCGAACTGCGTGCTGGCACTCGATGTCGACACCGGGCGCCTCCGCTGGTACTACCAGTTCACTCCTCACGATGAACATGACTGGGACGCTACCGAAATCCTCGTACTGGCCGACGCGGATTTCGGAGGAACGCCACGGAAACTGCTCCTGCAGGCCAACCGCAATGGCTTTTATTACGTTCTCGATCGTGAGACGGGAGCATTTCTCACCGCCAGAGCCTTTGTGCCCCAGACTTGGAATGACGGTTTCGATTCGGTCGGGCGGCCGGCTGTTCGACCCAGGAGCGGGCCGAGCCGTCAGGGCACACTGATTTTTCCGGGGGCCGCCGCCACGAATTGGTGGTCTCCTTCGTTTGATCCGGTGGCCGGCTCGTTCTTCGTGGTTGCGAAGGAACAGGGCGTGATCTTCTATAACAGCCGTGAGCCTGCCTTCCGCCGAGGCCGCGTATTCATGGGCTCCGGCGTTCAGCCGGCGGTTTCCGAGCCCTTACTGGTGGCAGTCAGAGCGCTGGATGCGACGACGGGGGCGCTGCGCTGGGAATATCGTGCGTCGGCCATGGAACGGCGGGTCGTGACCGGCGGGCTCTTGTCGACGGCGGGAGGCATCGTCTTTGGAGGGATCGAATCCCGCTTCTTTGCGCTGGATGCTCGCACCGGAGCGGAACTCTGGTGGATGAACACCGGAGGGCAGATCCATTCCGCCCCCATCACCTATCTGAGTGAAGGCCGACAGCAGGTCACGCTGGCGTCCGGTCAGAACATCATCACGTTCGGTTACGAAACGCCATGAAGGCGGAAGCGCCCAGGCCGACTCCGATCCACCCCGCGCTCTTGGTTCCGTGGTTCGCGCTGGTGGCGGCAGTGCTCGAGCTTCTCTACATGGGAGTTCAGAAGCTTGACCAGCATGTGATTTACAGCAGCCTGCAGGTCCTGTGGATGGCTCCGCTGGGATACCTGATTCTCTGTTCCCCCCTGATCCTCCTGATCCTCGGCGTGCGCCGGGTCTGGCCGGAATCCCCCTGGTTCGAGCTCTCGGTTGTGCTGTCCGTGGCGCTGCTGGGTTTTGGTTTCCTGGCACTGTTCTGGGTGACGCTGGGTCCGCCGGCTACGCTCCTGTTGACTGGCGGCGTCACTGTCCAAGGCTCACGGATGGTGCTTGCGCATCGGACACAATTCTCGCGGCTCGTGCGGCGGTCTCTCGGTTGGATGCTCGGCACCACCGTTGTGATGGCTGCGGTGCTCACGACCTGGCCCAGGGTCCGGGAATACATGGGACTCCGGGCGCTGCATCTCGGTGGCAGCTCACCAAACGTCATTCTCCTGGTGCTCGATACCGTCCGCGGCATGAGTATGAGCCTCTATGGCTATGCACGGCAGACCACCCCCGAGCTGGACCGATTCGCCGCCCGGGCGGTGGTCTTCGACAATGCGTATGCCACCGCCTCGTGGACGCTGCCGTCCATCGCGACGATGTTCACCGGTAAATACGCGCACGAGCACGGCGCCAGCTGGACGAGACCGCTCCCCAGCGGTCACGCAACCCTCGCCGAAGTGTTCCGCGATGCCGGGTATGCAACAGCAGGCTTCGTCGCGAACGTGAATTATTCCAGTGCGGAAGTGGGCCTCAGTCGCGGATTCGTGCATTTCGAGGACTACACCACCTCCGTCAGCGACATCCTCCTCAGCGCGTCGCCTGGGCGTTTTGTCCTCAACAACCCGTACTTTCGAACGGCGATCGGGTTTTACGACACTTTCGGACGCAAAGATGCCCGCTTGCTCAACGGCGCGTTCCTGTCCTGGCTGGGCGAACACCGGCAGCGTCCGTTCTTCGCATATCTGAATTACTACGACGCGCACGAGCCCTACCTCCCACCCGTCCCGTTCAATACCCGGTTCGGGCCCGATACGCTCCGGAACAAGTCGCTGATCAGATTCAAAACGAACCGGGATGCCCATCGCATCAACAAGCGAGCCATGTCCGCCGCGGAGCGCCTGGCCGAGGAACAAGCTTATGACGCCTCCATCGCTTATCTCGATTCTGAGCTTGGAAGGCTGTTCGCGGAGCTTGACCGGCTGGGTCTCGCGCAGAACACGGTCATCATCGTCACCGCGGATCATGGCGAGCTCTTTGGAGAGCACTCCCTGTTCACGCACGGCAACAGCCTGTACCTGCCGCTGCTCCATGTACCGTTGGTGCTCCGGTCCCCCACCCTGCCTGGAGGGGTTCGGATCTCCACGCCGGTGACACTGCGGGATCTCCCGCGGACCATTGTGGACATCGCTGGATTGAACCGCGTGACGTTCCCTGGAAACTCCTTTGCGAGTCTGGCGGGAGCAGAGCGTCTCGCGGGACCCGGCTCGCCGATCATCGCAATGATCGGCCCCGCCCCGAGCACGCCACCATACGATCCCGTCTCCAAGGGCCCGATGTGGTCCGTGATCTCTCCCCCGCACCAGTACATCGTGGGAGGCGATGGTACGGAAGAGCTGTACGAATTCGTTCGCGACCCTGCGCAATCCATCAACCTCGCGGCGGATCCTTTGAACAAAGGGCTCCTCGAGCGCCTGCGAGCGGTCATCGATTCGGTCCGACCGCGGCGATGAAGCCGGCGACGTGGTGGCTGTTGCTCGCTCTCGCCTGCGCGGGTCAGGTCAGCGCGCTGGCGTTGATCGACGCCCCGCCCTATTCGATGTACCAGCACTACCTGACTTGGCCCGCCCTGCTCCGGGACGCGGGTCTCCCCGCGCTCATCCTCGCGCTCGAACTGGTGATCGCCCTTCTGCTGCTGGGCCGTCGCTGGGCCATCGTCCGGCAGGGAGCCGGCGTCCTGGCCCGCCCGGCGCGCGTCCTGCTGGCGGCGGGACTGGTGCTCTTTGCCAGTGCCGTGCCGACCGTCAGCGTTTCCCGGTTTCTCGGCGAGGTCGGCCTCTCATTGCTGGTGATGGTGAGCTCCGCCCTGATGCTGTTGGCGCTCTGCCTGACGATCCCTCCAGCCGTCGCGTCGCCGGTTGTTCGCTGGTTGGACCGGCGGGTATCGCTGGCCGGGCAGTCAGGTCCGCAACGCGAATGGGACCGGTTCCTGCCCTGGATGGTGGCAGCCTGGGTGGTGGTGCTCGCCGCCGCAGCGTCGTGGTTCGCGTTCGAGCGGCTGCCCCACATCGACGACAGCGTCTCCTACCTCTTCCAGGCGAAATACTTCTCCGCGGGCCACCTCTTCCTTCCTCCCCCGCCCGATTCCGCGGACTTCGTGATGACCCAGACGCTCAGCGATGGGACGAGGTGGTGGGGATACGGCTTTCCGGGGTGGGCCGCGGTGCTGTCGCTGGGGGCGCTGGTCGGGTTGCCGTGGCTGGTGAACCCGCTGCTCGGCGGTATCACCGTCCTGCTTGCGCACGCGGTGACGCGCCGGATCTACGATCGCGGGACCGCCAATGTCACGGTGCTGCTGCTGGGCGTGTCTCCCTGGCTGATCTACATGTCGGGCGAGTTCATGGCCCACCCGGTGTCGGTGGTGTGGAC